>Ga0208373_1003351_pt1 | contig 15872 bp, 14 predicted proteins | sample RifOxyC2_FD_184036 | JGI IMG/M metagenome (GOLD analysis project Ga0208373, IMG submission 184036) | Soil microbial communities from Rifle, Colorado - Rifle Oxygen_injection C2 (SPAdes) | ecosystem: Environmental > Terrestrial > Deep subsurface > Rock core/Sediment | place: Rifle, Colorado...
AATTCCCGTTTTTACGGTATATGAGTTTCCCTTCACTCCGCCATTATAACGTTTTTTAATCCAATCTCCAAACTAAACCAATTTATACCGGTAGATCGTATCTATACAAACTGTGCAAAGTCGAGCTTTGCACAATGTTTATTTAAGGATGTTTTTAAGCGCGGGTTTCTGAATGATAAGGTGGCCACTACCCAAAACAACGAAAATACTTTTCTCTTCTTTCCAGTATTTTTCGATTTCTGAAACTATGTTAAGTTCTCGCAAGTCGCTATGTGCTGTGGAAAGCTTATTAATTATTGTTTCAGTTTTGTTCGGATTTATTAGATGATTCTGACTTTCGTCTTTATTAAATTTCTTACCTATGATTCTCTTGTATAAATCTATCAATTTATCAATTGACAAATCTAGTTTACTCCATATTTCCTTTTTCGTTTCATTGTCACGCCATTTTTGAAAAGCTTTCTCAAAATCCGGTTTTGGATCAACATGTTTCTGAAAATTATCCAACCATCTTAAAAAATGAAGCAGTAATAAATTATCCTTATTGACATTCGGCATTCTTTTCGAAAATTCGTCATAACTTATATCAGGACAAGCAACGGGAATATGTTCTTTCTGTGCAAATAAAGTAATAAGATCTCCTTCAGCGCCATTAATAATCGCGAGTTCTTCGTCTTTCGGCACATTCCGTAATTTACCTTCAATTAAAATAATTTTATCTTTGCCCTCAGTAATTCTCAAGAATCTTTTCCAATATTCTTTCAATATAAGGTACTGACGATTTTTGGGATTGCGAGAATGATTTGCACCGAAATAAAACAAGGCTTGCTTCTCATTCTCAATTTCAAAAGTAAAAGGACTAGGACCATAATTTTTTCTTGCTTCAGCGTATTGCTCCCTCGATAATAGTAGGTCTTTATTCATTTCGACAAAAAATCTACTATCTCATCCCAAGAATAGACTCGAGTAATGGGTGGTTTAACTTCACCTTGATTCCACGGCGCATCAAAGAGTAGCGCGGGTATTCCGGAACTCACCACATCATTTACATTTTCTAGACAATCATCAACAAAAAGTTCAATACCGAGTTCTTTGCATACTTTCCCCTTAGTACGTTTGAGACCATTTCCATGATATTGATTTGTAAAATGAATTCCATCGAACATTCGAGGAAAATGTTTATCCAGCCATTCTAGAGTTTTACCTTTTAATTTTTCAGGTTTGGCTGTAATAACATGAAGGTTGTGATACTGCTTTAGTTTTTTTATATTCTCGACGGCACCATCAACCGGCGTAGCATTCCAATGTTCTGATGATAAGTAAAAATCAGAAATTCTCCTTAAGGCTTCTTCTATGGTGCAATTCCAAATTTTAGATAATTCAATGGACGTTACATGTTTTCTTTCGTATTTTGTACCATAGGTGGTATTGTGATATAAGGAAGGAGCATGATTAAAGTTGAGTAGCACATCATCCAAATCAAAACCAATCGTCATGGGTTGAGTCTTTTAACATCTCTTGGAATATAGGTAGCCTCGCGGACATTCGGCAAACCGAGGATTTTCATGATAAAACGACCCGGCCCGATACCGGCGCCGCCGTGAGGCGGACAGCCGTAGCGGAAAAAGTTCAAATAATCTTTAAGCATCTTGAGATCCATACCTTTCTCTTTTGCCTGTTTTTCAAGAATCTCCGGCCTATGCTCACGTTGAGCTAGAGTTGTAATTTCGATTCCTCGATATAGTAAATCCGCCCTTCGACTACGCTCAGGGTCATCTGATGATGACATATGATAAAAAGCGCTCTTGGATTTGTGATAATCGGTGATGAAGACAAATTCATGTTCGTGCTTCTTTAAAACCAACTCGGATATCGCCCTCTCCTCTTCTGGAGAAAGATCGTGTTCCTCGGGCGAAGAAATGCCAAGATTGGATAAAATCTTTTTTGCTTCCACAATCGTCATTCTTGGAAACGGCCGTGTCGGGGTGACAAGATTTAGATCCGGAAAAACTTTCGATAGTTGTTTAAATCCACTGACAATCATCCCCTCTTCTTCATCCATGACATCGTAGTGATCTTTTATATAAGAGATTTCGAAATCCCAACCGGTAAATTCCGTCAGATGGCGGGTAGTGAAAGATGGTTCAGCGCGAAACACGGGAGACACCATGAAAACTTTTTCGAAACCGCTGGCCATGGCCATTTGTTTATAAAACTGCGGCGACTGCGCCAAATACGCTTTGCGGTTGAAATAATTAACTTCAAAAACTTCCGAGCCAGACTCCGATGGCGTGGACATTAGGGCTGGCGGATAGAGCTGGATAAAGTTATTTTCATCCCAATATTTGCGCCAGCCTTTCTCAAATTCCGTCCAAACTTTGAAAATCTTGGCTTTCTCCGGCTTACGCAGATCAAGCCAACGATAATCAAAACGTATCGGTGCTTCGGTCTCTTCCCCGCCCTTCACCACTACCGGTATCGGTAATTCTGGTTCAGCCTTGCTTAGCACCTCAATCTTAATCGGATGCATCTCACGACCACCGGGCGCCTGCGGAGCATCCACCATTTCCCCAGTCGCCCTGATAACAGATTCGAGTGTTAAATTCTTAGCTGTTCCAAATTCCGGATTATCCGTTGTCACAACCAGTTGGGTCAGACCCCTTAAATTGCGTACGATAATAAAAACTATTTTTGACTGAATACGCAAAGCATGTACAAATCCCTGAATCATGATAGTTTTAATCCTACTTTTTCTCTAATTTCTTCCATCTTCTTTTCCGCTCTTTCACGGGCCACTTCACCACCCTCTCGCAATACTTCGAGCACAGTATTTTTATCTTGCTCCAATTTTTGCCTCCTCTCGCGCATCGGTCTTATGAAATCTTTAAGATCGTCTATTAACATCTCCTTAAGAATTTTGTATTCCCCCTTATTTTCTTCATACAAATTATTGAGAGATTCTTTGTCTTTAAGCAAGGCATGAATGGCATAAACATTTTCCGGTTTTTCGCCTGAAGAATCGGTGACGATACTCATCACTGTCCCTTCAACTTCCTCGTCTGTGGCAAAAAGTGAAATGGTATTGCCATAGCTCTTGGACATCTTTCTGCCATCAATACCGGGCACCGCAGCGACACCTTTCAAGATAAGCGGTTCCGGTAGTTTAAAAGTCTCCCCAAATATATGGTTAAATTTTTCTGCAGTATCGCGGGCAATTTCCACATGCTGTTTCTGGTCTTGTCCGACAGGCACCACATCGGCCCCTTGAATAAGAATATCAGCGGCCATAAGCAACGGATAATCAAAGAGTCCAACATTGGGCTCTTTATTATTAGCCACCGCATCCTTATAAGCATGCGCGCGCATTAGATACGGCACAGTAGTAATACAGTTGAAAATCCAACCAAGTTCCGTTACTTGTGGTACATCGGATTGTTTGTAGATGACAACTTTTTTTGGATCAAGACCTATTGATAAATAATCAAGAATGACATTAATAGTATTTTCTTCTAGCTCTCCCCTATTCTGGACAGTAGTCAGAGCATGCAAATCGGCGATAAAAACATAACTTTCATAAGAAGTCTGTAATTCCACAAACTGCTTCATTGCCCCAAAATAGTTCCCAATATGCGGCTTACCTGTTGGTTTAACTCCCGAAAGTAAAATTTTCCTATTTAACATCTTCTTGATTATATCAGATTTCGTATTTGGTTTTTTGCTTTTTATCGGTCAATCGGCCGCCGACAGCTCTAATAAAGTTTTTATGCATCTGAGCAAGCTCATCAGGAGAAATTTTCTCAAATGCTTCCCTTGCAACTTTCGACCCCTTGCGAAATTCAATATCTTTCTCAAGAACTTCCGGATGCACTTGGAAAGTTTGCTTGTTCCATCCCAGAAGGTAAAGTCCGGAGAGTCTGCGTACGCGCGAGAGAGCCACGTATCCCTGACCAAACTCAAAGACATCGGTGAGATCCATAACCGCCTCGTCAAGACTCATACCCTGACTCTTGTGCACAGTAATAGCCCAGGCAAGCCTTAAGGGCACTTGGGTAATACGCGCTCTGACACTTCCGCCTTCCTCAACTGTCCAAGCCATGGGTTCTACAATGATACTTCGGTTATTTCTGGTACGTATAACTGGAGATCCAAATGAATTCAATTCTCGGACTTCTCCTAAAGTGCCATTTACAAATCCAGCCTGGGGATTATTTTTAGTAAACATTACCTTGGCGCCGACCTTCAGCCTTAAAACTTCCGGGGACAGACAACCCTTTTTGAGCGTCGCGACAAGTGATGATGCGCCTTGAGAAGTCATTTCAAAAATACGTTCTTTCTCTGAAATCTTAGCAAGCTCTTGATCGTTTACCCGTTCCACTTCTTCATTGTGAGAGAAAAGTCGTGGAATGTCATCGGGTGCGTTTTCGCTCGTTACTCTGCGTTTCTCGATATGAGAGTGATGTGTATCGTTATAAGCGTTATGACGAATAGCGGAAAGAATGGAAAGAAAGTTACGGTCATCTTGACGATACTGTTCCGTAAGATAACAAGTTATAAATCCCGTCGTTAGCCAACATGGAGCATCATAGGCAAATCGCGCTGTCGCCTCTTCTATCAGAGTCTTCTGAAACTCTGATTCACCTCGTCTAACCACGGGTGGTAATTGGAAAAAATCCCCTACCAAAAGCACTTGGAGGCCGCCAAAGGCTTGGTCACTCTGCTTTACTTCGCGGCACACCATATCAACCATAGAAAGTGTTCGGGGACCGAGCATGGACACTTCATCAATAATCAAAGCCTTGGAGCTACGAATACGCTTCGCGATGCGTTCATTGGAAGCGATTCTATCCAATTCATATTTATCTAAATTTCGCTTGATGCCAATACCGCTCCAAGAATGGATAGTCATGCCACCGATATGTGTAGCGGCAATACCAGTCGAAGCGGTAATAGCCACCTCAACCTTTCGGGACCGGAGATAAGAAACATACTGATTAACAGTATAGGTTTTCCCGGACCCAGGTTCACCCGAGAGAAAGACGTTAGCTCCCGTCTTTAATATTTCTAGTGCTTGTTTTTGAGTCAATAGAATCTTATATTATCAGTGAATGGGCCTATAGCTCAAATAACCGCTTAAGTTTAACGTCTATTCGGAAACACTATAAATCTCCGGTTCACGGTCGAGGAAGTTAAAACTTTTTGAATACGCGTTGACATTAGTCACATCATTGAATAATTTATTATAAGTCTCCGGGAAGCGGATTAGAAGTGCGTCAATGGAATTGCGTCTACCAATGGCAAAGACCTCGCCGTGATATTTGACTTGATTGATGATGTGACCTATGTCCTTGCGAGCCTTAGTGGTGGTTATAATTTTCATACTTATATTGTACAAAATATACAAATTAATGCAATCCGCCGTGTAACTAAAGTTTTACACTACTGGTAATTCCATAAAGAAAGTGGAACCTTTATTTATTCCAGCGGACTCGGCCCAGACGCGGCCGTGGTGCGCTTCCACCACATCTTTGACAAACGAGAGACCGAAACCGGTGGAATTAATATTGACCTTGAGAGAGTTTTCATCTCGACCGCCCTTGGTAAAAAGTTTCGGTTTGAGCTCATCCGAGATACCCATGCCGGTATCTTCAATCTTAAATAAGATTTTATTATTGTTTTCTGTTAATTGTAACTTTATGCTTCCTTTCGGCGTATAACGGATGGAATTGTCAATCAAATTTCTCACAGCTTGCTCCAGTTGATCTCTGTCACCATGCATATTGTAGTCGCCCTCGTCCACGCGCGATTCAAATAAGAGTCCTTTTTCTTCCGCCATACCTTTTTGCTTTTCTACCACACTTTGAATTAGAGCTTTCATATCAAGCGGTTGCATTTCATATTTATAAATCCCCTTCTCAATATTAGACGCGTTGAGAAAATCAGTCACAAAATCAACCCCCTCTGTCAAAGACTTGAGGCCCTCGTTCATCATCGGTTTAGCGGACTCTGATATTGGCCCATATTCCGGTTCGGTTAAAAGTTCGGAGAAAACATTTCTGGCCTTAGCCAAATAACCCTTAATCTGGTGATTAATGATATGTATCAAATTCGCCTGCCCCTCGTTAGCAATTTGCAACTCCCCCGCCAGTTTTTCAATTTTCTCACGTTGCTCTATTTCCCGCTTAACGCTTCTAACAATAAAGATACTGGCAATTATAAATATCACCAGGGTAATAGAATTCAATACACGACTAGTATTATTTTGAATAAAGAAAAATTGCGAACCAATAAGAAAGGTGGATGTAAAAGCCAACGCTTGCGTGGCAATAAGTTTGATATTAAATGTTTTAAACTTCACAATCATATAGGACAACAAACCTAGAAAAAGAAACATGCCCAAAGGGCCAATTAGATTTATTTCATAGACTTGTGTAATCTCTCCAAAAATATTTGAAGCAGCAAATAAACCAAGGAAAAACATAGATCCAATAATTAATATTATATTTTGGATTCGCTCACCAATATTTCGACTTAAAGAAAATAGACCAATAATTCCTACCGCAATGATAGATAAAATTTCAAGCGAGTACAGGTAGTACCATAATCCACTGATGAGAGATTCGCAATTATCTATTTCAAATGCGGCAAGATTGAAAGTCGTCGGCAAAAAAATAAAAGTCGGTGATAATAAGACCAAAAATATAAAAACTGTTTTATAATCAAATTTTAATTTCAGGGTAAAATGAGCCACAAAGAATACGGCAAGCATGAAGATTAACTGTTGTAGAAACAAAGCAATTGCCCATGAAAAATGAACCACATTTGCGTGAACAGCGGTCCACTGAACGATCTCATTTAAAAGAAAAATGGAAAATAAAATGCTAAGCCAAACTAGTAATTTCCCAGTTATATTTCTACCTCCCTTAAAAAATACAAAAAAACTAAAGAAAAGTGAAACAAATATTATCGGAATATAAGAATAGTATAGAAGTGATGGGGCAATAGATAGGTCAAAAAGCTTAATAAAATTTGCTGTTGCATCGGTACAGGCTATTAAATTAGTGAATTCCATGATAAAGTGAGGTTTAGGGTAACGAAATTATACCAACATGAGCAAGAATACACAATCAATAGATTCTATAATTTCCTGTAAAGACTTAACCAAAGCTGATGTTGTACTTACCACTGTCGGTTACGATAGGACAGCATCCCATAAAAAGGGTGCGGTAAACGGCGGAAAATCTATCATCAAGTGCTTGCACCAAGACATAGAATTTTTTGACCGATATTCGAAGACAGAACCGGGATATGACTTTAATTTTTACCACCATAATATTGGAAATCTGAATGATCTTTATCCCGAAGACATGGTAGAAACCGTATATAAAGAATACAAGAAAATAAAAACCCAAAAAAAGTTTATTTTTATGCTTGGCGGAGAACATTCAATATCTATTGGTGCATTCAAAGCTTTAGCAGAAATTGAAGACCCTAGAAAGATTACTGTAATACATATTGACGCACATCCGGATTTAAGAAATGATGACAGTAATGCCAATCCCGACCAAAGTAGAACGAGTAAATTTGCCCACTGCTCTGTACTACGTCGAGTTCACGAGTTCGGTTATAAATTAGTCCAAGTTGGAATACGATCATACTCAAAAGACGAGTATGAATATGCGCAAAAAAATAAGCAAACCATAACGACGTTTGAATGGGGGTTGGGACCGACACCCAAAATAGAAGATATTATAAAATCGATCAAAACAAAAAAAATCTATATTGAAATAGATGTGGACGGTATTGATCCAGCATTTCTGCCAGCAACAGGAACACCAGTTCAAGGAGGGCTAGAGTGGTACTATAGTATTGAACTACTCCGTAAAGTAATAGAGAATTTCCAAGTTGTTGGAGCAGGAATCCTTGAAGTAGCGCCAAGAACAGAAGATGTTCGCACGGAATACGGTGCAGCTCAACTTTGCTATAACATTTGCGCTCAATATTTACAAAAACAGAAAGGGAAAAGAAAATTGGACTAACTATCTCACCCCCTTTCCGTACTAAAATCTGGCTATAATATAATACGAGTAATACTCCTGTGTCAATCTTTTCTTGAGTTATTAAATATTAAGATCAGCAGAAGGAGATGCTTTAATAATCTCCAAATCACCCAGAATCACTGTTTTATAAAAAGTGTACCCCACAGAAACAATTGCTAAAATAATAATAATTACCAACAATATCCTTGACTTCCTATCCATAGGAATATGATACCATAGTTGCGTTAGTCAAAGGGAGATAAAAGGTGTCTGGCGTTCTTATTTCTCCTTAATCTTATTTATTAAGCTTTTTATGAGAAACTACTGTCAAAGCATGCAGATTGACTGGATTAAAAATTCTTCTCGCAACTACCCCGACCTTTTCCAAAGTTACATCTTTCAACTCTCGTCGCACTTCAGACAAATATTTGATAGCACCGAAATCAATAAGATCATCAATAACCCAATCTATTCGTGTTTCGTTACCATTCCACAGTTGTCTTAAATCTTTCTCTTTTTTCACTATATATTTTTCAAGTTTTTTCTTCAGATCTTTTTGTTCTAGCAATTTTTTAATATTATTGAAAATAATTTTTGGACACTCGTTTTTAGATTCCTTAGGAATATACAAAAAGAAAGCGACGAAGCCATAATTTCCGGTAATTGTATATTTGTAGTCTGTTTTATAAGTTCCCATCTTTCCCATGGATTGGGTGAATAGTTGCTTTAATTCTATACAAATAAAACCAAGGGCAATCCGCTCCGAAATACTACTATTTTGCAAAGAAAACGCGGGAAAAATAAGGGAATGGTACACATGTTTTGGAAAAATCGTTGGGTGAAAAATAGTCTTGTTTCTTTTTGGAGAATAAACAATTTTTGTAAATTTAGACCGCATACGTTCTTGATTCTTGAAAAATTCTTGGGCAATATCCGACAATATTTTTTTTTGAGCAGGAACGAGCTTATACCCGCTAATAAAAATCCTGTGTGGATATTTCATAAATAATTTATGAACTCGTTTTAAATCCCGTAAAGAAGCCTTTTCAACATTTTTAATCTGTTCAATACGTCTGCGTTTGACAAAAATAGGAGAATTTATCAAAAATTGGATGATTTCGACTCCTAGCCATTGTTTAAAATCCATATATTTCTCAGCAAACTCAGTCTGAATCCTCGCTTTTTCGTTAGATAATAATATTTTATCGTGAAATTTCGGCTGAGAAATTATCTTAAGTGTGGTCGAGAAATGTTTGACTACTTCTCTTTTGGAAGCATTCAGGTCAAATCGTGTATATGTATTATCAACTAAGCCATCAATAAAAAGTGGGCTGAGTTTTTTTTGTATAAAATCAATTATAAAATGCTCTAGAAGATGAGTAAGCCCGTGAGTATTCTTTGATTCATTATAGAAACCAAATTGAAAAACAATGGAAACAAAGACCTTGTTCGTTCTTTTAGGTAAATCGATAAAAATAATACTTTCTTGTTTGTTTGATTTTTTTCTTGTTTTATAAGTTGTCATTTTCATATATTTTGTAGAAAAGTAGCCGGGCTTGTAGACCCGGCTACGAGGAAGATGTTTTACCCCCTATTCCCTTTCGGGGTACGTGAATGCTCTTCCCCTTTGTTGTGAGCAACGTTACGCTCCCGCTCACTCTCTTTGTTTGACTTTTGAGGCGGTTCTGCATCGCGGCGACCATGCGCCCGTTGGAAACTCGCATCTTTATCAGCGTTGACGTGTTCCTTACTCATCTTTCTCACCCCCTTTCCGTACTAAAATCTGGCTATAATATAATACGAGTGATGCTCCTGTGTCAATGGCACATTTTATGGTAGAATTTTTTTATTATTCCGAGATTGGAGAATATGCTGAAGACATAAGTATGAAAATTCTGTTTATTTCTAAAGACCTGATTGCCGGTAATTTGGCCTATTTATTGAAAAAGGAGGGGCATGATGTGAGACTTTTTATTGATGAAAAAGGTCGCAGGGGTAATTTCACGAATCTTGTCCATAAAATTAATACTATTAAAGCGGGAATATCTTGGGTTGGCAAAGAGGGCTTGATTGTTTTTGACGATGTGGGATACGGCAAAATGCAAGATAAGTTGAGAAGCAAGGGTTATCTAGTAGTGGGAGGATCAGAGCTGGGGGACAGATTGGAGCTGAATAGAGAGTTCGGGCAAAAAATCTTCGCGGAACACGGTCTTAAAACAGTTCCATTAAAAGATTTTGAAGACTTGGACGAAGCGGCAGTATATATAAAAAACAATCCTGCTCCATGGGTTATAAAGAAAAACCCCGGATCAACTAAGTTCATTAGTTACGTGAGTCGACTTGAAAACGGACAAGACACATTGGATCTGATAAAAACTTATTTGAATGACAGAACCACAAGTGGCGTTAAAATCTCTTTACAAAAAAGAGTGGACGGTGTGGAAATAGGAGTAGGTAGATTCTTTAATGGAAACAGTTGGGTTGGCCCAATTGAGTTTAATATAGAGTACACTAGATTTATGCCGGGTGATATCGGCCCCATCACTAGCGAGATGGGAACTTTGGCATGGTACAGCAACGATGAGCATAATAAACTTTATCAAGAAACAATAGCAAAATTAGAACCATATCTTAGAAAAATAAACTTTAGAGGCGACTTTGAGCTTAATTGTATGGTAAATGAATCCGGCACTTATATTCTGGAGGCGACTTCCAGATTTGGGTCGCCAATCGTGCATTTACAAAGCGAGATACACGAATCCCCTTGGGGTGAATTTCTTTTAGCCTTAGCCAAAGGAGAAAACTATAATCTTAAGTGGAGAAAAGGTTACGGAATAGTTTTATGTCTCACAACCCCGCCATTTCCCTACCCAAAAAAATCAAAAAATAACTATTCATATGGAATCAACGTGCATTTCAATGGTATTAATGATAACAATATGAACCATATCCACTTTGAAGAGATCTCAATAAGAACGAGTGACCATGAACAACTTTATATTTCTGACAGGAGAGGATATATATTGTATGTGACTGGAATGGGTAACTCCGTACCCGAAGCGCAAGAAAAAGTACTCAACTTGGCCAACAAGATAATTATTCCTAAGGTTTTGTATAGAAATGATATTGGCTCAAGTTTCGTAGATAAGAATGAGAAGCTCTTAAAAAAATGGGGGTATCTATAGAATAAGAAATCGGCGCCCCTTTCAGAGCGCCGATTTGACGGCATAGATGATCCACTGCACCGCTGTCAGACCCGTAAAGACCACGAACGTCCACCAGGCGTTTGATACCACGACGCTGGCTATAAAAATTTGCCAGTCTCGCGAGGCCATGCCGTTGTACTGGTGAGCTCCGTGTCGCAGGTACACGACACAGATGAACGGATCCCATTTGAGCGAAACAAAGAGAAAGACTGCTAAATCCCCTTTATTCAGAATCCAATTCATCAGCCGGGAAAAAATACTTTTACCTTCCCACTTCTCTCTGACTTCCTTGAGTGTTTCTATCCCTAACCAGTCTGTCTGACTCCAGTCATAAAAAAGAAGTGTCAGATAACACACTGTTAGAGAAAAACCCCACATGATTCCGGCTCCATAGAGGAGCCCAAAATACCAGATTACTGCCGGATAGAGCACCAGGTCAAACGCTTTTACCATGAGAAAGTTGGCCGTATAGCCAACTCCCCACAGACCAATTCGTCTCTTCCAAGACGGTTGATCTTGAGTAGCCATCGCCGGCCTCCTTTCTTTTGTTTAATGCTGGCGTTCCTAAATACTGTCTGCCTCGAATTATGGCACGAATGATATTAATATGTCAAGAACATGTATTAGTCCATAACATTTGAGACTCCTCTGCTGTTAATGTGTTAACAATATACTTCAACGGAGAAACAAGTCCAAGGGTCCAATGAGGTCTTCTGGTGTTGTACCAAAGAAGCCAATCAACCATCTTCTCGTTGAACTCGTCTATGTCATAAGCCAGAAGCATCCGGTTCCTCTTGATGAAGGCATCTGAAAGTGTTCGGTTAAATCTTTCAATTTCTGAATTCATCTTGGGAGTACAAGGATAGGTGTGGAAATGGACGATCCGGTCTTTTTCGAGAAGCAGTTCGAAGTGTTTGGCAAACTCGCTACCATTGTCTGTTTGGATGTGAGTGAGAGAAACGGGAGAAACTTTTTTGAACTTTTCCATGAAGTCTACTGTAGCGTTTGATGAGTGATTTTTATAAGCATAAGCAAAAGCAAACTTGGTTTCTTTGTCTATAGCGGTCACGACGTAGCGTTTGATACCGTTGGTAAAACGAATGATTGAGTCGGCTTTCACCAGACCGCCGGTGTGCCCCTTGGAGCGTAATTTCTTGCGTTTGATAAAGGTTTTCTCCCTGAAAGTATCAGTGTTGGCATAGTAAGAAAGTCTGGTATACGAAGGAATTCTTCCTTTCTTCTTGAGGTCTAGAAGCATCCTGCCTACGGTAGAAGCGGAGTAGGTGGCTACTCCGTCTTCTTTCATCAAGACAGCCAGTTTGTCTTTGGAAAGATGGGGATCAAATTTTCTCTCGTTCATAATGAAATCTTCCACTTCTTGAGGTACCCTTCTTTTTCTCTTGCTCTTAGGGGCAGTGCTTTTCTTATTGAGAGCATCGAGTTTTCCTAGGGATTCCTTCAAAGCTTTCTGCCATCGGAATAAGGTCGGTCTGGAGACCTTGAAAGCTTCTCTCGTTGCCTCTAATCCGTGTTTCTCCCAGAATGCTAAAATTCTCACTCTTTTCTTCGCTTCTTCGGTAATCATATACCGGAAGCGTATCACTCTCTCCCAGATACTGATAAAGCCCTTTGTCCCTCGAAACTTGTTGAAATAAGCCATTTTGAAACTCAATTAAGAGTCTCATATGTATCTGAACTTATGCATCCAGTTTGCGTTCGGAACGTTACCGTCGCGGTTGCGAGAACTTTCGTTGCCCCGCTTCATCCTTACCATCGAAAGACGCTCGTCTTTCTGTATTTATGAGTTTCCCGCTGTACTTGCGGACGTTGTGTTAAGCGGGGCAAGCAGTTTTATCAAGCGACAAATCATTGAACACAAGCAAGAACCGTTCTTGCTTAAAACTGATAATATTAACAATTCTCACATCAGATTCTTTTTAACTGATCATGCACAAAAGACCACATATCGGCCTGTTGTTCTATATATTTACTAATTCCACTTGCTCCACCATGACCAGCATTCCCTTCCACTCTTAACAAAACTGGATTAGATAACTTTGCTTGCGCTTTTAGTTTCGCTACAAATTTATAGGCGTGCATCGGATGTACCCTGTCATCTTTTTGGGCTGTAAGAACAAGAATTGAGGGATAAGATATGCCCGTCTTAATATTATGATATGGACTATATTTCAAAAGATTTTTTAAATATTTTTTATTATTAGGATCACCATAATCAGAAATCCAATATCGACCACCATCAAATAAATGATATCGAGCCATGTCCAAAACAGGCGCACCAATAATAGCTACCTTACAAATATTTGGGTATTGAGTTATTACGCTACCAATTAAAAGCCCCCCGTTACTCCACCCGAAAATAGCCAGTTTTCCGCGACTGGTGTATTTTTCTTTGACTAGATGATTAAGTCCTGCAATAAAATCGTTAAAACTATTTTGTTTTTTAAATAGTTTTCCAGCATCGTGCCATTTTTGACCAAATTCACCGCCACCTCGTATATTGATTTCTACATATATTCCACCGTCTTCTAAAAAGGGAACAATGTCGGAGTGAAAAGACGGGGTGATTGACCAACCAAATCCACCATAACCGTAGGCTAAAGTAGGGCTATTACCATCTTTTTTTAAACCTTTTTTATAGACAATAAACATTGGCACTAAAGTACCATCTTTTGATCTAAAAAATTCTTGTTTTACTTCTATTTTTTTATAATCAAAATGTGATGTATCTTGAAAATATATTGTCGGTTTCTTTTTATTAATAGCCAAACTAAAAATTGTTACTGGAAAAGAATAAGAAGAGAATAGAAAAAATAGCTTATCACCTTCTTTTTCGCCTCTCATAGTTGATATCGTACCTCTGGTTGGCAAGTTAATTTTTCTTTGTAACTTACCATTCAAATCATGGACATAAAGTTGGGAAGATGCATTCTCCAAAACTTCAACAAAACATCTATTTTTGATAAAACAAATGGATTCTTTACTATTTTTATCTTCTTTGATAATGGTCCGAAAAGCTAGTTGGCCCAGTTCTAAATCAGAAATTTTTGCTTTTTGCACTTTCCAGTTTTGTACGTTTTTATTTGTCAGTAAATATACAGAATCACGATGTATATACACATAAGAAAGATGATCCTCCTTTTTTAATATTTCTATTATTGCTCCGTTTTTATCGTTGGTTTTACCCAAAAAGGCTTGAGTCGTTCGTTTTTCTTTTGAAGAATTATAAATCGAGATGATAAAATATTTACCATCTTCTGACGTTTTTATAATTGGCCAGTCTGTCTTCCCCATTTTCTCCCCCAACAGACATTTATCTTTCTTGAAATCGTCTCCAACTTTATGAAAGTAAATTTTCATATTTAATTTCTCTTCAGACTTTGGTGATTTGAAATTAGCGTGAACATACCAAAAGCCGTCTCCGTGATTATTCCAGCACATAAAATTTGGATATACATAGTCCGGAATATGATCTTTCAGAGTAGTTTTTTTGTTAACATCAAGAATAAAAATCGAAGCTTTATCATTACCACTTTTTGATAATAAATAAGCTAACCTGGTGCCATATTTACTTGGGATCCAAGATTCCAAGACATATCCATATCTTTTAAAAATTGATTCGCTATTTAACAACACCGATGGTTTCTTTGAACCCTTTTTTATGATATAGACCGAACCGATTTCCTCATTTTTCTTCCTCCAACTAAAAAAAGTGTTGCCATCTTTAATTACCGGAATAGACTTACTTTCAATGTTTTGTAATAGTTTTATCCTTTTAATTAATGATTTTTTGTATTTGTTTCGCAGAAAATACTCATCGGCTTTCTGTTGTTCCGATTTTAACCATTTTCTCGTTTGTGGTATATCTTTTTCTAAAAATTGAAAGGGGTCTATTAAATTGTGTTTATTTTGTTTCTTACTTTTCATATTCATAATTATGTATTAAAACAAGGGGTTCCCCAGTCCTGAGAAACCCCTTGTCTGAGTTGCAACACGTTCCATTTTACTTTTTCTGTACTAAAATCTGGCTATAATATAATACGAGTGATGCTCCTGTGTCAATAATATGTATGTATGTACTAGCCCATAACATTTGAGACTCCTCACAATCATGGATTTTGTTGATACGTTAAAATAATGCGGTCGCATCAAAGTAACGTATGTCTATAAACACTATGCTTATGTTATAGTAGCAACGTTTGTTTAGGGCTTATAGTTCAGTGGCAGAACACAGCATTCGCATTGCTGGAACGGCGGTCCGATTCCGCCTAAGTCCACTGCTTCGCCAAGACTTCGCAGTGCAGGCACAATTTCAGTCATATTAATACAGATTCTTTCCGGGATAACGTGTGCCTCTTTTGATAAAATTTGTTTCAGTATCTTTTAGATCAAATTTTTCTTTAAAATATTTAATTAAAAAATCAGTATCTAAGCCGTTTCTACAACTATAAACATCAATACTGACAAAACCACGTAGAGGAAAGGTGTGAATACTGATATGACTTTCAGCGATAATTACGAAACCAGTCCAGCCACCTGGGTCTTTTTTATTATTACCCGATGCATATACAACCTGTGGCTCCAATAAAATTTTCATTCCAAGTAAGCTTGG
>Ga0208373_1003355_pt1 | contig 15860 bp, 17 predicted proteins | sample RifOxyC2_FD_184036 | JGI IMG/M metagenome (GOLD analysis project Ga0208373, IMG submission 184036) | Soil microbial communities from Rifle, Colorado - Rifle Oxygen_injection C2 (SPAdes) | ecosystem: Environmental > Terrestrial > Deep subsurface > Rock core/Sediment | place: Rifle, Colorado...
CGATAAGCTTCGGGGAGGTGGCAAGCAACCTTTGATCCGGAGATGTCCGAATGGGGAAACCCCATGCGGGGAATGCCGCATGAACCCACACTGAATACATAGGTGTGAGGTCGGGAACCTGGGGAAGTGAAACATCTCAGTACCCAGAGGAAAAGAAAAAGTATTGATCACTTTACGTTTTCATCCACGAAGCACGTCGGATGGAAACGAAAAGTGATTCCATTCCCTTAGTAGCGGCGAGCGAACGGGGAACAGTCCAAACCTCTCTCATGAAGTCATGGCAAACATGAAAGGTACTTGTACCAATTGTGCAAGCGGTGGCGAAAGATGGAAGTCGTTGTGAGAGATAGGTGTTGTAAGGCTCCATGTCCGTTTCCTTCCAGGAACGGGTGGTGAAATGAATATATAGGGGAATCTGCTGGAACGCAGAACCAAAGAAGGTGAAAGTCCTGTACGCGAAATATCATTCATACATCATAGTGGAGAACCTTGAGTACTACGGGACTCGTGAAATCCTGTAGGAACCAGCCGAGACTATTTGGCAAGACTAAATACATGTTCTGATCGATAGTGAACAAGTACCGTGAGGGAAAGCTGAAAAGCACCCCGGAAGGGGAATGAAATAGTATCTGAAACCGTATGCTTACAAGGAGTCGGAGCCTAGATTTATCTGGGTGACGGCATTCCTATTGAAGAATGAGCCAACGAGTGTGATGTGCGTCGCTTGCTTAAGTCCTCCGGGACGAAGGCATAGTGAAAGCGAGCGTTAACCCGCGTGATCTATTTTTATACTCGGTCCATCCGCTTGCGCAAGTTTGCGTAAGCCGGGTCGAGTATAAAATTAGAGAGTGGCGCGCACACGACCCGAAACCGGGTGACCTATCCATGTGCAGGGTGAAGCGGGCGTAACAACCCGTGGAGGCCCGAACCCTAGACCTGTGCAAAAGTCCGGGATGACATGTGGATAGCGGAGAAATTCCAATCGAACTCGGTAATAGCTGGTTCTCCCCGAGATAGCTTTTGGGCTAGCGTCGGTCAATAACAAATTGGGGGTAGAGCACTGAATGGGCTTAGCGGCTTTTTAGCTAGCGAGCCTAACCAAACTCCGAATACCAATTTGTGTTCCCGGCAGTCAGACTATGGGGGCTAAGCTCCATCAGTCGAAAGGGCAACAGCCCAGATCTCAAGCTAAGGTCCCTAAATCGTCATTAAGTGTAAAACGTAGTGAAGAGGCTTTTACAACCAGGAGGTTGGCTTAGAAGCAGCCATCCTTTAAAGATAGCGTAACAGCTCACTGGTCAAGCTTCCTCGCGCGGAAAATGTACCGGGGCTAAATGACGTACCGAAGCTGAGGGTGCGCGCAACGTTAGTTGCGTGTGCGGTAGGGGAGCATTCGTATTGCACTGAAGCTGTGGGGTGACCCATGGTGGAGCGATGCGAAGAGAGAATGTTGGCATGAGTAGCATAAAGACATGTGAGAATCATGTCCGCCGTAAATCCAAGGTTTCCTGGGCAACGCGAATCGTCCCAGGGTTAGTCGGGAGCTAAGGCAAGGCCGAAAGGCGTAGTCGATGCACAGCTGGTTCATATTCCAGCACTCTCTATCACACTGATGCAGGGACGCTTTCTGAAACTTCCCGCGCTCTATGGCTATAGCGTTGGGTGCCTGTAGGTGTCTGGTAGGTAAATCCGCCAGGCAGTCGAGCCGGCTCCAAACACGCAGGTAATCGCAAGCTTGGATGAATAATCCAGGCAAGGGGAAGGGACAGAGAGCCAAGAAAAGCTGCTAGGGTTAATGTGATAGGGACCCGTACCGTAAACCGACACAGGTGGATGGGTGCGAAATGCACTAAGGCGTACGAGAGAAACATCGTTTAGGAACTAGGCAAAACAGCGTCCGTAACTTCGGGATAAGGACTGGTTTCTCCCGGGAGGGAGAGACCCGCAGCGAAAGACGTCAACCGACTGTTTATCAAAAACACAGGTCCCTGCTAAACCGCAAGGTGATGTATAGGGGCTGATGCCTGGCCAGTGTCCGAACGTTAAGGAAGGGGGTTAGATCCTTCGGGGTCGAAGCTTCTGACTGAAGCGCGGATGAACGCCGGCGATAACTATAATCGTCCTAAGGTAGCGAAATTCCTTGACGGGTAAGTTCCGTCCTGCACGAATGGCATAACGAGTTGACGACTCTCTCAACGATGTACTCGGCGAAATTGCAATGTGAGTGAAGATGCTCACTACCCGTGGCAAGACGAAAAGACCCCGTGAAGCTTTACTACAATTTGATCTTGGGTTCATGTTTCACATGTTCAGCATAGGTGGGAGCCTTCGGGCACCAGTGAGATACCACCCTTGTGTTGTGTGAATTCTAACCAGGCGCCGTGAAACCGGTGTCAGGGACAGGATCTGATGGGTAGTTTACCTGGGGCGGGTGCCTCCTAAAAAGTAACGGAGGCGTTTACAAAGGTTGGCTTAGCGCGGATGGAAATCGCGCTGGACGTGCAAACGCAGAAGCCAGCTTTACTGCAAGACCTACAAGTCGCGCAGTCGCGAAAGCGGAAGTTAGTGATCCGACCGTACGAAATAGGACGGCGGAAGCTCATCGGATAAAAGCTACTCCGGGGATAACAGGCTAGTCTCCCCCAAGCGTCCACAGCGACGGGGAGGTTCGGCACCTCGATGTCGACTCATCGCATCCTGGGGCTGGAGAAGGTCCCAAGGGTTAGGCTGTTCGCCTATTAAAGCGGTACGTGAGTTGGGTTCAGAACGTCGTGAGACAGTTCGGTCTCCTATCTGCCATGGGCGTCGAAGATTGATGGAACCCATTCCTAGTACGAGAGGACCGGAATGGACGAACCTCTAGTGTACCGGTTGTCCTGCCAAGGGCATCGCCGGGTAGCTACGTTCGGTTCGGATAAGCGCTGAAAGCATCTAAGTGCGAAGCCGTTCCAAAGATTAGTCTTCATTTGAGTCCCCTCAGAGATGATGAGGTTGATAGGCCGCAGGTGTAAGCGTCGTAAGACGTTCAGCCGAGCGGTACTAATAGGACGAGCTCTACAACCACTTCCATGTTTGACTGCCAAAACGAGCGCGCTGCTTGTTCTTCGATCGAAAATTTCCTCGATGTAGGATTACCTACATCTCAGAAACTTTTCGATCTGCAGAACGGCACATCGCATCTCGTTTTGACAATCAAACGATTGATCTTGTCACTACCCTTTTCAGTTACAACCAAAGAATCCTTTGTCTTGGTGCCATTTCCAGGAAGGCCACACCCGTTCCCATCCCGAACACGGTCGTTAAGCTTCCGAGGGCCGATGGTAGTGCGATTGCGCGAGAGTAGGTCGGCGCCAGGACAAAGGATTTTTTAGTACATGGAAGTGTTTTTACTACAGTCAAAAAATAGGTCAGCGGTTCTGAAGTCGCATGTAATCAAACAAAAATTCACAAAGGGTGATTTTTTGATGGCTTGGATGTGGAACAATAATCGGAACGTTGATTGTGAACAGGTGTGAAATGCTCTAACATATACATATATGAGAGACATCCACTTCGGGACATTAGACGTTAAGACACCCCTCATTTTTTCGAACGGTAGAAATTTTTTTTCAAAACTGAAAAAGACCTCTATTGCACACAAGAAGGGATTTTTCATTTTGGCACCATCAGCATCTGGAAAAACACATTTCATCGATACTCAAAAGAAGAAGCATTGGATCGATGGCGATTCATTGTGGGAATCGACAAACGCACATCCTAAGGGAAAGTGGTGGCTAGAAGGATTGGACGTCATTGAAAAAATCGACCGAAGAAGCGATGTTATCACGTCTGAAGCAAAAGATATGGGATTTTGGATCATTGGCGCATCAAACAATTGGTTGAAACCAGATGCTATTGTACTTCCTCATTGGAGTACACATAAAAAATACATCGCCTCTCGGGGAGAAGCGACGCCAAATATGTTTAAGATGGTTTTAAATCACCGAAAATGCATTCGCAAATGGACGAAACAAGGGGTACCAAGTTTTACATCGGTGAGGGAGGCAACAGATTTTCTTGCTAAGCTCTATACTAAGCCCTCAAGCTCTTAGCCGTTTTCATCTTATCTTCTTTTGAAATTTCAGGTCTTTTGTAGTCTTCGTCAACAACTTTTGTAATGTTATTGACGTTTTTGTCTAAGCCATACGTGCTAATCGTAATGGTCTTTCCATCCTCTGTTACTGCTTCCGCAACAATATCATCAGACATTCCACAATCGATAAGTTCGTACTCGCGTAGGTGTTCGTATTCTTCATTGGTGACATACCAGATGACTCCTCGAATGCTCATGTTAGGATTAGGTCTTATTGTATAGAGCTCAAAATTCGGTCCGCGTTTCCTCGTGAGAATTTCTCTTGGTGACAAATCTTCTTTGCACGTAGGCAAAATCGTATCGATAATGTCTTTTGCTGTTTGAATACATAGCTCATACCCATGCAGCGTAGCGTTTTCATGTTTGATGTTCTCGCGTCCAAATATCGCAGCCATCATCTCTTCGTCATCCTTTTTTACGTACGAAAAATAGTTAATGTTCGACCCATCTGATTTTTGCATAGGAGTGGGAGTGACTAGCGACTCTTTTTTAAATAACTTCTAGGAAATCTTTTCTCACATTGTCAGCTACCTCAAGAATCCTCCTTTTCTCCACGACATACTTTTTGTAATCGTCACCCTGTACAATCCTCTCGTATTCTGCAGGAGGATCCATCACAGCTTGAGTTTCAACTTGTATGAGTTGCCCGTTTGAGTCCATTGCCAATGATTGAACTTCTTCTTGCATGCCACAATCCACCAATTCCCAATTTTTAACGAATTCCATTTCTAATGGAGTTAAATCCCAAATGGTTCCATGAATAACAGCATCTGGTTTTGGTACGGCAACAAACAATTCAAAGGTATCCCCAAACTTTTTTCTGATAATTTCCCTTGGTGATTCCTTCAGGGGACTTGTGGGTGGAATGATATCCCGAATTTGATCAAGAGATTGCACACAAAGCTGATATCCGATGAGCTGACCAAGTTCACCGTACAGGTCATCTCTACCAACCATATGAGCCATCATCTCAATATCCGCATTTGATCCATACCCGAAGTATTTGATTAATTCTTCTTGACTCATATAATTTCGAATGTACCAAAGAGATTTGATTGTATGATATCATATTATCAACTTATTAAGGCAAAGAGAAAGATATGAAAGAATTAGGCCGGGAGAATAGGCCGGTTGATCATCCGGAAGTGAGTGCCCGTAGTGTTGGAAAAAAAGAGACGGATATTGAGAAAATTAAAAAGGAAGATATCAAACCAATTGTTCCGGTAGATGACGGTTCGGTTTTTGTTTTTGGAATTAATGCTAGTGACAGACAAAAAAGAAAGTTGGGTCCTCATTCACCTAACTTTGGAGAATTGGATGAAGGGGCTGCAGAGGCAACAGAAGCTCAGTATAAGGATTTTTTTGATGGTATCTTCGCAGATTTATCGCCCGAGGAGCGTGCAAAATTGGATATTCTGGTTATTGCAAGTGCCGCTCCATTGCGAATGCCAGGAAATGTACGTAGTCCACACAAAAGATCGGTAGAAACCGCTGATCATATTTTGGCTGCTGCGAAGGCTTCTATGGAAGAGCACGGGGTGAACCCTGATCAACTGATGAACAAGACAGGAAAACCTATTGAAATTACAAGTGGAAGATTAGCTGATTTGAAAATGTGGGAAGACTCTCCTAAGTATGTACAGTTTTTGTATGATCGGTACGGAGACACGCCACAGTTTTGGAAGGCATACGAAGAGGACTGGCATCGCGATCTTCGTGAAGAAATGGGTGCAGAGGGGCCAGAAGAGATTGCGGATAGGGTAAGCGACTACATGGCTACACTGTCCCATGCCATGCAGATGTATCACGTGCGTCATCCAGGTAGAAAAGCTGTTGTTGTTGTGAATACGCAGTACGATTCGGCGGCACCAATGATCAAAAAGTATGTGTTGAAACGACCGGTTGGTGAGTATGTGCCAATAGAAAAAAGTGGTGGAGTCGTTATTCAGACAGATGAACATGGCGAAATGTCCACAACAATCGAAGGGAAGGACTATCCTGTTTCATTTGAGAAGTTGGGTAGCCAAGAAGAAGCTCTAAGAAGGGAGCAAGCGTTTTTGGAAAGCTTCTTTAGTGCCAATCCAACGGAGAGAATGACGGCGGAAGATATGCTCGCGAAGTTGGAAGCGGAGCCTCTTGACCGTGAAAAGGTTGAAGCCGTTGTTGATCGGTTTTTGGAGCGCCATGTGCGACACAAGAATGGACAAATCGTGTTTGTGGGTTCAGGAAGCGGAAAATCGACAACCGTCAGAAATCAAACCCCTGGTCCTGACGAGAAGACCGATTTAGTAGACGCAGATTTTGTCTATCGAGAGACAGGAGCTCATCCGCTTCTAGACACACAACCAGGAGAGCCATTGCGCACCTTCCCATGGTGGTTTATGGGAGATGAGGTGATTGCAAAGGTGGAGGCAAGGTGTTCGCTTGTAAATTAAGTGATGGTTGAAAAAGGAGTTTGGGCATTAACGTCTTCCTTTGATCCTGACGACTCCTATGTTCCAGACAATCTTGTGATCGCTGTTCTGCCTTGGAAACAGCATCTGGGAAACATCACCCAAAAGTTTAAGGAGGGTAGGGACAGAGATTTGTATGATGGAGGAGTTAGAGCGACCTTTCACGGTTTGAAAATTGCGAAGAGCCATCGCAAATGGGTGGGTGTGATGGCGGAGAAATTTGGAATCAAAGTGAAGAATTCAATAGATGAGGCAATCGACGTTCTCCGCGCACGCGAAGAAACCATTGGGCAATCCGGTTTATAACCCTAAGCCCGAAAGATTGAGAAAAGTCTTGTGTCGTCGGTCAGGTGAAGAAGAAAGGTATTCGTATGGGTTTTTGAGTTGGTTACAATTCCAAGCCAGTAGGTGTTAGGACAAAGAGTTTTATGTTTTTGTATAATCTCCTCATATGGATTCACAACCTAAGCGTGATTGCACCGTCTGTCGTCTGTTTAAAAATGTCTTCATTTTCACCTTCGGCGTCCTTGTTGGGATTATTGGGACGATCATATTTGCCTAAAAGAAGAGATCACCCGCACCGTCGTCTGTCAATCTTGTAAAAAAAGCGCTTCTTGTTACCATGGAGGCGCTTTTATGACATTCCGATTTATCATCCTCGCGGCCGGAAAAGGTACGCGCATGCAACAAGAGCTTCCTAAGGCGCTTACCCCTATTGGGGGGAAGCCTATTTTGCAGCACTTGTATGAATCCGTCATTGCCTCTGAGGTCGATGGCGTCCCCGTCGTGGTTATTGCTCCAGATCAACCAAAATTGTGTGACACATGGAATGGGATCTGTGAGTACGTCGTTCAAGAGGAGCAACTTGGAACAGGCCACGCCGTGAACGTTTGTCGTGGAGCCGTGACAAATGCGGATGCGATCATTGTGTTGTACGGTGACCACCCCTTCATTTCCAAAGAGACACTTCAACGACTTGCACATCTTCACGAAACAAGCGACGGCATGCTCTCCATGATGACGACAACGGTTCCCTCATTTGATGTGTGGCCCATTTACTATCATTGGGGACGCATCATTCGTGACAAGCATGGTCACATTATGGCGATTCGTGAATACAAGGATGCGATGGAAAGTGAACAGGCGATTACGGAAGTGAATCCAGCCCTCTATTGTTTCAACACACGTTGGCTCTGGGAGAACATTGGGCGGGTGAAGAACTTAAATGCAAAAGGTGAATATTACCTTACAGATCTCGTAGAACTCGCGGTCGCGCAAGGGCATCAGATTGCGAGCATGAGTATTCCACCGGAGGAAGCGGTTGGGGTGAATACCCAAGAGGAGCGAACGATTGCGGAAGATCTTCTCACACAACGACATGACTCCTAAGCTGATTATTATTGGGGGTTCGCTCGCCACAGGGAAGTCGACCCTTTCAAAAAAAATTGCAGACGCGCTGGGAATCCAGCGCGTTTCTTTGGATGAGATTAAGGAAGTCCTATTCGACGTGGGAGGATATCGAGATCGTGCCTGGTCAAAGGAGATCGGTCGATTGGCGTTTCCGGTGTTCCATGATCTTATCGAACTTCACCTTCGACGAGGGGAGAGTGTTGTGGCAGAAGCGACATTCTTGTGGCCGACGGATCTGGAGTGGCTCCATGAGTTTTCACAACGATACGAGGTAGAGCTGGTCCAGATTTGGCTTACCGCCGATCCTCGAATCGCGCGAGAACGATTCATTGAGCGCGCAAAAACGTCTCGCCACCCAGGACACAACGATGCCCTCGAGGCTGTCATGGAAGAGTTCGAGGAACGATTTTTCAACAAGACCTTTATTTCATTGCCAATCAGGGGCAAAACAAAAATCGTGGACACGACAGATTTCGCCACCGTAGACCACGATGAAATTTTGAAATGGATTTAAGACAGAATATTTCGTACAACGTTTCTGGACATGCATGTCCAGTGTTAGCGTAGTAGGAAAAGTAATGGCCGCCTTCGCAGGCGGCCATATATTTTTGGTAGTTTGTGCGTTCGAGCGTAACTTTATTTTTCCGTTTTCAAACTAGCTTCGAGTTTATTCATGAGTTTGTTAATATTTTTGTAGTCAAGATTGATCTGTTGGCCTTTGGAATTTTTAAGTATCACACCACTGGGCCTCAACTGAATCGTATAATTTGCAGGAGCATCTTCTTCATAGTCGCTTCGGCATAGAGTCGCTGTATATTCCTCTCCGTTGATTGTTAACTTGAAATCCACCTCTTCTAATTGTATAACTTCTCCCATCATGGCTCTTTCGGGACTTGTATCTCGACGACTGATGATATGGCTAACAAAAACTTTATCGATATCCAGCTCCATTGGCTCTGGTCGTTCACGATGTGGTGTTTCTAACATAATAGTATTGTTAGCTAACAATGTTGATTAAATAAATTTACCCTCGACCATATACTAGCAAATTACCAAAAATATTACAAATGTGCAACATTTTTGCTTTTCGCTATTGCGCATAACGTTTCGGCATCATCCGAAGTTGCGTAGCAATTTGGGTGAAGCGTAGCGGAACCGGATATGCCGTGTTAGGCGATGTAAAAAGAGCTATTATTTTCAATTGCCAATTATTTTTTCCACTTCTTTCAAAATGAATTCACCTCCCGGAACAGAGGTATGGTTCATTATCTTGGTATAAAACTCTAACTTTCCAACTTCTGAATTTCTTAGCATATATCCAAGAGATTGACTCAATACTTTGGCTCCAGATCGGTCATTGTTTTCTAAAAGTAAGTTGGCATGGGTCACTAAATCTAAAATTCTCGATGTGGGTATCCAGTAATTATAAAACATTGGCTGCTTAATAACGGTTGCTTTATACGCAACCATTCCAACTTTTCCTTCCAAAACGGATTTTATAAATCTTCGATTACCATCATAAACCACCATCTTTTGATTTTTCGGGCCAATAATAATAGGAAACAGATTTCTATCAAATGTTTTTTTTGAATTTTTCAAGGAATCATTTTTTGCAAATTTTAAGATATCAAGATTTCTTTTATTGAATAAAAAATCCTTTACATCTCTTCCGTTGGGCATTTCAATATCTAACTTTTCCAAACATTTGAAATCTCTTTTCGCACCCATGTATAAGTCATCTATTTTTACTTTTTCTTTGGACCACTTTATATTTTGCGATGTTAATCTGGGAACAAGATTCTTCAGTTTTAACCCAAAGCATATTGAATCTACCAAGTTCCAAAAATCTCTGACAGGAGCCATCGTTGTGTTATTTGATAAATTCTTAACCTCTCTGTCAATTTTTTTCCAAATTTCTTTATCTCTGATTCTAGGAAAAATCTTTCGCATTTCATGCTGAAGATAGCCACTCGCTATTTTTATTCGGATAGGTTCTTGGAGGTGTTTATAATTTGTTATTGTCATAGGTAATCAAAATAATAGCCCTTTTTATTTCGCCTAACTGGTTTTTATAGCCGAAATTGGCGCATGTTAAAATATCACGAAGTGATAACATGCGCCAATTTGGGTGAACGAACGGAGCGTAGCGGAGTGAGTGAACCGGCTATGCAGTGTTATGTGATGTAGCCAGAAATTTCTATCCTTATTGTTTATTTTTTAATTTCATTAAAATACCTCTAGCGTGCATTAATACTGCAATTTCTTCTTCAGTGAAACGTTTCTTTTCAGGATGAAGATTGTCGTGATTCCCTACAACATTCTCTATTTCACTGACTGCTTTTCTGGCAAACGAAGTCACTCCTTCAAGAATTTGTTCTTGTTGTGCTTCGGATCCTTGCCATTGTTCTGGTTGTTCAGACATATTTTTTTAATTAATAATTAAACTATTTATATTATATCACGAGCTATGTTCGACCTGAAAGAAATTTCTGGCTATTTCACATAACTGGTTTTTATCCGAACTGTTTTCAGATACACACCCATATGCGTTGTGTATCTGATGTGGACAGCTTAGCATTGACGAATGTTAAAAAACAAGGTGTAATGAAGCTAGAAATAACCTCCCCTCTATTCTCAGAGCTGGGAGGTTTTTGTTTAAATCACTTTTTTTCAAACACTTTATGACAAACATTCAATTCTACAATTTGGAGCAGGCGTTTTTGGAACTTGAGCGGGTTCTGACTTTAAGAAACTATAGTCGTGCTACCCGTAAGAGCTATACGGGGTGTCTTCGGCGTTTTCTGCAAAAACACCCTGATGAGATGAATAACCCAAATCAATTGTCGATTGAGAATTTTCTTCTCGATCTATACGAAAAAGATTCTTCTGCACAGACGGTTACCTCATATCTACAAGCGCTCCAGTTCTATTATCGTGACGTGGTCGGTGTGAATGTGGACATGAAGATCAAAACACCCAAACGTCCATCTCGACTTCCTGTCACATTAAGCCATAAGGAGATTGAACGCATTCTCTCATGCGTGTCGAACGAAAAGCACCGTACCATGATCGCGCTTGCGTATGGATCCGGACTTCGCGTATCTGAGCTCACGGATTTGCGCACTGGAAGCATCGACTTTGATGAGGGGATCATCTATGTGTATCAAGGAAAAGGGAAAAAAGATCGAATTACGCTCTTACCTCAGACGATCATTGAGGAGCTGAGGAAATGCACGACAGGCAAATGTCCGTCCGATTATCTCTTTGAAAGCGAGCGTGGTGGGCGACTATCGACCCGCTCAATCCAGAAGGTATTTGAACGAGCAATGAAATCAGCGGACATTAAAAAACCGGCGACATTTCATTCGCTCCGGCATAGTTTTGCCACGCACATTCTTGAGCAGGGGACGGACTTGCGGTTCATCCAAAAACTTCTTGGACACGCAAACATTCGTACAACCCAACGCTATACCCATGTCTCAACCGCATCACTTCGCGCGATTCAGAGTCCGTTGTAGTTACTCATCGGTTGTCTCCATCACCGCTTAATACCCATCGCTCTTTGCGCGAAAAAAGTTTTTCAAGGTTTGCTTGCGCGATGTCGTCGAGATTGAGGTTGAGTTCTTTCGCGAGGGCGGCCACGTACCACAGCACATCTCCAAGCTCACCCCGGAGAATCTCTCGGTATTCATCCGTAACCTTCCCGCCGTGATCACGCATGACCTTTTTTACTTTGTTGAGAACCTCACCCGTCTCGCCGCCTAACCCAAGTGCTGGGTAGTAGAGATTTTGACCAGCATTTGGGTAGAGAGCCGTCGTCGATGCTTTTTCTTGATAGTCTGAAAAGTTCATAGAGCAAAATGCTTTCGTAAATATCCGCGTACTTTTCGTAAGACCGGGCTGTTGGCCTCTCCTATTTTTCGGACGAACCTAGATCGATCAAATGTTGAGATTTGCCGAACCATGATGACCGAATCATGTGCGAGCCGATTTTTTTCGTCCTTCTCGATCGGGATCTCTGGATCTTGGTATTTCTCAATATGCGAGGAAATCGGCATGACGGTAACTAAAGAGGAAGAATCTGAAATTTCAGCCGTCTGAATCACGAGCGCCGGTCTCGTTTTTCTATACTCATGACCAATGCTCGGGTCAAATTTTACGAAGTAGATATCACCTTGATTCATAATCAGGCAGTGAAAGATAGTAATCAACTTCTTCTTGGGTCAAGTAGTCGTCCCCCATATCCTTTATGGCCGCGCGTTCAACATCGGCAAAGGTAATATCTTCGCCCCCCGCGGCTTTGATGGGGCTGATTTTTGCAATAGGTTTACTCTGATGGATAAGAAAGAATTCCTCCCCTCTGGCAAGTTGTTTGCGAATCGCCGGCAATCCAGTGCGAAGTTCTTTTGTTGAGATGAATTTCATAATTGAAAATAAGGTTAACTTTAGTTTAACATTAAAAACATCTCTGTCAATTCATTTGGATCGTGTTAAACTGCAGACGTTATGCGCACGATTGTCGATTGGCACATTCACTCCAGGTATTCTCGAGCGTGCTCGAAGCAGCTTGAGTTACCCGTGATCGATCAATGGTGTGCGCGCAAGGGGATTGATATTGTTGCGACGGGAGACTGGACGCATCCGGCGTGGTTTGCGCATATCAAGGAACATCTCGAGGAAAAACGTCAGGGAATTTTTCAACTGAAGGGTGGGGGCAAACGTGAATTCATGCTTATCCAAGAGGTAAGCCAGATCTATAAAAAGGGCGATAAGACGCGACGTATTCACAACCTCATCTTTTCTCCGTCGATTGAAACCTGCGAGAAGGTGATCGTGGAACTTACACGTCGCAACTTCAACCTGAAGGCGGACGGCCGTCCGATTCTCGGCATTGACTCCGAGGATCTCTACAAGCTCCTCAAAGACATCGACGAGAAGATTATTCTTATTCCCGCGCACGCTTGGACGCCTTGGTATGCGGTATTCGGGAGCAAGTCAGGATTTGATTCTCTTGAGGAATGTTTTGGTTCGATGACTCCGTACATCTACGCGATCGAGACAGGACTCTCCTCGAATCCCATGATGAACTGGAAACTTTCAGGATTGGATTCCGTTGTGATGATTTCAAATTCCGACGCGCATTCCCCACGGAATCTTGGTCGCGAAGCAAATGTTTTCGAGTTCGACGAACCACCAACGTATGATGAGTTCGTACGTGTGTTGCGCGAACAAGATGCGAGTCGATTCAAGTACACAATCGAGTTCTATCCCGAGGAAGGGAAGTATCACTTTGATGGATGTGCGAGCTGTCAGTTTTCGTGTGGCCCAGAGGAGTCATCACGCATGGGTGAACGATGTCCAACCTGTCACCGCCCATTGACGCTTGGTGTGCATCATCGTGTTGAAGAACTTGCTGATCGTGATGCGTCTTCTGTGTCGAATAGAAAAATTTCATTCAAGTCGATTGTTCCTCTTGCGGAGATGATTGCAGAGGTCTATGGAGTCGCATCAACGCAATCAAAGAAAGTTGAATCAGAATATCTGCGATTGACCGATGAACTCGCCGATGAGTTTACGCTTCTCCTGGACACGCCTATTGAGACCATTCGTACGAAGGCCTCCAATGGACATATCGCCACGGCCATTGAAAGAATGCGTGCGGGGAATCTGAAGATTAAGCCTGGGTATGACGGAATATACGGAACCGTAAGGATTTTCGGAGAGAGTGATTCTCCTGCATCAAAACAATCGAGTCTTTTATAAAAAACACTCTCCCGCGCGTCCGGGAGAGTGTTTTCTTTTGTCTAAGAAAGACTATTTGCGCTTCTTAGCTGCTTTTCGCTTTGGAGCTGCCTTGCGCTTTGCTGGCTTCTTAGCTGCTTTTCGCTTTGGAGCTGCCTTGCGCTTTGCTGGTCGCTTAGCGGCTTTTTTCTTTGCTGCCATATGTGTGTTCTGAATCACCTCCCTAATCAGTGCTGTCTCTGAAAAAGTCGATCTGCTTGCGCTTCGGCTCACAATGACTTCGTCGTACGTTGCAGTACGTCTCAGTTATTGTTCGCCTCCAGCGCGGCGCATCTCATCCTTTTTCAGAAACAGCACAGCGATTAGTCAGAACCTCGATGGTTCCTCCTGGAGTGTGAATGGTTAACGTGCTCGATCGAGCACTGCACAAGAAATTAATGAGTGTGCAGTTTAGTGTCGTTGATGAAAGACGCGCTTCATCTCCGATACAGATATTGTAAGAGATAAAAAATTTTTCAACAAGAGTTCACTACGTTTTTACTTCAACAGAAGTTCCTACAACCGCCCAATCATACAGCCACTGAATGTTAGAGAGATTTACATTCACACACCCATGTGACATTTGATGTCCAAAGTTATTGTGCCACGGGGCATAGTGAATATAGATGTGCGGATAGAATCGAAGATTGTAGGGAATCCATCCAAGGTCGTAGTTATTCGGATTCCCTTCTCCGTAACTCCACGCATAATGAACAAGTGGAAGTTTTGCGAGTACAGAGTGTGTGCCAATGGGGGTTGCATTATTCAACCCACTTGAAATTAAAAAGGAATTTCGCAGAATTCCATATTCAAATGCGTATAAACGTTGTTCGGATATGTCGATGTTGATGTGTTGTGCTTCCGTCTGCGACAGGAAGAGATATCGACCTGGGGCAACTAGCAAATGATTTTTGTCTGCCGCAAGATAGGTATGTTCTGTTTCAAGTTCGCTCGTAGTATTTTGGGTGATGTTGTACAACGTTCGGCTCGACGAGGTTGTGAGACGCAGCTGCTCATCAAAGACGACGAAAGATTCAATTCCAAGTCCGTCGATCGAGATTTCTTGTTCAGAGATGGTCGTGGGTGAGGTGTGGATAACTAGTGTTTTTACAGTGGGGGTTGAAGTGAATTGTTGAGCAACGATGAGCTCACGATTATGCACAACACCCACAAGTCCAGAACGGTCGTCCATGTGAAACGCAAAAAAGTTTTGTACGAGTTTCATCCCATCGTCCCATGACCACACGCGCACATGCGGGCCGCCGCCTGCCGCAGGAAGCGTGACGAGTTCATCACGACCATCATCCGTGAGATCTCCGCAGGCGAGATTCACGCCCGAGCGCATGGATTCGTCGTAGGCAAAGAATCCTCCATCATCCATCGCTTCTCCCAGGCGATCAAACACACGGATGTGCGGCCCTCCACCACGTTGAGGGGCAACGATGATCTCCTGATACCCATCGCCAGTCAGATCACAGGCAATAACATTGATTCCCAGACCAAGCGCCGGGGCATAGACAAGAAAGCTTCCGACTTCACTTCCATCTTGTCGGAGGACATGTACACGAGGTTCCAGTCCCATTCCATTGCCAACGATGATCTCCGAGACCCCATCGTCACCAAGGTCAGCAAGATCCATACTGACACCCGAGATGTCATTCATACCTGAGAGTTCAAACGAAATATCGCCATCAACCGACTCGACTCGGATACTTGTCGAATGATACGCAAAGGTCAGTCGACCAGGGGAAAGCAAGCTCAAACAACACAACACAACAAGAAGACGTTTCATAAGTCAGGAGGGTGCTACGAGTATTCCACTATTATAACCAAAAACCACCGTTCGTGGTGGACCAATGGGGACTCGAACCCCAGACCCTCTGCTTGCAAAGCAGATGCTCTACCAACTGAGCTATTGGCCCATCAAGAAAGATGGTTTTTGAGAACGGCGAAATCTTAACAATTCCAGAGAGGACCGTCAATGCATTCGAATTAAATCATCTAAAATCTGACCGAAGGGCTTCGGTTGCGTCAAATGAGAACCTGACCCAGCCTGGAGAGCAATTTCAAACATTGCTCTCCTA
>Ga0208373_1003359_pt1 | contig 15847 bp, 12 predicted proteins | sample RifOxyC2_FD_184036 | JGI IMG/M metagenome (GOLD analysis project Ga0208373, IMG submission 184036) | Soil microbial communities from Rifle, Colorado - Rifle Oxygen_injection C2 (SPAdes) | ecosystem: Environmental > Terrestrial > Deep subsurface > Rock core/Sediment | place: Rifle, Colorado...
CTTCAGAGCCGCGTCCGCTTCCGCGCCCCACTTTTTAAGCATGGCCGCTTCTTTGGCCTCGGATTTTTCCAGCTTTTTCATCATTTTTTCGCCTTGCCTTTCCGGACTGGGGGTGAGTTTTGATAATGTTTTGTCAATCCAGCTTCGCTTAGCCACGGATTCGTCAACTTCAGGCAGCCAATTTTCGAGATCGGCGGCCGCGTTTTTGGCTTTTTCCGCAGTGACTTTTTCTCGAGAAATTTGTTTGTCCGCTCGGCGGTCAATTATGCGCGCTTGCTTGTTCACTATACCCGCGTCCAACTTGTCCAAGCCACGATTATCAACATTTTTCAATAAGCCCGGTTTGAATTGTTTGTCTTGTTTTTGTTCATCCGCTTCCGTCCATTTGGTTTCAAGAGCGGTGTCGGCTTCCACGCCGGCCTTGATCAGTTCCGCTTTTTCTCTGGCCGCGGCTTCCGTTGCTTTTTGTTCCTTACTTTTGAATAAGCGCTTGAACCAGCCGAATGGTCCGGCAAGGCTTTTTTCGTAAGTGTCAACTTTCGCCTGTTCTTTTTGTTCCGCCGCAATTCGATCCGCTTCTTTGCGAGCGGTTTCGATTTGTTTTTTCATGGCTAACTGATCAGCCACTATTTTTTCCGCATCGCGACGCGCTTCGAGTGTGGCCTGATCTTTGCTTACGCTGCCTTCGGCCAATGAAATATCAGAAATCAGTTTGCCGATTGATTCCTTTTTCGGCTTCGCCACCATACCGGCCCAGCGATCTTTCAGCTCTTGATGCGCCAATTCCGTATCCGCGTCTTGTTCAGTCGCGGCTTGCTTTAGCTCGGTGATAACGCCTTGCGCTTGACTTTCGACTGATGGTTGTTTTGGCGTTTTGATGCCTGACCAGCGGTCGGTCAATTCTTTGGCTGCGGACGAATCATCCACGGCTTCTTCGCGCGTCATGTCAAGTTCATTGCGGAAATTTGTTATTTCCTTTTCAAGGGCGTCGGCCTCGGTCAATTCCGTCGGCGAAGGTGAGCCGCTTTTTTGATATAGGTTGGAAAGTTTGTCTGCCAGTTTTACCACTTGTGTGGTTTTGAACCATTGGCGATACAGAGCAGACGTTTTGTCCCATCCTTTGGTGCCTAGCGCCTTGCTGCGTTTTTGATTTTCTTTGAATAAGTTTTCCGCGCGCGCCGCAAAAAGATCGGCAATATCTTTGTATTCCGAAAGTTTTATCGACGTTCTGTCAGCGAGTTTGAAGTTGCGTTCAGGCTCCCTTCCTTCTCCGGCGCTTTTGGCGATCGGTTCGCTAGTGGGTTTATTAACTTCATCGGGCTTCACATTGTTCATAGGATTTTCCATTGACATAATAAAAAGTTAATACTGAATGACTATATTGTAGCAAAATTTAGGAGCGGCTTCTAGTTTTTATACACCGTAAGCATAGCATACTTTTGCTATTTTGTCAACAGCTTGGCTAATTTTATTGTTAAAGTTAGCAGGCAAGGGTAGGGGAATAGGATAGAGTTTTTTTAATGCTGTGGCATGCGACGTTGCGCCTTGCATCGCGTGGATCGTGCGGTAGTAATAATTCCGAATGGCTGTTGAGTATTAACGCAGAAAAATAGCGGTGGGGGAATGCCTCGGATTTTTTAATAGGGAAGTGTTTTTTTATTTGTTATTACTTAGATATGCGCCCCGTGTTTTCCAACTTCCAAATCTTAACCCCCAACCTCCGCTGCCTGTGGATAACTTCTTGCGACCCTACTCTATCAGTAATATAATGTAGTTAGGAATTATTCTTAATTGTGTTTTTGCCGATTTTTTATGTTGTTACCTGATGTTATTAATTCACGCATGACCAATCAACGTCAAGTGATTCTGGACTACGTTGTGTCCGCCTCACTCACCCACCCGACGGCTGAACACATTTTTCAGGCGGTGAGAAAAAAGCTGTCGCGCATCAGTTTTGGCACGGTTTACCGCAATCTTTTGGTGTTGGAACAGCTGGGGATGATAGCGCCGCTTTATTATTCCAAAGAATGCGTGCGTTATGACGCGATTATTGAAAATCACTATCATTTCGTGTGCCGGCATTGTGACAAGGTGGAGAATGTCAGCCTGGATGAAATGTTTGAACTTAACAAACAAATCAGCAAGCGCCATGATGTCCAAGTTGCCTATCACCGGTTGTTTTTTTATGGCCGGTGCGGTAATTGTCGTAAGTTGAAATAAAACGCGGATCAGCTTTACTTTTTTGTTAAATCGGAATTATGTGTTTAACCGCCCCGGCGAAAATCATCAGCATTTCCGGTCAGTCGGCCGTGGTACGCACCGCGCGCAAGAATATGGAGCGTCAGGTTTCGTTGTCGCTGATTGATAACGCCAAGATCGGCGACTGGTTGTTGGTGAATGGAGAAATGGCGGTGGAGAAAATTGATGAAACCCAGGCGCAAGAATTGGTTAAGCTTTTAACAGCGTCCCCAAAAAATAAGTAATCATGATTACGATTGATGCGATGAGCAGATGCTCCCCGATTACTTTGAACGCATTGGTTTTGTGCATGCGCGCGAGGTGCCAGCTGAATATGGCAAGTAGGAATACGCTCCAAATGATACTGCAAATAACGCCTACAATCAGCGCATCGAATAATAAAATCGGTAACGTAAAAGTTAAAGCGGCAATAAATTTTCCGGCAAAAGTGCTGAATGTCGCCTGCCACACTTGGCGGTTGGCATCATGGGTGCCTTCTTCTTCCGATACATGCATACCCATGGCATCGGACAGCGCGTCGGCGATGGCGATCATGATAATGCCGCTCAAAACCACGGATTTGGAATTGGTGGATGCGGCGAGACCGATGAGCAGACCGAGCGTGGTGATGACGCCGGAGGTGAGGCCGAAGCTTAGGCCGCGTTTAATTACTGTTAGCATAAGAAAGCAGTTAATCGGTTAATCATGTTAATCGATCAATTGAGAGAGAAGTTTTATATTATTCAGGTTGATCTGAATTCGTTTGGCGAGCGGCAAAAGTCCGGGGGTTTCCGTCGTAATGGAAATGGCGGTCTGGCCGCGGTAATGGAAAAAATCGTGAAACGCTTTGTCGTAGGCGCTGTTGATAATGAGGCCGTGGCCGTCCGCTTTGGCGCCGTGAATTAGTTTGCTTGTCAAAATCGGACAAATTTTGGCGGTTTGCGCGATAACCTGCCGATAAATCGTTTGCGGCGTGCGTTCATAAACGTAGGCGTAAAAGGCGCGCATGTCATTGTCCTCATGCAAAGAAAGAAATACGGCCAGTTTTTTATTTTTTATATCCGCTGCCAGTATCTTCGCTTCGGCAAACTCTTCGTTGGCCATGGTTTGCGGACTGATGTTGTTTACATCTCGACCAAACGCATTTTCGCGGCACCGCAAATCAAACCCGGCCGGATTGACCAGCGGATAAATTTCATAACGTAAATTTTTGTTCAGCCAGCGCGCGGGATTTTTCAACAGTTCGAGAATGGCGAGCGGTCCGGCGATTTCGTAACCGTGAGTCCCCGCTTCAATGCAGAAAATTTTCTTTTGTTCGGGCGCGATGGTGATTTTGTAGATCGGGTAGGCAATGGCAAACCGCGTTTTGGCGTAACCGATCACTTGATAGGTGAAGCGCCGTTTGTGGCACAATTGGATAATTTCGTTTAGCAGTTTGGCGTAGGAATAATGTTCAAGGGGAACGGGAAGTGAGTACATATAGTGATAGAAATTAGTGCGTAGTATGTGGATGCCCGCTTCGACTTCGCGTAAGCGAGGCGAGCTGGCTTGGAAAGTGGAAGGTAGATGATAGAATCGAAATCCATTTCCAACTTCTACTATCCAAACCAGCGTCCATGCACCACGCACCACGCGCCAACTTGATATTGTTATTTAAATCCAATTATTTGATAGCCGAATTTTTCTATTTCTTCCGGCGTCCAAAAGATGAGTTCCTTGGTTTTTATAACGCAATTGACGTGTTTTTCAAGCGTTCGACCGGTGTAGTCCCCTGTTACCGGATTCCACTCACGTAAAACCAAAGTGTCGCCCGGCGCGCAATCAAAATCAGCCAAGCGAACTTCAAAGGTTTTGTCACCGGCCATGATTTTTTGAAAGTATTCCGGCCAAACTTTTTTCTGGATTTGCATAGCGTTGAGGCGGTTAAAAGTGATTGTGGCTCGATGATAATATAGCATAACGGATCGATTTTTGACAGAACAAAAGCGCTCGGTTTTTTCGGAGCGTTTTGATGTTTGGAAAAATTAATTACACGGTCGGCAATGCGGGCGGGGTTGGCGTTGAAGCGGATTCTTTTTTCTGGCAAAAGGCGAGGTAAATGATTGGCAGGATTCCCACGGTGTTCAAGATAAAAATAAACACGAACCAGACCGGTTGATTGTGGCGGCCGGATTTCCACAGCGCGATTCCCTTCCAGATCGTTTCCCAAAGTACGAGGGGAATGAGCCAGAGGTAGGTTGAGGTTTCCAGCATATTTTTAGAAAGTTAAAAGTGCAAAGGGAAAAGGGAAAAGTTGGAATCGCAGAATGCAAGTCAAAAGTCTAAAGTTATCCGCCAAAGGACGGATGAGCCTATGGCTCAAAAGTCCAGAGTCCGCGGTCGCAAGTCAAAAGTCATAATCGCAGAACGTAAAGTAAAAGGTAGGGTCGCAACTAAATTATAACATCAAGTCGCAGGCGTGGCAATCCTGTAAGTGTGGCGTTTGGTTTGATATTTGCTATAATGAAAATGAATAAAGTAAATTTAGTGAGTATTTGACAAAAAAATAATATTGTGCTATTATATGGTTAGTCGCTCGCGATGCGAATCATATTGAGATAAGGCTTGGTCGCATACATACGAATAATACAAATCATTATCCGGTTATGATTCGTATCATTCGTATGAGTGCGATTGATTCATATTCACATGAGGATTCGCATCGCAAACCATATATGAAAATTGCTCTAATCGGACAAAAGGGTATCCCGATGAAATTCGGCGGCATTGAAAAACATGTCGAAAGATTGGCCGTGGGCCTCGCGAAAAAGGGTCATGATGTTTTTGTTTACACGCGGCCGTGGTACACCTCTCCCCGATTGAAACAATACAAGGGCGTGCATTTGATTTCCGTTAAGTCTTGGCACACGAAACATTGGGATGCAATTTCACATACGTTTTTTTCCACGATGCATGCGTTGAAACAGGATTATGATATTATTCATTATCACGGCGTGGGGCCGGCTCTGCTTGCATGGATTCCGCGCGTGTTTAAGTCAAACGTCAAGGTGATTTCCACCTTTCATTGTATTGATCGCAAACATCAGAAGTGGGGCATCTTGGCGCGGTTGGCGCTTTATCTCGGCGAATGGGCCGCGGTGAACTTCGCGCACGACACGATTACCGTGTCGAAGACGTTGCAAATGTATTGCGCGGAAAAATACGCCGCGTCCACGATTTACGTGCCGAACGGCATTGATATGCCGGCGCTCGCCGGCGCCAGCCTGATCCGCAAGCGGTTTGGTTTGGAAAAAGACAATTACATCTTGTTTATATCTCGTCTCGTGAAGCACAAGGGCGCGCATTATTTAATCGACGCGTACAAGAAATTAAATACCAAGAAAAAGCTGGTGATCGTAGGTGATTCGGCGTTTACTGATTTTTATGTGAGAACGTTGAAGAAAATGGCGGGTGACAATCCGAATATAATCTTTGCCGGCATGGTGCGGGGCGGCAGTCGGCTGTGGCGCGAGCTTTTTTCGAATGCTTATATAATGGTTCATCCGTCAGAAAGCGAAGGCTTGCCGATTGTAATTATCGAGGCGATGAGTTTTGGTTTACCCGTCTTGGCTTCTGATATTCCGGAAAACATGGAGGCGTTGCACGGCGGTTTTGGTTTTTCGTTCGAGAATAAGAGCGTGCGCGATTTGAAAAATCGGTTGCATTATTTGCTTGAGCGAAGTGATATGGCAAAGCGGGTGGGCGCGGCGGCGCGCGAGCACGTGGAGAAAAATTATAATTGGAAAGATATCGTTAATTCGGTGGAGCGGATTTACGTCGATATGTTGAAAGATCATGCGACGCAGTCGCTGTATGTAAAAAAAGCGCAGGGGTTCTAACGCAGGCGGCAAGTTTGAAGTCTAAAGGTAAAAGTCAAAAGTCAGAACGCAAGGCGCAAGTGCAAAGGGAAAAGTTGGAGTCGCAAGAGAGCGCAAGTGCAAGGTGTAGGAGATTGCCACGCCCTCAGGGCTCGCAATGACAGCTCGCCCCGCTCGCTAGGAAGAACGCCAGAGAAAAGAAAACGCGAATAATTTATAGGAAAATAATAAAAAAAGATGAGCGTTTTGCGCCATCTTTTTGTATTGGGTTCTGTTTTGTGATTATGACTTTTGACTTTAGACTTTTGATTTTGGACTGACTGTTTCTGGGTTTGGGCTAAATTTTTTCGTCCTGATTTTCCACTTGTCAACGAATTGGCCGATCCCCCTTTTTTCCATTTTGTTTTTTACCGTGATTCTGTTTTGCGACCACTCGACAAGACTTTCAAAATTTATTTTATAACGTCCTTGAACAACGATGTAGCGTAGCTCCTGCCCCTTGATCGCGCGGCGTACGGTGTGCGCGTCCACGCCAAAAAGACGAGCCGCTTCGGATACGGATAAACGGATTGGGACAGATGTGGATTTTTCATCTGACATAGTGAGCGGCAAGTCCAGAGTCCAGAGTCTAAAGTTAAAAGTTAGGAGTTGCGAGCGAAAGCTTGTTCAACCTCCAAATTCTAACTTCCAACCCCTAATGTTTGTATACACTGGTGTAGACAAACAGGCATATTTTGAGTATAGCAAGCGTTCCGGATTTAAGCAAATGTCGAGCATGAGCGATTGTTTTTGCCGACCAATTATCAACAGAGAAAAGGTGCAACCATTTCTATTTTTACATTGACAGAATGATATTTATGTTATATGCTCCCTATTAGCTAATTCTTGTAATAATTATCTCGTAAATTAGAGGTTTATTTTTGTTACACCCTACATTTTACAGCCTACGTCCTAGATGTTGTAACATTTAACTATTATCGCCGTCATAATAGATGAACAAAGCAACCTTAAAACAAAAATTCCTGTTATACAAGGTTCGGCAGCACAAGGACGCGGAAGCATACGGCCAACTTTACGATTATTATATTGATCGGATTTTTCGTTTCATTTTGTTCAAAGTTTCGGTCAACGAAGTGGCGGAAGATTTGACTTCAGAAGTGTTTCTTAAAACATGGGAATACATCAACCGCACCACGAAAAAGATTGGCAATTTGAACGCGTTGCTTTACAAGGTGGCTCGCAATTGCGTGATTGACCACTACCGCGCCAAACGAAAAGATTTTGTCAAAACGGATGAAGAGTATTTGGAAAGCATCATGGACGCGCGGGACATGGAAAAAGAAACGAACGTAAAAATTGATTTTCAAAGCATTGAAAAGCAGTTGATGAAATTAAAAGAGGTGCATCGAGAAGTTATCATCTTGAAACATATTGAAGAACTTTCCATTGATGAGATCGCGGAGATCATGGACGTGAGTCGCGGTAATGTGCGCGTGTTGATTCATCGGGCGATGAAGGCGCTGAGGGAAATCGCGGGGGAGTAAGCGCGAGCTGCAAGTCAAAAGTTTAAAGGTAAAAGTCAAAAGTCGGGAAGCGCAGGGATAGGGTCTCCAAGGGGTATGAGTTGTGTCTGGGTAATTTGTTGACTTTGGACTTTTCACTTTAGACTCTGGACTCTGCGTTAAACACCATGGAAAAAATAATCGAACAATTGAAAACTTTGCAAAACGTGAAGCCGAGAAAAGAATGGGTTCAGCTTCAGCGTGAGCTTTTGTTGTCGCAAATCAAGAGTCAGACCGCGGCGCGAAAGCAGTCACGCATTTTGAATACTTGGTTTTTGGTCAAGTCATTTATGCCGACCAGTGTTTTACGTTTCGCGGCGAAGCCGCTTGGCGCGTTGACGGTGCTGGCGGTTTTTGTTTTTAGCACCGGTATGCTTGGAGTGAATGCCTCAAAGGGCAGTTTGCCGGGCGAGTTGCTTTATTCCGTGAAGCGGACGAGTGAAAAAATGCAAGTCGGTTTGACGGTTTCCAAGAAAAAAGAAGCGTCTTTGCACGTGCAGTTTGCCGAGGAGCGAGTGAACGAGATTGAAAAAGTAACGCAGGGACAATCAACGTCTGACAAAAAAATAAAACAGATTTCGGTTTCGGTTGACGGATTAAAAGACGAAATGAAAAAAGCGCAGGACAATTTGGATCAAGCCAAAGATCAGCCGCGCAAAGCGCAAGAGGTGGTGGCCATGGCTAAAGTTTTAGACGTTAAATCTGAAGAAATAAATAATCGCATTGAGCAAAATAAATCACAATCCGGCGAGCAGGCTATCGTTGACAAGTTATCCGAGGCGCAGGTGGCAACGGTAAGGGCCGGGGTTAAGGCGCTCGAAGTGATTGTGGAAAAGCATGAGCAGGGGGAGGTGACTATGTCGGAAGGCGATTTGGTGAAAACCATTGATAATAAAATTGAAAAGGCCAAGGAAACATTAAAGCAGGCGGAGCAAAAAGTGGAAAGCGCGAAAATTTTATTTGAGAGCACGCAAAAGGCCACCTTGGAAATAGAAACCGAATCCCCTATTGTACCGGTTCCGATAAAAGTGGAAGCACCGACAACATCCGGTAGCACAACGTCGGTCGCGCCGGTTGCGGTTATCGATAGACCGGCGGAAGCAAAGCAGATTTTAACCGAGGCGAAAGATTTGTTAAACCATGGCGATTTGAGTTCGGCCATGGAAAAGGTGGTTCAGAGCGCGGAGATTGCGACGGAGATGAATGAGCAAGCGAAGATGATCGTTGAATAGTTCGGAGTCCAAAGTGTGCGCCATAGGACGCACTCGTCCTCTGGCGAGAAAAGTCGTTAGTCGCAAGTTTAAAGTCAAAAGTTAAAAGTCAAAAGTCCGAAACACAAATTTATAATTGACTTTAGACTTTTACCTTTTGACTTTAGACTAACTTATTATAATAAAATCCTAAAGATTTTCTCTTTGGGTTGTGGCGTCTAAAAGGTCGATTCCGCGAAAGCGGGAGATTGCTGCATAATCAAAAATATAAGGCCGATGGATAATTCCCTATTATGGCGATTATCCATAGGCCAAAGACAGGATTCTAATTGAGTATGAAAAAACTTTTAACCTTTAGTGTCGTCCTGACCACAATTTTGTGGACCATGGGCGTCGCCGCTCTTGTTCCGGCTGTTTCGGCTGCCACTTTGTCAGCCGGCACCTTGATCAAGGCGAGCGGAGCGGCGGTGTATTACTACGCTGCTGATGGAAAGCGCTATACTTTCCCGACCGAATCCACATACAAGACTTGGTACTCTGATTTCTCTGGCGTCATGTCCATCAAAGATGATGAGCTTGCCGCTATTGATTTGGCCGGCAACGTTGTTGTCCGCGCCGGTACCAAGTTGGTAAAAATTACTACCGTTCCAAAAGTCTTCGCCGTATCGCCGAAAGGCAAATTGTCTTGGGTCAAAACCGAGGCTGCCGCCAAGGCGCTTTATGGCAATGACTGGGCAAAAAGAATTATTGATGTTCCAGACGGTTTCTGGACAAATTACACCGATTCCGCTATTCAACTTGATGGTACCGTTTATCCGGAAGGCACTTTGGTGTCAAAGGATAGCGTGAACTATTACGTGACTGCTGATGGCAAGTGGAGCAAAGTGACTGCTACCGGTTTTACAGCTAATAGCTTTAAGACCGCTGATGCAGTTGCTACTACTTTGGCGCTTGGCACTCTCGGAGCTGACATTGCCGTTGCCGCTTACACCGATGTCTCACAGGGCGGTGGAGCTGGCACTGGCACGACCACCACGACTGTTGGCGCGTTGACTGTGGCTTTGGCCACGGACTCGCCGCTTGTTGGCAACATTCCGACCAACGCCACTGCGGCGGCCGCGAATGTGCCTTTCACCTATGTTAACTTCACTGCCGGATCTGAAGCGGTGAAGATTACAGGGTTGAAAGTGGTTCGCACCGGACTTTCCCAGAACGCTGCGATTGCTTCTGTCAAGATTTTTGACGGAGACACGCAGGTTGGCAATGGCCAGAGCTTGAATTCTTCGAATCAGGCTGTTTTCAACAACATCGCGATTGATGTTGCGGCGAACACCACGAAGAAAATCATTTTGGCCGCGACCATGACCGCTTCCGCTACGTACAATAGCAACATCATCAGCCTTGGCGTTGCCGCGGCTAGTGATGTGACTACCACGGCGTCAGTTGCCGGCACGTTCCCGATCACAGGCAATACACAGACTATCAATACGGGTGTGACAATCGGCACGGCTGTTTTGTACAATGGTTCTCTTGGAACCAGAAACACGACTGACTTGACGGTTGACACTGACGCGAAGGATGTCAGATTCACCCAGGTCAAAGTTACTGCCGGTTCTGCTGAAGGCATTACGATTAAATCCGTAACCGCCCTCAAGAACGGTACCGCCGCGACAGCTGATCTTACAAACATCAGATTGTACGACGACACCAACGGCAAGACTTTGTCCACGGTTACCGCTTTGAATGCTTCCGGTCGCGCAGTTTTCGGCGGCTTGAACATTTCCGTTGACAAGGGCAAGAGCGTCGAATTGTCTGTCCTCGCGGACATGAACAAGTCCGGCGCCGGCCGCACAGTAGCGTTTGATTTGCATGATGGTACGGACTATCTTATCAGCATCGTAGGCAACACCTATGGTTATGGTATTACTCCGACCAGAAACAACTTCTGCGCTGCTGCCGGTACTTGCACCACGCAGTCAATCAATCAGGGCTACTTGATTGCTAATTTGTCTGCCACCACTCCGGCCACTGGCAATATCTCTATCGGCGCCACGGAAGTTCCGTTGCTCCGCTACGACCTCATTGCGGCCGGTGAGTCGATCAATGTAACATCGACTGTGTTGACTATTAGCACTGGTACTGCCGAACGCAGTCAGGTAACGCAAGTGACAATCTATGATGAGACCAATGGCAAGATTGTTGCCGGTCCGAAAGATTGCACTACGGCCTCTGCTGGTACGGAAACTTTGACTTTCACCGATGCTTACACCATTAGTGGTACAACCAAGTTTTTGGTTAAGGCCAATATGGCGTCTGACATGTCGGCGAGTGATACTGTTTATGCCGCGTTATCTGCCAGTGGCATCACTGCCAAAGGCGCTGATTCAGGCAAAACTACCTACACAACGTCTTCCGGCTCCACTGTGCCTCCGGCCGCTGTTGTTACAGGCAAGACACAGACTGTCAAGGGACCGACTTTGAAGGTTGTTAATGCTACCACTCCGGTGGCTTCGACTTTCATTGTCAATTCTCAAGATCTTGATCTCGCCTACTTTGATCTCGATCCGACCGCCGGTGGTGAGGACATCAAGCTCACTTCCTTGGTGGTAGTTCAGACCTTGAGCTCGGGTACTGATTATGACAATTTCTCCAACCTCGAACTCTGGGGCGATCAGGACAATACTGACGCCACTGACACTATTGCCAGACTTGAAACAAGCACAGCGACGTCGACCGGCGCGAACAGCAATACGTTCACGTTCAAGACACCGCTGCGTCTTAGCAAGTCGAAAGTCGCTCGCTTGACGCTTCGCGCTGATGTCACAACGACTGATGCGGTAACGCATGCCTTTGCGATTTCGGCCGATCCGACTGCTGTTGGTTGGTCCACGGGTGGCACGGCTGATCAAACAACGATCACTTCGCCTGTCGGTTCTGGACAAGCTCACTCTCTCGCTGCGGCCGGCACCCTCAAGGTTGTCGCTTCTTCTGATAGAGCTTCTGCGGCTCAATTTGTTGCCGGCTCAACCGGTAACTCTCTCATGAGCTACAAGTTCCAGGCTACCAATGAACAGGTCGACGTTACTACTTTTTACATCGCGACAACCGGTACGACGGCCAACGCTAATATCGCGTCCGTCAAGCTGTATGTTGATGGCGTACAAGTTGGCTCAACCAATGGTTATACCTTGGATGATGGCCATGATGCTTATATCTCTCTCGATAGCGGTTCATTCGTTGTCGCAAAGAGCCCAAGCTACACCACGCTTAATATCAAGGTTGACTTTGCCAACAAGGATAACTTGACCGATGCCGCGACGTTGGAAATCGGTCTTGGCGATACAACTGGCGTAGATGGCGAGTGGGGCGTTGATGGTGCTGAAGCAGCCGGTGACTATAGAATGAATGTGACCGGTAAGAGCTCTGGCGCCGCTGTTGCGACCATTGATGATGTTAGCGGTAACGTAGATTCTCTTGGAACTGGCGCAGGTAACGTAATTGCCTCATACGTACATTATTTGTACGATGGCGTGCTCGAAGTGTCTCTGAACTCGGCTTCTCCGACCGGTACAGCAAGCGCTGGCACCAACAAAGAAGTCTTGCGCTTCGACCTCAAGGCGATTGGTGATGATATTACGGTAAATGCCCTTGAATTCTGCTTGACCGGTTCAGGTGATAATGCCTCGGATCTTCCAACAGGAACTCTTGCTTTGAAGAGTTCTGATCTTGGAACGACCTATGGCGATATCACAATGACATTGACTGGCGATTATGATGCATATTGGTCGGTTGCGGGATTGGCAGGTGCAGGTGATTATTACTTCACGGCTGATAATGCGGCCGCTGAATCCAGATGCATTTCGTTCGGCGATGGAACGAGTAAGGCTGTTGCCAATGCTGCCGGTAGCGCTATGGAAGGGTTTACCAACGACGTTGGAATCACCGTGGCTGCTGGCACGACAAAGACCTTGCGCTTGTTCATGGATACCACTGGTATCGGAACCAACAAGACGATGCAGGTCAATATCATGCCGAATCCGTACAGCACTTGCGGTGCGGGTAATGATGCGAGTTGCGCGGTCACTACTTCTGGTGTTGAATGGGAAAATTCTGGTGGAACGGATGTTGATGCTCTCTTGACCAAGAACTTGCCAATCAATGGTGGTTCACTCGTCTACTAAGTCAGATTCGGACGATATACAAAAAAGAGCTTCCCGCGAAAGCGGGAGCTCTTTTTTTTGGAAAGGGTTTACTATGAAGTCCCCGCCATGGCGGGGTACTTCATGGCTCTTTTTTTATTGAAAAGAGTGTGGTATTATAATGGCAGGGAATGACAAAGGGTTCGTAAACAATTGTTTCGCGTGGGTTGGGTATGGTAGGCGGGAGTAGCCCGCAAACATAATTTCCGTCATCTTTCAAGTGGCGGGAACCTTGTTTCAGTAGTCTTGTGACGATGCCATCTTTGCGCGATATGCGTTGCTAATAACTTTACAAAAATATGCTTCTCCGCCGGCTGAAGTCCGACGGGAACTATAAAAAAAATATGTCCAAATGGAGTTACATTATCCTTATCGCCGTAATTATCTTGGTTGTCGGCGGGCTAATTTTTTCCGTGCTTTATAAGGATTCTTACGAACTTAATAAGTTAATAACGATTAACGGCAAGGTCGCGATGACAGCGGATCAGCAAAAGTTGTTTGATGATTTGAAGGTAAAGCTGGCGGACAACGCTGACGATTATTCTTCTTTGTTCAAACTCGCGCGCTTGAAGCAAGACGTGCTGGACTGGGACGGCGCAATTGAGATGTATTGGAATTTGCGCAAGGTGAAGCCGGATGATATTTTGCCGCTTATTAATCTCGGCTCGATTTACTTTGACTCACAGCAATACGTGAAGGCGGAGGAAGTGCAAAAGACCATTATCAAAAATACGCCAAAGTGGGTGAATGCTTATCGCGAATTGGCTTCGATTTATCGTTATCATTTAAAAGATAAAGCGCCGGAGCTGGAGCCGATGTTGATTGACGCGTTGAAGCAATATCCAGAATTGGAAACTGAAATGACCAGCCTCTTGGCATATTATTATGATGAGATTGTGTCGAATAAAGACAAGGCGATTGAATACTACACGAAGTTGTTAAAGTTGAGGCCGGATGAGGCGGTGAGACAACGGCTGGCGGAGCTGAAAAATAGTTAAAAGGGCCCGCTTCGACTCGCGACAATAAACTCGTCGAAGCGAGGCGAGCAAAGGGCAAAGTTCAAGGCTGAGGCGCAGGGCTACAAGTCTAGAGTCTAAAGGTAAAAGTCTAAAGTCCAGAGGATAACGGTGGAACAAATTTATAAATAAAAACCATATATGAGAAAATTTGGTGGCGCAATTATTTATTTAATGCTGATTCTTTTAATGTTGCCGAACGTCGGACTGGCCGGCGCCACGGCCGCGACGGTGACGGTGAGGCAGGTGGACGCGGCGGATTATTTTTATCCGTTAACATTTGATAATCTGGTGTTGGATTTTGTGCTCGGCGTTGATTCGGCCGACACGTTGAAAACGATTATTTTGAAAAACGAAGGCACGGCTTTGCCGGTCAACGAGATTGAGCGGCTGGTCATGTATCGCGACAGCGGCGACGCCTTGTTTCAGGGCTTCGCGGTTGACGAAGAAATCGCGGTAGCGACTTATGATTACAGCAATTTGGTCTGGGTTTTTCAGAATATAAATAACGTGGTTTCACCGTCGGCGCGATATTTTGTCACGGCGGAAACGCGTAAAAACGGTTCAAACAATAAGTCGTTTCAATTTTCTATTCCAGCGTATAGCGACACGGACGGAGATGGCGCCTATGACATCGGCGATTATGGTATTTACTTCGCGTCGAAGGTGGCTGTGCCGACCGAGAAGGTTGTAAATGACAAAGTCGTAACCTTCAAGGCCACGACGGTTGATTCCACCGCGCCGGTCGTTGTTATGACGAACTTGGTTGACGGTCAAGTTATTAAGGATTCAAATTTTATTTTGACCGGCAAGGGTAAGGATCAGGGCGGCGGAGTGATTGCGGAATTGAGCGTTTGCGTTAACACGGCTTGCGTGGCCGCGACCAATACCGGCACCAATTTTGCCACGTGGGAGTACAAGTGGAACAACATTGTCAACGGTAAATATTCCGTATATCTAAAGGTGAAAGATTTTAGCAATAATCAGATCGAAACCGCGGTGATTAACGTGACCAAGTCCGGCGAGCAAACCGTGTCCGCGGCAAACTCGAAGGTGGAATTTGACAAGTTAACGGTCCAAGCGAACGGCGATGACGCGATCCGTGTGACGGTGACGGTGAAAGATACGGAGGATAAGGTTTTCAAAGATAAAACCGTTTATTTCGCCGAGTACACAAAAACCGGCATCGGAGTGGTGGACGCGGAGAAAAAATCGGACGAAAACGGTCAAGTGGTGTTTGTTATCCGCTCGGGCGAATCCGGCATGTTCAAGGTAAGCATTTTGGTGGACGGCGGCATCATGTTGCAGGACAAACAGGAAATTGTTTTTACCCCCATTGAAACTTACACGAGCGGCACGTGGGTGAAATTGGCTGATCAAAAAGCGGTTTACTTTTTGGACGCGAAAAACGTGCGTCACGCTTATCCCACGCAAGCGGTCTGGGAAAGTTATTTCGGCACAAACTTTTCGTCCGTGAAAACGATTGATGCGGATACCATGGCGAGTTATACGCTTGGAAAAAATGTACCATTCAAATATGGCACGCTCATGAAGATCCCGTCCGTGCCTCGCGTTTACGAAGTGCGCGGCGACGGCGTCATGCGCTGGGTGAAGTCGGAAGCCACGGCGAAAACTTTGTACGGCGCTGATTGGGCGAGCAAGGTGAAGGATCTGCCGGAATCGTTTTTTACGGACTACAAAGCGGGGAGCGACTTGGAGTAGGACAAAGCGCAGGGCTGCAAGTCCAGAGTCTAGAGTTAAAAG
>Ga0208373_1003360_pt1 | contig 15843 bp, 12 predicted proteins | sample RifOxyC2_FD_184036 | JGI IMG/M metagenome (GOLD analysis project Ga0208373, IMG submission 184036) | Soil microbial communities from Rifle, Colorado - Rifle Oxygen_injection C2 (SPAdes) | ecosystem: Environmental > Terrestrial > Deep subsurface > Rock core/Sediment | place: Rifle, Colorado...
ACGCGACCGCCGAATATCGAGGGCAAGGGGGCCGTTACGCAGCGGGACCTGGTGCGCAACTCCCTCCGCATGCGGCCGGATCGCATCATCGTGGGCGAGGTCCGCTCCGACGAGGTGGTGGACATGCTCCAGGCAATGAACACGGGGCACGACGGGTCGCTGACGACCATCCACGCCAACTCGCCCCGGGACGCCCTGCTGCGCCTGGAGACCCTGGTGGCCATGTCGGGGCTGAACATCCCCAACGAGGTTGTCCGGCGCTACATCAGCTCCGCCCTCGACGTTATCATCCAGATTTCCCGTCTGATCGACGGCAGCCGCAAGATGATAAGCCTCTCGGAGATCACGGGGATGGAGGGGAACGTCATTACGATCCAGGAAATTTTCAACTTCGAGCAGACCGGCATCGATGCCAATGGAAAAGTGGCGGGACGCTTTAAAATGACCGGGATTATGCCCCGTTTTGTGGAACGCTTCAAGGCCCACGGCATCCCGGTGCCCTATGACACCTTTGATCCCCGCCGGGTCATGGAGCTTTGAGAAAGCGAAAGAATACATGGAATATTTAACGCTCATTTTCATTTTTGTGGCGATCGTTCTGCTGATCGAGGGCCTTTTTCTGCTCTCCCGAACCAGGTGGAACCCCGAGACGAAAAGGGTGAAAACACAACTCCGACAGATGAGCGCGGAGACAAACGTGCCGGGGGACATCGAGCTGGTGCGCCGCCGGCTGATGAGCGAAATCCCCTGGTTCAACCGTCTGCTGTTGAGCGTGCGCCTTCCCGTCGTCAATCGCATCGAGCGCTTGCTGCTGCAGGCCAATATGACCCAACCCGTGGGTGTTATCATACTGGCCACGTTTATCCTCGCCATCATCGGTTTCGCCGCGGCGTCCTTCGCATCGCGCTGGTTTCTGGTGCGGCTGGCCATAGGGATCGCTTTGGGATCGCTGCCCGTTTTGTATGTCTATATGAAGAAGATGAAAAGGATCGGGCTCTTCGAAGAGCAGCTCCCGGAGGCGTTGGACATGCTGGCCCGCTCCCTCAAGGCAGGCCATGCCTTCACTGGCGGTCTCCAGATGGTGGGAGAGGAGTTTTCCGACCCTGTGGGGACGGAGTTCAGCAAGACCGTTGACGAGATCAATTTCGGGGTGGCCTATGAAGAGGCCTTGAAGAATCTTGCGAAGCGCATCGAAAGCGACGACCTCAAACTCTTCGTGATCTCCGTCATCATCCAGAGAACGAGCGGCGGCAATCTCGCCGAGATTCTGGAGAATATCGGCCACCTGATTCGGGAACGCTTCAAGCTGCGGGGGCAGGTCAAGACGCTCGCCGCCGAGGCCAATCTGTCCGCGTATATTTTGATAGGCTTGCCCTTTGCGATCTCGTTGTTGCTCTACGTCGTAAACCCTTCGTATATCGGGCTGTTGTTCGAGGACCCTCTCGGACACATTATGCTTGCCGGCGCCGGCGTCATGATGGCGCTGGGCATTATCGTCATGAAACGAATGGTCAAAATCAAGGTTTGAGGCGGCATTATGAATATATCATTCTTACTTTCCATCCTGATATTTGCCGGGATCATGTTTATTTTTTTCGCCCTCTACCTCTTCATCACCGCCCGGGCAGAAAAAAGCCGGATCCTGGACAAGATTGACAAGACCGCAGCCCCCGCGCCCCTGCGCCTTGCGAGCAACGCCGCCACCGGAGGGTCCGCCGGCGGCTTCCAACAGTTCTTCATCGATCTTGCCACGCGGCTGGGGAAGTACTCGACGCCGAACAATGAGGAAAACCTGACCCATCGCAAGCAGAAGCTGATCATGGCTGACTACCGGAAAGCCAACGCCCCCGTCATTTTTTACGGACTCAAAATCTTTTTCGCCCTTGTGTTTCCGGCCGCTTTACTCCTTGCCCGGATGTTTTTTGCCCTCCCCCTCCAGAATACGACCCTGCTGATGCTGGTTTTATCTTTAGCCCTCGCCGGGCTTTACAGCCCCGATGCCTGGGTCCAGTTCGCCATTGCCAGACGGCAGGAAAAAATCACGGACGGATTTCCGGACGCCCTGGATCTCATGGTGGTCTGCGTCGAAGCGGGGATAGGGCTGGATCAGGCCATTAAAACGGTATCCGACGAGATGAGGCTGACCAACCAGACGATCAGCGAAGAGTTTGCCCTGATGAACCTGGAACTGAGGGCGGGCAGGTCCCGCCAGGATGCCATGCGCAACCTCGGCGCGAGGACCGGCGTGGAGGATGTTCGCAACCTCGTCACTCTCCTGATCCAGACGGACAGATTCGGCACCAGCATCGCCCAGGCCCTGCGGGTCCACTCCGACTCCATGAGGACGAAGCGCCACCAGCGAGCGGAAGAAAAGGCGATGAAACTGCCGGTGAAGATGCTTTTTCCGTTGATCTTCTTTATATTTCCCGCGCTGTTTGTGGCGGTTATCGGACCGGGCGCCATCAAGATCTACCGGTCGCTCATCCAGACCAACATGGGGGCAGGATGACAGGGCATGATTGTTCATAACCTGATTCCAGAAATCAGGGCAGGAGGAGACGCATGAAAAACAAGAGAAGATTGCTGAAGATATTGTCCTTGTTGACGCTATCGGTATTTTTCTTCATGGGCGTTGCGAGCTGCACCACCTCCATGTCGCAGGGAAGACCAACCGGCATGAGCGAGCAGGACGTGAAGCGCTTCGTCGGCAAGATACGGGTGAGGCCCGGCAGCGCTGATTCGCACTATCTGCTCGGCTGCTATTATCAGGAGCGAGGGAGGCACAGAGAAGCAATTGCGGAGTTTGAAAAAGTGATCGTCATCGATCCCTCCTATGTGAAAGCATACAACGGCAAGGGCATTTCCCACGACCGGCTCGGCGATTATGCCCAGGCAGCCGACGGCTACCGGCAGGCCCTCTCCCTGGATCCACAACTTGATTACGCCTGGAACAACCTGGGGTATTCCCATATACTGCGGGGCGATTACGTCGCAGCCGTGGACGCGTTCCGCAAAGCCCTCGAACTGAACGATAAAGAGCCAATGACCCGCAACAATCTGGCCCGGGCCCTGGCCATGACCGGCGATTATGAGCAGGCTTTACGCGAATTTGAGCGAGTGGGCGGCAATGATGGAAGCTACCCCCACCTCAAGATGGCGGCGGTCTATTTCGAGAAGGCGATGTTCCGGCAAGCGATGGAGAGTTATCAGGCCGCTCTGGCCTTGGACCCTTCCTCTATTGGCGCCAAAAGAGGGATAGAGGCCTCCCGGAAGCTGCTCGTGATTGCCGCGGCCGCGGCCGCGCATAAAGAAAAGCCGGCCGTCGGGTCCGCGCTCCCGCCGGAAGAAAATACAGTCGCTTCGGCGCGCATAGGAGTGATCGCCGCCACCCCCGACAACGCACCCAAGGCCCGGGAAAACTACCAGACCGCCGTCCGATTCTATGAAAAGGGGGATTTCAACGAGGCGAAAAAGTATTTCGCCATCGCCGTGACGCAGAACCCATCATCCGTGAGCGCCCGCAAGGGGCTGATCGCTTCGGAATCGCTGGCCAGAATTGCGGAGGCTCCCTCTGTCGTCAAGGACCGGTCAGCGGCATTGAAAGCGGTAGCTAAGACAGCCAAGAGAGCCTCACTGCAGAACAATGTGATCGGGATTGAAATTTCCAACGGCAACGGCGCCAGGCACATGGCGAGGAACCTGGCAAAATATCTCCGGACGAAGGGTTTCACCGTGGTGCGCCTCACCAACGCCAGACACTTCAACTATGCCAGGGGAAGTATCATCTTCGAGAAAGAATACGAAAAACAGGCGACCGATATCGCCTCGGCAATTCCCCATATCAAGGATATGAAAACAACTGCCCGACTGGACCGGGCAAATGTAAAAGTGAAGATCCTCATGGGAAAGAATATGCTGGCTCACCGCCTGGATTACCAGGTGCGGGAGAATTGATGCTGCGACCAATTTTGCAAACTGAGAGTGTAATATTTAGAGTGCGATTCTTCAAATAACTGAATCTTTACAAGGAGAAGGCCATGGGCAACGTATTTTTCGCGTTAAAGATGATCGTTGTAGTACTGCTGGGGTTATCCACAATGACAGGGATGATAGGGTGCAGTAGTGGTGGACCTGGCGATTCCCAGTCCTCATCTTCATCCTCGCCAGACACGCCTGCTCCCGGTTTGACTCCCGCGCATATTGACCTGTTAGTCAGCAGTCCCAACCTCGATTCCGATGGCAAGACACCCGTGACCATGACCGCCCTGGTCAAGGACGGCAATAATGTGGCGCTCTCCGGAAAGGATGTTTCCTTCGCCGCGACCTCCGGGGTTATTACCGTCGTCAACGCCACGACGGACGCGAGCGGGCGGGCAATGGCCACGCTGGGTCCCGGTTCTGATAAATCAAACCGGACAATCACCGTAACGGCGGCAAGCGGAGCGAAAACAGTCGCCAATACGGTCAATGTGATCGGCACGGTGTTTCAGATCACGGGAGAAAATACACTGGCTTTGGGCAGCAAAACCACCCTGACGATTTATCTGAAAGATTCCTCCGGCGGAGGGATTTCCGGAAAAACCGTAACCCTGGCGTCTGCCCAGGGAAATACCTTTAATAACAGCGCCGTGACAACCGATTGGACGGGTAGGGCAACCGTGGAGGTCACGGCGGCCGTGGCAGGCGCGGATACGGTTACCGCCTCCGTTACTTCCCTGAACGTGACAGGGACCTTCAGTCTGAATGTCAGTTCCACGAGATTTACCTTCACCACGCCGACCCCGAATAAGGAAGTAAACATCGGCGCCACGCAGGACATAAAAGTACGTTATGAAAAAACGGGCATTGGTCCCGCCGGCGTAAGGGTGAATTTTACAACGACGCGCGGCACGCTTAATTCCGCCTTTGCGCTCACGGATGCCAATGGTGACGCGACCGTAACAGTTTCATCAGCAACGGTCGCCGGGCCGGCGGTAATCACCGCCTCCGTCACAGGGGATACATCGATTCAGCAACCTATTGAATTCGTTGCCATCGCTCCCGACCTCATGACCCTGCAGGCCAATCCAGCGACTATCGGGCCTAACCTTACCGTGCCGGCGACAGAAGCAAGCACCATTACGGCGGTCGTTTTTGATCTGATACGGAACCGGGTAAAAAATAAGATCATCGACTTCGAGCTGACAGACCATACGCTCGGCAGTATCTCGCCGCTCTCGGCGCAGACGGACAGCCTCGGCCAGGCGAGCACGGTCTTTACGCCGGGACCCGCAACCAGCGGTCTCGACGGCGTCAGCATCAAGGCGACGGTGAGGGATACGCCGGGTGTCACTATGACAGTCAGGCTGACAGTGGCAAAAAAGGCCTTGTTCATCAGCCTTGGGGCAAATAATAAAATTACCAATCCTGTAAATACTCCCCAAGCCTACCAATTCGATTATGTTGTCGTTGTTTCCGATGCGGCAGGGAATCCGGTCGCCAATGCGACAGTCAATCTGAATGTCGTCCCTGTTTCCTACCATAAAGGGCACTGGGAACTTCGTCAGCTTGGACCAGATTATTATTGGCTTTTAATTCCAGCAGCAACCGGATGCAGAAATGAGGATTTAAAGTGGTGCACCTACACGCCAGGTTCGCTTATCATCCCCGGTGCTGTGAATCCCACGTGGTGCGCAAATGGTTTTTTCGACCCTAATGAAGATAACAATGGGAATGGCGTCCTTGATCCCCGCAACGTGGCGGTGGTCAGTACTTCCGTCACAACAGACGCCAACGGCGTCGGCATCGCCAGCGTCATCTACGCTAAGGAATATTCACCCTGGGTCACGATGCAGCTCCAGGCCAGGACGACTGTTGCCGGGACAGAGGGCATTGCGGCTGCAGAGTTTACCCTGCCCTTTGCGATCGATGACTACCCCGCAGGTCCGAATGAGACCCCGCCGCCGGCCAGTCCCTTCGGACAGTCGGCTGTTTGTACGGATACATTATGACTAAACATGCTGCCCGCTTTGGCGCCCTCTTGGGCATTCTCCTGATTTTATCGGGCTGTTCCTGGTGGAATAATAAGGATCCGGGCCCCATGGAGAGCAGCGGCTATCGGAAGATGCTGGAGCTGCAGAAGCAAAAAACGGCGGCGCTGGATAAAGAGACGAATATATTGAAAAAGCTCCCTGAACCCGATGCCGGGGAGATGGAGCGTCTGGGGGATCAGTACATACGGCAGGGAGACATGAATATGGCCTTCGTGTACTACGAAAAGGCCATCCGGATGGACTCCAAGCTGAACAGCGCCCACTACAAGATAGGGCGTCTCAGTCTGTCGAGGGGCATGACCGCCGAGGCGGCCAGGGAGTTCGAGGAAATCCTGAAAAACGATCCGAAATACGCCCTTGCCTACGAAGGCCAGGGACAGGTTTCGGTGGCGCTGGGCAAGCTCGAGGCAGCCAAAGACCAATTCCGGGAAGCGCTGGCGTTGAATCCCGATCTTTGGCAGGCCCACTGCTTCCTGGGTATCATCGCCGACCGCCAAAAGAAATACCAGGAAGCCATCGGGCACTATCACAAAGCCATCGCCATCAGCCCCGGTTCGTACACCCTGTTCAATAACCTGGGGATGTCCTATTTGCTGGCAGACGAGAACGAGAAGGCCCTCCAGTCCTTTGTCGCCGCGGCGAAACTGGACCCGGAAAACATGAAGATCTACAATAATATGGGACTTGTCCTGGGCAGGCTCGGCCGCTATGACGAGTCTCTGGATGCCTTTAAGAAGGCCGGCGACAAGGCGGCGGCGTACAACAACATCGGCTGCGTTTATCTGGCGCAAAAAAAGTATCAGCAAGCGTTGACGGCCTTTCAAAAAGCGATAGAGATCAACCCTAAGTACTATGAGAAGGCCAGAGAAAACATGATGCACGCCGAAGCGTCCATCAAAGCGGAGCGCGCAGAAAAGCAGCCTGGAGGGGGTAACTAACTGTCTTGACAAGCGGGTTTTAATTTGATAGTTACGTCCCGTCGGATGGTCGGCAATGGCACTTTCTTGGACGTGAAACTTTTATATGTTTTTAATATCTCGATATTAAACGTATTTCTTGCAAAGCAGCAACGGATAAGGAGGCTCGAAAGATGAGACCATTTTTCAGGTGCATGGGGATTGTTTTTGTAGGCGTTATTCTTTTGGGAGGTAGTAACGCCCAGGGAGAAACCCTGCAGAACGTGATCAAATATGTTATGAAGACTAATCCGGATATTAAGGCTATCTCCTACAACCGACTGGCCAGGGACCAGGAGGTGATTCAGGCCAAGGGGGGATATTACCCAACCCTTGACGCCTCTATTTCAACCGGCATAGACAAAAAAATGCAAACGGTTGCAAGCGGTCCGCTGACCAGCAGACCCAAAGCCACCACCTTAAGCCTCCGCCAGAATGTGTTTCAGTTCGGCGCAACCCAGTCCGAGGTAAGAAGGCAGGAAGCCCGCGTCCAGGCTGAAGCTTATTTGTTGCAGGGAACGTCGGAAAACATCGCCCTGCAGGCATCCAAGGTTTACTTGAACCTGCTTCGCAACATGGAGCTTTATGACCTTACCAAAGAGAATTTGCTCAATCATGAACGGATTGCCGACCAGATGAAGTTGCGGAGCACGTCGGGGGTAGATCGCAAAGCCGATCTCGACCAGGTTATGGGACGTCTGGCGTTGGCGCAGTCGAATGTGGTCATCGCCACTGCAAATATTACTGACGGAAAGACAGATTACCAGGCTGTAGTCGGCCGTCTTCCGGAAGACCTGGAGATGGCCCCTGCCCTGGATTCATCGATTCCCGGATCGATGGACGAAGCGGAGCAGTTGGCCGTGAAAAACTACCCGATTCTCAAGTCTGCCAAGGCCGACCTGGAGGCAAGGAAGGCACAGTATGAGACGGCAAAGCGGATTAATTATCCGAGCCTCGACCTTGCGGTGGATTACAGATGGCAAACGGACGTTAGCTACCCGTATCGCGAGGAGGATTTCATAGCAAATGCCGTGTTACGGTTCAATATTTTCAATGGGTTGCGAAACAAGGCGCGGATAGCGGAAACATTGCACCTGATCAGTGAAGCGGAGGCAATACTCAACGGTACCCAGCGCCAGGTCATTCAGTCCGTCCGCCTTTCCTGGGAGGCCTTTAGGGCGGCAAGTGAAAGAGTGGCCTACCTTGAAGACTATATCAAGTCAACCGGAGCAACGGCAGACGCCTTTGCCGCACAGTGGAATATCGGAAGGCGGACCATGTTCGACGTCCTGGATACCCAGGCGGAATATATCACCGCCAAGTCCAATCTGGTAACAGCCAGGTACGATAAACTGTACTCTGAATACAGGGTCTTAAGCGGTATGGGCAAGCTGGTAGATACCCTGGGCCTGCAATGGCCTGACGAAAGCCGCGTTGAGACGACGCTGACAGAGCTGTTCCCCTTGCCAAACTGGGAAGAGTAGTATGGGGCAACTCCCCTACGGTTGGCCATGCATTTGAAAAAAATTAAATCAATCCTGCTGGTATTGGCTGTTTTCGCGGGTCTGGTGGTTGCAGCGCCAGTCATCACGGAAACAGCCTTTCGTTTCAATAATGAGTTCCTGAAGAAAGCAGAAGAGAAGTGCGGTAAAGAGGCGCCGGCACGGTTCACTGCCTGGGAGGATCTCATCCACAATGATAAAAGCCCCTCGGACCGGGAAAAACTCAAAAAAGCCAACCATTTCTTTAACAGCAGAATTCAATTTGTAAGCGACATCGACCTCTGGGGGGTACAGGATTACTGGGCAACGCCTATTGAGTTCCTCTGCAAGAAGGCTGGTGATTGCGAGGATTTTGCAATTGCCAAATATTTTACCCTTAAGGCTATGGGTGTTGCCGAAGAAAAGCTGAACATTACGTATGTTAAGGCAATCCAATATAATATAGCCCACATGGTACTGACGTATTACAGCGAACCTGGAGCCGAACCGCTGGTTCTCGATAACCTGATAGACTCCATCGATCCCGCATCGAAACGGACGGATTTAATGCCCGTATTCAGTTTTAACGGTTCCGGACTCTGGACGGCCAAACAGCGTGGGCAAGGCAAGTCGATCGGCAGCAGCACCGACAGGCTCAAACCCTGGCAGGGCCTCTTGCAGAAGATGTCGGAAAACAAACTGTAAATGGAGGGTTTATACAATGACACTATACCGTCAACTTATCATTTTTACGCTTGCGTTGTTTTTCCTTCTCTTTGCCGGAACATGGTATGCCAAGCTCGACAGCACCCGTTCATTCCTGGCAAATCAGTTGGAATCACATGCCCAGGATACGGCAACCTCCCTTGGCCTTTCCGTCTCCCAACATGTCATTAAAAATGACATGCCGGCGGTTGAAAGCATGATCAACGCCGTATTCGATCGCGGATATTATGAGATCATCAGATTGGTCGATGCCAAGGAAAAGGTTGTGATGGAGCGCGTCCAAAACGTGAAAATCGAAAATGTGCCCCCATGGTTCATTCGCTGGATCCCCCTGAAGGGCCCCGAAGCAAGTGCAAATGTGATGTCCGGCTGGATTCAGGCCGGCACGATTATAGTGAAAAGCCACCCCGGTTATGCCTACATGACGCTCTGGAAAGATATGGTCAACACGACCCTGTGGTTCCTCGCCTGCGGTCTTTTCGTGCTCATTGCCGGAGGCTTCGGACTGCGCTTTCTGCTCAGGCCGCTCGTGCTTGTGGAGCGCCAGGCGGATGCCTTGTGCAGAAAGGAGTATGAGATCCAGGAACGCGTACCGTGGACGAAAGAACTCAGGCGCGTGGTCGAAGCGATGAACCGCATGACCCAGAAAGTGAAGGAGATGTTCGAAGAGCAGGTCGCCCAGGCAGAAGGACTGCGGGAGCGCTCCTACCACGACACGGTGACCGGTTTGGGCAACCGTCGCTATTTCGATACACAAATCACCGCGCGACTCGATCGCCGCGACAGCGTTACCAAAGGCATTCTGCTGCTGGTCAAGCTGAACGATCTGGACAAACTTAACCAACTGAAGGGTTTTCAGGCCGGCGATGAATTTCTCAAGAGGGTCACGGCGCTCCTGCAGGAAGCCACAAAGCCGTATGCGAGCTGCGCCCTTGCCCGTCTCGCGGGAGGCGACTTCGGCATTTTCCTTCCTGACGCCCCGCAATGGGATGCGGAGACGATCGCCGGCAGCCTGGCCAATCAACTGAGCGGGCTTGCCGCGGAGCAGCTTGCGGTTACGGATAACATCGGGTATGTCGGAGCCGCGACCTATGAAACCACCACCACCCTCGGCCGCCTGCTCTCGGAAGCCGATCTGGCGCTGACCGCCGCCCGACAGGCGGGCCCCAACGGATGGATCGTGCGCGCCATTACCGGAGAGACGGACAAGGCGCCGCTGGGACAGAAACAGTGGAAGGATATGCTGGAAAAGGCGCTCCAGGAGCGCCGAATCAGCCTCGATGCCCAACCGGTCGTGGAGACGACCGACAGGAGCCATCTCCTGCATCTGGAGATTTTCTCCCGGATCATCCAGGAAGACGGCAAATTCCTGAGCGCCGGCGTGTTTATGCCCCTTGCCGAGCGCCTGAAACTGGTTTCTTCCATCGACCGCATCGTCCTCGAAGAAGTCATGCAGCTCGACAGCAGCCGGCTCGCTGTCGGAAACATCGCGGTGAACGTGTCTCCCGCCTCGCTGCAGGATGAAGCGTTCCGGAAATGGCTGCAATCCGCATTGAAGAATCTGCCCCGGACGGCGCCCCGAATCATCTTTGAATTTTCCGAATTCAGCGCCGTGCAGAATATGAATTTGGTAAAGGATTTCAGTGTTATCGTGCGTGAATACGGACACGCGATGGGACTCGATCATTACGGCCAGAGCTTCTCCAATTTGGGGTACCTCAAATCGATGCGGCCCGACTATGTCAAGATCGACCGGGCCTATACCGGTGAGCTCAAAAACGAGGACAGCGACAGCCGGTTCTTCATCGGCTCGCTGTGCAGCGTCGCCCACAGCATCGATATCAAGGTTATCGCGGAAGGGGTGGAAACCGAACAGCAGGTCCAGATCCTCAAGGAACTGAATCTGGACGCCATTCAGGGATATATCGTCGACAAGCCGAAGCCGATCAAGGGGATGATCCGGCCGGCCTGATGGACAGGTTTACAGGATGTTATCGACCGTCAGGGTCTGGGGCCTGATCGTCTCCCGGAGCCGCTTGCGTTCCTGGATTTTCTTCTGGGTCTGTTCAGGAAGCTCCGTATAGTTTATGACGTTTTTCTTGATCAGAAGGTCAATCAGGTCTTCCAGCAGGCGGATGATCCCCATATCCGACAAGGCCAGCAGCAGCTTCCGGGAATCGGCGCTGACGGTTCTGTTGAGATAATCGAGGATTTCTTCATCAATAGCGGACTTTTCCTCCCTCGCGTGCGGCTGGGGAAGGCTGTGCATCGCGATGATCGAGCCTCCCTCGTCTCTTTCTACATACAGCATGGCTTTATCCCCCGGTTTCTGAAGTGGTTTGAAAGTTTTGTCAAAGTACACATAGCATTTTTTTTAAAAAAAATATATGATAAACCCATATCGTATGATGGAGGGTAGGGGTTAACGGCGACGCGAACGCCGGTTCTCCCCAGGGTGAAAAAATGGAAATGTCTGAAAATAAGGAACAAGTACCGCCGGAAGATTGGAAGCTGGGCGGGGATTCGGATACGCATGACGACCCGCTTCTGGATTGCCTGATCCAGATGACGAAACTCCACGGGCGTCCGGCCTCCCGAACCGCGTTGAGAGCCGGTCTGCCTCTCGTCCACAACCGTCTGACGGTGGAGCTGTTCTACCGGGCCGCCGACCGCGCCGACCTGGCCTCCCGCGTTCTGAAAAAGCCTCTGGGGAAGATATCGACTCTCCAGCTTCCGGTCGTATTGCTCCTTAATGACCGACAGGCCTGCGTTATGGTCGAAAAGATGGACGGTGGAAAGCAGTTGAAGATCCTTCCCGCCGAAACGGGAATGGGGGAAAAGATCGTCTCCCGCGAAGAGATGGAGAAGCTCTACACCGGCTACGCGATCTTCGTCCGTCCCAAGTTCCAACCGGAAAGGAAATCCGTTGACGATCTTAGCCCCGGCTCGACGAAGACCTGGTTTTGGGGGACCCTCTTCAAATCCTGGCGCATCTATCGGGATGTCCTGATCGCCTCCTTTCTGATCAACGTCTTCGGTCTGGTCAGCCCTTTTTTCGTCCTGATCGTCTATGACCGGGTCATCCCCAACAATGCCGTGGAAACCCTCTGGGTACTCGCCATCGGGGTCACCGTCATCTATTTCTTTGCCGTCCTGATGCGGAGCCTGCGCGGCTATTTCGTCGACGAGGCGGGAAACAAGGCCAACCTCCGGATCTCCGCGATGCTCCTCCAGAAGGTGCTGGATCTGAAGCTGGAGGCCCGCCCCCAGTCCATCGGCTCCTTTGCCAAGAACCTGCAGGAGTTCGAAGGCATCCGCGATTTCGTCACCTCCTTCTCCATTACCTCCGTGATCGACCTGCCTTTTATGGCCCTGGGCCTGTTTGTGGTCTGGTATATCGGAGGCGCCATCGTTTACCTGTTCATCGTGGCGGTCGTTGTCGTGCTGCTCTACGCCATCCTGATCCAGATCCCGCTGCGAAAGGCCGTCCGCAACACCTTCCAGGCCTCATCCCAGAAGAACGCGATCCTGGTGGAGGGATTGTCGGGCCTCGAGACCGTCAAGATACTGGGCGCGGAAAGCCAGGTCCAGCGGGCCTGGGAGGAGGCGGTCAGCTATATCGCCAAATGGAGCTCGAAGTCGAGATTCCTCTCCTCCACCGTCAACGACTTTTCGTTCTTCCTGCAAAGCACGGTGGTGGTCGCCGTCGTCATTGCCGGAGTCTACATGATCTCCGAGGGCAATCTCACCCAGGGCGGCCTGATTGCGCTGGTCATCCTCTCCCGGCAGGTCATCGCCCCGATGGGGCAGGTGGTGAGCCTCGCCACCCGCTACCAGCGGGCCAAAGAAGCCCTCCAGACGCTCAATGAGATCATGGCCCTCCCCGTGGAGCGGCCCGCCGGAAAGTCTTTTGTGGAAAGAACCCGTTTTCAGGGCGCCGTCGGGGTCAAGAATCTTACCTTCTCCTATCCCGGCCAGACGACCAAGGTGCTCAACAACATCACGCTGAACATCGCCGCCGGCGAAAAGGTCGGCATCATCGGCCCCATCGGATCGGGGAAAACCACGCTCGGCAAGCTGATTCTGGGACTGTTCGAGCCGACGAGCGGCATGGTCACGATGGACGGGACCGACATCCGGCAGATCGATCCCGCGGCATTCCGCCATTTCATCGGCTATGTCCCCCAGGATATCACCCTCTTCCGGGGAACCGTCCGGAACAACGTCACGATGGGAACGCACGATGTGGATGACCGGGCGATTCTCCGTGCGGCGGAGGTCGCCGGCGTCGACGAATTCATCAAGAAGCATCCGCTCGGTTTCGACATGGAGGTCCTTGAATTCGGCCGGGGCCTCTCCGGAGGGCAGAGGCAGTGCATCGTGCTGGCGAGGGCCCTGCTTCTCGATCCCCCGGTACTGGTTCTGGACGAACCGACCAGCAACATGGACAACCGGACGGAGGTCCGGCTGAAAAACAGCCTCTCCAAAGTTGTCCAGGAAAAAACCGTGATTCTGATCACCCACAGGGCCTCGCTCCTGGAGATGGTGAACCGCCTGATCGTCATCGACAACGGCGCCATCGTCGCGGACGGGCCGAAGGCTGCCGTCATCGAAGCGCTGAAAAAAGGCCAACTGAATATTTAAGGGAGAAAATCCATTGTCACCTGAGAAGAAACCTGACGATCTGTTCAACCGCATGCCGGCCGAGGATGTCGATCTCGCCACGGATATCCGTTCGTCCATCCTGGCCCAGTATCCGCGGGGGGGCAGGGTGATCCTCTGGTCGATCCTGCTTCTGTTCGTTGCCGCCGCCTACTGGGCCTCCGTATCGGAAGTCGAGGAGGTGACCCGGGGCATGGGCAAGGTCATTCCCGCCAGCCAGATCCAGGTCATCCAGAACCTGGAAGGGGGAATCCTCTCGGAGATCCTGGTAAAAGTGGGCGATACGGTGAAAAAGGACCAGTTGCTGCTGAAGATCGACCAGACCCGGTTTTCTTCATCGCTTCAGCAGAATCGGGCCAAATCCCTTGCCAACAAGGCCAAGGCGGCCCGCCTGCAGGCGGAGACGAGCGGCACGCCCTTCAGAGTCCCCTCGGACGTCATGAGGGAAAGTCCGGAGATCGGCACCCGCGAGCAGGAGCTCTATGATTCCAGGAAGAATGAGCTGCGCTCCAGCCTGGAGATCAAGCAGCAGCAGATCAATCAGCGCAACAATGAACTGAAGGAACTCAACACCAAGCTTGCGGAACTGAAAAAGACCTATATCCTTTTTCAGAAGGAGCTGGCGTTGACCAAACCGCTTGTCGCCCAGGGCGCCGTTTCGGAGATGGAGGTTCTCCGCCTCGAACGTGAAGCGAGCCAGATGCAGGGAGATATCCAACAGACAGCGCAGGCGATTCCGAGGGCGCAGTCCAAGATCGAGGAGAGCCAGGTGGCCATGAAGGAGCTGCGCCTCGCCTTCTACAACAAGGCCAAGGCGGAATTGAATGAAGTCATGTCGCAACTCGGAGAGGACTCTGCCACGTCCATTGCACTCAAAGACCGGCTGGATCGAACCTTTGTGAAATCCTCGGTCAACGGGACGGTCAATCGTCTCATGATCAATACGGTCGGCGGCGTCATCCAGCCCGGCATGAACCTGGTCGAGATCGTCCCCACGGAAGGCACGCTGCTGATCGAGGCCAAGATCTCCCCCCGCGACATCGCCTTCCTGAGGCCGAACCTGCAGGCCACGGTGAAGTTCACCGCCTATGACTTCACGATCTACGGCGGCCTGGATGCCAAACTCGAACAGATCAGCGCGGACAGCATCACCGACGAGAAGGGAAACAGCTTCTATCTCGTCCAGTTGCGGACCGACAAGAGCTATCTCGGCCCGAAAACGAATCCATTGCCCATCATCCCGGGAATGATTGCATCCGTGGACATCCTGACCGGCAAGAAGACGGTCTTGTCCTACCTTTTGAAACCAGTCCTCCGGGCCAAGCACATGGCATTAAGAGAGAGGTGATCCCATGACGATCCTGTTAAGCAGCGCCAACAACTCCGTGATCACGAGGTGGGAGAGTCTGCTCGGCGGCCAATACCCGCTGGAACAGGTTACCCTGTTGCGGGAATTGCAGAACCGCTGTACGGAAAAAAAGTTCGACCTGATCCTTCTGCATCGCTCCCTTGTCGATATTGCCGCGTTCGCCGAGCTCCATCGGGCGGCCCCGCTGAGCAAATTTTTTCTCCTCTCCGATCAGCCGAACGAGGAGGAGGGGCTCGCCTTCCTGAAGCTGGGGATTGTCGGATACGGGAATACCTATATCTCTCAGGCGCGGCTCGTCGAGGCGGTGCGTGTCATTTCCGGAGGCGCCGTCTGGCTGGGGCAGAAGGTGATCCAGCAATTGATTCTGGAATCCTATTCCCGGGCAAAGGAACAGGTCGCCCCGGCATCCGGGCAGGGATTGGCCGGGTTAACCCCCGCGGAGCGTAAGGTTGCCGAACTGGTGGCCCAAGGCCAGTCCAACCTTGAAATCGCGTTCAATCTCAAGATCACCGAACGGACCGTCAAGGCCCACCTCACCTCCATCTACGAAAAGACGAAAACCGGCAGCCGGCTTAGCCTGGCCCTGCTGATCAACCGGGGCTGACCCGGAAATCCCC
>Ga0208373_1003363_pt1 | contig 15842 bp, 16 predicted proteins | sample RifOxyC2_FD_184036 | JGI IMG/M metagenome (GOLD analysis project Ga0208373, IMG submission 184036) | Soil microbial communities from Rifle, Colorado - Rifle Oxygen_injection C2 (SPAdes) | ecosystem: Environmental > Terrestrial > Deep subsurface > Rock core/Sediment | place: Rifle, Colorado...
CAACTATGAACGTGCACAATGGGACAAAAACAAAATGACCCCTGTTGAATACAGAGATCATTTATTAACCATTACCTTTTAAAGTTGTTTTTTATACGTGTCCACTAAACGGGGTACAGATCAATAATGAGTGGTTTTTTTAATCAGTGTAATCTTTTCTAGATCTGTGCAATCAGTGTCTTCCAATCACTCACAAACTTCTCAAGTCCAACATCTGTCAAATCATGCTCTACATTATAATCAATAAAATTTTTATCCAGTGCAATATCTTTCAATTCAATATCTTTCAATTCTTTTTTATTATAAACAAAATTACTATCAGGAATTTCTTTATCTCTTTTCCACCATTCTTCTAAAATTTTTAATGGTGCGGTGATAATATCTACTTCGAGAGCCAAACACGCAAGAAAATGTTCATAACTACGAATACTAGCTGACAACAACTCTACATGTCCATCACCTTTTTTATAAATTTTTTGAATATTTTCTATCAAACTCATCCCATTTAGACCTTTATCATCAAGCCTACCAATAAAAGGAGAAATAAATATATCACCTTTTTTTGAACCATTACTCATATTATATACAGCAGCTGATTGCTCTTCAGAAAAACACAAAGTCATATTAACTTTTATACCTTCTTTTAGCAAATCATGTTCAGCTTGTAATCCATTTTCTGTAATAGGTAATTTGATATGTGCATTAGGAATCCACTTGTTCATTTCTATAGCTTGTTCTATCATTTTTTCTTTTGACGTATTTTTATCAGCATAGACTTCTATTGATATTGAACCCTCGGGAATCATGACACGAATTTCTTCTATTACACTTTTGTAAAAAGCATTTATTTCTTCTGAAGTTAATTTTTCTCCAGCAGAAAGTTTGGCTTGCAATTCTGGATTTTTGGCAATAAGACTTGGATTGGTAGTCTGTCCATCGAGAAAACCAAGAAGTTTGATAGCTTCTCTTGTTTCTACTGGATTACCACTGTCAAGAAATATTTTTGTTTTGAGATTTGGTGGGCGCATAGTGTAGGTTATTAATTTAGTAGATTATTAGTTTATTATAGCACTAAAAAAAACGATAAACAAATAATCAAACATTGTTTTTAATTATTAGAACGTCCTTTATATTACCAATGGGGAGTTTGAGTGGGGAGATGTTTGACCTGCCGAGTCGGCGGGGAGTTCTTCCCCCTCAAAACTTTTTGTTACTTTTTTGTTAAAAAAGTAAGGTCGTAATTAATAAGTAAATTTTTCTTTTAAACAAAAAACTCTCTAAAAAGAGAGTTTACTTGTGGACCTTATGGGACTTGAACCCATGACCTCTTCCATGCCATGGAAGCGCTCTAGCCAGCTGAGCTAAAGGCCCGTTTTACTTCAAATAAAGTAAAAACATATTATCAAATCACCTGAATTTTGTCAAAACTCTCAATTCTTTATTCCCCTCTCTTACAAAGAGAGGGGCTAGGGGTGAGTTGCGTCTTTATCTAATCTACCAATTCAATCTCCAAATAGCAAAATTCAAAATAGATGCAAATGAAACCCAAGCCAAATAAGGAATCAATAAATAAGAAGCAAGGTTTGAAAATTTGTGAAACTTTATCATAGTTATAGCAATTGAAACCCACAAAATAATTATTTCAGCGAAAGCCAAGCCTGGACTCAAAATTCCAAAAAATAAAGCACTCCACAAAACATTCAACAAAAGTTGTAATAAATAAATTTGCAAAGCTTCTTTTTTCTTTTTTTGATGAAACATAGTTTTCTTGGTCCAAACAAGATAAACAGCAATACCCATCATCAAAAATAAAATTGTCCAAACAGGACCAAACACCCAATTTGGTGGATTGAAACTTGGTTTATTCAAAGTCGTATACCAAGTAGGTATAGAAACAAAATTAAAAACTGAACCAACAACTCCAGCCAACTGTGTGACGGCAATTGAAATAAATAATTTTGGGTAGTCTATTTTTTTCATAAAAATTATTTTAATGTTTTAATAGTTTTATATTTTAATTTTATTTTTTACGTCTATCCGTGTCTCTTATCTCAATTTTATCTCTTTATCTCTATTTATTTTTTATCAACGAAGAGATGAATTGAGATAATAAAAAAATTTTTTTAGACAATTATTCCTTTTCAAACAATAATGACAACGAATTCACACAATGTCTAATATTTTTTGAAGTCAGACCTTCGCCCTCAAATACATGCCCAAGATGTGCAGCACAATTAGCACACTGTATTTCAGTCCTTGATCCATCAGCATCGGGAAGTCTAACGATAGCACCCTTTATTTCATCATCAAAACTTGGCCAACCACAACCAGACTCAAATTTGTCATCTGATTTATAGAGTTTTACACCACAACGCTTACACATATAAAAACCTTTGTCGTGATTTAAATTGTACTCACCAGAAAAAGGCGCTTCGGTACCTTTGTGCAAGATTATATTTTCTTCTTCTGGAGTAAGTAATTTAAACATATTTAAAACTAAACAAAATCCTTAAAGTTTTTCACAAAACCATAAATTTCTTTTTGTAGTTCATGAGGGTTATTCAACACCAAAATATGATTTGCTTCAGGTATAACATTTAATTCAGAATTTTTTATAAGACTATTTATTTTTTTAGCCTCAAGCATATTGAAAACACTATCTTTCTCACCTTCAATAATAAGAACTCTTTTTTTGATACTTTTCAAAATTTCTATAGCATCAAATTTGGCAATATTTTGATATGTAAATATCCAAGATTTGAAAGTAGTATGAATAATATCTGAAAAAATCCGTTTTACATTCCAATCCCCTGTCCCTACATACTTTTCAAAATCCATGTGTGAAAAACTTTTTTGACCAGTTTTCATTTTTTCCAAAAAATAATTCAAAATAAAAACAAAAGGTTTGTTTGCCTTAAAAAAATAACGCATTTTTTTTGGAGCTTTGTACGTAGTATCTACCAAAATATATGATTGTGCCAAAGTTGGAAACAATTTATGGAAAATAGTTACCACCATACCGCCAAAACAATGTCCTATTAAAATAAAATCTTTTATTTTTTCTTTTTTCAAAATTTCAAAGACATCCTTGGCAAAATTTTCTAGATCATAGTCGTCTACATTATCTGGTCTTGCTGACTTACCATGTCCACGAAAATCAATGGCTAAAGTAGAAATACCCTTGCGATGAAAAAAATGTAACTCTTTGTTCCAAGCTGTCAAATTACCACCAGCACCATGCAAAAAAACCAAAAACCCACTATTTTTGTTTTCTCTTACAATATCATAATTTATTTTAACCCCGTCAAAAGAATTTATTTGTTTTTGCATAATATATAGTTAGTAACATTATACTATATATCAATTTTTTAAACCATACATGCACATTATTATAAACAAAAATAATAAAAAAATAACTAATATATTCATATTAATATATAGATATTGTATATTATACGAACTTAATGTATAATAACACCGAATTAAGAAATAATGACATTATGATCACAAAAAATATTTTAAAATATACACAACAAATACTATTAGAAAAAAAGTATAGTGCAAAGACAATCACTACCTATTTATTTTATCTTAAAAAATACCTAGACTTTTTGGAAAACAAAAAACTAATAGATGAAACAAAGTCTGTAGAAAAATTTTTGAATTACCAAAAAGAAAACAATAATTCTAATCAAACTTTCAACTTGATTTTAAATATACTAAATTTTTTCTACACAAATGTACACACCATTGTAGACAAACTTGATATAAAGTATAAAAAAGTAACTAAACAAAAAATCCAAACTCTCACAAAACAACAAATAATTAAAATTTTAGATAGTACCAAAAATGAAAAACATTTCCTAATTTTCGCATTATCTTATGGTTCGGGGCTACGTTTAAACGAAATAACAACGTTAAAGATAAAAAATATAGATTTAAAAAAAAATATTATAAAAATTTGTAATAAACAAGGTAGAGAAGTCAGAAAAACCATTTTACCAGAAAATCTAAAAGAAAAAATAGAAAAATTTATAATAAATAAAAAACAAACACAGCTATTTTTTTTGAATAAGGCAGGGAAACAACTTTCTGAAAGATCCTTACAAATAGCCTTCACTAGAGCATTAATACGCGCAAAAATCAAAAAACAAACATCTTTTCAAGTCCTACGCCATAGTTTCACTACACATTTACTAGAAAGTGGTATCAATATTGAAAGTTTGCAACAGATGTTAGGACACAAAAATATTAGAACTACCAAAAAATATAAAAAAAACACTCACTATAATCTAACTGAAATAAAAAGCCCTCTATAAAATGTTCCACGTGAAACAAAGGAAACTAATAACTAATAATTACAAATTAACAAAGTGTTTCACGTGAAACAAAATATTATTTAAATTAATTACGCGGGTGTGTTGTTCTTCCACAAGTATTTTTTGTATATAAGTCTCTGCATAAAGAAACAAGGCCGACACACGACTTTTACACCATCGGATGTTTCAGATACGTAATCTAGCAAACGATCTTACATGCTTACACTTTTTTTCGTAATAAAAAATGCCTTTCTTAGGCATTTTTGTATACAATGGTGTGTACTTTTACTTTTTATTATGATAAATATCCAAAACTCATACAAGCTCTATACAAACTCTCTGTTGTTTCCAACATCTCAGTTGAAGTTATATCTCCTATTCTTTTGCATGAATTGCGAGAAGATACCACTTCAGTCAATTATTTTTGTATTATCAACGAAAATTCTTCAACAAATGATCACGTAGACAAGACTTTAGGTATTACACCTTTTTTGTAATAAATAATAAACGTTTTCATCACCACAAGCTTTATCTTTACTTTTCTTTAGAAAATAAAAAACTACAATTTATCCATCTTGAGAGGATTAGCCAAAATTATCATTATGATATCTTTTGAGTTCTTTTTCAAATATTAAGGATCTTTCACCTTCAAATTCTGATTTCAAAGGAGAGAACTCAGATTTCATCATTTTGTTCAATTATTACAACAATATTATAGCACAAAAAACACCTTTTGTCAAGCAAAAATGCGGATGTTTGTATATACTACTCTATACAAACACACACAATTGTAGTAGTGCCCCCGACATGAGTCGAACATGTGTCTAGGGTTTAGGAAACCCCTATTCTATCCACTGAACTACGGGGACATTTGAACAATTCCAAAATAAAAATAACAAATTCCAAATACTTTGTAAATATGCTATAATACACCTACCTAATTTACTAGTAGAATACTCTATGAAAGCCTCTTTCATTAATATTTTAGGCTGGTACGGGGCTCTAGCTATTTTAATAGCTTTTGCACTGGTAAGTTTCAACACTATCAGCTCAAACTCTTATATTTACCAAGTTTTAAATCTAACAGGCTCGGTTGGTATCCTTATCAATGCTAAACGTAAAAAGGATTTCCCGGCGGTAGCACTCAATGCTTGTTGGATAATCATAGCTTTGATAGCTTTAATTAGATTTTTTTGATATGCTCTCTATACTAATAGGTATCTTTGGTATCATTGCGATAGCTATTGTAGCGTTTTTTTTCGGTAAAAGCAAGTAGAAAACCATTGTTAAATGGTTAAATTGTTAAATTGTTGTTTTTTCTGAGTAGCCATTTGACAGTTTAGCAATTCAAACATATTTGATTAATCAAATAATTTCAAAAGTAAAACTATGCAAACATTTATACTTATTATATTAACAATCTTACTCCTCGCCACTCTTGCCGGCATTTTTTTTCTTTATCAAAAAGTACAAGATTTGAAAAAACCAAAAGAAGGCGAACAAAATATGTTTATGCTTTTGCAACAACAAATGCAAGACCTAAACAAAACTCTAGACCAAAAAATGTCTGAAACACACAAATCCATGAATGACACACAATTCAATATAAATAAAACTATTCAAGATCAATTTGGACAAAATGCCAAAATAATTCAAGGCATATCTAGTCAAAGCAACAAGATGATTGCAGATATTACTGAAAAATTAACAAGTTTAGACAAAACCAACCAACAGGTTATTGGCTTTTCTGAACAACTTTCAAATTTGGAAAAAGTTTTGAAACATCAAAAACAAAGAGGAAATCTTGGTGAAGCAGGACTACAGCTTGTCATGGAAAATATGTTACCACCAGGCTCTTTTGAGTTCCAACACAAATTCGATGATGGAGATATTGTCGATGCTCTTATTATTACCAAAGAGGGAACTATCCCAGTTGACGCCAAATTCTCACTTGATAATTATCAAAGACTTTTACACGAAGAAAATGAAGATGTCAGAAAAAAATTGGAAGTAGATTTCAAAAATGATTTGAAAAAAAGAATTGATGAAACTAGTAAATATATCAAAACCAAAGAGGGGACGCTTGAATTTGCTTTTATGTTCATCCCTTCCGAAGCTATTTATTATGATTTGCTCGTCAACGAAGTAGGCGCGGTGAAAGTAAATACTCGCAACCTGATTGATTATGCTTTCAATGAGAAAAAAGTCGTCATCGTATCACCAACTACTTTTGCAGCTTATTTACAAACAGTCTTACAAGGTCTACGTGCGATGAAAATAGAAGATGGTGCCAAAGAAATTCGCAAAAATGTAGAACAACTTGGTAAACATCTAAATGCTTACGAAGATTTCATGAAAAAACTGGGGATCAGCATGACTACCACCGTCAATCATTACAACACAGCTTACAAAGAGCTTGGCAAAATAGACAAAGACGTAGTTCGAATTACTGATGGTGAAAAACATATTGAACCGGAGTTGTTGGATAAACCGAGGTTGGAGGTGGAGTAATATGTTAAATGAAAAAGAAAAAAAACAACTCCTTATTAACATGATCTCACGAGTAGAAAGTGGTTTTCTTTTTATTAAGTCTAAGTATCTTATACCACAACTCAAAAAAGATGAAATAAGCCCAGATATATTATGGTTAAGAAGTATTTATATACTATTTTCTTTTTATTTTGAAATACTATTAAAGTCAATGTTAATACCAACACAAAAATTTGAAGATGTAGCTTCTATAAACCAACAATTTAAGAAATTAGGTCACAATATTCAAGCAATAGGAAATAAATTGGGTAAAAAAACTTTAACTGAACTAGAAATAAAAAAAATCTCTCTAAAAAAAGACGAATATATTATAACCACTTCAGAAAAAACAATCTACGTAAAAGATTTTACTGATATACGCTATGATTTTATTAAAAACAAAATAAAAAATATTACAAAAAATGAAGATTACATTATTCAGCAAAGTATGGAAGGTGCAGAACAAATTCTAAATAAAATAAAAGCCAAACATACTCAATAATTATGTTCTACCTCTGGATTCTTTACACGTAAAAAAACAAAATATGCCAATTCCCACTCAAAATATTCTACAAGCTTTTAATATTTCTGGTAAACTAGAACTACTTGATGGTGGACAAGGAACATGTTTTCGTATTGGTAATATTGTGTTAAAGCCAACAAATAATCCAATCGAAACAAGTTGGCTGGCAGAAATAAATAATAATCTTCAAAGTAGTGAATTCCGTGTTCCAAAATATCTGACAGCACAAGATGATTCCTTTATTTTCGATGGTTGGACTGCTAGTGAATTTTTGGAAGGTGAACATAAGACAGATAACTATGCAGAAGCTATTGAACTCAGTAAAATATTTCATAATGAATTAAAAGATATCAAAAAACCAGACTGGTTTGATAAAAAAACAGACGTGTTCGCTATTGCTGACAAAATTGCTTGGGGAGAATTGCCACTACCAAATTTTGAACCAGCCAGAAAACAACTCGAAAATATTTTTGAATCACTAAAAGAAAATAATCTTCCTAACCAACTTGTCCATGGCGATTGGGGACCTGGTCAAATATTATTTTCTGACACACTCCCTCCGGCCGTACTAGATATGACACCATATTTTAGACCAGCCAATTATCCTATTGCTGATATGTTACTTGGTGCAGTAGCAAATGATAATAAAGATATATCAATTATTAATCTAGGTAAAAATATAGAAGAATTTGATCAGTTACTTTTGCGAGCACTGGTTTTTCGTACTTGTACTTATATTGAATTCCAAATACATCCTGAAAATGATTTTGATTGGACTTCTGAAATTAAAAAATATTTGGATTTGTTTGATGTTTTTAAAAAAATAATATGAGTAAAATTGTATACATCATCCCAGGCTTTGGACAAAATACTGACATGCCAGGTTACACAGATCTAATTAAATTTTTTAAAACCAAAAAATTTAAAGTTGTTCCCATAAAAATCACTTGGAAAAATAAAGTAATGAGTGATTACGTGAATGAGTTTCAAAATCAACTCGTCCACAAAAAAGAAGATGATATATATTTGTTTGGATTCTCTTTTGGAGCAATAATTGCTTTTATCTCAGCAGAAAAAATAAAACCTAAAACTTTATTTTTAGCATCTCTTTCACCTTATTTCAAAGAAGATTTAAAATATAATCCTTTAGCTTGGTCAAAATATTTAGGAAAGAAAAGAATGAAAGATTTTGAAAATTTTTCTTTTAATCAACTATCCAAAAAAATAAATTGCCAAACATATTTATTTGTTGAAGGATTAAAAAATAAAGAAATTTTAAGAAGAGTAAAAGATGCCCACAAAAAAATTAAAAAGTCTGAATTGATTATAATTGAAAATACTAAACATGATATCTCACAAACAGAATATTTAAATAAAGTAAAAGAAACAATCAATAAAATAACTTATATTAACTTATGAAAATCCTAAAATATTTTTTTGCAAATTTTTTAAGTGGGATAGTATTATCATACCTAGCAATACTAATACTTCTACTAAACTTTGGACTTGATGCTCCAAACTACGTTTTTTATATTATTTTAGCAACCTCTTCAATAGGCATCGTAATAAGCAATTTTCTATCAAAAAAATTTCTTAAAAAAATATATATCTTCGACATCATAACCTACTTAATCTTTATATCAGCAACATTGTTTTTTATAGGTATCGAAGATTGGATAGTTGTATTTGCATTGACACTAATGTCAATGCTTTATAGTATTTTACCGGCTATAGTATTTACAATAACTCTGAACTTACGAGAAATATTGTCTAAAAAATAGATAAAAACAGCTAAACCTTGACAAAATACACCAAATAACATATACTAAGCACGCTCTCAAAGGTACACTCAAACATTAGGAATAGTTCACCTAAAAATGTACCAAAATAAATTTTTATTTAAAAAAATTTTACTAAAAACATTTATGCCAATTTTACAAAATGCAAAAAAAGCATTACGCCAAGCAAATAAACGTGCAGTAGAAAACATGGTTTTCAAAAAAGCTTACAAAGATGCTTTGAAAAAAGCTCGTAAAGCTGTAGCTGCTGGTGAAAAAGATCTAACAGAAAAAGTTCGTTTAGCTCAAAAAACACTTGATAAAGCTGTAAAAAAGGGTGTTTTGAAAGCAAATACTGCTTCTCGTTACCTTTCTAGATTATCTACCAAAGTAGCAACCCCAAAAGTAGAAAAGAAAGCTGTAAAAAAAGGAACTGTAAAGAAAGTAGCAAAAAAAACTACTAAAAAAGTTGCAAAAAAATAAAATAACGTATAAAATAAATCCTGACTATAATAAGTCAGGATTTTTATTTTTAAAGATATATACTTATATGAGTGAGGTACAAAAACCAAGAGAAATTACCTTTGAGGGAATATCTACTGATGTACATGAAATCAAAAACACAATAGATCAATATTTTACAAAATTAAAAAAAAGTGGCTTCTGGTCAGATGCTGATTCTGAAAAAAGTTGGGAATGGTTCTCTGATAAATACCAAAAAGCTATTGATAGAGAACATGGCCCTGATAAAAATGACAAACAAAAAATAACCCCAGAATATAAAACACAAATAACAACAGAACTTCTAGCTGAAATGCGAGTACTATCTGAAGGTGTCGTCCAGGAAAGAAAAGAAAGTCTTTCACCTGAACTTCTAAACAGATATGGTGCTGAAAAAGAATTTTTGAGAAGAACCGCAAAAGCAAAAAAAGAAGGCCAAGTAGTCGTTTTAGTAACTTTTGATTTAGATGGATTCAAAATTATAAATGATACCGTAAACCATGGTGCAGGAGATACTCTTTTAAGAGAATTAGCAAAAAATTTAAGTACATCCATAAGACCAGAAGATATAGGAATTCGATTTAGTGGTGATGAGTTTGGGGTATTGATGTCTGTACCAAAGGAAGAAAAAGATAATATACAAACTTTTGTAGAAAGAATAATACAAAAAGTAGAGAATGGTACAGAAAGACCTGACAACACAAAACAAGAAATGAGTACTGGTTATATAGTCATTGAAAATGATGATCCAGACAATAGAGATTTCTTCAAAGAAACCCGAAAAAAAGCAGACAAAGGTTCTGAGCTTTCTAAGCTCATCAAAATAGAGCAAATTATAAATGGTGAAACAACAACCTCAAAAGATAGAGTTGTATCATCAGACGATACGGAAGATTATTTTGAAGAGGAAGAGAAAGCTAGACTTTCCTATATAAGACAAGTCATGCGTCCAATGCGAGAAGTACTAAAAAACAAATCAGAAAAAGAAATAGTAGAATATGCTCTACAATGTTATAAGAATTTGGTAGAAAAAAAATAAGGACTGTTTTTTCCTTATTTGTTTAGCTTATCTAAATAATTTTTTAAAAAACTTTCAGAATCAATTGACGTAATCTTTTTCTAAATGTTTTAGCTTTAGAAAGATCTTTCGTCGTATTCTCGACTCAAGATGACGGTACTGTACCCACAAAAACATCCAACAAAAAAGACTGACCACCCTGGCCGGTCTTTGTTTTTGTATCCATTTCAAGTAACTTCAAATAAATGTCTTTGATTTGATTTAGAGTATATCGTTTAACAAAGGCAAAAGATTTGCTTACCACAAAAGGATGAAGCCCTAACATCTTGGCCAAGTCATTACTATTGATATTATCTTGCTTCTCATAGACTTCACGCATCTCAAGTAATATTCTAAACTGACGCAAAATCATGGCAAAAATAAATTGAGCATCTTCACCATTTTCATATTGTTTGCGAATCATTTTGAAAGCTTTGTTTTTTTGTCCAGCGACGATAGCATCTACTAGATTGAAAATATTATCATCTACTTTTTCCTCTACAAACTTCTGTACATCACTCAAATTTATTTCTTCGTTTGTATATGAAATCAATTGATTTATAAGAGTTGAAAGTAACCACATGTCACTACCAAAATTGGAAGAAAGAAAATTCAAAGCCTTCATTTCAATCTTACCTCCACGAGAAACAATTTCACTTTTTATCCAATTACTAATTTCAAAACCTTTCAATTCTGGAAAAGTCTGGGCAAATTTTTCTTTTTTCAATTTTTCAAAAAGGGTCTTGGCATTTTTAGTTTTGAAAGTATCATTACCTTCCCAAAAAATAATAATATTTTCTTCTGGGAATCGATTCTCTTCTATCCTCACAATTATCTCTACTAAAAAATCTTTATGTTGACTAGCTGATAATAAATTTTTCAATACTGTCATTCTTTTGTCTGCCAAAAAAGGTGTAGCCAAAACTTCTGACATTATTTTGCCAGAATCTTCTTTTTCACAATCAAGTTCTACCACATTGTAACCTTGAGGATCCCTATCAATCTTAAACTTATCAACCATTTTTTTCAATTGTTGTTTACTGCGGTAGGTATCTTTGCCGTAAAGAAATATAATCATAATTATAGATTCAAATACTCGAATAATTCAGATAACAGATTCGTTTTAATTCGTTAGATTAGTTCAATCCGTGTTCTATTGAAGTAATAATAGAACACAAATCTAACGAATTAAACGAATACAAACGAATTTAATTTTAAATTAAAAAGTGATCAGGTGATAAAGTGATTAAGTGTTTACTTGAGACGCCCCCAACAATACCCAATCGCGACTTCTACATCAAGAGGTACTTCCAATTTTACCACATTTTCCATTTCATATTTTACAATCTCAGCAATTTCATCTTTCAAATCTTCACTAACTTCCAAAACCAATTCATCGTGTACTTGCAAACACAATTTTACTTTATCTTTATATTTATCTACATTTATTTTATTACTAACTGCAATCATGGCCAGTTTCATTATATCAGCAGCTGTACCTTGCACCGGCATATTTACCGCCATTCTCTCGCCAGAAGAACGAAGTTGAAAATTATTAGAGTGTAACTCTGGAATATAACGACGACGACCAAAAATGGTTTCTACAAAACCATCTTCCTCGGCTTGCTTCAAAATATTTTCCATATATTTTTTGACACCAGAGAAATTTGCAAAATATTTGTCAATAAATTCTTGAGCATCATAACGACTAATACCAGTACGAGAAGCTAAACCGAAAGCTCCCATACCATACAACACACCAAAGTTTACTTCTTTGGCAGCTCTACGCATTTCTTTAGTTACCTCTTTTAGTTCCACACCATTGATAGCCGCGGCTGTAGCAGTATGGATATCTTGTTTATTTTTGAAAATTTCAATCATTCTTTCATCTTTGGCAAGTGAAGCCACCACACGCAACTCAATTTGTGAATAATCTGCAGCAATAAGAGCATTACCTTTTTCAGCTATAAATACTTCCCGCACTTTTTTGCCAAGTTCAGTACGAATCGGAATATTTTGTAAATTTGGATCAGAACTAGAAAGGCGACCTGTAGCTGCTACTGTCTGATTATAAGTCGTATGAATTCTACTAGTATATTTGTTTCTCAAATTTGGCAAGACATCAATGTAAGTATTACGCAATTTTTCCAATTCACGAAAATCTTCGATATAAGCAATGATAGGATGAAGATCTCTCAACTTTTCTAATTCAGCTGCAGCCGTAGAATATCCTGTTTTACCTTTTTTGATACCTTGGGTTGATAATCCCATTTTATCAAATAGAATATCTCGCAACTGTACAGATGAAGCCACATTGAATTCTTCACCCGCTTCTTTCCAAATTTGTTTTTCTAATTTACCCAAAGTTTTGTTTACTTGTACTGACAAATCTTGAAGAATATCAGCATCAATAGCCACACCATTTAGTTCCATTTCAGCCAAAACAGAAAGAAGAGGAATTTCAATATCAAAATACAAATCTTCATATTTTTCTTCCACAAGTCTTTCCTTATATATTGTATATATTTCAAAAACAGCCAAGACTTCTTCTAAAGCATTGGTAGGATCTATACCAAACAAACTTTTTTGATTGTCTGAAATAATAAGCTCTTTGCCAAGTTCACGCAAAGTCAATGACTTGATATCATGAGCTCTAGTACTAGAATTCAAAATATAAGATGCAATCATTGTATCAAAAATTTTGTTTGTTATTTTCACTCCACGTAAATTGACAAGTTTTATTAAATTTTTCAAATCATGACCAACAAAAAATATTTTTTCATTCAAAAAAATTTTCAAAACTTTTTCACTTATATTTTCAAAAAAATAATTTTCCTTATGCGTTGCCACCAATAAAGAAAAATTATTTGGTGCAAAAATATCCGTTTCTTTCATCAGTTCTTTGGCTACAAAAAAATCTTCTTGCAAAATTTTTGAAACAACATCATCAATTTCTTTGTCAGTTACTCTTATAATTTTTTTGGAAAGTTGTAGTTTATTTTTTTTCTTACTACTTTTATTTTCAACAAAACTATTTTCTCCACCTGGCAATCTCTTGATAAGAGAATAAAATTCAAATTTTTGAAAAAGTTCAACTACTTTTTGTCTATCGAATTCTTGAGTTTTGGCTTTGTCTAAATCAAAATCAATACCATCAACGTCAGTGCGAATAGTAGCGAGCTCCTTACTCATGAAGGCTTTTTCTTCATCTGTTTCCAATTTTTTAATTACACTTGCACTAAAATCTTGATAAAGTTTGGAATCTTTATTTTTCAATTGTTTATAAATTTCATCAATACTACCAATCTTAGTAATCAAGCTAACAGCAGTTTTATCACCAATACCTTTGACACCAGGAATATTGTCAGAAGCGTCACCACGCAGAGATTTGTATGATATGACCATCTCCGGTGCAAAACCCATTTTTTCAAAAACCATTTTTTCATCACAACTTTCAAATTCTGACATGCCTTTTTTGAGTAAAAAAATTTCAATATTTTCTTCATCATCAACTAATTGTAACAAATCTTTGTCCCCAGTAACAATTATCGATTTTACATTTCGTAATTTCGTACCTTTCGTATTTCGTATCCCTGCTACATCAAACGCCAAAGTACCTATAACGTCATCAGCCTCAAAACCTTCTTTAGTAAAAATAGGAATATTAAAAGCATTGACTAAATCATAGACCAAAGGAAATTGATCATACAAATCTTGATCGGCTTTGACACGTGTAGCTTTGTAATCAGTAAAAATTTCATCACGAAAAGTGCCACCAGCCACATCAAAACTAACAGCTAAATATTCTGGTTTAACATCATTGATAATCTTGAGTAACATCGAAGCAAAACCATAGACAGCATTAACAATCGTACCATCTTTGACACGCATTGGTGGTAAGGCATGGTAAGCACGATGGACGATGGCGTTACCGTCGATTATTACTAGTTTTTTGAGATTTTCATTTTTCATAATAGATATATTGTAACACAGAGAACTAAAACAGGAAAGCAAAGTCAAATATTTAATAAAAAGACTTTTTACTTTCTACTAACTACTAAACGACTTTTTACTTTATAGACATTAAAAACTTTCGACTATGTAAGTCTTGACTTTTCAACCCTTTTTCCCTATAATCTACCTATTAATTCATTTATTTTTAATTTATAAAGTAGAGTATGCTAACAACACTACTGCTTATCGGACCGGCCGTTTTGGCGATTGGTTACGGTATCTTTTTAATTCAATGGATAAACAAGAAACCAACAGGTTCTGAACGCATGCAAAATATTGCTCGCGCTATTCAAGAAGGTGCTAAAGCTTATTTGGCTCGTCAATATAAGACTATTTCTTATGTGGCTATCCTTGTTTTCTTGGTTCTTGGAATAACTCTAGGTTGGATGACGGGCTTGGGTTTCCTAGTTGGAGCTCTTTTCTCTGGAATTGCTGGTTTTGTAGGTATGAACGTATCTGTCAAAGCCAATGTTCGTACTACAGAAGCTGCAAAAAAAGGTTTGAAAGCTGCGCTTGATGTAGCTGTCAAAGGCGGTACTGTTACTGGTTTATTAGTAGTCGGTCTTGGACTTTTGGGAGTTGCTGGTTTTTATTTATTGACCAAAGACCTAGATGCTCTTATTGGATTAGCTTTCGGTGGTAGTCTTATTTCTATCTTTGCTCGTATCGGTGGTGGTATTTTTACCAAAGCTGCTGACGTCGGAGCTGATTTAGTTGGAAAAGTAGAAAAAGGTATTCCAGAAGATGATCCTCGCAATCCAGCTGTAATCGCTGATAATGTAGGTGACAACGTAGGTGACTGTGCTGGTATGGCTGCTGACTTATTTGAAACTTACGCGGTAACTGCTGTAGCTGCGATGGTACTTGGTGGACTTACTTTTGTAGGTACTACTGCTGGTATTATGTTTCCTCTTATGCTTGGAGCTGTTTCTATTATTGCTTCAATCTTTGGAAGTTTCTTCATCAGACTTGGTAAAAAGAACAACATTATGGGAGCTTTGTACAAAGGTCTAATAATGTCTGGTTTATTTTCAATGGTTGGTTTCTTTTTCTTGAGTAAACATTATGCTGCTGACTTGAATGCGACTACAGCTGATGTTTTTTGGACAACTGTAGTTGGT
>Ga0208373_1003372_pt1 | contig 15792 bp, 13 predicted proteins | sample RifOxyC2_FD_184036 | JGI IMG/M metagenome (GOLD analysis project Ga0208373, IMG submission 184036) | Soil microbial communities from Rifle, Colorado - Rifle Oxygen_injection C2 (SPAdes) | ecosystem: Environmental > Terrestrial > Deep subsurface > Rock core/Sediment | place: Rifle, Colorado...
TAAGCTCCTGGAAGACGACCAGGTTGATAGGCTTCAGGTGGAAGCTCCGCAAGGAGTGTAGCCAAGAAGTACTAAGTGCTTATTCCCGACGCGTAGTTGATACCATTTGCGTCGATCGAATATTGATGTATAAGTTATATACAAAGGAACATTGATAGTTTTTAAAGAATATTCATTACCCTCACATGAAATTTATCTTGCAATATAGGGTTGCATGGAAGTTCGTTGCTGTATTCCTCGCATTATTTGCAGTTATCAGCATCGTTTACTTGTTCGTGCAACCAACAGCACTCCTGGCAGCACAATAATGAATCACCAGAGAAGAGTTGAGCACTATGCTCCCCTGTTCTCTGGTGGTTCTAGCGAAGGGGATACACCTGATCTCATTCCGAACTCAGAAGTTAAGCCCTCCAGCGCCGATGATAGCCTTAACCGGTGAAAGTAGGTCACTGCCAGTTTATGACTAAGCCCTCCATTACGGAGGGCTTTTTCTTTATGCACTGATCATTTTTTATTTTAAAGGTAGCAACGCTCGCTTTTGAGATGTGCCTCTCCAGAGCAAGGAGATGAGGAGTATGCAATTTGCAATGAGAGGAGTTGGAGTTGTACATAATAAAGGAGGAAGTAAAACAAAAGGAAATGGCTTTATTTCGGAAATACTGAAGAGAAAATAGACAAGGCAAATTGACCAGAATAATATTTTTTCATGATTCAATATACGATATTGGGTAAAAAATAAAACAAAGAGTGGAATATACAAAACGAAATACTCAATATGTGCATCCGCAGCGCTGAAAAAAACAAACCCGAACCACAGTGATGTTTCAATAAGAGAAACCGGTCGAGCTCGCGCAAAAAATGTATAGCCCAATAAAAGAAAACCCAATGGAATAATAATGAGCTTATGAAAAAAAAGTATTTGCTGTATTGATTCAGAGGAATATGGAATATCAACGCGTTGTAATTGTTTGTAAATAATATTGTTCTTTAAATAATTTTTATGCTTTAGTTCATAGGAATTTTTTAATCGATGAAGAAAATTGAGACGATACAAATATCCTTGGAATGTAGGATTGTCGTATCGCGCTAAACCGTTTGCATGAATGCCGGCGGTAATGAGTTTGGTGGTTTTTGTAAGATGCGTTTTTGTGTTGTGTGTGCCGAAGAGAGGGATTGAAAGTACGAGTAATAGTACAACAATTCCAGAAGACCACACCACAACTTTAAATTGTTTTTTACAAAGATAATAGAGCAGTAAAATGACCGGAAATACTTTGATTACAATCATGCAAGCGAGTAAAATACTTGCAAGTACCATTTGTTTTTTTTTGATGTATATGAGATGGACGATGAAAAGAAGTGTAAGAAATATGTTGAGCTGTCCCGTTCGAAAGCTAAAAAAAAGGGGGCTGTAAAAGGTTAAAATATATACAATAAAGCACCATTGTTTTATTGTAAACTTTTTCTTCACAAAAAATTGTGTATACCAGAGTAATAATGCTAAAAAAATCACATTAAGCACCAACCAAATAATGACTGCAGCGTGATACGGCAAAAGAGTAAGTGGAATGAAAAGTAGCAGCACAATTGGTGCATATAAATAACGAACCGAACCTTTACTCCCTCGTGTTTCAAGAATGCTGTTAGTGAGAGCAGGATTATCATAAAGATTTTGTCCATGGATACCGTACTGAGTTGCTACGTAAAAAACAGTAAAATCTGCTTGTCCAAACATACGAGGTTCTTCTATATAACTCAGAATCATCCGCAACAGGAATAAACATACACAAAAAACAAAAAAAACCTTCCACCATAGATGTTTCTTTTTTTGTTGTTGTTTTTTCACTATATCATTATGCTTGAGATTCAATAGTTAGTAAACTATAACTGAATAATAATTTTTCAATGAAAAAACCGCCTTTATATGGCGGCTTTTACTATTTTGCAAATGATTCAAGGCGTTCGATAGTTTTGCGGTGGAGAATGACGTTCTCCATGCGTGCACGTTGCTGTGGAGATTCTATTTCTGCGGCAGCATCAGGCACATGCTCATACATTTTCTTTAAATCATTTATTTCTTTATCCACTTCAGAAGATTCTGCTATAATTTTTTCTACAACTGCTATTTCTCGCATCACAAGCGCTGCTTTAATACGTTCCTCTGCTTTGTCGTGGAAATCTTTTTTTAAATCTTCCTTTGTTTTTTTAATATGCGCAAGATAATCATCAAATTTGAGGTTTTGTTTCGTTACATCGTGTTCTAACTCATGCATCATTTTATTACTTTCTTCATCAATGAGCTGGTCTGGTATTGGATCAAAATTTGATTTTTCAATCAACTCTTTTACTACAGCTAACTCAAATTTTTCTTGTTCTGCTTGTTCTAATTCGCGTGTAATATTTGCTTTTATTTCTTCTTGCAATTGAGTAAGTGTTTCAAAATTGAGTTCTTTTGCGAGTGCATCATTGAGTTCTGGAAGTTCTATTTCATACACATCATGCACTTTTACCTGAAACTCTGCTTTTTTTTCTGCAAGATCTTTTTTGTATTCTTTTGGAAATTGTAGTTCAAATGTTTTTTCTTCATCCTTTTTCATTCCAACTAACTGTTCCTCAAACCCAGGAATGAATCGGTGGTCACCAATGAGGATTTCTTGTTTTATTCCTTTTCCACCCTCAATTGGTACACCTCCAACTTTGACATCAAAATCAGCTAGTATTTTATCTCCTTCTTTTGCTTCACGTGTGACTAATTTTTCTTTTGCTCGCATGCGGCGTAAATCTTGCAATGTGCGTTCGTATTTCTTTTCATCCATTTTTACAGCCTGTTTGCGTGCGTTGATTTTTTTATACTCACCAAGTACTACTTTTGGCATGAGTGGAACGGTTGCTTTATACACAATCGGATTTCCTGGAGCAACTTTTTCTACATCAATTTTTGCACGACCAACGACCTGTAATTTTTCTTGGGTTACGGCTTTTGGATACGAATCTTCTACCATATCATTGAATGCTTCTTCGTAAATAGCAGCTTCACCCACGTGCTGTTTTAAAAGATCATAGGGCACTTTTCCTTTGCGAAAACCTTTAATACTCACTTCTTGCGAAATGCGTTTTGCGGCTTTTTCAACAAATGGTTGTACTTCGGCAGAATCGAGTTCAATAGTAAGCTCGACCTCTGTTTTTGATAATTCTTTTTTTGTGACTTTCATTATATTAAGAGAGATACTAATAATAAGGCAACGATATTCAGAATTTTAATCATAGGGTTAATGGCAGGGCCAGCAGTATCTTTATATGGGTCTCCAACCGTGTCGCCAGTGACTGCCGCTTTATGCGCATCAGAACCTTTTCCGCCAAAGTTGCCTTGTTCAATGTATTTTTTTGCATTATCCCATGCACCACCACCAGAGGTCATTGAAAGAGCGACAAATAACCCTGTTACTATACTTCCAACCAATAACCCGCCAAGTGCAACCGGACCAAGAATAAATCCAACAACAATTGGAACAGCAACTGCAATAAGCGCTGGAACGATCATTTGTCGAATTGCTGCTTTTGTTACAATGTCGACGCATCGTGCATAATCTGGTTTTGCTGTACCTTCCATAATACCTGTAATTTCTCGGAATTGTCTTCGTACTTCTTCCACAACTTTTCCAGCAGATTTACCAACAGCTTCCATACAAAGTGCACTAAAGTAGTAAGGAAGTAAGCCTCCAAGAAATAATCCAACAATGACTTTTGGATCTGAAAGAACAAACTGTAAAGGTCTCCCAAGCATTTCAAACTCTTGTGTATAGGAAGCAAACAATACAAGAGCAGCAAGACCCGCAGAACCAATAGCGTATCCTTTTGTGACTGCTTTGGTCGTGTTTCCAACTGCATCTAATGCGTCGGTGACATTCCTCACCTCTTCAGGAAGATTTGTCATTTCTGCGATACCGCCGGCGTTATCAGTTATAGGACCATAGGCATCAATAGTCACAATAATACCAGCCATAGAAAGCATGGACATTGCTGCAATCGCAATACCATATAATCCCGCCGCGTTATAGGTAATAAGAATACCTGCCGCAATGACAAGAACAGGCCATGCAGTTGCTTTTAACGAAACAGCCAAACCCTGAATGACGTTTGTTCCATGTCCAGATTCTGATGCTTTTGCAATAGATTTTACCGGAGCATATTTTGTAGAGGTATAATATTCTGTAATGAACACTAATGCACCAGTAACGACCAACCCAACAAGAGCCGCAATAAATAAATCACCGGTTGAATATAATCCATTCCCTTTCATAAGCCACTGAGTAATAGGATAAAAAGCAATAGCAGAAAGGATAGCAGATGCGATTAAACCTTTATAAAGTGCGCCCATAATATTTTTTCCAGAACCTAAACGAATGAACCATGTGCCAATAATGGAAGCAATAATGGCAACGCCCCCCAGCACCAGTGGATAATATAATGCATTGATAAAGTTTGGGAATACGAGTGACCCTAATAACATTGTTGCAACAGAAGTGACTGCATACGTTTCAAATAAATCTGCAGCCATGCCAGCACAATCTCCCACGTTATCCCCGACATTATCAGCAATGACCCCAGGGTTTCGCATATCATCTTCTGGAATGCCTGCTTCGACTTTACCAACTAAGTCAGTACCCACATCAGCAGCTTTGGTATAGATGCCGCCACCAAGACGCGCAAAAATTGAAATAAGACTACCACCAAACCCTAATCCAATTAATGCTTTTATATCACCAGTTATTGCATAAAATGCTGCAACTCCAAGCAATGCAAGGCCAACAACCAATAAGCCGGTTACTGCTCCTCCTTTTACTGCAACATCCAATGCTTGTTTTAACCCGTGCTTTGCTGCTTCGGTTGTACGAACATTGGCACGTACCGAAACATTCATGCCTACATATCCAGCAACAGCAGATAATATTGCTCCAACAACGAATCCTGCTGCGGTAGAGAGGTCTAATAATATCCAAAGAGCAATAAAAATAACTATCGCAATCAATGCAATAGTTTTATATTGTCGATTTAAATATGCTTTTGCACCGGATTGAATAGCTTGGGCAATTTCTTGCATTTGTTGAGAGCCGGTCGGTTTTTTATTAATAAGTCGAATAAGTGCAAGACCATACAGAATTGCAATGGCTGCTGCCACAATGGCAAAGAGTATGAATGTGTTCATACGAATAATTAATTATTATGTTATTATTTAGATTTTTTTGATTTCTTTGTTGTTTTTTCTGATTCCTCTTCTGTATTTTGGTCTGCACTTTCTGTCGATTTTTCTTCAGAGGTGGTATCTACATCAGCTTTCATTACATCTATTTTCCACCCAGAAAGCTTTGCTGCCAAGCGAACATTTTGGCCGCCTTTACCAATAGCAAGGGATAACTGGTCTTCGACTACAAATGCTTTTGCTGTTTGTTCTTTTTCTTCTAACTCTACAGAAATAATTTTTGCTGGAGAAAGCGCATTCACAATAAATTTTACTGGATCAGTATTGTATTCAATAATGTCAATTTTTTCTCCGCCAAGCTCACTCATGACGGTTTGTACGCGAGCGCCACGTTGCCCAACGCACGAACCAATGGGGTCAATATTCTCTACAAGACTTGTGACAGCAATTTTTGAACGCGATCCTGCTTCTCTTGCAACTGATTTAATTTCAATAGAACCGGAAGCAATTTCTGGAACTTCCATAGAAAATAATTCTTTTACCATTTCCGGCGCGGTGCGTGACGCAATGATTTCCGGGCCTTTGTTGGTTTTTTCAACAGAGAGCAAATAGACTTTAAATCGTGAGCCAATATGATAGCGTTCGCTACGAATTTGCTGGGCTGGTGGCATAATAGCAGTTGCCTGACCCAAATCCATATATACCAGTGGTCCTTCAACACGTTGAACAGTTGCATTCACAATTTCACCAATACGATCTTTATATTGGTTATACAGTGTTTCACGTTCGGCTTCACGTAGTTTTTGAATAATGACCTGCTTTGCAGTTTGGGCAGCAACGCGACCATAGCCTTCTGGCGTGGGTAATTCAAAAATAATTTCATCCCCAAGCTCTGCATCGGGTTTAATTTCTTTTGCATCTGTAATGCCAATGTCAGTTTTTGGATTAAAACGATGCACTTCTTCTTCTCCTTCTTTTTCTTCTACAAATTCTTTTTTTTCTTTTACTACTCGCTCTTTTTTTGAAGCTTCTTTTTCTTCTGCTTCTACTTTCATTCGTTGCAGCTCTTCTTCATTTGGATCATCTGCAACTGTTTTTACATCAAAAATACGAGAAGAGCCGTCTTCTGGATTAAATTCTACACGACAATTCAGCATTTTATTTCCAAACTCTTTTCGATACGCAACTGCCAGAGCTGCTTCGATAGAATCAATAACTGAATCGAACGGAATATTTTTTTCATCACACACTTGTTCAATAGCAAGTGCGAGTTCACTTTTTGCCATAAAATATTGTCAATTTTAATTCATCAAAAAAACCAGCATATTCATGCTAGTCTATACATATACTATATACGTTGTTCTGTAATTGTCAAACTGTCTCATAGTAAAATTTCATTACATACAATCTTCTTCTCCAATATTCCAGTAAAAGCGAACATGTATTTGTTTTTTGAGTGTATTGTATTCCACTGCTGCAAAATCTATTTGAATAGGGCGTAATTTTTGCTGTTGTGTGTCTTGTTCAATAATTTGATACATCACTTTTTTTATTTTTCGAAATTTTTGTTTTGTCATCGCATGTTCCGGCAATCCAAAAAGTGTGTTTGTTCTAGTTTTTACTTCAATAAGATGAAGTATCTGTTTTTTTTGCGCAATAATATCAATTTCGCCAAAACGGGTATGTTTATTCGTTTCTAAAATACAAAAACCATAACGCTGTAAATAGTGTTGTATACACTGTTCTCCAAATTGTCCGATTGATTGTTTTAATGACATAGTCGCATGAGGGTGGCGACTATTATTGAGTATCAATAATTATTTTTGAAGAATGAGCGCCCAATGGTATTCTCCTGCTTCAAATTCGTCTACTACTTGTACATGTAGTGTTATTGCACACTTTTTTATTTCTTCTGTATGTACTCGGTTTTCTATGGGAGGACCAAATGATGTTTGAATTGGTTTCCAATCAAGAATGAATAAGCGCCCTCCGGGTTTCAGCATACGTGTGGCTTCACGTAATATTTCAGCTTTTTTTTGAGATTGGTAGAGAGTGTTTGCGAGGATAGCCACATCAATTGAAGAATCTATAATGCGTTTTGCAGCCCCATATAATTCGAGATCTGTCCATACGGTGATAATGTTTTCTATACCAAATTCTTGTGCTTTTGTTTCTACAATATGTAATACATCTTTCACCACATCTGCAGCAAATACCTTACCGGTTTTTGAAACAATTCGTGCAGCAGTCAACGAAAATACCGCTGTTCTACCAACACCAAGATCGGCAACCGACATACCGGTTGCAACCCCTGCTCGTTTGAGCAGTTGAGTTACGTCAAAAACGTCATCTTCAAATGTATTATTCATATAGTATAAATATATTATATCATTATACTCATCAGATGAAAAGGTCGACATTTAAAAAATGCGGCAAGTTGACAGTGTATGATATTCACCAGTATTATATAGATTGATTATTATATTATGCGAAAACAGAAGGAAAAAATTGGCAAGGATCGTATTACGATTACCTTACGAAAAGATTTGCTACCATTTTTAGATCATTTTGTTGATGGAGAAAAAATTCGTAATCGATCGCATGCAATTGAATATATTTTAGGAAAACACCTTGGGTTAGGAATTCAGGGCGCTGTAATTCTTGCAGGCGCGGATGAGAATCATATTCTGCAAGCTATGACACAGGTTCGTCACAGAACAATTATTGCGTATATTTTTGATTTATTGAAGGATCATGGTATAGCCGAAGTATACATGGTCATTGATAAGTATGGAGCAGCAGTAAAGGAATATATTGGTGATGGAAGTCAGTGGAAAATGCGAGTGACATATATTGAAGATACGGAATCCAGGGGTACTGGATATGGTCTTTTGCTTGCAAAGCAATATCTGAAACAAACATTTTTATTTATGTATAGTGATATGTTGGCAGAAATTAACTTAAGCGATTTTGTTGAACATCATCAGCAAGCAGGAGAGATTGGAACAGTTGCGCTGACGTATAATAAAGCTCCGGAAAAGCACTATGGTGTTGCTCGCATGGAAGGCAACACGGTTGTGGAGTATATGGAAAAACCGGGTGAAACCGGAAAGCACGGACTTGCAAATGCAGGAATTTATTTATTTGAACCAGAGATATTTGATTATTTATCAGAGACTACAGGCTCCTTAGAAAGAGATATATTACCTAAAGTTGCTTCAGAAAGAAAATTAATAGGCTATCCATTTCAAGGAAAATGGTTAGACATTTCAAGAGCTTCTGGAAAGGAACGCGCAGAAAAAGAGTGGGCATAATACCAAACGCGAGACTTCTCATTGTCTAGTTTAAATGCGACCTCGGTCTTTCATTGCTTCTGCAATACGTTTGGCTGCGTATATGTATGCACCTGTACGTAAATCACATTGATACTCTTGAGCTGCGTCCCACACGTCATTCAATGCTTTTGTCATAATCGGATGTAATCGATCAAGTACCTCTTGCTCAGTCCAGTAATATTGCATACGGTTTTGAACCCACTCAAAATAAGAAACAGTCACACCGCCAGCATTAGCGAGAATATCTGGCACTACCACAACTCCACGTGTCCACAATTTTTCATCTGCCTCAGGTAGTGTTGGGCCATTTGCAAGTTCAAGGATTATTTTTGCTTTTATTTTCCCAGCATTTTCTTTGGTAATAATTCCTTCTAATGCAGCGGGTACTAATACATCGCATTGTTGAGTGAGAATTGCTTCATTTGTTAGTATTTTTGCTCCGGGGAACCCAACAACACTTCCTGTTTCTTTCTTGTGTTTTTCGACTGTTGCCAGATGTAATCCACGAGCATTGTACATGGCTCCTGTTGAATCAGATACAGCAACAACAGTCCATCCTTTTTCTTCGGCTAAGCGAGCGAATATACCACCCACATTTCCAAATCCTTGAACCACAATTTTAGGTTTTTTGAGTTTGAGTTTTTTCAATACACCTTCTAATACCATAACACCTCCTGCTGCTGTTGCTGGTCCTCTCCCTGCAGAACCACCAATGGAAAGAGGTTTTCCAGTAATAACACCAGGCACTTGAGCATTCATCAGTTGTGCATATTCATCTGTCATCCATCCCATTATTTTAGGATTTGTATAGACATCAGGTGCTGGAATGTCTCTGTCAACCCCAATGAATTCTCGCACACCTCGAACCCAACCACGCGCAAGCTGTTCAAGTTCTCGTTCTGAAAGTTTTTTTACATCCACCGTGACTCCACCTTTGCCTCCACCAAATGGAATACCAACGGTTGCACATTTAAATGTCATCCAGAATGCCAGTGCACGTACTTCATGAATGTTTGTTTTGGGGTGAAACCGAATACCACCTTTAAACGGTCCGCGAGAATCATCATATTGAACACGATATCCCGTAAATACTTTGAGCGTTCCATCATCCATGCGAACAGGAATAGAAAATTGTAATTCTCTCATAGGAACATGAAGTCGTTCGAGAACAGCAGGAGAAAGCTGTATGAGATCAGCAGCTTTTTGTAATTGTTGCTGCGCTGCTTGAAATGGATTTGTCATAGAGATAAAAAATTAAATAATAAAACGATAATGCTCAACAATTGTAAAACACCCCATTCATCTTGGCAACAATAAAATTGTGTGAACTATTTAATACCAGGTTACGCCGTCAATAACGACAGGTTCTGCGTTTTGTACTAATGGCAATGTGGTTTCTGTATACTGTTTTGTTATTGTATTATAAAGTATTATTTTTCTTTTTTGAGAATCTATATATAAAACATATTTATCAGATTCAGCGCCAGAAGCAGAAAGAACGAATGGTGTTTCTTCTTTCGTTTTGCTAGTGGTAATAAAAGAATTTATTCGTGTTTCTGTGTCAAAATATGCCAACCCATCTTCCTGCATATAGAATAATCGTTGACTATCAGAAGACCACGAAAGATTCATATTGCTTATTCCAACTGATGTGTCTTCTGGTTGTACTGTTGGTTTCACTGGTATTTGCATTTCTTCCTGTGGTTGTAGAGCATACAGCAATAATAGCGGTTCATCATATGCGTGCAGATAAAAAGCAATCCATCTGTTATCTGGTGAAATGGCTGTCTCTGTTTCAATAGCATAACCACGATATATTTCTGTTTCGTATAATTCGCCTGTTGCACTATTCAGTAAACGTAATCTCAAAATGTTTTCAGTTATTTCTCCATGACGTGATTCAATGGCAGACTGGTATATTGTTTTGCCATCTTTTCCAACAACAAATTGTGCTAATTCAGTATTTTCTGGAATGGTATATTCTTTATTGAATATCACTGAACCATCTTGGGCGTTTAATTTTTGAACGGTTTGCTTTGTTGATGTTACAAAATCAAGGATAATTGAGTTGTCAAATGAGTTGACGACCCAGTGTGTTGGTGTTTCTTCTGATTCGTAGAGCATGATGGGTGTCGAGCTTTTGGCAGATAGTGTATATATTCTTGATGTACATGTTTTATCCGCATTTAAGCATCGTGATCGACCAGAATCCCCCTTGCCTTGTGTGAGTATAAAAATATCTTGCGTTTTTGGATTATATTGAATGGCATCATTAGTGCCAGAAGCATATCGAGTACTGCGTGAGGTGACATAATCAGCAAAAGGAATGGTTCGCACAGCGGGTGTTGTTTGTGTGGCTGGATTTAATGTATATATGCTCAGTTCTTTTTTTGTGTGCGTTGCAAAAAAAAGCGTGTCGCGTTTTTTTGGTATTTCTTGTGATACTGAATCAAACGAAGATTCAGGCAGGGTAAATGTAATTGTATTTGAAGTATACAGTATGTTGTTTTGATTATCTAAGGTTTTCATCGATACCGTATAGCGTCCAGGTTTTGTGTATATATATTTTTTTTCATAACCGGCCTGAGAGTGTGGTAATGCCCCATCTGCATACGCTTCTTGAATGGGTTGTTGAAGTTCATCACCAAAATTCCATTGTTCATGAAAAATACGTTTTTCTTCTTTGAGATATTCTCCAGCATTATCAATTATTTGTACACCAAATTTTACTTCGCCGTTTGTTTTAATTATAGGTTTACTAATGTGTACAATGATTTTTCGCGATGTTAAGCACACTTGTTTTGATATTCTGCAACTTTTTCCGGTATTGAAATAATAACCAGCAACACCAAGCATTGTAAGAATAATCAACGCACAAATTGAGAATACAATTTTTTTCTTCATAATATTATTGATTATCATACATACAAAAGAAAGAAGAGAAGCGTTGGCCGACGTTCACGCGCAAATTGTATAGCGCATCAACCAACGCTCTCGAAAGATACGTCACAAAGACACTGGTGCTCAGTAAGCAAAGTACAAGCCGGGATTTGACCCTGTGCCCGGGTTGATAAAGAGTGGGGCGTTGTCTTTCCAAGCATTGTAATACATGGCACCTGACCACACGTCAGTACCGTGCGAAGAGCCCGACGCTCCTATGTACGCACCTTGTTTTATGGCAAAGTGTAAATGATCCGGCTCTCCTTCAGCCAAACTCATGTTACAAATTTCTCCAATATACTCACCCCGGTCAACCCACTCGCCCTCCCAATTGCTATGGGTATCCCAAGGATTGTTGTAAATATGAAGATATGCAGTCATGAACTTGTTGCCGTTGATATCATGTTCGATGACAATATAATCACAGAAGTCATTCCCTTGATAGTCCGAACCTAATCCCCCTAGCCGTACAATGTATCCTGAATATGCTGCATATACATCATCGTACGGATCCGCATACCAATCGACGCCAGTGTGAAACCAATGTTCATCGTGTGGATAAAATGGAGTGCTGACCGCAGCATCCCACCCCCACGGAGCCGCAATGTGCGAATAGTTGTCGCTGTAGGTATCTCCACAATATCCCACATCTCCCGGAGCATCCAGTGGGCATTGCAGCTGATCTTTCATGTAATCCGGCACCTGCGTACGCTTGTCTTTGATCACGTAGATGCTAAATTTGCTTGTGCTGCCGTTACCATACACGCTCAGGTAGTAGTTCGAATCTGCATCTGCATGAAATTGAATGCAGTCTTGATCCAAACCGGTATTCTTGGAGCGCTTACCGTACTTTGTGGTCGTTGGATATCCATCCTTCGAACCATACAGATCCGCATTGCCACTCGTAACATTGATACAAATACTGTAATGATGCTTGTTGTACTTGTAGAAGTTGTATTGGGCATATTGCCCTGCATTTGCCGTACCATTCGTCCATGAACTGGGGTTTGGAGTAAGGGTAGTGGCTGCATGGGTTGTGTAAGGAACGAGAAAGCACAGGAACATGATCAAACAGACAGTGAGCACATAAAACCATCTTCTAGGCATCATTGTACTGACTCCTTGAACGAGTGTTTGTGAGTACTCAACGATTGAGTACACAACAATAATAATACAAAGCTTAAAAGAAGGCAAGTTTTTTCTTTGCGATTTGAGAGCCGTCGCTTTTTTGCAAAAATGTCACCCGAATTCTGTATTTTATGCATGTACCCAATCTACAGGAATGGTTGGTTTCCCAACTAATTTTTGAATATATCGATAAGTGGCAAGCGCGGCTTTTGCCCCCTCACCGGCTGAAATAATGACTTGCTTGTCGCGTATGGGAGTCACATCGCCTGCTGCAAAAAGCCCTGGGGTTTTGGTTTCATTTTCATTATTAATGATCACTGCTTGTCGTTTATCATACTCTACCAAATCTCCTAACCATGCTGAATCGATTTTTAATCCATTTTCTATAAACACTCCGTTAATAGAAATTGTTTCTTGTCCACTCTGTTTTTGAATGGTGATTGATTCTACTTTTTGCTTACCATTTATTGAGACAACTGAAGAATTTAAAGATAACTGAATATGTTTATTGATTTTTACTTGTTCAAATAATGTTCGTTGCGCAGGATACCCATCTCCAGAATGAATGAGTATTGTTGCACAATGCATTCGAGCAAGCAAAAGAGCTGCATCCAATGCTTCGTATGTTCCACCAACTACTGCTGCAATTTTTTCTTTATACAGTGGGGCATCACAGGTAGCGCAGTATGTGACTCCTTTTCCCAGTAGCCGTTCTTCTCCTGGCACCCCTAAACTTTTTTGTGTCAGACCAAAAGCAAGAATGACTGCCCGGGCAGTTCGTTCTGTACCAGAAGTACTAACAGTAAAAAGAGTATTTTGTTTTTTTATTGTACTGACAGTTTCATACACACATTCGGCACCATATTTTTGCGCATGTGCCAAAAATTGCCACATCAAATCAACACCGCCAACAGATTGTATGCCCGGATAATTTTCAATCATCGGCGCCATCGCGGCCTGACCGCCAAGTGATTTAGCTATCACCAGTGTTTTTAATGCACGCCGTGCAGTATATAATGCAGCGGTAAGCCCTGCTGCCGCACCTCCCACTATAATAACATCGTATTGTGGCTCTTGATTATTTTGTAAGTTCATCAATTTTCGCTTGAAGTGTTGTTTTGTCTTGAACACCAACGAGTTGTTCAACCGGTTTTCCATCTTTAAAAAACATCATGGTAGGAATACTCATAACATTATACTGAGAAGCCGCAGTGGTATTCTCATCAATATTCATTTTTGCAATTTTAATGGGTTTGCCTGCATTTTCAGCTACTAATTCTTCAACGATTGGCCCCAGGATTCGGCAGGGGCCACACCATGGTGCCCAAAAGTCTACGAGTACTGGAATGCTTGATTTTAATACTTCTTGCTCAAATTGAGCGTCTGTAATTTCTTGTGCCATAAATAAGAATGTTAAATTTTATATGGTTTAGTAACTGTAATAAAATAATTTATGCAGTCCGTGCTCAGGTTTGCGCCAGATTTGTTCAAAAAATTTCGAGGAATATCGAGATATTTCGAGAAATTTTTTGGGTAAAGATGGGGTGAAGATGAGTGCGAAATGCATAAATTATTTTGAAACAGTGACTTAGTGTCGCTATTGTAGCATATTGGTAAAAAAAATACATACAGCTTTATTGGAGCCTTGCTTTTGCTGTTTTTATAATTTTGACACGTTTCATACGATGTTCTTCCGCTTCTTCAACAATAAATTGATGATCGTGAATAGTTACAGCATCTTCTTTTTTCGGAATACGACCAAAATGTTTTAATGCAAGCCAGCCAATAGTTTTTTGGCGTGAACACGGAAGGGCTGTTTTTAATACAGTATTCACATGGCCAACCGTTATTCGCGGATCAACAATAATAGTCGTTGCATCAATTCGTTCAATCATGTTTGTGTGCACATCAGTTTCATCAACAATTTCGCCTACAATTTCTTCAAGAAGATCTTCTAATGTCACCAAACCCTGCACCACGCCGTGTTCATCGACCACAATCGCTATGTGAATATGACGCTTTCGTAAATCGTGCATTAAATCATCAACATGCATGACTTCCGGCACAAAGAGTGCGGGTTTCATGATCGAAGAAATTTCCATATTCAATACTTCCTCCATTGTCTTTTTTTCTTTCGTTAAAATATGGTCTTGCGATAAAAGTGTGAATACGTCTTTAAGATAGATAATGCCTTCGACATTTTTTTCACGGACAGAAAAAATAGGAAATCGGGAATGACCGGAATGATACATTACAGAAATAGCATCTCGTACTATTGTATTCATACTAAAACCAATAATATATTCTGCTGGTGTCATGACATCTTCTGCCGTAATGTCATTTAACAGAAATACTTTTTCAATCATCTCTTTTTCACCCTGTTCCAGCGACCCTTCTTCGTGACTTAAGTTCACCATAGCACGAACATCGTCTTCAGAAATACTCGATACATCCTTTACATGAAATATGCGTTGAAAGCCAACCGTTATAAAATGGAGCAATGAAACAATTGGGTAGAGTATGAATACTAATACACGCATGAACGGTGTAATAAATAGAGCAATACGCACAGCATTTTTTTGACTAATGGATTTTGGAAGAATTTCACCAAATAATAAAATCAAGAAAGTCATGACGCCAGTGGCGATGCCGACACCCATAGAGCCAAATCGTTGAATAGCAACCAGGGTTGCTAAAGAAGAGGCGCTAATGTTTACAAGATTATTTCCAATGAGAATGGCAATCAGCAATTGTTGTGGGTGTGATTTGAGTTTTTGTAATGCACGCGCGCCTTTTGTTTTTTTATCTACTAGCGCACGAATGGTTGCCTGAGACAAAGAAAAAATAGCAATTTCTGCACCGGAAAAAATTCCGGATAAGAGAATGCATGTAATAAGGAGAATATAGATGCTGGAGTTCATAGATTAAAATTAATCATACCAGAAAATTTAGTTTATTGCAAGTATTCGCGTTATTGTGTTATTGAATCACCAGTGTCTGGTAAAGATTTTGAGGAATAGAAAAAACAAATACAATAAAAAGAGCCGGCGTCGATGTGAAGTCGAGCCGGCCTTGTGTGGATGGGCGTTGTTCTATTTATTTTCGAACACCCACCCAGCCTGATCACACGGAACCCATGTGACCATGCCCCCCGGGAACACGGCGTAACATACGCCGCGTTCATCTTTT
>Ga0208373_1003374_pt1 | contig 15784 bp, 14 predicted proteins | sample RifOxyC2_FD_184036 | JGI IMG/M metagenome (GOLD analysis project Ga0208373, IMG submission 184036) | Soil microbial communities from Rifle, Colorado - Rifle Oxygen_injection C2 (SPAdes) | ecosystem: Environmental > Terrestrial > Deep subsurface > Rock core/Sediment | place: Rifle, Colorado...
CATAAAGGACCTTTTCCTGTGCTGCATGCTGGTCTATTATTAAAAGCTCATCATTTTCTTCCGCCAAAATATATAACTCAAAAATTCTTCCGGAATATTTAATTTGCGCACTTAAACTTTTTTCGGTTCCCGGTGTTGTCGGATGCGTAACGGTAAATTCTCGCGCGGTATATTTGTCATACGGAGTATACGGAGTATGCGGAGAAGAGAAATGCTCGGAAGTTTTGGATTCTACGTTAGCGTATAAGCTAGCGTAATTTTCACTTTTAGTTTCAATTCTTGGTATAACTTCTTTTGTTAAAAGTCTTGAGCGAATCAGATTTAAAACTGTCGAATATATCGGTCCTTCATCCTTAAATTTTATTTCTCTTTTTGTCGGATGGACGTTAACGTCTATGGATTCCGGTTTTATATTAAACAGTAAAAAAATTGCAGGATTCTCTTTCTTTCTTAAAAATTCGTTATAACCGTTTAAAACAGCGCTGATAACAATTTTTGAATTTACAGGTCTTTTATTAATAAACATAAAAACGCGATTTCTGCTTACATAGGTTTTTTCCGGCTTGCTTATAAATCCTGAAATAGAAATCTGCTCATGAGCAAAATTTACATCAAGGAGTTCGTCCAAAAACTCATTTCCGAAAATCTGGGCAAGGCGAATCTGTAAATTATTTGCAGGCGGATAATTGAAAAGTTCTTTGCCGTCCGAAATCATTCTAAACGACACATTAAAATTGGCTACGGCGTATTCGGTTATAAGAGAAATAATTTTATTTTTCTCCGTATTTTCCGATTTTAGAAATTTTAAACGGGCGGGCACATTAAAAAAAATATTTTTTACTTCTATGTTTGTCCCTTCAGGACAACCGGTTTCTTTTGAATTTATTATTTTGCCATCTGCGACTTCCAAATAGAAACCAATTTCCGAATCTTCCGTCTTGGTTGTAATCTTTAAATTAGATACTGAGGCAATTGAAGGTAATGCCTCGCCTCTGAATCCCAAAGTATTAATATTTTCCAAATCGTTTATATTTGATATTTTGCTTGTAGAATGTCTTTCAATCGACAGGTTTACATCATCTTTTGACATTCCGCACCCGTTATCTGTAACGGATATTAATTCTTTGCCGCTTTTTTTGATTTCAACAGTAATATATTTTGCTCCGGCATCTAAAGAGTTCTCTATAAGTTCTTTTGCTACGGAGGCAGGTCTCTCTATCACTTCACCGGCAGCAATTTTATTTACTAAATCTGGAGGTAAAATTCTTATTTTACTCATTACTTTTTCTTTTCAAAGAAATGACAATGCGCATAGTAACTGCAATCTTTTTTACATGCATTTTTCTCGCCTGTCAAAAGCCTTGTCCTGCAAGCATCAAAATCATCTGCCATTTTGCATAGTTTATCGGCAAGTTTTTTGTCTATTTCCTCAAACTGGATTCCTATTATACAAGCGCCACCTTTATTTTCGCATCTTACGATTTTTGCCTTAACGTTTTCCATCTGTATATCTTTTAATTTGAAGGATATAATTAATTTTTCTCCGATTGATAAAGGTGAAAAAGTAACCAAAGCCATACCGCCTGCCGATAAATTTGCCATAATCGCCGGTAATTCAGGTTCTTGGCTTTTTCCTTCACGTACTATTAAAACGGGTTTTACAAGGTGATACAGTACCGGAAATCTTTTAATTTTTCTTTTTTCATTTGATGATATTGTCATCCAACCTCCTTTTCCACTCATATATTTTTTGTAATGCGTCTTTGGGCGTCATATCATCAGGATTGGTTTTTTCTATTTCTTCCAATAACGGAGATATCTCTAAAACTTTGTTGTTATTTCGGTTAACAAATAATTCAGGTTGCTTATTCTCTCTATTATTATAATTTTTTTCAAAAAAAGCAAGTAATTCATTTGCTCGCCTTATAACTATATTGGGAAGACCTGCAAGTTTTCCGACGTGAATACCGTAAGACCTGTCGGCGGAACCACTGATAATTTTATGCAAAAATAGGACATCCCCCTTCCATTCTTTAACCGAAACGTTCAAATTCATTATTTCGGGATGTATATTTGAAAGTTCTGTTAACTCAAAATAATGTGTTGCAAAAAGCACTTTTGCACCAAGCGGTTTAAGGTATTCAATAGTCGCCCATGCGATGGAAATGCCGTCAAATGTTGAAGTGCCTCTACCGACTTCATCAAGTAGTATATAACTTTTTGATGTTGCATTATTCAATATATTAGCCACCTCTTTCATCTCAACCATAAAAGTTGACTCACCGGCAGTAAGCCGGTCAGACGCTCCGATACGTGTAAAAACCGAATCCACTATTCCGATTTCTGCATATTTTGCAGGAACAAAACTTCCTATCTGAGCCATAATAATAATAATTGCGGTTTGCCTCAGATATGTCGATTTACCTGACATATTTGGTCCGGTAATAATTGCGATTCGTTTTTCTCTATTTAACAAAAGGTCATTAGGCACAAACTTTCCGCTTAAAACCTTTTCTATTACAGGATGTCTGCCGTCTTCAATATTTAAAATATCGGTATCAACGACTTTAGGTCTTATATAATTATTTTCAACTGCAAGTTCCGCAAATGCCGAAAACATATCAATACCGGCTATTGCCTTTGCATTTAGCTGTATTGATTCTGAATTTTCCATAATTTGTCCGCGCAATTTCAAAAATATATCATATTCCAACGCGGATATCTTCTCCTGCGCGCCTAAAATCATTGATTCCTTTTGTTTTAGTGCATCGGTAATAAATCTTTCGCCGGTTGCAATTGTCTGCTTTCGTATATAATCTGCCGGCACTTTATCAAGATTTGTTTTTGTAACCTCAATAAAATATCCAAAAACTGAATTATATTTAACTTTTAATGAGTTAATCTGTGTTCTTTGTTTTTCTTCAACTTCAAATTTTGCAATCCAATCTTTTGCATTTTTTGAAATAAACTTCAGTTCATCAAGATCTTTATTATAACCGTCCTTAATGAGGTTTCCGTCTTTGATAGTCGGCGGCGGTTCGTCAACTACCGATTTTTCAATCAACTCTACGATATCGTCAAGTGTCTTAAGTTCTGAAAAATAACTTCTTATAATTTCTGAATTACCTAAAAATTCCGTTGATTTTAGTATTTCAGTAGTCTTATTCTTAATCTGCGGAATAGTTTTTAAGCTCTTTTTAAGAGCGACTAAATCCCTACCGTTTGCTGTCTGAGCAATAATCTTTGAAAGAAGTCGTTCTATATCCTGGCAATTTTTCAATATCTCTCTTATTTCCATCCTTAGTAGACCGTTGTTTATGAAAAATTCTATTGCATCCTGCCTTTCAGAAATTGCTTTAAAATCCAATAGTGGTTCAAGAATAGATTTTCGTAATAGCCGTGCCCCCATTGAAGTGATAGTTCTGTCAATTGCCTCAAAAAGTGAACCGCTTCTGGACGCTGATGTCAAACCTTCAACTAACTCAAGATTTTTAATTGCAAGCTCATCCAGTATCATATAATCGCTATAAGAAATTTTCTTAATATTTTTTAAATTATTTAAAATATCAGGTTGGTTTTTTTCTATATAAGTTATTATTGCGGAACATACAATCCTTGAATATTCTTCTTCAGGCAAACCAATATTGAGTTTTGCAAGTTTTTCTTTTACAATATCCTGTGAAAAATTTATATTATCAATAAAATTTAAAGCTGTTTTCGAGACTCTTAGTGATTTAATCAGATTGTCATTTTCACTTTCGGATTTTGGCAGCAATATTTCTGAGGGTGTAAATTTGGATAGTTGCAGGTTCAACTTTCTGTAATTGGGGTCATCTGCGATTTCCTGACAGAAAAATTCACCGGTAGAAATATCGCAAAATGCAATAGCAGATTTTTTATCATAAGGATAAATTGCACACAAAAAATTATTTATCTTTGACTCAAGCAGATTATCTTCAAGAACTGTTCCGGATGTAATTACTCTGACAACTTCCCGTTTAACCAGACCTTTTACTTTTGACGGGTCTTCCATTTGTTCGCAGATTGCAACACTGAAACCTTCTTTAATAAGCTTTGCAATATAGAATTTGGATGAATGGTAAGGTACGCCGCACATAGGAACTTTTTGTCTTGCAGTAAGAGTTAATTTTAACACTCTGGATGCGGTTTTAGCGTCATCATAAAACATCTCATAAAAATCACCGAGACGGAAAAAAAGAATAGAATCCTTATGATTATTCTTAATTTGTTGATATTGACGCATTAACGGTGTTAGTTCAGACATAAATGAGTTTTAGGGTTATAGGGTTATAGAGTTTTTAGCGTTTTTTTTAGATTTTAACTCTATAACTCTACAAACTCTATGAACTTTTTATTTTTCTAATTTTTTTAAAAGGGCGTTGAGTCTAGCAAGTCGTTCCTTTTTAATACTCATTGGCACATCATCTTTCATAAAAAACGCTTTTGTATTTTCTCTGGGCGAATACTTGAACGTAAAAGCAGAAGCAAAATTCACTTCTTTTACAATTTCTAATGTATCATTAAAATCTTTTTCAGTTTCATCTGGAAATCCTACGATGATATCAGTTGTAAATTTAACATCGGGAATCTTCTTTTTCAGCTTACCTATTATAGTTAAATATTTCTCTTTTGTATAGTGTCTATTCATAAGTTTTAAAATCTTATCCGAGCCCGACTGTAAAGGAAGATGTATCTGGTGCGGAATTTTTTCGCAACTTGCAAAAGCATCAATAATCTTATCGGACATATCTTTAGGATGGCTTGTCATAAAACCTAATTTATTTATTTCCGAAATATCGTTGATTTTTAAAATTAAATCGGCAAAATCCGTACCATTTGAATTATAACTATTTACATTTTGTCCAAGCAGGGTAATCTCATGTTTTCCTGAATTAGTAAGTTTTTCAATATCCAATAGTATCTTGATAACCGGTCTTGATTCTTCAGGACCACGGACATAAGGGACTATGCAATACGAACAGAAATTAGAACATCCGCGAGTTATTGTTACAAATTCTGAAAATGTTTTATTTGATAAATTTGAGGTTAAACAATCGTAGTGCTTTTCTAAAACTTCCGATACTTTTTCTATTTCGTTAGCAGGAATAACATCATCAATAAAAGGAAATTTTTTCTTGAGTTCATCCTTCAATCGCGATGCAACACACCCCATAACAATAATTTTTCGCGATTTTGGTTTATGCGGATCCGCCGACGATTCCCTGTCCGCCAAAGTTTCAGTGGCGGAAGTGGCGGATAATATTAGCTTTTTTAAATCGCCTATATAACTTAAGGCACGTGCTTCTGCATGTTGCCTGACTGTACAGGTATTAACGATAATAATATTGGCTTCATTTACATTTTCAGTTAACAAAAATCCTCTTTCAATTAGTTGTTGTGCAACCAAATCCGAATCCGCCACATTCATCTGACACCCGAAGGTTCGTATATAAAATTTCAAATTTCTAATTTCAGATTTCATATTTAATTTCAATTAGGATTTTATTTTTGATTAGTATATTTTTTACCATTTTTCTTTGTTCTTGTACATCCAGCTGGTTATGTTTCCTTTTGTGCACCACTTGATTGCTTTTTCTATTTCATATTTAGATAGATGGTCATGAAAATTGCTCTCATTTTGTTTTGGTATCAAACTGTTTAATTCTAATAAAAACGGTAATGCTTTTTTGTCAGCAAGTTGTCCCAGCGCCCATATCGCTTTATTTTTCTCCTGAGGTGTTTTATTTTTGGATTTGATAATTTCTATCAAAGAATTTGTACAATTATTATTATATTCTTTTTTTGCTTTAGTACAAATTGTTTTAACGGATTTGTATATATTGAAAAATGATGTAATAGAAGATATTATAAATATTGTAATAATGGCTATAAATATTAATTTTACTATTTTCATATTTAATTTCAATTAGGATTTTATTTTTGATTAGTATATTTTTTCAATTCTTCAAGAAATATTTTAGCTTCTTGGTTGTGTTTAGATAAGAATTTTTGTCCTGGGATATTAGAAGATTTTAAATATTCAATAAATCCGTTTATTTGTCTTGATACTTCTTTGCATTTGATATATAAATTTTCATATTCCTGATTATTTATATATTCTATATCTTTTAAAATGGATAATTGAGAACGTAATTCACCGCAGGAACCCCTTGAAATATATAAAAATTGTATTAACTCCTGTTTTGAGCCCCGTTCAAATCCTTCAGCAATATTACTTGAAACAGAAATTGCAGCTCTTTGTATTTGGTCTTTAATACCGTAGTCTTTTTTAAGTTTATCAATGGAAGTAAGTTTGTAAACTAAAATAGCCAAATTTTTAGCGCTTTGCCATACTGGTAAATCTTCAAATGAATTATACGTTCCCATATCTGATTTGTAATTTGAAATTTGAAATCTGCAATTTATAATTAAACCTAATGTTTTACCTATAATATTCTTATTTCTTTTTCTATTTTCTCCTCAAGTTTTGCTTCAAGTTTTGACTTAAAAGAAATATAATCTTTATCTCGTATCTTTTGAAAAAATAAATCGTAATCTATGGGAGTAAGAAACTTAAAATAATACTTATTTTCCTTTTGCTGTTTGGTTAACCTTTCAAAATGTCCTTTTGCATACCGTAACTTTGCTTTGTTCTCTTCAAAATCAGGGTCTGTCTCTTTTATTGCGTCATCGTGTTTAATCTCAACTACTAATATGTCATTGTCAATCTTAATAAAAAAGTCAGGATTGAAAGTTGATACTTTGGGATGCTCGCCTTTTCTCCAAGAAAATTCTATTCCATAAAAACCCATATCTATTGATTTTGTCCAACTATCAATGAATTTTACGATGTCATCTCTGGATAAGCATTTAACAAATTTTCTTTCGGGTTCAGATGCAGTAAAAACAACATTCAAAGGTGTTTTGAAATTTTCTTTTTTTACTTCAATAGCCGAAGATTTTGGTAAATTTTCATCTTCGATAATTTCTTTAAGCAATTTAATATTTTCCGCTTCACCTGTTTTTAATGAATAGTCATCATAGAAAATACTCCTATCACTTCTGAGTGAAGCAACACCTAAAACATTTTTATTTATTTCCGATGTTTTTACAGTTAATATATCTTTCACCTTCAAATCATATCTGATAGTTCTGGTTGCTTCTCTGTATGCGACATCAAATGCTTGTAAAGTTTTCTGTTTATTCTCTTCACTAACTATATCTTTTTTTTCTCCAATTTGTTCAAGAGAATTTTTGATAACTTTCTTTATTTTATCCTTTGGATATTTTTCACTATATGAAGTTCCCAAGTCCATATCAATGGTTTTTAGTTTATTAACTAATTCTTGAACAACATCATTAGCAGAATTTACTTTATATTCAACTGCTGTATTTTTTAGCAAAGATGACCCGTCTGTAACATTTTTGTAAGTAGTTGTCTTATGTACAATTTCTGCTTGACTTGAATAGGTTATATGTCCCTTTTTGAAAAATTCCATTTCGTCAACTTGTGGCACAGTAATCTCAATAGGTTCCTTATCATAATTTATATTCTTTAATTCAAAATTATAATCACTATTCTTTTTGATTACATAACTATAAACCTTTTTTTCTATTTCCAGTATTTCATCAACAAGATGTTTTATATTGCCGCTCCACTTATCGTGATTGAAAACAGTAACTTCTGGTTTCTTATTTTCGTAAGGCTCAGGTATTCTTAATCCCCTGCCCAATACCTGAGCAATAAGAAGTTTAGAATTAAAAGCCCTTTCCTCGTGTGGAACAATTTGAAAAACATTCTTGACATCCCAACCCTCAGAAAGCATACTAACAGAAGTTATCCATTCATAATTATTATTTTTTTCATCAACATAGTGCAATTTATCAATATTTTCTTTGTGTTTTGATGACGAGGTAACTATTAAAACTTTTTTCTCTGCGTCGTTAGAGGATATTTTTTCTTTTTTGGCAATAAATCTTACAAGTTTATCTGTTAATTTCTCACAAGTGCTAATATCTTTTGTAACTAAAATCGTAAGTGGTTTAATTTTATTATACTTCTTTTTATTATCAGAGTGATTTTTGTATATTATCTGAAACCTTTCATCTTCAGTATCAGATGTATCCTCTGCTACATACCATACAATTTTTACAAACTCGTCCTCCATTGCTTGTTTTAGAGAATATCTATAAATTACATCTGTGAAATACTCATCCCCAATATACACTGTTCCCGAAAGTCCAACAATATATTTAAAATTATATTTAGGATTTATCAAAAACTCTTTCCATTTTTTTAAGTCTTTGTCAGATGGATTGGCTAAATGATGGGCTTCGTCATTCAAAACCAAAGTCCTTTCGCCTTTACCTGTTAAACTATCTTCAATTGCTGATTTGGTATTCATATAAGTAGCGTGAATATTTTCAATACAAATATTGCCTTTTGTAATTGACTGTGAAGCATTTATTATACGGGGGTTGGAACATTTTGCTGAGTTAGGCAATAAGTCTTTTAGAGTTTTATTTGCGGAAAGATAACGAAATTTTTCTGTCAATCCTTTTTCTATAGTATTTGAAGGACATAATACTAATACTTGGTCAACTGCACCTTCGGATAACATTATCTGAGCAATTCCGTAGATTACATAACTTTTGCCAGTAGCGGTTGCTAAATCAAGTGAACAGGAAAGTTTATCAGGTATTTGTAATTGTTTTTCAAAATCTTCATATGTAGGATATTTTTCTTGAAGTTTAGAATTATTACCATAATTTTCTTTTGCTAATTCTTTAAGGGCTGAATATCGTCCACCTAAAAAATATCGGATTGTTTCTCGTATTGTATCTTTTTGATATTCTCTTTTGCCACAGAGACAATCTAAATAATCTTCATATTTACTAAAATTCAATTTGTTTTTGTCATATTCCTGTGATATTTTTAAAACAAGATCTTTATTTTGAAATCTTTGAACATTTAACATAATAATTATTTTTTCTTTTTGAAATCAGTTAACTTTTTTATCTCTCTTTTTTCATTACCAAAAATATCTACATAAATAATCATTATCTGGTCTTTTATTTTTGCAGAGTCAAACCTTATTTCATAATTTGGCTGTATCTTTTCAGCATAGAACATATCATCAATATCAAATACTTTACAGTCGTGGTCATAATCTAACATTACCATAGATAAAGTTTCAAGATTCTTAAACTCCAAAGGTTTTCTTGAAATTACTTTACTCTCAAATATTTTAATTTTAATAACACACTCTTTTGTTTTTTGGGTAAGCAAATCGATTTCTTTTGGTTTATCTAAATAATAATTACACTCAACTTTTGGTATTTGAATAAAATCAAAACCGACTGCTTCAACCGTATCATTTACATCTATTTCGTTTACAGGTTGCTTAATTGAAATAAACCCACGATTATGTATCTCTTCAATAATAGAATATGGTATTCGTAAAACAAAATATTTAGTCGTGCCTTTTTCAATGTAGTCTTCAAGAAATCTAACACTTGCAGAAGGAACAATGATAAAAAATCTTTTCCCGATTTTTCTTCCGATGTGTTTATGTAAATCATCTATGAAATCTCTATCTAAAGAAACATTTTTATATTCTTGGTAGTTAAATACCATAACATCGTCTTTACCTAAAAATCCGTCTAATTCAATTCCTGAAATAGTGTGTTTATCATCTCTACATTGGAAAAGTTGTAAGGCAAATTTTCTATATTGTTCCCACGGCAACTCTTTTATTTTAGGATAGTCATATAAACCTGCATTATATAGAGTGAATGGTTTACATTTAATTGGTTTTTTCTTTTCGTCTTTTATGTTTAATAACCGTTTTTGAATTGTATAAATTGAAAGTTTCCCACAATCAACTCCTATCCATTTTCTTCCAAGTTTTTCTGCAACAGCCATTGTTGTTCCAGAACCTGCAAAACAATCCAACACAAGATCGCCTTCTTTTGAAGAACCGACAATAACTCTTTCTAATAATATTTCTGAATTTTCTGTTGGGTAATTCCAATACCTTGTATAGCCAGATATATCTGTCCAATTATCTCCTATTTTTTTAGTTTCTGATTCAAGACTTATTGGCCTTCCTTTTTCATCTAATTTTATAGTTCCTTCCTTTTCTAATTTGAATATATTTTCTTGGTTAATTGCCCAATGCCTTCCTTCGGGAGGTAATATTTCTCTTCCCAAAAATATTCTTGACCTTGAATAATATTCCTTATTTTTTTCTTTTATATCTTTTTTGAAATATTTTAAGTATTTTGTATCAATCTTAGTCCACCTAACACCAGGAAGATGCATACCTCTCCAGTTCCTTTCTTCACGTTCTATTTCATAATTCTTAAAGTAGTAATTCGAAGTTTTAGAATAAAACAATAAAACATCGTGTGTAGTATGATACATACCTTTTTGCTCTGTTGGTCTTCCAGAACGACTTACGACAATTTCATTAAGAAAATTATTTTTTTCAAATACTTCATCCATTATCGTTTTTATATAGTGTCCAAAATGATAATCAATTCTTACATAGATACTTCCATCATCTGATAATATTTCTCTTAGAAACAATAACCGTTTTCTTAAAAACTCAATATATTTAACCCCTTGCAATTTTGCGGAATATGCAGGAGCATTCCCCTTGGCATCGTAAATATCTCCCGTTCCAAATGGTGGGTCTATGTAGATTAGTTTTACTTTACCTTTGACTTTATTTTTGATTATGGGGTCTTCATTTTCATAAATAGTTTTCAATACTTGAAGGTTATTACCAAAAATTAAAAGATTAGTCCAGTCCTTTCCGTTTTCTCCAAATGTTTTAACTTTCTGCAAAGGCACAGCCATTGTATCAGCAAGTATATCTTCTTCCCGTTCCTTATTCGCATAAACCAACTCATATTCCTTCTTATCAGGTGGAAAAATAATATACTTGTAATCTTCAGGTATCGGTTTCCCTTCTTTCAAACATTCAGTTAAAAATTCAATCTGTTCTTTAGTTAATTCAGCCATAGTTATTTATCCTTATTTTTTAATGTTAACGATTTTAGTTTTTCCACTTTTTGTTTGTGTTTTTCCTTTACTCTTTGAACAAATTCTGGGAGCAGATAAGACACATCTCCGATATTGTTATAAATTTCAAATGGAATTATTAACTTGCCGGATAAATCAAATTCAACTTTTAATCTTTTATAGTGTTCTTCAAATTTATTGAATATTTCAATATCATCAGTATCAACACAACCAGCATTATCTTTTACTAAAGCAATAATTCTTTCATTGTTACTAACAACATAGTTATTTATAAGTTTATTAGCAGTGTCTAATAAATTTTGTGATTCTTCTTTTATATGTTTTTTGGTTTCCGGGTCATCACTCCACGATTTATCGATAAATCTTATTCCATATTCCCGAAGGTACTTTTTATACAAGGTTATAGTGTCTTCGTTTTGCAAAACAAGAGTATAAAGTGGAGCATAGAGATTATTAAATTGTGATTGAATAATAGAAAAAATACGATTTTCCTCGTTTAGTCTTCTGTTTTCCCGAATAACCCACAAGTTCAGAAGTGCACTTCCTACAAAACCAGCTCCCAAAATTGTACTTAATATTTCTTGACACATTTTATTTTAATAAATCTTTCTATTAAGAAAATCGTCTATATCCTTTTTTATTTGTTCAATATTCGGATTATTCCACTGAAAGAGCTGAAATATTTCTTTACAGTCATTAAGTATTAAAGATTTATAATTAGATTGTAATTCCAACAAATCAACTTTTCTTATTATATTGATTGGAGTATGATTAGGATTTACATAATTTTCATCTGAAAGAAAAGGTAATTTTCCTTCCTTAGGACTGCAATAAAGTTTTCTTTTAAAACTATTACCCAAAATAATTTCATATCTAATACATCTGTTTATTTCCATAGATGTATAAAGTCTTTTAATAAAAAAAATAAATTCTGTGATAGTATATACTGTTCCTACAAATGATAAAACTTCCCCTTTATTTATTTTTTGACCGTAAGATTGTTTCTCTAAATCTTCTATAAGTATACTTTTAAAAGCAAAAAATCCACTTTTGAATAATTTCCATTTTTCCACAGATGAGACTCTTTCAGAGGTAGTGTAACTTTGAATGCCTTCAGGAACATTTATATAATTACCGTGCCTGTCTATATGTGGAAAATCCCAACCACGCAAAAAAACTATAGAATTTTCTAACAATTTTCTCAGAACATTAAAGTCATTTATTCTGTTTTCTTGATATTCTATTGGATAGGAAATAAATTTCCAATATCCATAATCTTTGTAATTATCAAATATATTATTTTTATTCATTTAGAATTCCTTTTCAACTATTTGTTTTTCTTTTTGATATAATTGTTCAGCGGAAACTGCATACTTGGGTTCTGTCCCAACAATTCTTCTAATATTTTCTAACAATTCTTCCTTCTGTTTTGTTATGGCAAGGTCTAATAGTTTTCTCATTTCTGTCACACTTTCAATTCCTTGAGAAGTTATTGGAATAGATTTAGCCGAATCTGTTCTTATATAAACACAACCATTTTTTAATTCGCTATTGTTGGAAGAATTTTTTTTACAAATGATTGGAATATTTTTGAATTCTTTAACAATTATAAAAATATATTTTTTGTTTTCATATTCATCTGCAAAAATTTCAATATTAACTTCTGGATTAGCAAAAGTATTTGTAAAATCAGACACTTTGGTTACATCATAATCTTTTAACTGTTCATCATCTTGAAAACCCAGATATTCAAATTGTCCTGTAACATCATTTTGAGATACTCCCAAAACGATAGTCCCACCATCTTGTGTATTAGACATTGCAAGTATATCTTTTACAAGACCAAATTTACAGCTATCCCAAGATTCTGCCTTTTTATAGTCAAATCCTCTTGTTTCTGAACCCCTAAAAAGTAAATCAGTCAAATTTTTCATATTATTTTTTTGTTATAGTCTTTAATTTTTCAATAACCTTTCTACAATAAATCCGATAATTATTCATTTGCTTTCAATCAGTATTGGGGATTTTGTCTATCTTTTTCGATTATACAAAATTATTATCATAAATTAAAGTCAAATGGCGCGGCGGAATGGCACACTTAATTAAAAGGATTTTTCTTAAAAGTTTCTAATTCACATTTACAGTATTTTATAGAATTATTTGTCAATGAAACAAGACTATTTAAGGAATTTTTATTATTAACAAAAAATGGCATTATTAAATTTGCCCCATCAAAACCTATATACAAACCACTTTCTCTTAGGTTATTACGAATGATTTGAGCAATTATTTTTGTATTTCTGTTAAAATGTAATTCATATTTATTGATATTTCTTACTAATCTTTCAATTTTTTTATTGTGGTCATAAAAACCTATTTTATTTAATTTGTTTTTAGTTAATTTATTAGGATACGAATCTCTTACAAGTAAAAATTTACCGCACTCTTCAATACTTGTATAAAACATGAATTTTGCAAATGGCAATAAATTTTTATTTTTCACCCCAGATACTAATAATTCACGTCCAGCTTGTTTTAGGTTTATTGCATTATTTAAGATAGCGTCTAATAAACTTAAATACTTGTTAAATTCACTCATTGCAAAATGATTTGTATCTGTGGCAGAATGCCACAGATATTATTTTCCATTTTTCAGGGATTGACCCGTCACTTCCGCCAGCTGGCGGAACGTTGTCGGGCAGGATTCCGCTCCTAGAATCTTAAGGTAAACTATATAATCCCGATTGTTATCGGGATGGAGCTACATTTCATTCCAGTCGGTAATAATATCTTTACTTTTTTTCCACCATTCCATAAATGGTGGTTTGTTCGAGGTCTTCTTTATTTCACTATACTGGCCTCTTAATATTGTATCTGTTGAAGGAACATTAAAGCAGCAATTTTTGGAAATTATCCATCTGTCGTGAATAGAAGATATTACTTTCTTATCGGTGATTACTCTTAATTCACAGATAATGTTTTTACTCTTCATTTCCTTTTTGAAATCTTTATAAATATTTTTTAATTTCTCATTGGTTTTATCAACTGACATTAAAATATATATCTTTTTAATATTCTTAAAATTCAAAGACTCAGATAATAGTTCAAACCCTGCTTTAGAAAAGTATTTATCTATCCAGTAAATATGTTTACTGAATGATTTTATAATATCCCAGAATATCTTTCTATTTATAAATGGTTTCTCCGGTGAGATTAATTGTGTTCCTGTAGGTAAAATTGATTTATTTGCTATTTCTATAATTGTTTTAATAGTATTTCTATGTTGTGCTTTATTCTCTTTTCCAAGTTGATTTAATTTGCTAATTATAATGTCTCTATCTAAATAAGCCATTCTCCTGATGTTTACAAATACTCGCATAATTCCTATGTTTACCCGAATTGCTTTTTCACTATTAAGTACGGTTGATAACATAGCAACTCCCTGTTCTGTGAAAGCATGAGGAGTAACAGTAGAGTGCTTTAGTGTTTTGAACCGGTCACAATTTGTGACCAGTTCATTTTTTTCATCCGCTGTTAATATGAACATAAAGTCATATGGAAATCTTTTAATATTTCGCTTGACAGCTTGATTCAATACTTTAGTTGGGACATTATAAAGTTTAGCCAAATCTCTATCAAGCATTGTTTTTTGACCGCGTATTTCAAATATTTTTCTTTCAAGTGTTTTGTATGTTACCAGCCCTTTCACAAATCCTCCCGATCAGTATAAACTTTAATGTCTTTACACTACATTATAGCAGAATGCCACAGATATTATTTTCCATTTTCAGGAGATAGGTATTTTCTTTTAGTTCTTGCAAATACCTTAATTAGGTCTATTTTCTGTTTCCTTCGCAGTTGCTTTATTTTTCTTTCTTCATTCAATGCATTTTTGAAATACTTGTGTTTTTTCTTATAAACCAGTTTTTCAAATCCTTTCCATTTTGTATATTTCGCGCCACCCTTACCGCTATTATGCTGCTCAAGTCTGCGATGAAGGTTGTTAGTATATCCTGTATAATAAGTTCCATCTTTACATTGAATGATGTAAACAAAGAAATTGTCTTTTCTTTTAATCGGTTTTCTTAATTTTATCAATACCTTATTACCTGACTCCGTTCCCGCTACCCTCTACTTGCTTTTACCTCTTATTTTTATACCGCTGTTTCTTAATTCGTCTGTTCTTTTCTTGGAGCATTCTGTGCAGAAATATTTGGGTTCGGAATCTCTTTTATCATAACCTGGAGCTAATACTAATCTCCAAAGACTTGTTTCTTTACCGCAATTATCACAAATACCTTTTTCTTTAAAATGCCACATTTCAACTGCCTTAGAAGTAAATATGAATTTATCTACCCAGAAAAATATTGATCCTCCTATTAAGTTGGCTATAATAGTAGGCCATACACCTACTCCTAATTTTTTGACTACTAACCATAAAATAGGAGTACTTAATTGCCAACGAAATAAATATAATATGAATCTTTTCATGTTAAGCATAATTATTCCCCCTTTAGGTACAACGATTATCTTATTATTATATTCTTTTTTTTGTCTGAATTCAATTCATTTTTGATGTTTTTTTAAGCTGAGAAATGATATGTGAAGAAATGTTGAATGTTTTCAATTTGCAGAATAGAATTTGGATGGGCTATTTAATACTTTCCATTCAGATTGATGCAGAGAGATTCATTTCCATTTTGTAATCGTCCA
>Ga0208373_1003375_pt1 | contig 15773 bp, 7 predicted proteins | sample RifOxyC2_FD_184036 | JGI IMG/M metagenome (GOLD analysis project Ga0208373, IMG submission 184036) | Soil microbial communities from Rifle, Colorado - Rifle Oxygen_injection C2 (SPAdes) | ecosystem: Environmental > Terrestrial > Deep subsurface > Rock core/Sediment | place: Rifle, Colorado...
ACTTGGAATGCTTACCCTCTTCGTTATCAATATTGGTTTATTTTAGAATCTTTCAAAGCCTGCAATGATTTGACTAGAAAAACACCAACCAAAGCTACTCTCGAAAAAGATTGGAAAGAAAAAACTCTAGAAGATTTACAAAATGCTTTAGCAATTGAACAAGAATACAACGACAAAAAGTCCAAACATAAAATCATTGGACTCACTCTCGAAACCCGTCCCGACGCTATTTCTCCAAAAACTATTTGGCATATGCGAGAACAAGGATGTACTCGTATTGAACTTGGACTACAAGCACCCGATGACAAAATTCTTGAATTAGTAAAACGTGGCCACACTGTCGAACAATTTCGTACAGCTATTTTACTTTTACGCCAAGCTGGTTTCAAAGTAGATTTACATTTCATGCCAGATTTGCCAGGTACGACCGCCAAACACGATGTCGAAATGTATGCTAGTCTTTTTACAGATGAAGGTCTAAAACCTGATATGGTAAAAATATATCCTTGTACTGTTATCAAAAGTGCTGAGCTTTACTCTTGGTTTGAATCTGGTAAATACAAACCTTATGCTAGTCAAGATTTATTCAAGGCTATACTTGAAATGAAAAAACTAACACCTTATTATTGTCGTATTTCTCGTCTTATTCGTGACATTCCTAGCAATGAAATCGAAGGTGGTAATGCCATTACCAATCTTCGTGAAGCACTAGAAAAAGAACTACACAAGCAAGGTGAATATTGCAAATGTCTGCGCTGTCGTGAAGTTGGTCATGCCGAAAAAATTCACAAAATAAAAGCAGACAAATTAATACCTCAACTTTTTGTCGAAGAATTTCAAACTCGTGGAGGACGAGAATTTTTCTTAAGTCTGGAAGATGAGAAGCGTCGTGTGGTCTTTGCTTTCTTACGTCTTCGTCTACCAGAATACAATGACAAAATAAAAAAATCTGAAATACTTGAAAAATACCTTGGCCTTGGTGATTTAAAAAAATTAGCTTACGTCCGCGAGCTTCACACTTACGGACAACTCGTCAACGTCGGTGATAAAAATTCTTCAGCTTCTCAACATAAAGGTATGGGAACAAAACTTGTCAAAGAAGCTGACAAAATTGCTAGAGAAAATGGTTACACAAAAATTGCTGTTATTTCTGGTGTTGGCGTGCGCTCTTACTACCGAAAATTTGGCTATAAAAAAATTGGCACATACATGGCCAAAAATCTAAAATAGTCTATTACAAAGTTCACGGGGGCTGTCATATCGAGCATCCCCCGTTAGTTCTCCTCACCCTTCTCGGACAGACTACATTCCTGTATCCTGCGCCGAATATACATTTCAAGCAACTTATGGTATTCCCGCAGTTGCTTTTTGAAATGTTTGGACGAAGAGAAATGTCCATTTTGTGTACTAAAATTCAACAATCTAATCAATAAGTGCCTCGTTCTCTTATTCACGGCTTTACCTCCTTGATAAGCCATGTTTATTCTCATTAGACCACAAAAAAAATAATTTGTAAAATCATTTGATTATCAAAGTCAAAAATGATAAAATTAAAATACTATTAAGCCTTTCCCGCGTAGACGGGTCCCTGCCTACCGGACAGGCAGGCGCTTTGGGCGGATAAGCCTTTAAACATATGTTTTTACCTCCAAATTCTATTATTGCCTCTGGTCCTGTTATTATCGAAGATGGCAAAGTGCTACTAAATAAAGAAATCAAAGAATCTGGTATTACACCTTGGTTTTTTCCAGGTGGCGAAGTAGAAAGCTTTGATATTAATCTTGAAGAAGCCTGCAAACGCGAAGCAAGAGAAGAAGTTGGTATTGATGTAGAAATAATAAAACCACTAGATACACTACTACACAAAAAATCTGATGGCAGTGTAGTAATACTTGTTCATTATTTAGCTAACAGAATTGGTGAAATAAAAAAGGGTGAAAATATTGCCGAAGTTGCTTGGTATGATATAAATAATTTACCTGATGATTGCGCTCCAAATGTCAAAGAAATAATTAAGAGATATATAAAAAATAAATAAAAAAATACACACAAAAACACCAATTTGTTTTGGTGTTTTTTATTTAAAGTAATAAAACAATCAGTAAATCTCAAAATACTATAAAAACAATTTTTTTTTATTTTTATAACAAAAAACTAATTCTAAAAAATATTATTTTAAAAAACTGTGTATAAAAAAATGTTTTACTGTTAAAAAAGTACAAAGAATGATATAATTAATCAAATATTTTTTTAAATAAAAAAATCTTCATAAAAAATATGTCACTAATCGACATAAAAAATTTATCAGTTACTTATTTTCTTGGCAAAAGCAATGAAGTAAGAGCACTAAGTGACGCAAATTTAGAAATAAATGCTGGCGAGCTAGTTATTTTTTTTGGTCCTTCTGGTTGTGGAAAATCAACTCTTCTTTACACCATAGCTGGACTAGAAAAACCAACTCAAGGAACGGTAATGGTAAATGGTATAGATTTGTCACAAATGAAAAATAAAGAATTAGAAAAATATCGCCAAAATACTATTGGGATGATTTTTCAAGCTTTTTACCTAATCCCCTCTTTGTCAGTAGAAAATAATATCAATCTGCCACAAGTAGCTATCGGCATAAATCGTAAAAAAAGACAAGAAAAAACTGAAGAACTCATGAAATATTTTGGCGTTTACGAACAAAGAAAAAAAGTACCAACCGAGTTGTCCGGTGGTCAACAACAAAGAGTTGCTATTTGTAGATCACTCGTCAATGATCCTGATATTATTTTTGCTGACGAACCTGTAGGAAATTTGGATTCCAAATCTGCCCAAGATGTGTTAGGTCTTATTCAAGAACTTAGCGTCAAAGATAAAAAAACGGTAATTTTGGTTACACACAATCCCGCCCATCTAGAAATTGCTGATCGTATATTTTTTATCAAAGATGGAAAAATAATTGATACCAAAGTAAACAAAGAAACTAGAAAAATCATAGTTGGTAAATCAAGCCAACAAGAATCAAAAGATGACAGTCTAAATCTATCACCTGTCACAAACAAAACTACCACAAAAGAAAATGACAATTCCGCAGAAGTGGATAATATTATTTTGGAATACAAAGCCAAAGAAATACTTTCTGAAGTTTTGACAGGCTTGAGTTACGATGAAATAAATAAAATAGAAAACTATATCAAAGAAGCTTTGGTAAATAGCAACTCTGATTACAAAAAATTAACAACCTATCTTAATACTGACTACATGCAAGATGGTTTAAATTTGAATAAAAGAGTAAGTCAAAAATTAATAACCAAATTAGAAACAACCACCAAAGAAATTGAAGAATTGAGCAAAGAATTTACCAACAAAGAAGAAAAACACAATAGTTATGTACATCAATTACGTCGTTATCTACTAGATACTTTTGAAGTAAATATAAGAACTACCGATGCTATAGAAGCTATGGAAACTATCATAGAAGATAGAGTAATGGGTGTGACAGATCGCAAAGGTGTTCAAGAAAAATTTGACAGACCTTTGAAAAAAGGTGGAGTCGGTCTAGACAAACGTACTGCCAAAAAAATGGCCAAGCATTTGGAGATGATTATTTTAGGTCGTTATCAAAAATCTTCAGACAAACAAAAAATCAAAAAATAAAATATGTCAAAAAAGAATGAACAAACAATTCCAAACAATGTAAAAGGAATGCGATATAGAGATACTATTTCTCTATCTATGCGTACTTTTAAAACTAGACCCATGAGAACCACCCTTACTATTTTAGGTGTAAGTGTTGGTATTGGAGCTGTTTTATTTCTAGTTTCTTTTGGTTATGGTTTGCAAGAAACTGTTTTGAAAAATATTACTACCGCTGATGCTCTACTTAGTCTTGATGTTAGCTCTGGAAAATCAGACGTCATCCAACTTAATCAAGACTCGATAAACAAAATAACTAATTTACCAAATGTAACTGAAGTTAGTCCAGTAGTAGCATTACCTTCACAAATTACTTTAAAAGAATTCACAGCAGACACTACACTTTATGCTATCAAACCATCTTTCTTGAGTTTAAGCGGTCTTGTTCCTTTTCGTGGCACTTTTTTCAAAACAGATGACAAAAATAAAAAACAAGTAGTAATTTCTTCAGCCATGGCCCAGTTATTCAATATCGACCCAACTGACATAGTAGGACAAGAGATCAATATTACAACTTTTGTACCAAGAATTGATTCTGATGGACAAAATCAAGTAGACGTCATAGAACAAACGACACCTTTTACAGTTGTTGGTGTAATAAACGATGAAAGATCCAGTCTTACTTATGTACCAGCTGATATGCTAGAAAATATCACTTATGATACTTACGTTGGAGCCAAAGTAAAAGTAAGTAATAGTGATTCTATGACTAACGTCCGCGAACAAATCATTGACATGGGTTTTATAGTCTCAGTCCTTCAAGATACAATTGACCAAGTCAAAAAAATATTTTCTATAATACAAGTAGTTTTGGGCTTGTTTGGTCTAATTGCTCTTACTGTTTCAGCTATCGGCATGTTTAACACCATGACTGTTATGTTACTTGAACGCACCAATGAAATTGGTATTATGCGTTCTATCGGTGTAACTAGAAAAGATGTTCGTAAATTATTTATTTTTGAAGCCATGATTATGGGTTTCTTAGGCGGTCTTGGAGGTGTTTTACTTGGTTATTTAGGAGGCTTTCTAGCCAATGTCGGTATCAATGTCCTAGCCCATTACTTTGGTGGCCAAGCTCTTGATTTGTTTAGTCGACCTACTTGGTTTATAGTACTTATCATCCTCTTCTCTACTATTATAGGTCTTCTCACTGGAGTATTTCCAGCCCAAAGAGCTGCCAAAATAAATCCTTTGGAAGCCTTAAGATACAAATAAAATTACTTTTTCAAAAAAATTATACCAGTCAAAAACTGGTATTTTTTATATCAAAAAAAATTATATAAAATTTTAATATTTACTTGTGGACAATAACTAATTACATATTTAATAAAGTTCTAAAAAATGCTATAATAACTGCAAATTTAATCTTTTTTAAAAAGAACATTACTAAATGCCATTTTTTAAGTTTAAAAGTAAAAAACTATCTACTAAAATTATTAACAACCTTCCCAAAAAGGCTGGGTTTTTAGCTAATTATTGGATTTGGACTGGAATGATTGATTCTTACAAGATTTTGAAAAAAAAATACAAAACTAGTACTAAGAATAAAAGAAACAAAAAAAGATTATTTAATTTACAAAAACAAATCCTTCTACACTTTTTAAAAAATTTTTTTCTCTTCCCTCTTTGGTTCTTTTCTCTACTTATTCCGGTTTACCTGAAAGGTAGCAACAATGTTTGGACTAATTTAGCTACTATTGGAAAACTAATAAAAAGCCATGAATTCAGACCTCTTAGAATGGCTGTGATTTCTCAGTTTGTTTTTGTGTTTTTGATTGTTCAGTTTGGTATCATGGTTTTTTATAATAATTCTAATCCTGTTTATACTGCTAGTTACGGTTGGGTTTCTACTGATTGGTCTGGTAGTGCCTCTACGACGGCTTTTGCTTCGCACAATACTGACCAGAATGGTTGGAACAAATATTTTTCAAAAGATAATACAATAAATACAACAATAAACGGTGAAATAACTTTAGGAGATATAAATTTGTCTACTTATACACAAACAACTGACAATAATTTCAATTCAGGTTCTTTGAACAATCTTTATGTTGCAAATAATAGTTTTTCTTTGCTAAAAGATAATGGTGTTTCATGTACTTCTAACAATGAATGTAGTAGTGGGATTTGTAATACTTACACTAATTTGTGTAGTGATGATGCTAATAATCCACCTCCACTTATTACAACAACAACATTTAATTACACTGGCACCATACAAAATTATACTGTACCTGCTGGTGTGACTTCACTTACAATAAATGCAAAAGGAGCCCAAGGAGGATATTCTTCCAATGGTGTTGTTTTAGGAGGATTAGGCGCAAATATAACAGGAACTGTAACAGTTACACCTGGCCAAATTTTAAAAATTCTTGTAGGTGGTCAAGGAGTAGGAAGTTCACAACAAGGTGGTGGTGGAGGTGGATCTTTTACTACTGACAACAATAATAATCCACTTATTATTGCTGGTGGTGGTGGAGGTGGTTACTATAATGGCTATCCTTATGGTGCTATAAATTCAAAAGGTTCTATTTCCTCAAGTGGAAACGCTGGAATTTATGGATATGGAGGTGCTACAGGAGGTGCAGGTGGAACTAATGGAAATGGTGGTGGATGTTCACCACAATACGCAACATCCGAAGGATCAGGTGGTGGCGGTCTTATTGGAAATGGAACAAATTGTTATGGGACAACAGGAGGTAAATCTTTTATAAATGGTGGAGCTGGCGGAGCTGGAGCAGGAGCTGGCGGAGCTGGCGGTTTTGGTGGTGGTGGTGGTGGAGATTGGTCTTCATGGACTGGTGGTGGAGGTGGTGGTGGTTATTCTGGTGGTGGAGGTGGTACTTATTATGGAACTGGTGGTGGAGGTGGATCATACAATGCGGGAATAAATCCAACCAATCTAAGTGGAACTCAATCTGGTAATGGACAAATTATTATTGTTAGTGATTCTTCAGGAAGTTCAGGATCATCTAGTTCTGGAGGAGAAACAACCACAGAAACTTTTAATTACACAGGAACAATACAAACATTTACAGTACCAGCTGGGGTTACTTCAATAGATATTGATGCCTATGGTGCACAAGGTGGTACTGGACTTAGTTATACTGGTGGACTTGGTGCAAAAATGAAAGGAACCTTTACTGTCACTCCAGGTCAAATATTAAAAGTTCTCGTTGGGCAACAAGGTGGTAATAGTGCTAATTATAAAGCCGGTGGTGGTGGTGGTGGATCTTTTATTACGGATAATTCCAATAGTCCATTAGTAGTCGCCGGCGGTGGTGGCGGTGGTGGCGGTAATAGTTCACCATCAAATGGAAATCCTGGTCTAACTACTACATCTGGTGGAAATTCTTCTAGTTCCTCTGGTGGTTCAGGAGGAAGTGGTGGTGGTGCAAGTTCTGGATCTGATGGAGGTGGTGGTCTGACTGGTAATGGCACTAATACAAGCAGTTGCACTTCAGGTCCAGGTCTCAGTTTTATTAATGGAGGAGCTGGTGGTATTGGTGGAACATGTACTGCCGGTGGTGGATATGGTGGATTTGGTGGCGGTTCTGGCGGTGAATGGTGTTGCCAAGGTGCTCCAGGTGCAGGAGGAGGATATTCAGGTGGAGCAGGTTGTAATTCCACTGGCGTAACAGGTGGTGGTGGATCCTACAATGCCGGAACAAACCAAACAAATATATCTGGTGCAAGAAGTGGTAACGGCCAAGTCCTAATATCTTACGTTTCAAACTTTCCTCCAACAATCACAAGTATAGTAACAGGAACATCAACAATCCAACTAAACTGGAATGCTGTTAGTGGTGCTTCTAGTTATACAGTATCCTCTACAGTTGGAAGTGAGGTAACCACAACTTCTACTAGTTATACTTTTGATGTTACCCCTAACACTTCTTATGCTTTCCAAATTGCTACTAACTTAAGTAGTTTCTCTTCTGTTACTTCTACAAAAATTAATCTAGGTACTTACACCTCTCCTATTAATGACGCAGGAGCTTCTACTTTGTTCAACAATATCTCTTGGAATGCTACTAATCCTAGTCCGGGTATTTTAATTGTCGAAGCTAGAGCTGGTAACGAAGCTGATCTTAGTGATGGTGTCTGGACTACTTTCCAAAGTGGTGACGAACTTATTACTAATTTTGATGGTAAAAGATATTTCCAATATCGTGCAACTATAGCTACGAATAATGCTAGTGCTTTACCTAGTATGGAAGATGTTACTATTACATATACCATCAATTCTGGTTATCTTATCTCTTCTCCTTATGACACTGGTGATGATACTAGTATGTTAGCTCGTATTTCTTGGTCTGAAGATACTCCTGGTAATTCTCTTGTTAGATTTCAAGTTCGCACTTCTCCGGATGCTAATACTTGGACTGACTGGATGGGTCCTGATGCTACTAGTGCTAGTTATTTTACTGACAGTACTGGCGGTCAAGCAATGCCAGAAGTTCTTAGAAACGCCAGTGATGACAGATGGATACAATACTTAGTATATTTAGAAGGTGATATTGGAGATACACCTACTCTTAGTAATGTTACTTTAGCTTATGCTGTCAATATTGCGCCAGTAATTTCCAATGTTACAGCTGTCGAAAATACTGATGGCAGTGTAACTATTAGTTATGATGTTTTAGATAACAATACTTCTAGCGGTCAAACTCCTGGCACCATCTTACCTACTTTTGAATACTTAGATGGTAATGGTGATTGGATTACGGCTACTACTTTTTCTGAAAATGCTACTTCTAGTAAAGCTGTTGAGGAATTTACTACTAGTACTTACAGTCTAATTTGGTATCCAAAAACAGATTTTAATGGACAATATCTAACAGACTGTCAGATTAGAGTAACAGCAAACGACAGTGAAGCTGCTAATAATTTAGGTAATGCAATGTCTGAGCCTTTTGTGTTAGACACAGCTAGTCCTACGATAAGTCTTTTTCTTTTTGATGGTAGAAATGACAATCTAAATAATATTACTATTACAGCTAGCGATGATACCCTAGACAATCTTTTGATTAAAATTTCTAATTTGAACAATCTCAATCCAGATGGTACCAATGCTTCTTCTGGTATTTGGTTAGCATATACTCCCAACTTTACTTGGCGAATGGATAATAGTAGTCCTAATATTTATTACCAACTAAAAGATCATTATGGTAATACTACTAGTGTTACTCCAGCCCAGTTACCTGGTGTACCTAATCATGCTGTTTACCGAGATATTTCTAATGCTGAAACTTCTGAATGGCGAGAATTTGTTGCTTGGGCGACAGTAGCTAACCCTGCTTATGGTTTCAAACAATACAATATTTATCGTTCCGATGATGGTGGTACTTCTTTTACTGTCATAGATACTATAGCTAATAGAAGTATTAACTATTATATTGATTCAGATCCTGCTCTTAGTCCTGAGACAACCTATACTTACAAAATTACAGCGGAAGACAATAATAATAATGAATCAGATTATTCTAATCTTGTGACAGATTCCCCTAATGGTCAAGGTGGTAGTGATTTCACGGCTCCGACTATTTCTAATGTTAACATTAGCTACATTACTCCCAATGGTGCCACTATCACTTGGGACACTGACGAACCGGCTGATTCTAATGTTGACTATATTCTTTCGACTGGTGGCAACTTCGACAATGCGCCTAGTGTTGGTCTGACGACCATGACTGACAATGTGAATAGTCTTGGACAACATGTTGTTGTGTTGACGGGACTAAATTCAGGAACTACTTATTATCTAAGAATAGGTTCTGCAGATTCCGCAGGAAACGATGGCCACAAAGTTCCAGACATTGACGGCTATACCTTCCAAACAATAGCAGGTCCAACTATTTCTAATATTATAGTTAGTAATATTTCTAATAGTAAAGCGACTATTACTTGGGAAACTGACGAGGCTAGTGATTCCTATGTTTATGTTGCTGACAATTCTAATTTTAGTGCTCCTGTTACTTATGGTAATACTAATGCTACTAATAATCATTCAGTTACGGTTGACAATCTTGTGCTAAATACCAGATATTATTTCTATGTTGCTTCTGGTGTGTCTTACGACAAAAATGTTATTAATGGTGAGATTACTTATTATGATTTCAACACTACTGCTGATACATCTTTACCTATTATTACTTTTAGCAATGAAAATGGTATTAGTAATTTAGGTGATACCAGTGCTAGAATTTCTTGGACTACAGACAAATCTACGACTTCTACTTTAGACTATGGTCTAAATACTAATTATGGCAATACTTTAAGCAATGACAATTACAACACTAACCATAGTTATGACTTAAGTAGCCTAACTTTAGGTACTACTTATTATGTAAGAATACAAAATACAGATTTGAACAACAACAGTTCCACTTCTACATTATTTACTTTTACAACTACAGACACTAGTGACGTTATTGCACCTAATATTTCTAATGTTACTACTAGAGTAGTACTTGACAATGAAGCTATTATTGTTTGGGATACCAACGAAGGCTCTAGTAGTCAAGTATTTTATGGCACTAATTCTAGTACTTTGAATCTTGCTAGTAGTCTAAATATCACTAGCAATCTTACACACACAGTTGTATTATCAGATCTTTCTGTTAGTACTTTGTATTACTACCAAGTCGAATCTGCAGATGCCAATGGTAATACAACAACGTCAACTATTAAAGAGTTCACAACAATGGAACAACTTTCAACTGAAAGTGATGTAGTAATCAGAGAGGCTGTGGCCAACCAAGCAGGTATAAATGCTAATACCCCTAGCACTGGAGGATCTTCTTATACAGATAGCACAGCACCAACAATTTCCAAAGTAAATACAAAAGTAAATGGCAATTCTGTAATTATTTCTTGGGAAACCAATGAAGACAGTGATGGTATGATATATCTTGGAAATAAGGAAGATACCTATACAAAAGGAGTGTCTGAAATATCTCGTAAACTAAACAAAACACATGAAATTACAATACTAAATATAATTCCCCTCACCACCTATTACTACCAAATAACCTCAGCAGATGCAAGTCATAATGTTAGTAAAGCAAGTACTGGCACTTTTACAACGCTCTCCCCTACTGATGATTACATAAACAATGCAGTCTCTTCTACTATTGATGTAAACAATTTAGAAGGTGCTGATGCTGAAAACTTATTTATTACTTCTTTGAAGAATGCAGCGTATTTAATAAAAAATATGTCTAGTAAAGTTGGTTTAGGTGCTCTAGACTCTGCTTTGAGTGTACAAAATAGTCTTCTAACTGAGTTATCCAAGTTATTACCTACTCCAGTAGTTTCTGGCCAACCTCTTGTCAATGTTACTTCTAATAGTGCGACTATTGCTTGGAATACTGACAAAGAATCTAACTCTCTTGTTTCTTTTTCTGATGAAAACACTTACCGAGCTTCTGCTCTCTATGACCAGACTATTGGTGAGACTGACAAATTTGTTTTGAATCACTTAGTTGAGATAAAGAATTTAGCACCAGATACTTTTTATCATTACAGTGTTATTTCTCGTACTAATACTGGAGCAGAAACTAGGTCTCAAGATTTTAATTTCAAGACTAGTTTAGAATCTAATGAAATTCAAAATTATAGTATAGACATACTCTCACCTGCTGAAGCTATCTTTTCTTGGAAAACTAATTTACCAACTGAATCTACTGTTTCTTTTACTCCTTACCGTAATGGTGTTTTAGATGTAGAAGCTAGACAAATAGTGACTGACAAAAGTTTGACTCTTAATCATGAAGTTAAGCTTAATAATCTTGAGGCTGGAGTTATTTATGATATTGAGTTATCTGGCACAGATATTAATGACAATATTTTGAGTAAAGCTATTAAAGCTTTTTCTAGCGAAAAAGAAAATCTTCCTCCTATTATTTCTCAAATTCAAACTGATTCAGCTATTATCCCTGGAGAAAAAGAAAGAATACAAGTGATTATTTCTTGGTTAACCAATGAATTATCTACTAGTAGAGTTTTGTACCAAAAAGGTTTCAACAAAGATGGTAATACTACTTTAGAAAGTTCTTCTGAAATTGATACTAGTTATACCAAAAAGCATGTTGTAGTTATTAATGATTTTGATCCTGGTGCTGTTTACCAATTCCAAGTTGAGAGTATTGATTCTTCTGGTAACTCTACAATATCTAAAACCATCAACATACTTACACCTCAGAAAGAAGAATCTGTCTTTCAGGTAATCTTTGGTTCTTTCCAGAATATGTTCTCGTGGGTGGGGAAGATTAGGAGTTAGCGGTTGGAAAAAAATTGAGCAAAAATTCAGTTCTTGATATTACTTACAAAATAGTTTAGAATAACGTAAGTAAATGATATTTATAATATTTTAGATACTATGTTGTAATTGAAAAAATACTAAATTTACTTAAAAATCTATGCTAACTAAAGCATATTTATGTTATTCTAAAAAAACTATGAACAAACAATCCCTACAAAACTTTGACCCCCAAATAAAAGAAGCAATCAACAAAGAACTTAGACGCCAAGAAGAAGGCCTAGAAATGATTCCATCTGAAAACTTTGTCTCCCCTGCTGTGTTAGAAGCTCTAGGTTCAGTACTAACCAACAAATACTCTGAAGGTTACCCTGGTAAAAGATATTACGGCGGTTGCGAAAATATTGATATAGTAGAACAACTAGCCATTGATAGAGCCAAACAAATCTTTGGAGCTGAACACGTCAATGTCCAACCACTATCAGGGGCACCTGCCAACATTGCTGTTTATTTTGCACTACTCAGTCCTGGCGATAATATTCTTGGTATGGATTTGTCTCACGGTGGACATCTTACTCATGGACATCCTGTCACTCACATGACAAAGGTTTTCAACTTTATTAGATACAAAACAAATGCTGAAGGAAAAATTGATTTAGATAATTTGCGTCAAATGGCCATTGAACACAAACCAAAACTTATCTTAGTTGGTTATAGTGCCTATTCACGTGAAATTGAATATGAAAAAATAAAAGCTATTGCGGACGAAGTCGGTGCTATGACTATGGCTGATATCGCGCACATTGCCGGCCTCATCGCTGGAGGACAGATGAACAATCCTGTGCCAATTTTTGACGTCGTGACGACTACAACACACAAAACTTTGCGTGGCCCACGTGGCGGTATGATTATGTGTAAAGAAAAATTTGCCAAACAGATAGACAAATCTGTCTTCCCTGGTTTCCAAGGTGGACCTCATGAAAATAATATTGCTGGTAAAGCCATTGCTTTCAAAGAAGCCCTTGAACCAGAATTTAGAGAATACGCAATTCAAATAAAAAAGAATGCTAAAGTACTTGAACACCAATTTGACTCAATGGGCTACAAGCTAATGTTTGGTGGTACTGACAATCACTTACTTCTTATTGATGTTACTACAAAAGGTGTAACAGGGTCTGAAGCTGAAAAAGCCTTAGACAAAGCAGGTATTACTGTCAACAAAAATATGATTCCAGATGATCCTCGCAGTCCAATGGACCCAAGTGGAATTCGTCTTGGTACTCCAGCCCTAACTACTCGTGGTTTCAAAGAAGCTGAAATGGAAATTGTCGCTGGTATGATTGATCGTGCAATTACTAATTTCCAAAACGATGAAGAATTAGAAAAAATTAGATTGGAAGTGAAAGAATTAACGGCTAAATTTCCTCTTTATCCAGAATTACAATAATATTATTGTCAAAAATAATTTAACAAAGAAATATTAATTTAAGTATTTCTCTGTTTTTATATGAATTCAATCAATGCCATTAAATTAAACAAAACAGATTTTATAATTGCTTTAGTTTTATTACTATTTAGTGGTTTTTTAATTTTTTTCAAAATAAACTCTACTCAACTACAAGATTGGGATGAAGGAATTTATGCTAATATAGCTGGTGATATGGTAGAAAATAATCACTGGTTTAACATGCAATTTTCAGGTACTGATTGGTATGAAAAAGAAATTTTACCCTATTGGCTAATGGCACTATCTATAAAAAATTTTGGATTTACTGTTTTTGCCGTCAGATTACCATTTACTATTATTTCAATTTTTCTAGTTCCACTGTTTTATTTAATAACTCGTTACTATCTAAATAAAATATTATCTTTAGCTACATCTCTATTATTTTTATTCTCACCATATCTCTGGATATCACATGTTCTTCGGACAGGCGATTTCGATGCCTTGGCACTAACTTTTTTTTTAGCAGCCATAGTCAGTTATTTATATCTTAGAGAGAAAAAATTTTTTTGGGTCAGCTCTATTTTCATTTCCTTATCAATTATGTCCCGTGGTGTCATGGGTTATTTATTTCTGACAATAATTTTGATCTCAGAGTTAATAAGACCCAAGTTCAAATTAGACAAATGGAAAATAAAAAAAGTAATTTTATATCTTACTATTTCTATTTTGCCTTGGCTATTATGGCATTTTTATTGGCTCTTACAAGGCGGACAAAAATATATAGATGTTTATTGGAAAGATCAATTTTTCAATCGCATCACAACACCTCTACAAGGACATTACGGTGACTTTTATTACTACTTTAATATTATTAGTAAATTTATAGATTCATCATATGTTTTTATATTTTTTGTTGGAATTATTTTGACACTATTTTTTACCCTAAAAAAAAATTGGAAATTCTTTTTTTTATTAATATGGCTTACTATTACGCTAGTACCACTACAAATTATCCATACAAAACTTTATTGGTATTTACTACCAGCTTTACCAGTTCTGTATTTAACGACAATAGCTTCCCTATCCAAAATAGCTCAGCCATTATTTATAAAATATAAAAAAGCCACTGTCACAATAGTAAGTATAATATTTATTAGTCATATACTTATTTTTTCTACCATGACATTTGGTTATATAACAAAAAATAATACACAAAATTATAAAAATTTTATAAAAAATGCTATGACAAATATACCAAATAATGAACATAACATTGTGCTTTATAACTCAGGAAACAACGAATATATAAATATTAATCAAAGACTTAGATGGTATCTATATTATGAAAATAACAAACAGATAAAATTCGCTACAACAAAATCAATAGAAAAAAATCCAGAAGAATATTTGAATAATCCATATTGGATTGCCAACCAAGATGGTTTAAAAGAAATAAACAATCTCAATAAACAGTTTACTTATAGTAAATTATATTCTGATGGAGATTTCACTCTAATAAAAATTAAATCACTATAAAATATGAAACAAAAAACAAACACAACTAAAGAAATGATAGTTCTTGGTGAAAAAATTGCTAGCAAATTAACTGGTGGCGATATTATTTTACTCCAAGGTGAGCTAGGAGCTGGCAAAACAACGATGTCAAAAGGTATTGCCAAAGGTCTTGGAATTACTGACGAAATTGTTAGTCCAACTTTTACACTAATGAACGTTTATGAAAATGGCAAATTAGTTCATATTGATACTTACAGACTTGAAAATGCTGATGGTCTGTTAGAAATTGGTGTAGAAGATTATTTGGGACAAGCTGATACTATCACTATTGTCGAATGGCCAGAAAAAATCAAGAATTTGTTAGACAATAAAAAAACAATAGAAATTTCTATTGTTAAGCAAGATGATAATAGTAGAGAAATTAGTATTACACCAGAACTATTAGGTTAAGGAATGGAGAACGTAAGTTCGCCAAGTACAATACACTCGGCAAACTTACGTTTGCCACTCCTGAAAATTAAAATCTATTTTTCTTCCTGTTTTTTATTTATTTCCCAAAGTTTTTTATCTCTAAGAGAATAAGCACAACCACAATAATCTTGACGATAAATATTCATATCACAAACTAGCTGATTACTGCGTTCTTGTCTCCCCTTTTTTTTCCAATCTTCCACATAATATTCTACACCATATTTTTCTTGTAGAGACAAACCAATCGGACTAATCACGTCCGATTTTTTGTTGCGACCAAAAGTCAGACTACTAGACCAGATATCAAAATTATTTTCCTTAGCATATTTTGCAGCCACATCCATACGCATACGAAAACAAAGAGGACAACGCTTTCCTGACTCGGGTTCATTTTCC
>Ga0208373_1003378_pt1 | contig 15770 bp, 13 predicted proteins | sample RifOxyC2_FD_184036 | JGI IMG/M metagenome (GOLD analysis project Ga0208373, IMG submission 184036) | Soil microbial communities from Rifle, Colorado - Rifle Oxygen_injection C2 (SPAdes) | ecosystem: Environmental > Terrestrial > Deep subsurface > Rock core/Sediment | place: Rifle, Colorado...
AGAAGCGGTTGATCATATTCTTCCAAAAGATGATAATTTTAGAGGGGAAAAAAATAAAAAATGCGCAAGATGTTTTTGGTTTAAAAAATGTTCCGGTTTTCCTAAGGGCTACTTTAGCAAGTATGGCCTTGATGAGATTTGTCCCGCAGATGACCTTCCGGAAGAAATAATGATTGAAATAATTCCAAGATGTAATTTTCATTGCGAATTTTGTTTTAATAAAATATCCTTTGCCAAAAAAGGAAGAAAGATTAAAGAATTTAGCGCTGAATATGTAAAAAAAATAATCAATGGTATTATAAAGTCGCAGATAAAAATAGTAAGATTTACCGGCGGCGAACCATTATTAAGAAGGGATATTTTTGAATTATTGAAATATGCTAAGGACGGAGGATTGGAGACCAGACTGAATACGAATGGTTCTTTAATTGATTTAAAAACAGCGAAGAAATTAAAAAGAATAGTTGATAATGTGCTGATTCCAATAGAAAGCTGGACAGAGGCCAAAGAATCGAAAATATCTGGATTTAAGAACGCCTTGAAAAAGAAGATTGAAGCAATTAAATTGTTAAAAAAACAGGAGATTCAAGTTGTCCGGGCCGGAACAGTGGTAACTGAAGAAAATATTTTAAATTTTGACAAAATAGCGGATCTAATTTCTGAACTTCCGTTAGATGAATGGGAACTTTATCGGCCGATTGTGACTAATAAAAAAACCAATTTGAATCCGCGTTCAATCAATCTTTTAGCCGACAAGCTGATTGATCTGAGAAGAAAGGCAGATAAATCTGTTTTTATTGCTAACGCCATTCCTTTCTGTTCGATTAAAAATTTGAATAAACTAAATGCGGTTAGCCGGGGCGCCTTATATGATGATGGCTGCAGGCGATTAGTAATTGACCCAAGAGGGTTTGTAAAGCCGCATTATTTTTTAGATGAGAATATCGGAAGCCCTCTTGATATTTTAGCGGCTTGGGAGCATCCTTTTATGAAGAAGATGAGAAGCTTGGAATTTTTACCGGATATTTGCTTAAATTGCCGATTTAAGTATAAATGCAGAGGAGGATCAAGATATGAAGCTAAGGCGGCGAGTGATAATTATTACGCATTAGATCCGCTGGCGGCGCCTCAAAAAATTAAATTAGCTTGAGTTATAAATTAACATAGATAAAAAATATGATTAAAAAAGCAAAAAAAACAGCCGCTTTTAGCGAAGCAAACCAGGAAGATGTGTCTAAAGAATTTAAAAAGATTACAAAAAAAGATTCTTTTTTAATGTCCGTTACCACCTTTAATCCCAAGAACAAACCGGGCAAGGAATTAGATACGTATCTGCTGATTAATAGTTTTCCATATATCGAAATGGAGAGCACAAAAAAAATGATTATCGACATGATTAACGACGCAAAAAAGAAGAAATAATTTAGATGGAGAGAGTCGATATTAAAATAGGATTTAATTGTAATAACCATTGCCTTTTTTGCGTTCAGGGTGACAAGAGAAATTTTTGCGGAGCTAAGCCCAAAAAAGAAATAAAAGGATCTCTTAAAGAAGCTTTTAAAAAAGGCAAAAAGGAAGTTATTTTTACCGGTGGCGAACCTTGCTTGCATCCGGATTTTTTGGAATTAATTAAAATCGCCAGGAATATAGGATTTAAGCAAGTTCAGATTCAAACCAACGGCCGGATGTTCGCCTATAATGATTTCTGTCTAAAGGTTGTTCAAGCCGGAGCAACACAGTTTTCGCCGGCTGTTCATGGACCTAGTGCCAAAATTCATGATTATTTAACAGGCAGTCGAGGAAGTTTTGAGCAGACTGTTCAGGGAATAAAGAACTTAAAAAAGCTAAATCAATATATCTTAACCAATACAGTTATTACCACTAAAAACTATAAGTATCTTCCTCAGATAGCAAAACTTTTGGTCGGGCTGGATGTTAATCAATTCCAGTTTGCTTTTATTCATTTGGGCGGGACAGCTTGGGAAAATAGGGACTGGATCGTTCCCAGAAAGAGTCAAGTTATGTCTTATGTCAAAAGAGGTTTAGATATTGGTTTGAGAGCTAATAAAAGAGTAACAACGGAAGCGATTCCGTATTGCTTGATGAAGGGTTATGAAGATTGTATTGCCGAAACGATTATTCCCAAAGCAACGGTTTATGATGCGGATTTTGTGGTTGAAGATTATTCCCAATATCGCAAAGATAAAGGGAAAGCCAAAGGTCTTGGTTGTCTAAAATGCAAATATAACAAAATTTGCGAAGGACCTTGGAAAGAATATCCAGAAATATTCGGCTGGAAGGAATTTAAACCAGTAACAAAATGAAAAGATTATATTTTGCCAGCTTGCACAATTGTAATGAAGATTGCGTTTTTTGTGTCCGTCGAGGCGATGAAACACCGATTGAATTTATTAACACAGAAAAATCAAAAAAACTTCTTTTTGAAAAAAAGAAACAAGGCTACCAAGAAATTTATTTTGATGGAGGCGAGCCGACCCTAAGGAAGGATTTAGTTGAATTGATAGACTTTGCTAAAAACAAAGGATTTAAAGCGGTTAATATTTTAACCAATGCTATCCTATTAGCCGATGATGAGCTAACAAAGAAATTATTAACCGTTAAGAATAATAAAAATTTTACTTTATCTTTTTCTGTTTCTTTGCATTCACATAAAAAAAATATTTCCGAAAAATTAGTTGGCAATAAAAATACTTTTAACAAAACGATTCAAGGCATAAAAAACTTAATCAAGAATGGCAGCCGAGGTCTCGGGATATACCATATTATTACAAGTTATAATTATCGCGATTTGCCTAATTTTGTTAATTTTGTTCAAAAAAAATTTCCGCAAATAAAAAATATTACTTTTTCTTTTATTTATCCGGCCGGAGCAGCTCTTAAAAATAAAGATATTTTCCCTCAACTTTCCAAGGTAGAGCCATATTTTCAAAAAGCGTTGGCTCTATGTAAGAAAAACAAGATTGATTTTTCTTTGAGCACTTGCGGCACTATTCCTTTGTGTTTCTTAAAGGGGTACGAGAATGTTCTGTTGAGGCAGCAAAAATTAGATCAACCGGAAAAAGTGGGGCTAATAGACGCTAGTCAAGATACTTCATATCAGCTGGCTACTGAAAAATTCCATCAAAAGACAAAAATAAAAGCTGCTTGGTGCAGTGATTGTCTTTATGATGATAAATGTGGCGGTATTTGGCGAACTTACGTTGACCTTTACGGCCTTAATGAGCTTAAGGCAGTTTTTAAAAACGAGAATCAATCAAACAGGGCGAATGTTCTTTTATTGTTAACCGGTTTTTCTTGTAATAATAATTGTATTTTCTGTTCCAATGTGTCTGACCGTGATTTTAATAGTCCCAAGGAAGAATTATTAGAAAAGATTGATAAAGGATATAGAGACGGATTCAGAATATTGGAATTCATTGGCGGAGAAATTACTATTAGGCCAGATTTTTTTGAGTTAATTTCTTATGCCAAGAAAATTGGTTTTGAAGATATCCGGCTTACTTCCAACGGAAGGTTATTCTCCTATCCGGAATTCGTTGAAAAAGCATCTCAATCCGGATTAAGAGTGGTCGCGGTTTCTCTTTATGGGCATAATAAAGCCTTGCATGAAGGAGTGACTAGAGCGCCTGGCTCTTTTGGGCAATGCATTGAGGGCATAAAAAATATCTCCAAAATAAAAGAAATGTATTTGGTCATCAATACAGTTATTTCAAAAATTAATTATAAGTTTCTGGATAAGATTGGTGAACTTATCCGCGAGCTAAACCCGAAAGAATGGCATTTATTAGAATTATTGCCGGATGGACAAGCGATTGAACATTATGATGCTTTGGCGGTTCCCTATAAAGAGCTCTCTCCTTATTTAAAAAAGATTGGAATGCTGGGTGGCCGTGAAATTAAAAGAATTGATTTTTTCGATTTCCCTTTTTGTGTTTTTAATAAAAAAATATTGGACAATAAGAACATTAATTTTTTCACTCCCAAGAATAGATATGAAGATATAAAACAAGAAGCTCACGATGCAGTTTTCAGGGTGAAAAAAATTATTAAAGGAAAAAAGATAACTTATCAGGACAAATATAAGATTAAACCGAATTTTTGCCGAAGTTGTTTTTATCATGATCGTTGTGGCGGCATAGCCAGACCATATTTTGAAAAATATCAAGATAAAGAGATTAAAGAGTTAGCTAAAAAACATAAATTTATCAATGGGGGATAATAAATATAGAGATATTTATTATACAGTCGGGAAAAGCCCTTTCGTTTACATCGGTTATGCTTGTAATAATCAATGCGTTTTTTGTTTTGAAGCAGATAGGGAATTTCCCAATAAGACTACTGATAAGATAAAAAAGGAAATTAACATCATCCGAAAGAATTTTGATTTTATTAATTTTATGGGGCAGGAGCCAACTTTGAGAAAAGATATTATTGAATTAGTAAGTTATGCTAAGAATTTAAATTTTAAAGAAGTCGGCATTACTACCAATGGCCGGATGTTTGCTTATGCTAATTTTACGAAAGATATTTTTAAAAATGGTCTAACTCAAATTGTTTTGACCGTAGCAGGAGGCGATTCCCAAACACATGATAGGCATACCTTGACCAAAGGAAGTTTTGAACAGTCATTAGCCGGCATTAAAAATATATTACTATACAAGGCTCCTGATTTAAGTTTTGTTATCAATATTATGGTTACGCAGAAAAATTTTGAACAATTATTAGAAATGGTTGATTTTTATGTTGATTTAGGTGTTGAAGAAATAAATATTGGGCACGTCATGCCGCTTAATAAAAAAATAGTCCGTTCTAAAGAAATAGTTGCTCAAATGAAGCAAGTAGTTCCATTCTTAATTAATTGTTATGACAAGCATAACAATAGAACCAAATTTTTATTTGTTGAATATCCAGCCTGTGTTTTTCCTAAAAAATACCGACATTTAGCCTTTCCTTGTCTTGAAGAGAATCCTCAAAAAATTAGAATTAAATTATGCCAGAAATGTAATTATGCCGACCGTTGTATCGGCATAAGCAAGGCATATCTGAATCTTTATGGTCATCAAGAATTCAAAATCTAACGTGGATGAGAAAAACAACGAAATAATTGAAAAGATTTCTCGTCTTTCGGGAGGGCAAATTTCTTCACTTGAATTAATTGCTGTTGTTTACGGTTTTAAACCAACTATGGCCGAAATGATAAATTTCGATAAATTTGACGAACCTTTTATAAGTAAATTAGACAAGATAAACAGATTGTGTAAAGAATTATCACTTCATTTTGCCGTTTCAAGATATAAGTTTGTAATCAATAGTCCAAAAGGGATATTTGAAATGATAGACTTGGACAGCCCCCAAAAAGGCAAGATAGCGATAGGCATATCAAAAGATAAAGACGCAGCCTTGGAGGGAGTCGATTTATACCACAAAAAGATGCTGATGAGCGACAAAGGGAGAAGATTCGGTCAAGTAATGGGTTATCCAGAGTGTTGTTTAGATTTTGGAGATTATCTTTGTCAGAACAGCAAGGGAGATAAAAATTACGATCCTAATAATTTTGGATTTGCTAATCCAGCCGTAGAATCCTTAAAAAGATCTAAAGAGTTTGCCTGGCAATTAAATGTTTTTACTAATTCATCGTTATCTTACTATCCTTGTACTTTGAATTGCCGAAAGAGCATTAAATACGTTAATAAATTATTTAAAATATTAAAAAGGATTAATCCTTCCAGTGAAGAATATTTAAGGAATATTTTAAAGGAGCCAGCTTCTCTCTATTGGACTTGTGCGGATAAGATATTATTATATGGCAATTTTAAGGGAGATTTTAAAAATTCCGAAATCAAATATTATAAGAGCATTTCTAAGCTTAAATCAAAAAGTTTTTATCAAAGCAATAGTTCTAATTTTTTGAATAATCTGAAGGACATTTATAAAAAGATTCAAATGGGGAACAGGCTAATAATGACTCCAGCCTATTTTGAAATATACAAGGATAAAAAAAGGATTATTAAAATAAAAAAAGATAATCAATATGAACCGGTTTTAGTCAAGCCGAATAAGTAGAATTAATGGAAAATAAAATTAAAAAAACAGTTATTATCGTTGGATATCAATGCAATAATCATTGTCTTTTTTGTATTGATGCTGATAAAAGAAAATTGCCCAATGAAAGCACTCTAAGGATCAAGGAAGAAATGATTGAGGCGAAAAAACGGGGGACTGCCTATATAGAATTGATTGGCGGAGAAGTGACTGTCAGATCCGATGCTCTGGAGTTGGTTAGTTTTGCTAAAGAGCTCGGCTTCAAAACGATTAGCATGGCTACCAATGGACGGATGTTTTCTTATCCGGAATACACGGAAAAAATGATTAAAGCCGGTTTAACGGACATTATCTTTTCTATTCACGGACACAATGCCAAGTTGCATGATAAATTGACACGGTCCCCGGGCAGTTTTAAGCAATTAACAGAAGGGTTAAGAATTTTTAGAAAACTCGGTTTTAATAAAATCGGTTCCAATACGACAATCGTTAAACAGAATTATAGGTATTTGCCACAGATTGCTGAATTCATTTTTAGTCAAGGCATCAGAAATTCAGAATTTATTTTTGTTGATCCAAATTACGGAGCGGCTAAAAATAATTTTAAAGAATTAGTTCCTAAGGTTTCTCAGATTGCGTCCTATGTCAGAAAATGTCTTGATGTTGGCAAGAAGAATAATCTTTATCATTGGGCAATCCGTTATGTTCCTCTTTGTTATTTTCAGGATTATCTTGATCAGATTAGCGAATTGCAAGAAGTAAAGAATTTTAAAACAGAACATTTGGCGCCTGATTTTGAAAATTTTAACGTTGAGGAATCAAGACAAGAAATTGGCCGAACCAGACCTGACAAATGTAAGGCATGTAAATTGTTCAGTCAGTGCGAAGGTATTTGGAATGAATACTTAAAGCATTATGGCGATAAAGAGTTAAAGCCTGTTTAATATATGGATATTTGTGTTTGGGATAAATGTAATAACAATTGTTTAATGTGCACTAATCCGGATAAACCCTGGTCTTCTTTTGGCAAGCCAGAGGGAAGCTATGAATATGAAGCTTTGGTCGAAAGAGTTAAAAGGATCAAAAACAAAGTGATTTCAGATGATGCAATTATTTTAACTGGCGGAGAGCCGACACTTCATCCGCGATTTTTAGATGTTTTAAAATTTATTCGTAAAACTTTTCCCAAACAAGAAATTAGAATTTTGACTAATGGCCGCCGTTTTATTTACAAAGATTTTGCCGAAGCTGTTTTAAAAACAGATAATCTTAATTTGGCAGTTTCCTTGTATGGTCCGACTTCCAAGATCCATAATGCAATAACAAGAACTAAGAATAGCTTTGAACAAACAGTCGGAGGCTTAAATAATATCTTGGCTTGTAGAAAAAGTAATCAGAGCGTGGAGATCAGGACAATTATTAGTAAACTTTCCTATAAACATCTTGATCAAGTTTTAAGTTTAGTTAAGGCGCATTTTTCTTCAATTGATCGAGTTATTCTTATTTTCATAGAACGCGAAGGCCAAGCAATTAAGCATTCAAAAAGCGTTAATCTTTCTTATTCTCAAGCAAAGCCTTATCTTGAAAAAATATATCCATTTTTCAGTTTTTTAAAAGAAATACGCCTTTATCATTTTCCTTTGTGTTCTCTTGATCCAAAATTCTGGCCTTTTGTTTGGCGGACCTTGCCGGACAAAGAAATAACTTTTATACCGTCTTGCGCGCAATGCCAATATAAAAAATATTGCCTGGGTATTCATAAGGATTATCCCGATAAGATAAAAAGCAGAGAATTTAAGCCTATTAAAAATGATTTTATTATTGAAGAGACTAACGATTTTTATCATCCCATTATTAAAGTAACTAAAAATAATGATTTTTGATATTCTGTTTCTGCCTTTGGTTCTTTTTATTGGTCTGATGACCAGTTATGAAGATATTAAATATGGCAAAGTAAGAAATAAGTGGATTATTTTGGGCTTGAGCTGGGGATTGCTTGTTATTGTTTTTTTCTTTATTTGGCATTTCATTGCTTCGCCGATTACCCGGTATTACTATTTTGAAATTCAAAATTTGCCAGATAATTCTCCGGCTCCTGTTTTTACCGTTTCTCTTGGTTATCTGGGCAGAATTGTTCTCAATGCAACAATCGCTTTTACGATTGCTTTTTTAATGTGGCGTTCTGACGCTTGGGCCGCTGGCGATGCCAAACTTTTTGCCATTTATTCCCTGTTAATTCCTCTGGGATATTACTGGAAATCATACCTGTCATATTTTCCTTCTTTTACTTTATTGATTAATATTTTTATCCCCATTTTTCTGTATTTATTAATTAGATCCGCCATTTATTTTTTAAGGTTTTTATATTTAAAAATATCCCAACCTCAAGTAATAGAAAAGAAAAAATTGTTTGACAAAAAGAAAATGGGGAAAAAATTAAAAAATATGGGCATAATGTTTCTCGGCTTTATCAGCATTTTTTTATTTTTTGGTTTGTTTCAGGAGCCGATAAAAAACAGTTTTAATATTGATACGTCTTCTTTACAGATGTTTATTTTTGCTGGTTTTATAATTTTCAGCAGTTATTTATCCAAAATATTTCAAAAAGCCATTACTTTTAAAATAATTAGTGTTTTTTTGCTCTTGATGCTGGTTTATGGATTTAGCAGTTTTCCGTCAGCTACTTGGCAGATTATTAAGCAAACAATTCAAAATATGATTGTTTTTATGATTGTCTTAGGATTATTTAAGTCTTCAATTGATTTTCATGTTTTAAAAACCGGAAGCAAAGAGATAAAGATAGAAGAACTTGGGCCATGGATGAATTTAGATGAGGCAATAATCAGCGAAATGAAAAAAGATGAAAAATATTATCATCAATATATCGGCCGAATTTATCCTGAAGGATTAACGCTGGAGCAGGCTGAATTCATTAAGAAGTGGCTGAAAGAGAAGAAAAAAGAAAACGAAATCATAAAAATCTACAAACCCTTTCCTTTTGTTGCCTGGATGTTTCTGGGAGTGATTATTACTTTAATCCTGAAAAGATCGGTGTTCCATTTATTCCTAAATTTGAAATAATTTGTGGATAAGTTCCTCGGATTAATTCGCTAAATAATTGTATAATATAATCAAGATTCCCTTGTTTTCCGTATTTGTTCTGTTGGCAAGTCTATCTGCTGTTTTGTCGGTGAGTAACTTTTAATCCAAGAAAAAGGAACTTTTTACTTTTTCTCAAGCGAAGAGAATACTTAGAACAGGTTTAAAATTAAAAAATGATAAGATAGCTTAACATTTTTAGAGCTGATAGCTTAATCTTTTATGTCTAAATATCTCTTAAAAAAAGAAATGGGTTTTACGCTGATTGAGTTGTTGGTGTCTATTTTCATTGTTTCACTTATCTCGGGATTAATGATAATTGGTTATCTGTCTGGCCAAAAACAATATGATGTTTTACGGGTTGCTCAAGAATTCTCAACTAATTTGCGTCAAGTTCAAAATATGGCTATTTCTGGTAAAAATCAAGGAGCAATTAAGCCAATAGGTTATGGCCTTTTTGTTATTGATGCCGGTCAATATCAACTTTTTTATAATACCAATGAAAGTTTGGTTCATGATGCTGATAGTATCAGCCTCAAGACAATCATCTTGTCGGCTAATGTTTCTTTGTCGCCAACCGGTAGTACGATTTTTTTTGTTCCGCCAGACCCGACAACCTATGTTAATGGAGTCAATTCTGGTTCGCAAAATTTTATCATAACTAGCGGCAATGTAAGTAAAAGTGTTGTCGTTTATTCTAGCGGTTTAATCGATATTAACTAAACATGGAAAGGGATACTCTAAAACAAAAAAACAAAAAAACAGGATTTTCTTTACTGGAAGTAATCATTGCTATTTATATTTTGGTCGTTGGAATTCTTGGAGTGATAACTTTAACTATCATAACAACAAAAGCTGGAGCGGTCAGTTCTTCAAGGTTAATTGCGGCTAATTTAGCGCAGGAAGGCATTGAGGTGATTAAAAATCTTAGAGATTTAAATTATGAAGAACCAACGCCAGGCTGTTCTTGGAGTTGTTGGCATACGACAATCTCTTCGGCTCTAGGTAATTATCTTGTGCAATACAATAGTACGGCCTTGCTTTCGTATGTTGATACGCCATTACTTTATGATTCTTCAAATGGTCTTTATAGCTATACTAGCGGTTCGACCAGTAAGTATAATTTTAAGAGAGTGATTACCCTGACAAATACTAATCCGGCAAGTCCCAATGTTTCAGTTAAGGTGATTTCAACGGTTACTTGGGCAGAAAATGGCCAGTCTCATTCTTTGATTGCCGAAACCGATCTTTGGAATTGGCGATAGGGGTGATTAAATGTCTAATTGTTCTAATTTCTAATTGACCTAATAAATGACCAAATTTTTAGAAATTAGACATTGAGATTTGATTAGAAATTAGGTTAATTAGAAATTTTAAAAATAATTTTCAATGAAAATACCGTTAATAAATAAAAACAAGCAACCAAACGGCTTTACCCTCATTGAGCTTCTCGTGGCCATAGCTACTTTTGTGATTGTAGTCGTAACCATAATGGATATTTTTTTAATGGGACTGGGCGGAAGCAAGAAAATCTTTGGCCGGCAAAATGTCCAAGAATCAGGCCGGTTTATACTGGAATCAATGTCTAAAGAAATCCGGATGAGTAAAATAAATACAGCGGCTGGCTCTTCGAACACCGTAAATATCACTAACTCAAAAAGTCAAACATTTGATTATTCTTTTGATAATGCCAGTAAAATTATTAGCCGGAACGGGCAACCGTTAAATTCCAGCGAAGTTGAATTGACCGGTAATTTTTATATTCAAAAAGATAGCCCTGACTCTCAACCACGAGTAACGGTCGTGATGGTTTTAAAAAATAGGACCGACAAAACGGGAGAGCAGTCAGAGATTGATTTACAAACAACTATTTCTTCCAGATATTATGTTCAATAAAAAAACAATTTTTTATAGCTCAAGCCATTCTTTCTCCCAAGGAGGGGCGACGACTATTTTGTTAGCTTTTTTTATAATGAATATTTTGTTGCTTGTCAGTCTGACGGCTGCCAGTATTACAATTTATGATATTAAAATGTCAGCGGAAATAGCGGACTCTGTGCCAGCTTTTTACGCGGCCGATGCCGGTTCAGAATTGTGTCTTTATCAAGTGAGAATATCTGGAATAGTTTGCTCGGCGGCGATGACCTTAAGTAATGGTGCCACAGTTAGTGCCAGCAGCGATGCAAACAAAGTGCTGTCTGGGGGCATATATAAAAACGTCAGCAGAAAGATTGAAGTTACTTGGTAGGGTATCTAAATATTTTAACATCGTGTTCGCAGTGATAAAGTATGTTCAAATATTAAGACGTTTCAGTTCAACTCTAATATTGCTTGTATGAATAAAGCGGAAGCGAAAAAACGAATAACTAAATTATGCGAAGAAATTAATTATCACCGTTATCAATATCATGTGATGGACCGGCTTGATATTTCCGATGCAGCTTTTGATTCGCTGAAAAATGAACTGGAAGAACTAGAATTAAAGTGGCCGGAACTAGTAACGTCTGATTCGCCGACGCAAAGGGTGGGCGGCAAACCCTTAGATAAGTTTAAAAAAGTACAGCATGGCCAGTCCATGCTGTCTTTAAATGATGCTTTTGGCGAAGAAGAAATAATGGCCTGGCAAGAAAGAATTCAAAAAATTACTCCCGATGCTAAGTTTGATTATTTTTGTGAATTAAAATTGGATGGTTTAGCCATTTCATTAATTTATGAAAAAGGTTTATTGGTGCGGGCGGCAACCCGGGGAGACGGAAAAGTGGGAGAAGATGTCACGCAAAATATTAAAACAATTCAAGCTATTCCATTAAGACTTCGCCAGCCAAAAGAAACTGAGCTATCAATGGCCGGGTTCAGCAATCAGCAAATAGAAAAAATAATAAAAGCAATAGAAACCAGCCAAATAGAAATTCGCGGCGAGGCGATAATGACTAATAAAGTTTTTGAAGAGCTGAACAAAAAATATGAAAAAGAAGGCCGGCCAATGCTAGCTAATTCGCGGAATGGCGCGGCTGGTTCTATTCGTCAGCTAGATTCAAAGATTACGGCCGAGCGCCGGCTTAGTTTTTATGGCTATACGCTAGTAACTGACTTGGGCCAAACCAAGCACGAGCAGGAGCATTTAATCATCAAAGCTTTTGGCTTGGCATCTTTTATTGCTGGCGGAAAGACAAATTATGCCCGTTATTGCCTTAATCTGGGTGAAGTTATCGCTTTTCACGAATATTGGATAAAGAATAAAGCCAAATTACCTTTTGGTTGCGATGGAGTGGTAGTTGTGGTTAATGATATTGCCGCACATCAAAAATTAGGCGTGGTGGGCAAGGCGCCGCGCTGGATGCAGGCTTATAAATTTTCCGGCGAAGAGGCGATAACGAAAGTAATTGATATTGTGTTGCAAGCTGGCCGGACCGGTATTTTGACGCCGGTAGCGATTTTGCAGCCGGTGAATGTTGGCGGTGTTATCGTTTCGCGGGCAACGTTGCATAACGAAGATGAAATAAAAAGACTGGATTTAAAAATCGGCGATACCGTAATAATTCAGCGGGCCGGCGATGTTATTCCGGACATTATTCAGGTTTTGCCCAAATTGCGTTCGGGTCAAGAAAAAGATTTTAAAATGCCTAAATTTTGCCCGATGTGCCAAGGTAAAGTGGTAAAGCATGAAATTGGGGAAAGAGGAGGGGGCAAGGAAAGCGGGCCAGCTAAGCTGGCCCAAAGCCGAGCTAAGCTCGGTGTTGGTTATTTTTGCGCGAATAAAAATTGCTTCGCGGTTTTGCGAAGGAGCTTGCATCACTTTTCGGCCAAACCGGCGATGAATATTGACGGGCTGGGGCCGAAAATTATTGATCAGCTTTTGAAAGAAGGCCTAATCCGCAACGCGGCGGATATTTATGAATTAAAAGAGGGAGACTTGGAAGTGCTCCAGCGCTTTGCCCAAAAATCAGCCAAGAATCTGATTGAGTCTATTGAGCAAAGCAAACAAGTGCTGCTTTATCGGTTTATCAATGCTTTGGGCATTTTGCACGTAGGCGAAGAAACGGCGGTTGATTTAGCCAATTATTTTGGTTCCATAGAAAAACTTAAAGCGGTCAACCAAGAAAGTTTGGGAAAAATAGCTAACATTGGCGAAGTGGTTGCCAAGAGTATCATGGAATGGTTTGGCAACGCGCATAACCAGAAAATGCTGGAAAGGTTATTGGATCAGATCAGAATAAAAAACCCGAAAGTTTCCAAGAAAAATCAAGTATTTAAAAACATGACAATTGTTTTGACCGGCGAGCTGGCCAGTCTAAGCCGCGACCAGGCTAAACAATTAATCCGCGAGCGGGGGGGAGAAGTGGCTTCGTCGGTTTCAGCGAAAACTGATTTGGTGGTGGCGGGCGATAGTCCCGGATCAAAATTTGATAAGGCGAAAAAAATGGGCGTAAAAATAATTAACGAAGATGAGTTTAAAAAGCTAGTCGGAAATTAATTGTTTTGGGGATAACTTTATAAGGAGCAGTTTTTATGTGTTAAAATAATTATAGATAAAGTTTCCTACTATTTTGCTAGGCATAGTAGCAGACAGTGTCGTAAAAAATTAAAGATGAATTAAAATGAACAGAAAATTATTATTAATTATCGGTGGAGCATTGATTTTAGCAGCGGTAATTTTGGCTGGTATTTGGTGGTGGCAAAAACAAACTAAGTCAGTGCCGGAAGAAAAAGGTACTCTGCTACCCGAAATTACGTGCAGTTTTGCCAGCGATGAAGCCGCATCAGACCAAGCCAAGCAAGAAAAAAAGATAGAATTTTGCATTTGCATTAAAGATTTAACGACACAGTTTCAATGCAAAGAAGCGATAGCTAGCCAAAATTATTTTGACCAAGCCCGCCAGCAGTTTAATGCATCTTTTTGCGACAACATCGCTGATACGTTACTTGCGCAATCTTGTCGTGCCACTGTGGCCAGCGACATTGAATACTTCAAAGAAAAAGACTTGGCATATTTAGCTGAAGTTTATTTGCAAAATAACAATTATGACGCAGCCATAAATCTTTTAGCCGGTGCCGAAGAGACAGAAACTAATACTAGATTGATATTGTTATTGGCTTTAAATTATGCCGACAAAGGGCTGACTGAACACAAAGAAAATGAATTTTTTCCTAAAGCCGAAGCATTAGTGAATAAAGCAATTGTGTTTGATTCTGACAGTGCGGAAGCTTACCGCGTCCAAGGCTATATTTATGAAGTTAAGCCTGATTTTTTTAAATCAATAGAAAGTTATAACAAATCTTTGGAAAAAGATCCAGATTATATTTTATCTTTAGCCGGCCGCGGGCATGCCTATAATTTAATGGGAGATTTATACAAAGCGCTAGAAGATTTTCAAAAAGCGGCTGAGCTGGACAAAGAGAAAGTTCATATGTTTATTTACGCCAATCTTTGCCGTTTGCAAGCTTCTCGTGAGGATCTTTTAACTGATGGCATTAAAAATTGTCAGATTGTGATTGCTTCAAATACGGCTGGCGCGGAACTTAAAAGTGATACCTATCAAATTTTAGCCGACGTTTACGTGCGGGAAAAGAAGTTTGATGAAGCTTCGGTCTATTTGGAAAATGCCCGTGTTTTTTCGCCGCAGAACATCAATTTATTCGTCAGCTTCGCCAATCTGTATATTGCCAAAGAAGATTATGCCAAAGCAATAAGTGAAGCTCAAAAAGCGATTGGGATTGATTCTTTGAAAACAGTAGCTTATCGAGCGTTGGCTTACGCTTACTTAAAGACACAAAATTATGATCAAGCAGAAATTCAAGCTTTGAAAGGCTTGGAAGTGGTTAAGGGCGATCCCTCGTTACTGATTCCTAATAAGGCGTATTTTATTCAACAATTGAATTATATCTTAGCGGATGTTTTCGCGGCCAAGGGCGATAAAGAAAAAGAAGCGCAATATAAAGAAGATGGGGACAGCGCGATGGAGACTCAATAGCAAGCAAAATATTTTTTCAAAAATTTATGTTAAAAAAACAAAAAATAGTTTTATTTCTAATAATTGGACTAATAATAGGATTATCCTCATTTATTTTCTTTGCCAAAGCCGCTGAGAAAACGATTCCTTCCGGCTGGTCACCGGTTACTTCTTGCGATGATAGACTAACCGAATGTACTCCAGGTAAAAGGTGGAATCCAGCTTATTGGTATGTGAACAACAATACTGGTATGCTTTGGTGCATTAATCATCCTGATCCTTTTCCCCCTGAACCTGATTATAGCGCCCCTCCTCTTCCTCCGCCCAACTCCGCCCCTTTCGCCACTAGCCTATCAGTTAGCCAGTCTAACTATTGCAAGGCCGGTCCAGCAATGATTTCTAGCTGGACTTTCTCTGACCCGGATGCGGGCGATACCCAGAGCGCCTATCAAGTACAAGTAGCAACTAACCCCGGTTTTTCCGCTCCTGGCACAGTAGTTGACTCCGGCAAGGTCTCTTCCGCTTCCAACTCCTACACTACCGGCAGTGGCAAATTAGCTTATAATACTACTTACTATTGGCGGGTTAAAGTCTGGGATAATCACAATCTGATTTCTGACTGGTCCAGCGGCTCTGCTTTTGCCACTCCCAAACATA
>Ga0208373_1003380_pt1 | contig 15768 bp, 11 predicted proteins | sample RifOxyC2_FD_184036 | JGI IMG/M metagenome (GOLD analysis project Ga0208373, IMG submission 184036) | Soil microbial communities from Rifle, Colorado - Rifle Oxygen_injection C2 (SPAdes) | ecosystem: Environmental > Terrestrial > Deep subsurface > Rock core/Sediment | place: Rifle, Colorado...
ATATCGACATCTGCGACGACTATGAAGGCACCCAGATCCTCTTTAATTCCGACATCGACAAAATGGCCAAGGCAGCCGGCATCACCGTGCTTACAGGCATGGGCTCCGACCCCGGCACCAACAATATTCTGGTCAAATGGTATGCCGACCGCCTGGACAAGGTGGACGACATCTATCTCTACTGGGTGGTCAGCATTGCCGAGCTGGCCGGGGCCGCCTGGGACCACAGCCTTCACATGACCCTGGGCAAAATTCCCCAGTATATCAACGGCGAACTGGTGTCTGTGGAAGGCGGCACCGATGTGGTCGCCGAGCAGTTCCTCCCGCCCCTGGGCGTCTGCCATGTCCGCTACGTGGGCCATCCCCAACCCCTGACCCTCCCGAAATACATCAAAGGCGTCAAAAACGTCATCATCAAGGGCGCCCTCATCCCGCTCTGGGTGGATGAACTCATCAAAGAACAGAAGGACACGGGGCTCCTGTCCACGGAACCCGTTGAGGTCAAAGGCGTCAAGATCACCCCCTATGACCTTGCCCTGAAACTCTGGCAGAAAATCCCCGAGGGCCGGGACAACGGGCCCCAGTCTTCGGGCCTGAAAGTCATTGTCAAAGGTGAAAAAGACGGAAAGAAAGTCACCTATACCGCCGACATGGCCGGCCGCATGGCGCCCGGCACCGGCCTTCCCGCCGCCATCGCCGCCATGATGATGGCCGACGGCCTTGTCACGGTCAAAGGCGTGGTGGCCCCCGAAGGCTGCATTGATGCGGACATTTTCCTGGGCGAATTTTTGAAACGCGGGGCCAGGATCCACCAGACTCATAAAATCGATTCCATGTTCGAAGTCAACCCATAAAAAAGGAGGTTTTTCGTGAAAGAAACACCCAAACTGAATATATCCAAAAGCCTTGCCCTGTATGAAGAGGCCCTCAGCCTTGTGCCCGGCGGGGTCCTGGGGGCCAGAAAGCCCACGGACTTCATCAACGGCGAATATCCTATCTTCCTGGAAAGCGGGAAAGGCTGCCGCCTTATTGATGTGGACGGCAATGAATTCATCGATTTTCTCTGCGGCTACGGCCCCGTCATCCTGGGCTACCGGGAAGCTGAAGTGGACGAAGCCGTCCACGACCAGATCAAAAATAAAGGGTTCTGCTTTACCCTGACCCAGAAATTTCAGAACCTTCTGGCCAAAAAACTCAAGGAACTGGTGCCCTCCTCGGAGATGAGCATCTTCCTCAAAACCGGGTCCGACGCCACCAGCGCCGCCATCCGCATCGCCCGGGCCCATACGGGCAAGCTGAAAGTCATGCGCTGCGGCTACCACGGCTGGCACGACTGGTGCGTGGAAATGAAGGGCGGGATTCCGAAAAAATTCTTTGAAGACGTGTATGAGTTCCAGTACAACAACCTGGCCCAGTTGGAAGAACTCATGGCCGCCCACGGCAGCGACACCGCCGCCATCATCATGACGCCCTTCGGCCATCCCAACCACCAGAAAATGCAGGAGCCGCTGCCGGGCTTTCTGGAAAGCGTAAAAGCCCTGGCCCACAAATACGGCGCCGTCCTGGTCTATGACGAAATCCGCACCGGGTTCCGGGTCTCCATGGGCGGAGCCCAGAAATACTACGGCGTGACCCCGGACCTGACGGTCCTGGGCAAGGCCATTGCCAACGGTTACCCCATCTCCGTGGTCACCGGCAAAAAAGAGATCATGATGGCCGCGGCCAGCAAGCTCTTCATCTCCTCCACCTTTTTCCCCAACAGCGAATCCTTTGTCGCCGCCCTCAAGACCATTGAAATTCTGGAGCGGGACAAGGTTCTCGAAAACATCTGGGAAAAGGGAAAAGGCTTCATGGACGGCATCCAGGCCCTCATCGACAAACACAATGTGGGCGCCGAACTCACCGGCATCCCGCCCATGTTCTATATCACCTTTAAAGCCGACGACACCGGCGCCTACAAAGCCAAACGCACGGATTTCTATACCGAACTGATCCGCAAGGGCTTTTTCTTCACGCCCTTCCACCACGGCTATATCAGCTACCGCCACACCCAGGCCGACCTGGACCTGACCCTGAAAGCCATTGATGAGTCCCTGGCCTTCATCAAAGACAAATACAAATAACCCGCCTGCCCAGCCCCGGAAAACCTTTTCCGGGGCTGGGCTTTTTGCTTCAGGACTCGGACGGAATCCGGTATTGTTTTTCATGTTTCCGGCTTTAAAATGTTAATAAGTGTACACAAATTATGTTTTTTATGATTCAATACAATCATATTTGGTAGATCAACAGAATTCTTATCGTCAAAGAGGAGGCAGCGCATGAACCAGATACTTATCGGCAAAGGCGAACAGCCGGTTCACCTGCTCGCCAAGTACGGCAACCGCCACGGCCTGATCTCGGGAGCCACCGGTACAGGCAAAACTATTTCTCTCCTGGTTTTGGCAGAGGGTTTCTCGCACATAGGCGTGCCGGTGTTCATGGCTGATGTAAAAGGTGACGTCTCCGGCTTGGCGCTGGCTGGTATTGCCAATGAGAAAATCCGGCAGCGTGTTTCTCAAATCGGTATTGAGGACTACGCGAATGAAGCGAACCCTGTGTTATTCTGGGACGTGCTGGGTAAGGCCGGCCATCCGGTACGCACCACCATCAGTGAAATGGGCCCGAGCCTGCTGAGCCGGATTCTCGAGATTAATGATACCCAGGCCGGGATGCTTGAAATCGTTTTCAAGGTGGCGGATGACCAGGGCCTGCTGTTGCTTGACCTCGACGACCTCCGTGCCCTGCTCAATTTCGTTGCGGATAATCGCAAAGAGATCTCAACGAATTATGGTCTGGTAAGTACACAATCCGTGGCAGCCATTCAGCGTTCTCTGTTGTCACTGGAGCGGGAAGGCGGGGTCGCCCTATTCGGAGAGCCCGCACTAGATATTAACGATTTGCTGCGTACCGACCTCAGCGGCCGGGGTATCATCAATATTCTTGCGGCAGACCAACTCATCTTGAAGCCACGATTGTATGCAAACTTTCTTTTATGGTTACTCTCAGAGCTATATGAGAACCTGCCTGAGGTCGGCGACCTTGACAAACCTAAGCTGGTGTTTTTTTTCGATGAGGCCCACCTGCTATTTGATGATATCCCCCCGATGTTGCGTCGGCAGGTGGAACAGATCGTTCGGCTCATCCGCTCCAAGGGCGTAGGGGTATACTTCTGCTCACAATTCCCGGACGACGTGCCGAACGAAATCCTGGGCCAACTCGGGAACCGTATTCAGCATGCATTGCGGACTTACACGCCCCGTGACCAGAAAGCCGTTAAAACCGCTGCGGAAACCTTTGTTGCGAATCCGAAGCTTGATGTCATCGACGCCATATCCCAACTCGGTGTCGGCGAGGCTCTGGTTTCCACCCTTCAGGAGAAAGGCGTGCCGATGCCGGTAGAACGTACGCTCATCTGTCCGCCACGCTGCCGGATAGGGGCCATCACACCAGAAGAGCGTGTTGTCGTAACGGCACGTAGTCCGTTAGGCGGCAAGTATGACTCGCCGGTGAACCGAGAGTCGGCCTATGAGATCTTAAATCGGCGAACCATTGAAAAAAGAGCCGTCGAGTCGGGAGCCAATCCTGCTGAAGCAGAGAAACCGTCCGAAAGGGGAGGAATGATCGGCGATTTGCTATGGGGCACCAAGCGCCGCCAGGGAATGGTGGAAACCTTGGCCAAACAGACTGCGCGAACCGTCGGCAGCCAGATTGGCCGGCAGATCTTACGCGGCCTGCTGGGCGGCATATTGGGCGGATCACGACGCCGCTAGCATCGGCGCTGAAATTCCCTGTTGCATCTCTCTGGGCTAAGAAAATGATATCAATCAGTTGAAAAATAAATTGGAGGAATCATGACAAAAATCAATATAAAATCATTGATAGGGTTAGCTTTGATCGGCATTTTTCTGGCCCTGGCAGTGGACAGCGCCTTTGCGGATAAGCCGATCTCGCCAGGAAACGGCAAGAATAAGGAAGCCAAGGGAAACAAGGTTGAGAAAAAAAGCAGCGGCAAGGCTCATGAGAGCAACCGGCAGGATACGTCGGTGACCTTTAGCTTCGGCAGCGACGACCGCCGCATCGCCACGGACTATTTCGGTGCCCAGGCGCGCAAGGGGGACTGTCCGCCGGGTTTGGCAAAAAAAGGCAACGGCTGTCAGCCTCCGGGGCAGGCAAAAAAATGGAAAAAAGGGTATCCGCTCAGGGACAAATATTACGACCTGCCGGATGAACTGGTGATACGGCTGCCTGTACCGCCCCTCAATCACCGCTATGTCCGGGTTGCCGGAGACATTCTGCTGATCGCAATCGGCACCAGCATGGTGGTTGACGCCATGGAGGATATCTTTCAATAGAACGATACGCGCCCGTGGCAGGAATTTCGACAGCGGGTTACTGAGCAGATCCGACCAGGGACGCGATTCTATCCCGGCTTTTGACCAGGTCCCAGGGATCCTCGGAAAAGACTTCAAAGGTGATGGTGCCGTCAAAACCGGCATCCATTATCTGCTTTACCAGTTTTTTAAAATCAATGGCGCCCTGCCCCACGCCCAGATGATTGTCCTTTTTCCCGTGATTGTCGCTGATATGGATATGGCTGATCTTTTCCGGAAATTGCCGGAGAAACCCGGACAACCGCTTTTGGGAAGGGTCGTCAATATTGGCATGGCCCGTGTCAAGGCACATGTTCAGGGAAGGGAAGACCTTGAAAATCTCCTTGAAATGCTTTGGCTCAAAGCATGACAGATACCTGGGAAACATGTTTTCAAGGCAGAGGGGAATACCCAGGGATGCGGCTTTTTCCGAGATGAGGTGAAGGCTTTCCAGGGCCAGGGCTTTGGCCGTCTCCATGACAAAGGCTCCCAGGCCGCTGATCATACTCGGGTGAAGCACTGCTTTTTTTGCGCCGAGACGGGCGGCCGTCTCGAGGGAATGGCGCATTTCATCCAGGGAGGTCTGCCGAAGAGCCGGGCACAGGTCCGCCGTATAGACAAAGGTGGGCAGATGGCAGACCAGATCCAGCCTGTTCCGGGCAAGGCTGGCCGCCAGTTCTTTTTCCATGCCCTGGATGATCTCCCAGTGGGCACAGGGCGGATCAAGGGCCAGTTCAACATAGTCAAACCCAAGGTCTGAAATTCTTTGGACTTCTTCCATCACCGGTTTGACCGGAAAATTCATTGCACCGTATCTCATGGGATCTCCTTTGTTCCCCCCATGGGGGCTGTAAATCGCCCGGTCTTACACCAGGTGGCCGAGTCGGGCCTCGGCGGTCTGATAACCCAGGTCGATCATCTCGGATGCTCGGAAAAATTCCAGGGTGCCGCAGGCGTTCCGGGGAATCTCAATGATCAGATCCGGCGGATAGGCAGCCAGTTTCTGCCGCGCAATGGTGTTCTGCATGGCGTCAAAGGCCTGGCTGGCGATCTCGTACATGCCCCAGCCCGTTCCGGCATCGGTCTTTTTCGGCAGCTTAAACCGGCTGATATAGTTCCGGACCTTGGCCTGCATGGCCGAGGATTCCGCCTTTGGTTCAATCGTTTTCACGGTTTTTTGTACCGGGACCGCCGGACCGCCCAGGTTGACGGCAATGGTTCTGTCGGTGGCGTCGCCGAATGTGGGGGCAATGGGCACCGGGTTCAGGACCCCGCCGTCAATAAGATGGATTCCACCGTAAAGAAAGGGGGTAAAGAAAAAAGGAAGGGAAATGGAGGCCCGGATAGCGTCAAAAAGCCTCCCGGATTTCAGCCAGACTTCCCTTTCATTCACCACATCGGCGGCAACAGCCGTAAATGAAACGGGCAGATCTTCTATTGTCTTGTCGCCCACCAGCTCCACCAGGGTGTTGATGATCTTGTCCCCTTTGACAAACCCGCTTCTTTTCCATGAAAAATCCAGCAGGGTCACGATATCGATTCTCCGGAGGGCCGAGACCCACTTCTGATAATCATCCAGTTTTCCCGCCGCATAAATGCCGCCGATGAGAGCCCCCATGGAACACCCGCAAATGGACCGGATATCAAACCGGTTTTCCTCCAGCCATCGGATGACCCCGATATGAGCCAGCCCCCGGGCGCCGCCGCTCCCCAGCACAAGAGAAACCGTCTGTTTCATTGAATCTTTCATATATCCGCATTGTTCCATGATATTCAAAAACTCCTGGATTATACGCCCGGCCCGCTTTTTTTGTCAACAGAGGCACAACCGCGGCCGTCGGTTTCAATTTCTCCTTTTTTAAAAAAAGACTTGATTCCGGATGTCCCGGCATATTATGGTCCATTTTAGCAATCGCTTGTGAAACGCTTCATCATCAACCAGACATGAACAAGGAGGAAGTATGAGGAGGGATTTATGACGGTAAATCTGAAAAATCCGAAAAACGGGTCCCCGAAACTGGGGATATGGATTTTTGGGGTCATCATCGGAAGCATCCTCATGGTGGGGGCCGGTGTCGGGATGCAGATCAGCGACCGGCGGCCGTTCTGCGCAAGCTGCCACATCATGAACGAAGCCGCGGTCACCCATAAGATATCGGCCCATGCCGAACTGGCCTGCAATGAATGCCATGCCCCCCACAATCTGGCTGAAAAGCTTCCCTTTAAGGCTGTCGCCGGCACCAAAGACGTATTTTTCAATACCTTTGGAAAAATCGAAATGCCGCTGGAGGCCGGGGAAAGCACAAGGCTGGTGGTCAACGCCAATTGCAAAACCTGTCATCATATGACCAATACCACCGTGGCCAGCATGGACGCCAAAGGCTTATGCACCGACTGCCATCGAAATGTCCAGCATATGAGAATGAAACCTGTCAGTACAAGGAGTGTGGGCGATGTCTAAAAAAACGATTTCAATTTATAGGATAATCCTGGGAAGCTTATTGGGTATGGGGTTGTTGTTATCCGGCTGCACCGACGTGGGGGAATTGACCCCGCCGGTGTACAAGACCAAACTGCCGCCCGAAGAAATCCGCAACAGTGCGTTCAAGGAAGAATTCCCCTTGCAGTACAATACCTATCTGCGCAACGACGAAACCCAGGTCATGACCGAATACAACGGATCCGTCAATTATAACAAGCACAATAACGTGGACCCCCTGCCCGAAGGCTATAAACATGCCCAGCCCTATCTCAAGAATCTCTGGCTCGGCTATCCCTTCAGCTATGAATACCGTTCCGCCAGGGGCCATACCTATGCCGTGGAGGATTTTTTAAAAATCGACCGCATCAACCGCTACGATGAAAAGGGCGGGCTCCCCAATACCTGCTGGAACTGCAAGGGCCCCAAGATGCTGGAATGGGTCAAGGCCCAGGGGGAGGATTTCTGGGCCAAGGATGTCAATACCATGCGGGATCAGCTCGACATCAAGGACCATACCATCGGCTGCGCCAACTGCCACGCGCCGGATACCATGGAACTCCGTCTTTACAGTGTTCCGCTCCAGGATTATCTGAAGGCCCAGGGCAAGGACTTTGCCAAATTACCCCGGAACGAAAAACGGGCCCTGGTCTGCGGCCAATGCCATGTGGAATATTATTTTCTGGACAAATCCTTCGGCCCGGCCAAGAAACCCAAATTCCCCTGGGACAACGGGTTTAATCCCGAAGATATGTTCACCTATTACCAGAACCAGGGAGAATGCCAAGTCAAAGGCTTTGAAGGCAATTTTGTGGACTGGACCCATCCGGTCTCCAAGACCCCCATGCTGAAAGCCCAGCACCCGGAATACGAGACCTGGGTCAACGGCACCCACGGGGCCGCCGGGGTGGTCTGCGCCGACTGCCATATGGCCTATGTCCGGACCGACGACAAGAAGAAGATCTCCTCCCACTGGTGGACCTCGCCCCTGAAAGATCCTGAACTCCGGGCCTGCCGCCAGTGCCATTCCGACAAGACCCCGGAATTCCTGAAAGAAAGGGTTCTTTTTACCCAGAAGAGAACCTTTGACCAATTGCTCATCGCCCAGGATGTCTCGGTCAAGGCCCATGAGGCCGTCCGCCTGGCCCTGGAATATACTGGAGAAAAAGCGCCTAATTATGAAGACCTCGTCATCCAGGCCCAGCAGATGATCCGAAAAGGACAGTTCTTCTGGGATCTGGTATCTGCGGAAAATTCCGTTGGATTCCACAATCCGGCCAAGGCCCTGGATACCCTGGCCTCTTCCCAGCAATACAGCCAGAAGGCCGTTGACCTGGCCGGTGAAGCCACCCGGTTCGGCATATCCAAGGATCTTGCCGGGGATATCAAAACCATTGTGCCGCCCATCCTGGAACACAGCCGTAAACTTCAGCAGGACCCGGAACACATGAAAACCCATCAATGGTTCAAATACATCCCGGTATTGCCTGCGGCAAATCAGGTCTGGGACGTCCAGAAAAGACTATAGAACGGTATTGCCGTTTTCTCAGCCGGGGGTTCCGTGCTTTGGCGCGGAACCCCTTTTTCATTTCTTTGGCCGACGGATAGGACACAATTTCAGATCCAAAGCCCTGAATTTTTTGATAAATATATTAAAAACATGATTTGTATGAAAAGCGGTTACTGGGAGGTGCAATAACGGGGCTTCGATCGAAATTTGAACCCCCACAATGATAGATATATTGAACGCTTTGCGAGTGGATTAACCTTTTTGGGGAGCAGCCACCATTTTTCGTCTTCTGGAAAATAATTCCCCAAAAGCGGCTCCGCCTAAAATTAAAACTGCTCCAACCATCTGTAGGGGTTTTAGGTTTTCCCCCAGCAGGATGGCTGAAAAAAACAAGGCTGAAAGCGGTTCCAAATATCCGCAGATAGCAACAGTCTGGCCGGATAGATTCCCAATGGAAGAAAAATAAAAATAGCAGCCTATTCCTGTATTTACAATGCCTAACATCAGTATAGGCATCAAATTCTCCTGTATATTGTTGATTAAGAACCCCTGTTTGAAACCAACAAAAACTGCAACCGTTAAAAAGCTTATAATCAGTTGCCACATGGGATTTTCAAGACCTGTTATATTCTCAGCCTTTTTATTGAAGATCACCATAAAGGCATACATGATTGCCGATAATAATCCACACAGCAATCCCCAGGAAAAGCCACCCCGTGAGGAAGCCTGCCCATTTACACAAATCATTCCTATTATCACAGCAAAAAATCCAACCAGTTTTACTCTTGTCATTTTTTCTCTGAAAACAATCGGAGAAAGGATCATAACGATAACAGGGCCGCAATAATAAGCAAGTGTTGCAATGCTGATGCCGATTTGGACGTATGCTTCGTACAGGAACATCCAGCTTGTACCCATTGCTATCCCAGAAACCAGCAAAAAAAGAAAGTGCAATTTGTTTCCCCGGAATTTCACCTTCTGTTTTGAAAAAATAAATATCAGGATCAAAAACAAACTGCCTATCAATGTCCTTGTGAATACGATTTCATAACTGGTTAATGAAATATGGCTTGCCACAATTCCGTTTAACCCAAATAAAATCAGAGCCGTTATATATTTGAAATATGCATTTTTCATTTTACCACCATTTATAAAAACCATCTCTATGTGCCTTTTTTCATTCCAAACTTGGATTTTTTACGGCGATCATATACCATATCCTCATACACAATAAAGCCAAATGTTTCTCATGATATCGATGATAAAATCAGATACTAAGGAAAGAGGCCATGAACATACAAAAATATATGGCATTTGTTAAAACCGTAGAATGCGGTAGCTTTACAAAAGCTGCCGTTGCACTAAACTTTACTCAGTCCGGAATCAGTCGAATGATAAAGGATTTAGAAACGGAATGGGGTGTTTCCCTTCTTGAAAGGGGTCGGGCTGGTGTGATCTTGACCTCGGATGGCCAGAAGATATTGCCCCAATTAAAAAAAATCTGCAATGAAAATGCAGTTTTAAGGACTCAGATTGAAGACTTACACGGAATGCAGTCTGGCTTGATCCGTATCGGGACATTTTCCAGTGTGGCAACCCATTGGCTCCCCAATATGATTAAAATTTTCCAGAAGAACTACCCAAAGATTCATTTTGAGATTCTGCTTGGTGATTATACAGAAATTGAAAGCTGGATTTTAGAGGGACGTGTTGATTTCGGATTTTTGCGATTACCGTCAAAAGCAAGACTGGAAACACTTTTTTTAGAAGAAGACCGTTTGCTGGTAGTCCTTCCGATAGATCACCCTCATGCAAATTGCGATAAATTTCCAATCAGCGAATTAATGAATAGTCCGTTCATGCTGCTGGAAAAGGGAGCGAATTCAGATATGATTGAAATTTTTGAAAAACACCATATTTCGCCCCATGTTCATTTCACAACATGGGATGATTATGCCATTATGTCCATGGTGGAAAACGGACTTGGGATCAGCATTTTACCAGAGCTGATTTTGCAGCGTATCCCTTACCAGGTTATAACCAAAGAACTTGAAGTCCCTGCTTTTAGAAAAATTGGGATTGCTATGAGGGGAAAAAAATCATTTTCACTTGCGGTTAAACGATTTTTAGAATACCTGCCCGAGAGAAAGGGGAACTGAAAAAGGTATCCCATTATACGAAGGTCAACAATAATGGTATAAAGCATCAGAATTCTCTTCCGGCTCCGAGAATTGACTGGCAGATCAACTTATCACGCTTTTTTTCCTGGGTCTCACCCAGGTCAAAAGAACGTCCATATAATAATAGACAACGGGTGTGATATACAGGGTCAGGAGCTGGGAAGACAAGAGCCCGCCCACAACGGCCAGTCCCAGGGGCTGACGGGATTCTCCCCCGGCCCCGAAGCCCAGGGCGATGGGAAGGGTTCCCATGAGGGCCGACATGGTGGTCATCATGATGGGCCGGAACCGCACGACAGCGCCCTCGAAAATGGCGTCAATGGGAGCCTTTCCCTCTTTTCGTTCGGCTTCCAGGGCGAAATCGATCATCATGATGGCATTCTTTTTCACGATACCAATGAGCATGATGATGCCGACAAAGCCGTAGAGGTTAAGGTCGCTGCCGAAGATCATGAGGGTGATGAGAGCGCCGAAACCGGCGGCCGGAAGACCGGAGAGGATGGTGATGGGATGGATATAGCTTTCGTACAGCACGCCGAGGACAATATAGATGACAAAGACGGCCAGGGCCAGAAGAATCTGGGAACCGGCAAAGGAAGACTGGAAGGCCTGGGCCGTGCCCTGGAAACTGGTGCTCACCGTGGGCGGCAGGACCTCTGCCGACAAAGACCGGATCAGGGCCATGGCATCGCCCAGAGCCACGCCCGGTCGCAGGTTAAAGGAAATCGTCACGGCCGGAAGCTGTCCCAGGTGGTTCACCGTCAGGGGGCCGATGGTTTTGCTCAGGGTTGCAATGGTGTCCAGGGGAATGAGTTGACCGGATTTTGCCCGGATATAGAGCATGCCCAGGGCCGCCGGATCTCCCTGGTATTTGGGGTCCAGTTCAAGAATCACCTGGTACTGGTTGGTAGGGGCATAGATGGAGGATACCTGGCGGGAGCTGTAGGCATAGGACAGGGCGTTCTCCACCTGCATGACGGAAAGACCCAGGGCCGCAGCCTTGTCCCGGTTGATCTCCACCTGGACCTGGGGGTTCCGGATCAAAAGATCGCTGGTGACATCCTGCAGCTCGGACAAATCCCTCAGCTTGGCCTGGAGTTCCCCGGCGGCGCTGTACAGCTCGGTCATATTCTGACCCTGGAGGGTGAACTGGTACAGACTTTTGGTAAACATCCCCCCGATCTGGATGGAAGGGATATTTCTCAGAAAGGTTTGAACCCCCGGAACCTTGGAAAGCTTTACCCGGAGCCGCTGAAGAATTTCTTCAGCCGAAAGCGCCCGCTCCTCACGGGGTTTAAGGCGAAGAAAGACCCGACCCCCGTCTTTTCCGACGGAGGACATGAACCCGTCCACATTGGGATCCGCCGCAACAATATCCGAGACAGCCTGCTGGTGGCGTTTCGTTTCCTCAAAAGAAGTTCCCTGGGCCATTTCCGTATTTCCATTGAGCCTTCCCGTATCTTCCACCGGTAAAAAACCCGTGGGAATGACCGTAAACAGCCAGCCCGTGGCAAAGGTGATGAGAAAAGTCAGGGCCAGGGTGGTTCTCCGGTAGTTCAGGACCTGTCTCAGGGATCGCTCGTAGAGCCGCCGCAGGCCGTCAAAAAAACCCTCAAAAAGAAGATACAGCCTGCCGTGCTCGGCCGTCTTGGGCGGTTTTAAAAACCGGGAACAGAGCATGGGGGTGAGGGTCAGGGACACCAGGCAGGATACCAGGATGGCGGCGCTGATGGTGACGGCGAATTCATGAAGGAGGCGGCCAAGGATCCCTCCCATGAACAGGACCGGAATAAAAACCGCCACCAGGGAGACCGTCATGGAAATGATGGTGAAGCCGATTTCCCTGGACCCTTTAAAGGCCGCTTCCATGGCGGTTTCCCCCTTTTCCATGTGGCGGACGATATTCTCCAGCATGACTATGGCGTCATCCACCACAAACCCTACAGACAGGGTCAGGGCCATCATGGAGATATTGTTCAGGGAAAAGCCCATCAGCATCATGACGGAAAAGGTCCCGACAATGGAAAGGGGCACGGCCAGAGAGGGGATAATGGTGGCGGAGAGGTTCCGGAGAAAAAGGAAGATCACCAGGATGACCAGGCCGATGGTCAGGACCAGGGTGAATTTGACATCGTGCATGGATTCCCGGATGAGCTGGGACCGGTCAAAGAGCACATTCAGCTCCACCGAGGCCGGGAGCTGGTCCCGGAAGGAGGGCAGAAGCGCTTTCACTTTATCGACCACCTGGATGGTATTGGTTCCCGGCTGGCGCTGGATGGCCAGGACAATGGCACGAGTATTGTTGTACCAGCCTGCACTCCGGTTATTTTCCACACTGTCCATGACCTGTCCCAGTTCCTGGAGTCGGACCGGGGAACCGTCCCTATAGGCCACTATGATATCCCGGTATTCGGCAGCCTTAAAAAGCTGGCCATTGGATTCAATGGTAAAGGCCTGTTTGGTGCCGTCGATGACGCCGGTGGGCAGATTGACATTGGCATTGTTGATGGCCGCGGCCACCTCGTCAATACCGATCTGCCGGGAGGCCAGGGCCTTGGGGTCCAATTGGACCCGGACGGCGAATTTCTGGGACCCGTAGATATTGACCTGGGCCACGCCGCTGATGGTGGAGATCCGCCTGGCAATCAGGGTCTGGGCATATTCATCCACCGTGGACAGAGGCAGGGTCGGGGAGCTGAGAGCCAAAAAAAGGATGGGCTGATCCGCGGGATTGACCTTTCTGAAGGATGGGGGGGTGGTCATGTCGTCGGGCAACTGGCGGGTGGCCAGGGAAATGGCGGCCTGGACATCCTGGGCCGCCGCATCAATATCCCGGTCCAGGGCAAACTGGAGGGTGATGCTGGTGGAACCGATGCCGCTGCTGGAGGTCATGGAATCCACACCGGCAATGGTGGACAACTGGTTTTCCAGGGGAATGGCAACGGCCGAGGCCATGGTATCGGGATTGGCGCCGGACAGGGAGGCATTCACCTGGATGGTCGGGAAATCCACATTGGGCAGGTCATTCACCGGAAGCAGCCGGTAGGAGACGACACCGAAAATGAGGATGGCCGTCATGATCAGGGAGGTCATGATGGGCCGGCGGATAAAAAGGTCCGCAATGTTCATGGTTTTTGTTCCCCTTGGCCCGAAGGATTCTTTGCTTCTATGACGGCGCCGGGAACCAGCCGCAACTGGCCGTCCACCACAATAGTTTCCCCGGAAGCCAATCCGCTTTCGATCACAATTTCCTCTTCCATGGACGGGCCCACGGTGACGGGGCGGACCTCAACGGTTTTATCCGGTTTGACGATGTATACGAACTGGCCCTGCTGCCCGGTCTGGACGGCGTTGGCCGGAACGGTGACGGCATTTTTCAGGGAGGCCAGCGTCATGACCACATCAATAAACCGGCCCGGCCAGAGTTTTTTGGCGGCATTGGCAAAGACCCCTTTGATTTTGATGGTCCCGGTTTCCGAATTCACGGCATTGTCCATGAAACTCAATGTCCCGGTTTCCGTATGCCCCGGCTCATCCGGAATCATGGCCTCAATCTTCAATTCTCCTTCAGCCATGGCGGTTTTGACCTCTGCCAGCCTCTTTTCCGGGATGGAAAACACCACATTGATCGGACAGATCTGGTGAATGGTCACAATGGAAAGATCGTTGGCCTTGACAAGATTGCCGGGATGCAGGTCCAGGGTGCCGGTCCGCCCGGAGATGGGGGACCGGATGCTGCAATAGCTCAGTTGTATTTCAGCGCTCCGGATGGCGGCGCGGTCCGAAGCCATTGCCGCGGCAAGGGATTCTGCATTGGAGCGAAGCAGGTCATACTGGTCCTGGGCGACAATCCCCTCCTTTACCAGCCCTTCATACCGGGCCGCCTGCTCCCGGGCATATTTTTCCTGGGCCTGGTTCCTGGCCAGATCCGCCTTGTATTGACCCAGGGTGGCCAGAAACGGCTCCGGATCAATGCTGATGAGAAGATCCCCCTTTTCAACCTCGCTGCCCTCTTCAAAATGAACCCGGGCGATCTGGCCGCTGATCTGGGATTTCAGGGCCACCGTGGCAAAGGCCTCCACCGTGCCGATGGCCTTTAACTGAACCGGGACTTCCTTTTCCATGGCCTGGGTCACGGTGACCGGCACGGCCGGTTTTGTCCGGGGTCCGTTATTTTTCTCCGATTTGCAACCGCCGCAGACCAGAACCGCCATCACCAGACAGCCCGCGATAAAGCGCTTTGATCCCGGCATCATCTCATATTTCATGGTCATCCTTTACTTCATATCCTTATAGAGTTGGTCCGCTTCAGTTTCATCCACAGAAATCCCCTGGCGTTCCGTCAATTCTCCCGTCACCAGCCAGAGGCGCGTGAGGGCATCGGCATAGGAAACCAAGGCTGCAACCTGATTTTTTTTGGCATCGGCCAGGTCTGTCTCCACATCCAGGACCTCCTTGGTGGTGGCCAAACCGACCTCGTGTTTGCGGATAAACGAATGCAGACGCTGACCGGCAAATTCAGCCCCGCGATCCGTGACCTCGATCTGCTTGAAACCGGAATGAATCCCCCTCAGGGCCGCCCTTACCTCACTGGTAATGCTTTCTTCAAGGCTTCTGATCATGAGCCGGGTCTGTTCGCTCTTAAGGCGGCTTTTAACGTATTCATTCTTTGCCGCCTTATTGCCCAGAGGATAGGAAAAAACAAGCCCCACACTCCAGCCGAAATGATCCAGTTTGCCCATTCCCAGGGGCTCGCTTTCCCTGTCCCGGTCAATGGCGTTTACGCCGACGGAGGTATTCAGCAAAAGATCAGGCTCCAGTTTATTTTGATAGATGCGGGTTTGAAATTCCGCCAATTCCAAGTTCTGTTTGATCTCAAGAAGATCCGGACGCTGGAGGGCAAGGCGCACGGCCTCTTCTTCCAGGATTTCCGGGACTTCATGGGAAGGAGCGTCTGCCGGAACGATCTGTGTCCCGGCCTCCAATTGCAACAGCAGCCTCAGCACATCCAGTTGGTCTGCCACGGCCTTTTCCGCATCAATGAGGTCTTTTTCCCGCTGGACTACGCCGAATTCAGCGTTCAGAATCTCCAGGGCGGGCAGGACGCCCGAAGCCACCCGGGCCTTGGTTTCCGTCAGGATGGTTTTGGCCAGTTCCAGAGAAACCTGTTTCACCCCCAATTCTTCCTTG
>Ga0208373_1003382_pt1 | contig 15758 bp, 15 predicted proteins | sample RifOxyC2_FD_184036 | JGI IMG/M metagenome (GOLD analysis project Ga0208373, IMG submission 184036) | Soil microbial communities from Rifle, Colorado - Rifle Oxygen_injection C2 (SPAdes) | ecosystem: Environmental > Terrestrial > Deep subsurface > Rock core/Sediment | place: Rifle, Colorado...
CTATAACTTCCCTGACGAATGGTGGCATTTCAGCTACGGAGACAGATTGTGGGCGGCGGATTGCGGAAAAGATGCGCTGTATGGGAGTTGGGAGTTGATGGGGAGATAGCAGATGGCAGGTTGCAGATGGCAGGTTGCAGATTGCAGATAGCAGATAGCAAGTTGCAGATGGTAGAAGTTGAAGAAGTATGAATAAATCTGTATCCTTTATTCGTAATTCGATATTACTAATTCGTATTCCATGTCTAAGTTAAAGATCGGCATCATCTTCGGAGGTCGCAGTGGAGAACATGAGGTTTCGCTTGTGTCGGCTTCTAATGTAATCAAGGCACTCAATACTGATAAATACGAGATTCATCTAATAGGTATTACAACTAACGGTGAGTGGATTTTTGGAGAAGAAAGTCTTGAGGCTCTTAAGAAAGGTACCGTTTATGGCGCAAAAAAAGAAAATGTCATGAAAAATCTTCAAGCTCTCGATGTCATATTCCCTGTTTTGCATGGACCTTATGGCGAGGATGGAACTATTCAAGGACTTCTTGAGATCGCCGGGGTGCCTTATGTCGGTTGCGGAGTTATGGCCTCTTCCGTTTCTATGGATAAGTTGATGACTAAGGCTGTCTGGAAGCAATCCGGTTTGCCACAGGTGCCTTATGTCGGGTTTTTAAGAAAAGAGTGGGAGACGAATCGCGAAATGATTATTAAGAAAATTTTAAACGAATTGAAATATCCGATGTTTGTGAAACCGGCGAATATGGGATCGAGTGTCGGAATCTCCAAGGCTAAGGATAAAGACGGGCTTATTAAAGGGATTGAATTGGCGGTCGCGTTTGACAGGAGAATTGTCGTAGAACAAGGAGTTGAAGCTCGCGAAATCGAATTGGCCGTATTGGGGAATGACGAAGTACAGGTTGCCGAAGTTGGAGAAATTATTGTCGGCGGAGAGTTTTATGATTTTAACGATAAGTATGTTGATGGGAAATCGACTTCGCGCGTTCCTGCGGATCTCACTCCTTCACAGAAGGAAGAGGCGCAAGAATTGGCTACTTCGGCGTTTAAAGCGGTTGATGGAGCAGGGATGTCGAGAGTTGATCTGTTCTTGGATAAGAAATCTGGAAAATTTTTCCTAAATGAAATAAATACAATCCCCGGTTTCACTTCTATCAGTATGTATCCTAAGATGTGGCAAGCGAGCGGACTTTCTTATGAAGCGCTTATTGATCGGCTGGTCGAGTTGGCGATTGAGAGGTTTAAGGATAAAAGCAGGAATAAGGTGAAGTTTGAGTCGGGATCGGAATGGTATAAATAATTTATCGGCCTTTCGCTCCCGTAATCAGAATTAAGATGAGTTTGCATACGCAAACATGCCTATAATAATGGGCCGTTCCGGCCTGAAGGTCGCTCAAAATCAAAAATTATTTATTAGTGCTTGGGGTAGATAGCAAGGAGCAGACAGCAGAACACAGAGGAAGATCTGCAGATTTGCACGTAATTCGATATTCGTCTTGAAAAACCCCTTGTCTTTCCCCTATCCTTTCGAGTAAATTTAATTGGCACTCAATTTTTCCATTCATGTTCGATTTTTTCAAACGTAAACCGGCGGCATCCAAAGGAGGTCATTATTTTTTCTCCCTAGATATAGGGACCGAGTTTGTTAAGGCTTTGTTATGCGAATCGCGCGGTAAGACCGGAGCTGTTTTGGGTGTTGGACGTCGCAGACAGAACCTCGGGGAGATGCAAAGCGGCGTCGTAACTGATATAGCTGGTGTTATCGAGAATTGTCGCGAAGCTATTTATGAGGCCGAAAAAATGGCCGGAGTTCATGCGGAACAGCTTATAATGGGTATTGCCGGAGAGCTTGTTAAGGGTGCAACTTCGACTATCAAATATACACGAAGCGATCCTAGTGCGAAGATAAATCTCGAGGAGCTTAAGAATATAGTGCATAAAGTTCAATGGAAAGCGTTCGACAATGTTCGCGCACAATTGGCTTATGAAAGCGGATACAACGAAATAGATGTTAAACTGGTGAATGCGGCGATTGTAGATGTTCGAATTGATGGATACAAAGTCTCAAACCCTGTCGGATTCCAAGGACGCGAAGTTATTATGAGCGTGTTCAACGCTTTTGCTCCACTCGTTCATTTTGGCGCGCTTCAAACCATTGCGGCCGAATTGGACATGGATCTGCTCGCGATTACCGCCGAACCTTATGCGGTTGCGCGATGCATGGGACATGAAGACGCAGGAAATTTCAGTGGAGTTTTTATAGATATCGGTGGCGGCACAACCGACATTGCTATTGTCAGAGATGGCGGAGTCGAAGGGACGAAAATGTTCACGCTTGGCGGAAGGACTTTTACAAAAAGACTCGCTCAAAGCTTGAATGTTTCATTTCAAGAAGCTGAGGAAATCAAGCTTGCTTACTCAAACGATCAACTGGAAAAACAGTCGCATAAAATAGTCAAAGAAGCGATGACCAGCGACTGCGAAGTTTGGCTTACAGGGGTCGCCTTGACGCTTAGCGAGTTTGTAAATGTAGATATTCTCCCCTCTCAAATATACCTGTGCGGAGGCGGATCGCATTTGCCTGAAATAAAAGAGGCTCTCGACGGACGCGATTGGTATAAAAGCCTTCCTTTCGCCAGAAAACCGCAAGTCAGCTTCCTTAAACCTAAGAATGTCAGTAATATAATCGATGAAACAAAAAAACTAAAAGATTCACAGGACGTAACGCCGATGGCCATGGCTAATTTGGCCCTTGAGCTTGCCGGAGAAGAAAAAGTTCTTACAAAACTTCTCAGGAAAGTTGTTAGGTTGATGCAGGTCTAATAAGATTAAAGATAAGAGATAACAGATACGTATCAAAAATTATGAAAGCAGAAGAAAACAAAAATAAAAATCCGGAAGAAGCGCATGAGGAGCCTATTAAAAAGGTTTCCAAGAAAAAGGTTATTTACGTTGAGCTTGATGAAGAAATAACCTCTATTTATGACCGCGTGAAGAGACTTCAGATCGAGGATATGTATCTTGTCGTACCTGAGAGATCTGTGATCTTGCAGAGCGTTGTGAATTTGAAAATTTTGAGAAGAAAACTGTCCGAATTAGGCAAAAAGATTTTCATCATTACCACAGATCCCGTCGGCACCAAATTGGCGATTCAAGCCGGAATTAAGGTTTTTGATAAGATCGAAGATAACAGCAAGGTGACTAAGGAAATCTTGAACCCTAAATTAAAAATACAGCCGATAAACGCTTCGGCGAACGAACTCGATTACGACTCCCCTTCCAGAATACCGCAAAAGAAACTCTCGATTCTCGAATTGGTTAAGAGCGCAAAGGATGGGAAGAAAAGTTTCAGTTTCAAATCCTTGTGGGATGCTCGCAAAAAATACGCTAAGGCTATAAAAGATCGCAAACAATTTTCTTATGGCGGTCCGAATAAGAAAGCACTCACTACCCTCGTTATTGCGAGCGTTACTATGTTGCTGATTATTTTTTACGTTGCTCTTCCGGGGGCAACGGTTTATCTCACAGCCGAATCTAACGTATTGGAGGCAAGTGCAAATATTACATTGGCTGACGCCGATCTTAACAAGCTCGAACTCGATACGCACCCTTCTTATACAATAGCTTCTTATGAAGTTGAGGCGACTGTTTCTGTAAACGTCACTTATGATGCTACGGGTCAGTTGTTCAGCGGAGAAAATGCGACAGGCACAATCACTCTTACCAATGAAGCTGATTACAAGTGGGATTTGGTGGCTTTCACAAGGCTTCAAAGTCCCGATGGCATTGTTTTCAGAACACAGCAATTTGTTTCCATACCTGCCGCTACGGAAGCCGGCGCTTCAACGGTCGATGTCTATGTTATTGCGGATGAGAAAGATGCAAATGATCAAGTTATCGGAGATCGCGGTAATCTGGCGGCAAATACTCATTTTATTCTGCCCGGGTTGAAAGAGAGCAGTCAAACTCTTCTGTATGGCACGAATGCGGCTCCTTTATCAGGAGGTAAAACCGTCGTTACCAAGTATGTTACCGCGGAAGATATTGAAGCTTCTTATTTGAGAGTAGAGTCTGAGTTAAACACGGCTATTGAATCAACTCTCAACACCAAAGTTATCGAAATGAATTCCACTCAGGGAAGCGATGACTTGGTCTTACTTAAGGGGTATGGAGCTTTCGAAGCTGGAGAGCCTTATGTAACAACTCCATCTGTAAAAGACGGCGATCAGGTTGAGAACTTCCAAATATCCGGCACGATGAATGTCTCCGGAGTCGCTTACAATTCAAGCGAGCTTGTAAATATATTGAGAAATGAATTGAAGTTGCATAAAAGTCCGGAAAAACAACTTCAATCGATAGATGAAGGTTCTGTTTATTACGAAATAATAGATTTCGATGAATCTTCCGAAAAAATAAAAATCACCGCAACGATTAAAGGCGTAGAAGAGTATGTTCTAGATCCTGAAGAGGAGAGCGGTGCTCTTCTTATAGAAAAAATCAAAGATCATGTAGCAGGAAAAACTATTGATGAAGCGAAAGATTATATCGAGAATTTACCTGAAATAAATAAGGTTGAAATCAAATCATGGCCAGTATGGGCTCCGACTATTCCGACCGTGAGAGAGAATATTAAGATAAAGGTTAGTGAGGAGGCATAAGGCAGAAGGCAGAAGGCAGAAGGCAGAAGGCAATAGGCAGAAGGCAGAAGGAATGGTAAAATGCTGGTGATTTTATTTTGTCTTTTATCCTTTAGCTTTTATCTTCATGTCAAAAGTAACTCCGCAATCGCAAGATTTTTCCAAATGGTATCTCGATGTGGTTAAAGAAGCCGATATGGCAGATTATTCCAAGGTAAAAGGCTGCATGGTCATCAAGCCTTACGGATATGCTATTTGGGAAAACATTCAACAAGAGCTTAATCAACGAATCAAAGAAGCCGACGTTAAAAATGTTTACTTCCCTTTATTGATACCTGAGAGTTTTTTGAATCGCGAGAAAGAGCATGTCGAAGGATTTGCTCCTGAATGTGCTGTTGTAACACATGGCGGCGGCAAGAAATTGACAGAGAACTTAGTTATACGTCCGACGTCTGAAACTATAATGTATGACACTTTTTCCGAGTGGATTCACTCTTATCGCGATTTGCCGCTCAAGATAAATCAATGGGCAAATGTTGTAAGATGGGAAATGCGAACGCGTCCTTTTTTGCGTACAACTGAGTTTTTGTGGCAGGAAGGTCATACCGCTCATTCAGATAAAGCAGGTGCCGATACTGAAGCTCATCGCGCACTTCAAATGTACAAGGATTTCGATCGTGAATTCCTAGCTCTCCCTGTACTAACAGGTGTAAAAAGCGATAAGGAAAAGTTTGCAGGTGCTCTATACACATTAACAACAGAGGCTCTAGCAAGAGACGGAAAAGTCATTCAAGCCGGTACTTCACACAATCTTGGCACAACTTTTGCAAAGTCTTTCAATATCAAATATCAAGATGTGGATGGTGAATTAAAAGAGGTTTGGCAAACATCTTGGGGCGTTTCCACAAGACTTGTCGGCACTTTAATTGTCGTCCATGGTGACGAAAAAGGGCTCAGACTTCCTCCTAAAGTAGCACCTATCCAAATTGTGATTGTGCCTATTTATAAAACAGATGAAGAGCGTGATGCCGTATTGAAAGCTGCAAATCAAATCAAAAACGATCTTAAAAGATTCCGCGTTCAAATCGACGAAAGGACAGGTGTGACTCCGGGATTCAAATTTGCAGAATGGGAAATAAAAGGTGTTCCTGCACGCATCGAAATCGGTCCTCGCGATCTTGCGAAAAGTGAATGTGTGATTGCCAGACGCGATACTGGCGAGAAGGTTTCTTATGAACAGTCTGAATTGTTTACCGCTATGCCTAAACTGCTTGATGAAATTCAGGAGAATTTATATCAACAAGCTCTTAAATTTCAACAGGACAATACTCGATCAGCTGACAACTATGAAGATTTCAAGAAAATCCTTGAAGAGAAAGGTGGGTTTATCATTTCCGGATGGTGCGGTAATGAAAAATGCGAATCAAAAATAAAAGATGAAACCAAGGCGACTATAAGGGTAATTTCGGAAGAAAAACATTCTGGGAAGTGTCTAATGTGTGGAGAGAAGGCGGACAAGAAGGTTTATTTTGCGAAGGCGTACTAGGAAGAAGTAGAAGAAGTTGGAGAAGTGACATAGTGACGTAGTTGAAAATTTAAAATAAAAATATATGGGGAAAATTTCAAAAATACTTATTTGCATTTTTCTGTTCAGCTTTATCCCATACCGCGCTATGGCGACGGAATATGCGCCTGATGCAGCGGTTAGCGTTTCTCCAAGCAGTGGTTCTCTTGAAACGATTTTCGTATTTGATGCTTCCGAATCTGTAGATAGCAGAGGATTTCACAATACGCTTGAATACAGATGGAATTTCAATACAGGATCTTCCGACTGGACTGACTGGAGCAGTGATTCGATTGTCACTCATCAATACTCCGAGGCCGGAACTATTAGCATAAAAGTAGAAGTAAGAGATGCCGATGGCTATACCGATTACGCATGGACTGAAGTAAAAGTCGATGAGGATATCCCATACGAAGCTGAGTTCACCGTCAATCCGGAAAAAGGTGATCTCGATACGGAATTCGCGTTCGATATAGACGTAACTACAAACATAACTATTCCATTATCCGAGTTTGAATACAGATGGGACTTCGACGGGGATGGCGAATATGATACAACTTCCTCAACTTCGGAAAATATGTCTCACTATTACGGCACATCCGGAACTTATACCCCTATTCTCGAGATTACCGCACCTGACGGCACCGCTATGACGATCAGAGGTTATGAAACTGAAGATGCTTCAAGCGGAGGCAGTATTACAGTTTCCTCTTCTTATGACGACCCGAATGCATCTTTGAATTATTATCCTTCGAGTGGGAATGAAGACACCAGATTTTATTTCTCCGCAGAGGACTCTTTTGATACTGATGATTATTTCGATCTCGAATATAGATGGGATTACGAAGGCGATGGGCTTTGGGATACAGATTGGTCAAGCGAATCTGATACAGATTGGAAATATTCAGTTGCCGGAGCGTACGAGCCTACGGTTCAAGTAAGAGATAGCGACGGAAATCTTGATCAAACAAGTATTAACATAACAATCGGATCGGAAGGATTTGCGCCGGAGGCGAAATTTACAGTTAGTGTTGATAGCCGATTGGCGGATAAAGATGTCGGCACGACCGATACCGAATTCACTTTCAATGCCACAACTTCAAAAGACGAAGAGACCTCCGCCAGTGCTTTGCAGGTAAGATGGGATTATGAAGGTGACGGAGAATGGGATACGACTTTTTCAGATGATACGAAGTACGCTTATCATACATATACCGAAGCCGCCGAATACATTCCTACTCTTGAAGTAATGGATTCCGATGGAAATGTTGCGACTTATGATTATGAGATAAGAGTTGTCGAGAATACTCCTCCGAATGCGACTTTTGATGTTGATCCCACCGAAGCTACTCCGGGGGTAGAATTCACTTTCGATGCAGGTTCTTGCTCCGATGATCAATACAAGTCAGCATATCTTGAAGTGAGATGGGATTATGAAGGTGATGGGACTTGGGACACGAATTTCTCCACCACAAAAAGTTCAAGACATTATTATGACGATTCGGGCACTTATGATGTCGTTGTGCAGGTGAAAGATCCTGAAGGACAAACCGCAGAAGCGAGTGAAGAAATTACCGTCTTATCGAATACCGTTCCCGTTGCGGCATTTACAGTTTCTCCTGATAACGGAACTTATTCGACAGCTTTTGCTTTTGATGCGTCCTCTTCTTATGACGGACAGACAGATTCCGCAAGTTTGTGGTACAGGTGGGATTTCGATTATAACGGCGACAGCGATATCACTTATGATACGAGTTGGACTCATACCAAGACCACTTCTCATTATTTTGATACTGATGAAGGCACCGGTGAAATTTCCGTTAGACTTGAAGTAAAAGATGAAGATGATGAAGTGGCGACTGCCGTTCAAACTGTTTCAATTCATTGGGCGTCTCCTTATCTCGAAGAGTTGAAAGATGCCGGAATAATGCGTGGATATTCAGGTGATATGAAACCCGATCAAAACATCACTCGCGCCGAGCTTTTAAAAATTGTTCTCGAAGGAGTCGATACGAATATGAACAGCATGACTTACAAAGGATATTTCACTGATGTTAAGAGCAGCGATTGGCATTGGAAATATGTGGAAAAAGCTTACGAGCTCGGAATAATAAGCGGATATACTGATGGAACTTTTCTGCCTAATCAAAATATAAATCGCGCCGAGGCCGTTAAAATAATTATCGGTGGATTCGGTGTTTTCACTGATGATAATTATGAAAAAGTTTTCGACGATGTTTCATCCGAAGATTGGTTCTTCCCGTACGTTATGGCAGCGTACGATAATTCGTTCGTCAGTGGATATGAAGATGGAACTTTTGGACCTTCTAATAATATGACTCGTGGAGAGGCGGCAAAAGTCGTTTGGACTGCGATGGAGTGATAGTTACAGCGGCATGTCCACCGAGCAAGTCGTGCTCGCTTCATGTTCACCGGTTTCGTCGCTATAAACCGTATTGAATACGCAATCTTTTACCAACGTGCTTCCTCCAGTCGATTTCAAAACGTAAACCGTTTCCCATCCGTTAGGACCGTCTCCCCCATTGCAAGAATAGACTAGGTCATCCCCAATATATCCACTCGTCTTGCAAACACCTATATCGCCCGATGCGTCATTATATTTTTCGTCTGTTACGAAATTTTTCTCATTATCGTATGTTCCTATGATGTTGTTATATTCAGAATTCCCATCAACGTATAATACGAACGATATTTTATCCAAATCCGGATTGTAACAAATTTCCGTACTCAAAATATCACCTTTTTCCTGCAATCCTTTCCAGTTCGATCCGTTAAGAAATTCCAAGACCATTGTTTGAGCAGATGGAATAATTGCCAAATTATAAGTTTTTCTTATCTCTTCCTCGCTATCCGCACAGTAAAAAGAGTTCGCCAAAACATCTCCAAAACTTGCATAAACCGATACCATTTCGGTCTCTAAATTATTACGAATCTCCGTAATTTCAGAATTTTTCCATAAATAAACTCCCGATCCCGAAATTGCGGCAACGAGTAGAGATGTCATGATTACAAGAGTGATTGTTTTGTTTTTTGTCATTTTTTGTTTGTTAAATCGAATCCAATAATAGACATAACCACCTATTTTGCAATTTTTTCATAGTTCGAGAGTTGCACTAGTGGCCGTTTCGTGGTACAATAATACGATTTAAATCTAACCAAAATAAAAATGAAGTTGCATCTAAACATTTCAAAAGTCCTTACGGGCTTTGTTGCAGGAGTCGTATTTATGGCTGCAGTAGGCACAACTTTTGCCGCCACAAGCACGGTTATACCGAATTTTACAGCCATGAAAATTGGAGACACTGCATTGGTTCCATCATCCGGTAATCTTGTAGTAAGCGGTACCGGAACCTTTGAGGGAGGTCTTCGTTCCACAGCCGGTGTTTTTACCAGTTATGTAAAAACAGGTACATTGGTGCCTTCCGCAAGTTCGATTTCACTTGTCGGGTCGTTGAGTGTTTCAGGCAGCACAACTGTCACAGGAGGGTTAACTGCAGGTACAATGGGATCTTTCTATACCGTTGTTGCCAATTGTGCGAGCGGTACTTGTCCGGCATATTCTTATAATGCAGATTATAACTTGGTGAAAACATACTGTGCTACAGGTGATTATGCAGTCGCATGTTTGGATTCACCTGTTGGATTATATTATTCTCAAAGTTGGTCAAATGGAGGTGCCGAATGCGACACATTGAGCGAATCAGATCATATATATGCACAGGCAATATGTTTCAGCCCTGATGGCGGAACCGGTCAAACAGGTACTACAAACATATCGAGCGGAACAATAACTTCTTCAGCTTTTACGAATAGCTTAAGAACATTAACCCTTGATGATATGGGCGTCTCTACCACTATAGACTCTCGTCTTACCGATGCCGTCACAACCGCAGTTGCTTCATATGATTTTTCCCCACAAATATCAACGGCTTTGGAAGCAAATACAGATTTCACTACGCTCAGAGCAGAGTTAGCGCAAGCGCAAACTGACATAGAAGAAGCTAAAGCATTTATGGGCACATTGCCTACAGATCAGGACGGACAACTTGATCTTGCGACTTACTTGGATGTTAACAGTTACGCGCAAATGACAGATCTCTCTACCGCATTGAGCAGCTATGTTAGAACTTCAACACTAACAACAGCCCTCTCGAGTTATGCTACAAGAGCCACTGTAACAGCGTTGAGCACTACGGTATCCGACATGTCAACAACTATAGAGACTGCATTCACTAGCGTAATAAATTCAATTAGCACATTGAATACTGCAGTCGATGGATTGAGCTCTACATTCAGCCCAACCACTCTTCGATCTTTCTCATTCTAAAGTATCTTCAAGTTCCAAATAAAGAAGCGCCCGACTACGATTTGATAAAAAGGTCCGGCGCTTTTTTCTTTTATTCTTTCTCTACTTCCGCAACGCAGGTTTCCTGATCCGATACGTTCTCCAGTTCGCCACACATCCCTTTATCTTTTGTACTTACGGCTTCATCATAGATAAATTTCTGTTCGCAAGTCTTCTTAAGTTCTTCATCTTCGATATTTGAACAATCGCTGCTATTTGCCGACGAGTCTATAATTATTGATTCAAGCGTTGTTAAATCCTGTTCAATTTCAGGATTAGATGTTTCTTCAGACACCTCTCCGCTCTCAACATCAACCTCAACGTCCCCTGCCGTAATGCCATCATCCGTATCTTCTAACGAGTCTTCTCCGCATCCGAAAGATCCCAGCAATAATGCGAGCGCAAGTATGCTTATTGTTTTTTTCATTTTATTTTTATTAAATTTTATTGAGAACTCTTTTAATTTAATATGTTTTATGCAAAATTGAAAGAAGAAGCGGAGTTTTACTCCGCAAAACAAACTAACAAAAAGCTTAAACTAGATTCTTAATCTGCTGCCTGCTGTTATATCCCCAACTGCTTCTTGATATCATCAACTTTTGTAGCCTCTTCCTTTTTCTTCGACTCCTGAACGTACATGGATTCTATGTCTTGCCAATCGCGTTTATGTTCTTCTTCTAGTTTCTTAAGTTGAGCGGCATGTTTTGGAGAAAGCTCGATGAATTTTTCACGTTCCTCTTCAAGGATTTTCACCAATTCATCAACTTGTTCTTGTCTTAATTTAGGGATTGAATCGACAATCCTCTTCTTCTCGTCTCTTGTCAGAGATATCGAACCTGCGAGCAATTTAATGAAATAAGCTTCATCAAATTTAAGGCTATGAGCAGGTATTTTTATTGTAGTTTTGAAATCCTTCATGTGATCCCAGAACTTGTAGTTGGCAAGCGCAGGATCAGGTTTCGCGCCTCCGAATCCGCCCCCTCCAAATCCGTCATTGAAGCCTCCTCCTCCAAATCCGCCTCCCATCGGAGGTGGCGGCATCATGGGTCTTGGAGCCGGTGGCGTATATGAACCGAACCCTCCTGTTTGAGCAGGTGGCGGCGTATAGCCTCCGAAAGGTTGTGCCGGTGGCGGTGGATTATAACCTCCGAAACCATTGTTTTGCGGCATTGCCGGTTGTACAGGTGGTGGCGGAGGAGTGTAGCCTCCGAAACCTTGTGTTGGAGCCGGTTGTTGAGCCGGTGGCATATATGCTGGAGCCGCAGGTCTAGGTGCAGGCATCTGTTGCTGCGGAGCAGCACCATATCCGTTACTGAATCCCGGTGTTTGAGGTTGAACAGGTGGCGGCGTCATCCCGAAACCCCCATTTGGGGATAAAGGTGCAGGCTGAGGCTGAACAGGTTGAACCGGTTGAGCTGGTGTAACAGGAGTAACTGGCGTTGCAGGAGTAGTATCATCATATTGAAAACTCCAACTTCCCGAGAAGCCTCCCATTCCTGAATCGTCTTGTTGTTGCCCTTGTGGATTTGAGCTATCCATATGATGAATTTATTTAAATTTTTCTAGATTTTTAATTTAATCTTCGCCCTGAAGACAGTCAATTCGTATTATCAAGACTTTATTATACAACTAAACTAAAAACTTGTCCAGTTTTTATGCGTGAAGAATTCACTTCTGCTCCGTTCGTTCATAAAGCTCTTTCACCTCTTGTCCCGCGTATATTGCAGTTATCGTAAGAAGCGTGCCGTCTTCCGAGATATCATAAGTATAAACAATATAATCCGTAACAGGTCCGGGACAATTGCTGCTGGCGACTTTCATGGTAAGTGCATTCCCTTCCGCCACAAGTTCTCCCGTTGTTGAGCATAATACAGTAAAAGCTTCGTAAGATTTATCCTTCATCTCAAGAGATGCCGGCTCGGCGGAAACCAATTCTCCATTAACATAACTACCCTGACGCATCCACATCCCGATATAACGGGTATCCGTTTCCTTAGATACATCCATGTCTTCAGTCGGAGTCTGTTCCATGGCCGGAAGGCAGCCGGATAAGGCTATTGCAGAAATCAAAAGAAGCGTAGGCAAGAAATGTTTGGTTTTCATTTTTGAGTTTTTAAAGAAAATATACGATTAGTATAATGTTTGATTTGATAAGTGTAAAAGATACATGGCGGTAACACGCATGTTTCTACTTATTTTCTGCCTGCCTATCGGCAAAGGCAGGTTTGTTTTCGGTTTTTTGCGCTAGCACAAGCCGTTTTCCAAAGTCGCGAGCTTGACGAAGGCGTGATTTTATAGTACCGTACTCTTCTTTATTATCAAGTACTAGGATAATGGATATTAGATATAAAACCTTCATTGGCTCTGAACAATCTTCCCCTTATTTGCATAGATGCTTAACTGACGCAGAGTTATTGGAGTCTCTAGGACCTGAGCAAGATAAATTCGCAAAACATGTTGAACGGCTCTTAAAAGATGACGATGACAACAATCGTCCTTCCATCTCGTTAGCGGTAGACAACGCAACTGATCAATTACTAGGAGTAAAAACATTTACTGCCGGTCGCTATTCCATAGGTGGTGGATGGGCTGCTGTAAAAAAAGCTGTTAGGAGAATGCGTATTTGCACTAATTTAGATCATGAAATGGCAAGAGCTGCTGCGACTTTTGGCATAGAAGAAATATATGAAATTCCTGAGACTGACGCAGGACAATCTTATTTAGACAATAGCCCTTGCCATGAAGTAAATGCGTTTGGCGTTTACGTTAGAAGGGTTGCTAATGAGATAACACTATCCAAATAAATAAGTTTTCTAGATAAGGCTTGAGTACATTGCGCTGTGGTTAACACGCATGTTTCTACTTATTTTCTGCCTGCCTACCGGCAAAGGCAGGTTTGTTTTTGGGTTTTTGCGCTGAGAGATCAATGCTTGACTACACATTACCTCTTAGTGTAATATTAGTACAGAATTATTATCCCTAATTTTTAAGAACAAATGACCTCCTTGACGATTAATCTCGAAAATCAGCTTAAGCAAATCGTACAGAAAAAAGCTAAAAGAGATGGCGTAACATTAACATTTGTGGTCGTCCAAGCTCTTAAGGCTTATGAAAGCGACAAGCTGAAGTTTGGACTTGTATCTGATGACAATGAAATTACCGCTTCTTTTGATGTCTCTACTCCTATCGGCAAGAAAGCTTGTTTGAAAAGTTTTGAATCACTCTGCAAATGAAGAAAATAATTCAGAGAACAAAACGGTTTGAAAAATCTTTCTCGAAACTTGGCGCAAAAGTACAGAAGCTTTTCATTAAGAAACTTTCTATTTTTATTGATAATGAGTACTCGCCTTCTTTAAGAACTCATAAGTTAAAAGGAGAACTTCAAAATCAATATGCGTTTTCCGTTACCGATGATATCCGTGCCGTTTATGAGAAAGTCTTAATTAAAGACCGAGAAGTGATTGTTTTCACTTTTATTGATATAGGAGGACATAATAAGGTTTATTAAGTCGGTTAAATGTATGTTAAATGAATTAACATAGTAATTTGGCATGTTAATTTAGCGGTGCGGGATTTAACATGAGACAGAATTAACAGAGTATTTTGTCGACTTTTTTCGTGTTGAGTTTCGCATTCGCGAAACGACTTATAGTAAAAGCGCGAGGATCGCTTCGCTTCCTTGCGCTGTGGTAACACGCCTTTTTCTACTTATTTTCTGTTTGTTTTTGGGTTTTTGCGCTAGTGAAAGCCGGTTGCATGTTTAAATTCCGAATCGTCGTGCACTACGTACGAAACGGTTACTTTTATATTACGATGAAAGCGAACCTAAAAAGAGGGATGTTTTGTAAAAGTATCAAATTACGCAAATTGACACAACTTTTCATCCTGATACGGCCCTCTCGCTTGTTCATCAGGGGCAAGTCTGGCAATCAAATGTCCAATTGTATCAGCAGCTATGACTCTTGTAATGGACTTATCGCCTATATCCCCATCAACCATACCATTTTGCACATATCGATCAATAACCGATCTGTCTTCTGCGAATCCAACAATGTCTGTCCATGGTACTGGTGCGCCAACAGTCATACTACCTGCCCCTACCCTTGCATTTTGGATAAACTCATTATATTCGTTGTCCGAACGGGTAACTGGTAAGATATTTCTCGTGCCACTGACGAAAGTTGGTAAAATCATCAATGGAATATCGTTTTTTGTCATAAGGTAAGGGACCGCTGTTGTTTTAGGTTCTATTCTAACCATTGCCTCATCGCCTCTACCACCTTCCGGGTAAAGAACTACTGTCTTCCCACCTTCGGTGGCATACCGTAATAATGCACGCATAGCACGATTATTTTGCCTGTTCATTTCAGCTGCGTCCGCTCCGGTCTCTTGCATTATTTGACCACCTGATGCTGCCATAGACTGATACTTCGCAGAAAAGATTTGGAATCTTCTTAATCCTGATGTCATTATTAACGGAATCGCATATATATTCACAGCATGACCGGACATATACGCCCAATCTTGAACAATATCATCTCCATAAGCCCTTCTAAGAAGAGTTTCCATTAATAAATTGTCCGCACCACTCTGATGATTCTGAACGAGGAGTACATTCCCCCCACCCTTAAGATGCTCTTGCGCTTGTTCAAAATGCTCACCACCATGCAATACACTGTCGTGACTTACAAAGTGATCACCTAGTGCATTAAATATGTCCCTTGATTCAGCAATAGGCTCTGTCACACCTACAGATCTACTCTTCTCACCAATTGTGGGCATTACAGCTCTTAAGCTTTGAAGAAAACGACATCGCAATTCTGAAGTTACATCCTCGCAAAGCCTATTCCTTTGACATGTTTCCTGTAGAGCAGATAGTACATACTCTTCTACGCCATCAGTTTGACCGATAGTAAATCTTGGAGCAGCTTGTTCGTGCAGATTGTTATACATAATTGAATAATTACAGAGGGTCTATTTTATGCAAAAACGGGCTTTTGTCAAGTCCGTCGTTCGTTTTTCAAACAATCAACAGAGTATTTTGTCGACTTTTTTAACTTTTTCTACTTTTTTTTGGTGGACGGTACTGGGTTCGAACCAGTGACCTCATCGACGTCAACGATGCGCTCTACCAACTGAGCTAACCGTCCTTAACTTAGAAACGCGTCACGATTTTAGTGAT
>Ga0208373_1003383_pt1 | contig 15748 bp, 16 predicted proteins | sample RifOxyC2_FD_184036 | JGI IMG/M metagenome (GOLD analysis project Ga0208373, IMG submission 184036) | Soil microbial communities from Rifle, Colorado - Rifle Oxygen_injection C2 (SPAdes) | ecosystem: Environmental > Terrestrial > Deep subsurface > Rock core/Sediment | place: Rifle, Colorado...
CTAGAAGCCAAAAATCATGGCAAAGCAACAGAACTTTTATTTGATATTGTTGATAAAAAAATAGATTTAAACCTTGAACTTATTTTGAAATTGCATAAAGAACTTTTATTTGATATAGACCAAGAAAACGCTGGGGTTTTCCGCAAAATTCAAGTTTATATTTCAGGATCAGAAGAGAAATTACCAACCGCAAAAGAAGTCCCAAATTTAATGAAATCATTTTTTAAATGGTATGAAGAAAATAAGAATAAACTACACCCATCAACTCTTGCAAGCTTAGCCCATTTCAAATTTGTAAAAATTCATCCTTTTGTTGATGGAAACGGAAGGATTGCAAGATTGCTTCTTAATTTAATTCTTTTACAAAATTCTTATCCTGTAGTTATCGTGCCAGTTATATTAAGATCAGAATATATTACAAGCTTAAAAAATGGCGAAACAGCTTTTTGTGATTTTATCTACAAAATTATTTTACAAAACATCAAAGATTATATTTCAATGGTGAAAAATTAATACAAATTTTTGTTTTTTTAAAAAACCTACTTTTCTACTAAATAAAGCTTCTTAAGTACTAGACCTAAAGATTTAAAGGCTTCAATATCAGTCATTCCTGTAGACAATAATTTAAATTTACCTTTATTCGTCTTCAATATCATTTTTGGAGCTATATTTGTCCCCTTAATTACACAACCATTTTCCATAAATTCAAAACTGCTAATATCTGCCGGATGAAAACAATAACTATATTTTTTTTCATTTACCAATACATCTAAATCAATACTGCTAATTTTCTTCTCATATTCATTAATTTTTTCTATTGTTCTATTAGAAAATAGATGAAGATTGGCAATTGTCACTGGTCCTGAAAAGGGATTACAAGTAACAATAAGATCAATATTTACACCTAATCCTGTATGAATAAGATAAAGCAAGTCGTCTTTTAATATTATCGAATACATTCTCGCATTAGTTATCAATCCTTGTGGCTTGCGAATTTTATCAACACGTAAATTCATGTTTACTCAAATACTCCTTCACCTCCTTAATCCTAAATTTTCCAGTGTGGAAAACTGATGCCGCCAACACCGCATCAGCTCCTACCATTATTCCATCATAAAAATGTTCTAGCTCCCCTGCCCCACTCGAAGCAATCAAAGGAATATTCAAAACCTCACTTACAGCTCTCAACATTTCCAGATCATAACCATGATTCCTCCCATCTTCATCAATCGAATTGAGTAAAATTTCTCCAGCACCTCTACTTTGCATATCTTTTAAAAACTCAATCAAATCAATCCCAGTATTTTCTCTCCCTCCTTTGATCCAAATCGTCCATTCATTCCCAAGTCCCCCTGATAAGGGGGATTTAGGGGGTTGCCTTCTTTTCGCCGAAACCGAAATCACAATCGCCTGCGATCCGAAATATTTACTTGCTTGCGAAATCAAATCTGGATTCGTAACTGCAGAAGATTCAATCGAAACTTTGTCAGCACCAGCTTTCAAAATATCTTTAATATCATCAATAGTTTTAATTCCACCTCCAATTGTAAACGGAATTGAAATTTCTTTTGCAACTTTTGAAGCTAAATCAACAACAGTTTTTCTTTTATCTGATGTTGCCGTAATGTCCAAAAAAACCAATTCATCCACTCCTTCTTTTTCATAAAATTTAGCAAGCTCAACTGGATCTCCAGAATCTTTTAAATTCTCAAAACTAACACCTTTTACAACTCTACCATCTTTAACATCTAAACACGGAATTATTCGTTTGGTAAGCATGAAACAGTTTTTAAAAAATCATTAGCATTAAGAATTTTAATACCTCTAAATTTCTTTAAATCAAGCAAATGCTTATCACCAGAAATAATATAATCTGCATTCCCTTCTATAGCTGTAGCGATAATGATATCGTCATCTGGATCATTTCTTACCACTCTAAAAATTTCTGATAATTTTACAAAAATACATTTAATATAAATATTATAAAAAAACCGATTTATTTCATTTTGAGTTACTTTCAAATATTTCTTAATACGAGGTCTTTCTAAAACATCTCGAATTTCCTGAAAAATTGGAGCTGAAAAAATTAATTGAAATTTATCCTCCATTGCAAATTTAATAAGTTTTGCTTGAGTACCATCAGGTCTAAGAATAGCACTGACATAAATATTTGTATCTAATACAATTCTAAGCATCTATTTAATTTTAGAATTTTTACGTACCGCTCTCACTTCTTCTACAATCAAATTTTCAATATCTTCATCTTTATTATAAACTTTTTTCCTTTGCGTCCAAGTATCAAACAGATTTTTCATATCTTTTTTAGCTAATCCTTGAATACGAGCAAAATCATAAATAGAAACCATCGCGGCAAGAGGCTTTCCGTCTCGCTCAACAACAAAATACTCCCCTTGCAAATTCACCCTATTCAAAAATTCACCTAAATTCTGTCTAAATTTAACAGCTGGGATTGCCGATAAAATCGCTTCATCTGTAATCATTTTTAAATAAATTAATAATTTTAAACATTACTAAGTATATATGACCATATTGATCATGTCAATCGTTTTGATCATACTAATCACAACAATTAATTTTCTATTTTAATATCCCTAAATTTATCAGAAAATATAGATATAGCTTGTAATACAGCTAAACATCTTATAACTCGATGCAGACCAACTACCCTTGCCCCCTTTAACGCATTATTTATCCCCAGATTAGCAACAATCCGATCTGTTAAATCCTTATGTAAAACTATACATTGTCTTAATTTTTCACTTTCCATGTCATGTAAAACTATAAGGAATCTCATTCTATAATTTTTTTCCCAATTAACAACTAATGAATGTTGATCGACCTTAACATTTAATGCTAAAAATAAATCTATATCACCTTCAGTCAACTCCCCTATCTTAACATCAACTTCAGCCAAAAAATCTAACACAAATTTTCCTTCATTTCCCATATCTTTTTTTTATTTTCTTAAAAGAATTATATTGTATTCCTCTTTAATCTAAATTTCAACTCTTTCAACCCAATCTTCCCCTCATACACCGCCCTCCCAATAATCACAGCATCACAACCAATTTCTTTCAATTTCAAAAAATCTTCTTGGCACGAAACGCCTCCTGAAGCCACCAATTCTCCTTTAAAAATACTTCTTATTTTAAAAATTTCCTCAAAATTTGGCCCTTTCAGCATGCCATCAGTTGCAATATCAGTATAAATAATTGTTTGAACGGAAACTTTTTCTAAATTTTTTATTAAATCAATCGCCTTGATTTTTGAAATTTCCTGCCAACCTTTTATCGCAACAAATCCATTTTTCGCATCAACGCCAACAATAACTTTTTCTAATCCAAATTTTCCAATCATTTCTTTTACAAATTCTATATTTTCCAAAGCCTTTGTCCCCAAAATTATTCGATAAACTCCTATATTTAATAATTTCAAAATTGTTTCTTCATCTCTTATGCCTCCACCAACTTCAACTGGAATTTTTACATTTTTTACGATATTTTCAATTATTTTAAAATTCTCCTGACTTCCGTTTTTCGCTCCATCCAAATCAACAATATGAATCATATCCGCTCCTTCATCTTCAAATTTTTTCGCAACCTCAACTGGATTATTTGAATAAAATTTTTGTTCAGAGTAATCGCCTTGTTTGAGACGGACACATTTACCATTAATTAAATCGATAGCGGGAATAATTTTCATAAATTAGTGGAAAGGAAAAAGAAAAAAGAAAAAAGTTAAAGTAAGCAGAAATTTTTTAAAAGTTCTAGACCAACCTCCCCCGACTTCTCCGGATGGAACTGCGTACCATAGAAATTTTCTTTTTTCACAATTGCACAAAATTCATTACCATACTCACAAGTCGCCAAAGTATATTCATTTACTGAACAAAAGTAAGAATGCACAAAATAGAAATAAGAATGATTAGGGATATTTTTCAAAATTCTAAATTCTAAATTCTTAATTCTTAATTTTTCATCCTTCATTTTACATTTTTCATTTTCAATTTTTAATTTAATTTCGTTCCATCCCATCTGCGGAATTTTCAACTTTTCATTTTTCATTTTACATTTTTCATTTTTCATTTTTTTCACTCTCCCCTCAATCACCCCCAAACATTCCGTGTCGCCTTCTTCCGAAAACTCATACAAAAGTTGCATCCCCACGCATATCCCCAAAAATGGTTTTTTGAAATTTTTTATAACATCAATTAAATCCAATTTTTTTAGTTCAGCCATTGCCTGAGCATTATGCCCCTGTCCTGGAAAAATAATTTTATCTGCTTTGGCGATTTCTTCTTTTTTTGAACAAATTTTGTATTCAAATCCTAACTTTTCCAAAGCATTTGCAACTGAAGTTGGATTGCCGGAATTATAATCTATTAGTGTAATCATAACATTGTCATTCCTGCGAAGGTAGGAATCTAAAAATTTAAAAAATATTCTTCTAAGGCATCAAGATTCCTGTTTTCACAGGAATGACAAGAGGAAGGCGAGAAACTTCCCATCTCCACTGCCTTGCTCAAAGCCAAAAGAGAAGTCTTTGGAGTATAAGAAACAGCACCTTTTTCTTTATCCAAATTTATTAAATTTAAGACCAAAAATGGACAGCAAAACAAAGCCCTTTTGATAAATACTAACCAATCATCTTCTAACAAATCTCTTTTTTTAAGTTCAGAAATTAATGGCTTCCAAAATTTTTCCACTTTTAATTTAAATAACTGCATTCGAAAATCATTTTCCTGCAAATCCCAATTGTGATTTATTTTTATCACTTTATTTTTATCATCTAAATCAAATTTAATTTTCAAATCTTTTTCCAAAAGTTCTGGATTATAAAGCCAAAATGGATGAGCGAAAATATTATGAAAAGTCGCTTTCACTTGAGTTAATAAAACATGCTGAATATCTTCTGCAAAAGCTGGATCAAAATATTTAAATTTATATCCATTATTTTTTTCAAAACAAAAAATATTCCCATAATGATCATCTCCATGACCGACACAAACTGGCACTTTTTTAAATCGAAAAGGATCCAAAATTTCTGTTGCGCTTACAATTAAATCCTTCAAACTTGATTCATATTTTCTACCATTAATAACCCATTTATATTTTTTCAAAACTTCAAAATTTATTTTTTTATTATTTGGTAAAACAACTTCTTTATTTTTATAAAAACTATCAACTCTTGGAATGCCATCTTTTAGTTTTAACCGTCTATAAAATAATTGCAAAAGTTTACTTTTATCATATTCTTCAGCAGAAACAATTTTCAAAGTTTTCAAAGCCACGTTCAAAGCCTTCTCATCCATCCTCTCCTGCTCCTCCAAAAACTTTTTCTCATTTAGAATTTTTTTCTTTTCATTTAAAACATCAAAACATCTTTTCGTTTCTACCTTTTCATAAATCAAAATTTGCTTACCTGGAATTTTTGAAACATACAAAGGCTTAATAATTGGGAATCCATATTTTTCTAAAAGTTCAGCCCGATAATATTCTTCCAAAATCTCATTTTCCTCGGTATGAAATTTAAAAAATAACTCTTTTTTATTTTGGACTTTCACAAAACCATTTACAGAATTTAAAGATAGTTGGCTTTTCTGAATCTGCACTTTATCAATTTTCAAATCTAAAAAAAGCTCGGACAATAAAGTCTTCAAAACAATTTCTGCTTTCAAAATTTCACTTTTATCAACCAAATTTTTTATTCCTTGCACGTTCATAAGGAAAAATTTAAAGGCGCGAATTCATTTTTTAACAAAAATAAAATATTTATTTTCAAACCAGGAATTTTTTCACTTAAAATCTTTTTCATTTTTTCCAAATCTTTTTTATGAATTTCTTTTTCTTTAGTAAATTCAATTTCACCTAAGCCGTAAGCCCCACAATCCTGATGATTGACTAAATAAACTTCTTTTGTTCCGTGCAATTTTACAGAAAGCTCAACATATTCCAAAACTTTTTTCATATCCTTAACTCCACCCGGAATTGAAATCCGATCAATATTTCCAATCAAATCATTTTTTTGCAAAAATTCATTCAAAGCTTTCTGAAAACGAAAATCTATACAATGAACAATAACAGCCTTACAATTATGAGACATATTATAAATTTTAAATTATAAAATCCTTTAAAGAAAAAATAACTATATCTGCTCCTGCTTTCTCCAAATTCTCAAAACTATCTGCCCCTGTAGCAACTCCAATTACCCGTACAGGCACATTGTTTACCCGCCGAAGTTTCAACGAAGGAGGGCAATGTGCCTCCATTTTCGCACCAACAGCTGATCTAATACCGACACACGAATCTTCAAAAACATAAAATTGCTTTATCTTCTTAAACTTTTCCAAAACTTTTTCTATCACAAAAATATAAATATCCGGCGCTGGTTTTTTCGCGATTTTTCCAAACGTATCATAACCAATCACATCTTCAAAATATTTTAAAATTCCACAATTTTTCAAAATTCTTTTAATATCTTCTTCTTTATTATTTGAAACTACATATTGCACAGCGTCTTGACTTTTAAATTTCTCCAAACTTTCTGCAACATTAGGCAACAAATCAAACTTTGCATTCCTTCTAAATTCCTCAAATTGAACAATAAATTTATTCAAATTTTCTTCTGAATACTTCTCGATTTTCTCCAAAATCATTTTACAAAATTCAGGCACAGCACAAGCAAAAATACTTTTCAAAAAATCTTTCGAAACTCCATTTTTCACCCCAAATTCTTTTTCCAAAATTGGATTAATAACTTTCAAATCCAAACCAAGAGAGTCAATTAGTACTCCATCCATATCCCACAATATCGTTTTCATAAAAATAAGTTTTTAAAAGCGTAATGTCATCCCCGACTTAGCAAATTAATTTTCATTAAATCTTATTTCAACACTCCTCTTATGTGCATCCAACCCCTCCACATCAGAAATCATCTGCACAATTGGTTTCAAATTATCTAAACCTTCCTTTGTCAAAATCTGGTATTCAGAAGTTTTTTGAAACATACTTACACAAACGGGAGAAGAAAATTTTGGAGCATTACCTGTTGGCAAGCAGTGGTTCGTTCCGCTCGCATAATCTCCAACTGCCACGGGAGCAAAATTACCCAAAAATATTGATCCAGCGTTTCGAAGTTTAGGGAGTAAAGATTTTGGATTTTCAATCATTACTTCCAAATGCTCTGGGCTATACTCATTTGTTAAATCTATTGCCTGATCAAAATTTTCTACCACAATCAAAGCACTATAAGCTTCAAGAGCTTTTTTAATATATTCCTTTCGATTCAAAGTCTCAAATTGTTTTAAAATTTCTACTTTTGTCTGTTCAGCTAATTCCAAATTATCAGTTATTAAAACTCCAGCTGAATCAGGCCCATGCTCACATCGAGCCAAAATATCAGCCGCAATATAAACCGGATTAGCAGTTTTATCAGCCAAAATTATCGCTTCTGATGGACCAGATAACATATCAATCCCCACCTGCCCAAAAACTTGTAATTTTGCCGCTTGAACCCATGGCGAACCTGGACCAGCAATCTTATTTACTGGTTTAATTGTTTCAGTCCCGTATGCCAAAGCTGAAATTCCAGCTACTCCCCCAACTCGATAAATTTCAGTTGCACCAGCCTCATTAGCCGCAACAATAATTTCATAGTGATCTCCAGTAGGTGGAAATACAACAACTATTCTTGGAACTCCTGCCGCTTTTGCTGTAACTGTCAAAATTTGTGAAACAGTTGGAAGTGGTGCTTTACCTGCTGGCACATATAAACCAACAGCATCAATCGGCGTTACTCTTTGCCCAGTAATAACCCCTTTCGTGCTTTCAATTTCCCAATTCTCAACTTTTTTCAATTGTTCCGCCTGATATTCATGAAACTTTTTTGAAATTGAAATCTGTTTTTTTATCATTTCCAAAGTTTGAGGATTCACTTTTTCATAAGCTGTTTTAATATCTTCTGCTGATACTTTTAAATTTTTTATATCAAAATCAGGATTATCAAATTTTCGAATATAATCTACCAAAGCACTGTCGCCCTTCTCCTTCACATCCTTAATAATCAAAGCAACTTGATCTTTAATAGAATCAATATCAGCAACAGCTCGACGCATAATTTTCATCTTAATTTTAGGATCAATTTCCGACCATTTATAAATTTGAATCATATTATAAAATTTTAGATTATAGATTATAGATTATAAATTAAAGTAATTAGTAACTAGTAATCAGTAATTGGGATATCTTTTATAAAATTATTACCAGTTACCAATTACCCATTACCCATTGCCCATTGCCCATTACCCATTACCCATTGCCCATTACCCATTACCCATTACCCATTGCCCATTACCCATTACCCATTACCCATTGCCCATTACCCATTACCAAAATTCTCAGCTCTCAGTTCTCAGTTCTAAAATTCATCATTCACCATTCATTATTCATAATTAATTTCAATGCTTCAAAAACTTCTTCTTCATCCTCCTCTCTCGGCACTCCCAAATAAACTAAATCTGGATCCATATTTTCAAAAATACTACAATCTTTAACGAAAATATTTTGCAAAATTAATTTTTCCTTTATTTCTTTTGCTAAAAAATCTGTTTTTATTAAACAAAAAGACGTTCTGGTCTCAAAAACTTTTATTCCTTTTATTTTCTTTAATTTATTCTCAAAATCCTTTTTGCGTTTTAGGAATTTTTGAACAAATTTTTTATTCAAATTTAAATTATCCATAACTGCCATTGCTCCAGCTTGAGCTAATCTATTAACAGCAAAAACCTGACTTGAACCTTCAGCTTTTTCAAAAAATTTCATTATCTCCTTATCAGCAATTGCATATCCAATTCGCAGACCAGACAAACCAAAAGATTTTGAAAAACTACGCAAAACAATTAAATTTGGATATTTTTTAATTAACGAAATTGCTGATTTATTTTTTGAAAGCTCAAAATAGCATTCATCAATTACTAAGATTCCTTGATAAAATTTCAAAATTTCTTCAATCTGCTCAAAACTTAAAAGCAAATTACCAGTTGGATTGTTGGGATTAGCAATAAAAGCTAATTTTGTCTTTTTCAAACTCTTTTGTAATTTATCAAAATCCAAAGAAAAATCTTTTTCCAAATAAACATATTTTTCTTTTCCGCCCATCAGCTGAATTGCCGCTAAATAAGCCGGAAAACTAGGAGCAATCAACAAAACTTCATCTTTTTCTTCAATAAAAACCTTAGCGATTAATTCGATTAAACCATCCTCGCCATTACCTAAAAAAATATTTTCTGTCAAAACTTTACCAACATAATCAGCAATTTTCGCTCGTAAATCATTCTTCACCGGATCAGGATAAAAATTCATAAACGTCGCTTCTTGCCGGACTGCTTTTAAAGCTGGTTGAAACACATAAGGATTTTCTCCAAACATCAAGCGCACGGCCGAAGTACAAGGCACATTACCCCACTTCAGCAATTTCATGTTTCTAACGGATTGTCTAACCAATTTTTTCATAATTTAAAATTTATAACTTCATAAAATCATCTTTTCAATCGGCCCAACCAAAATTCCTGTTGCTCCAACATTTTTCAATTTTTCAATTACCTCCCAAAAAACATTTTCCGGAACAACAGAATGTATAGCAACCCAATTTTTTTTATTTAAAGGCAAAATAGTTGGCGAAGCTAATCCTGGAATAATTTCTATAATTTTCGAAATCGCTGTAACTGGAGCGTTCATCATAATATATTTCGTATTTTTAGCTTGAATTAGACTAGAAATTCTAGTTTTCAGCTTCAGAATCTTTTGTTTTTTCTGATTATTTTGTAAAGATTTTGGATTAACTATAAGTTTTGCTTCTGACTTAAAAATCTCTTCAAATTCAACTAAATCATGAGTTTTCAAAGTACTGCCTGTCGAAGTTAAATCAGCTATACCATCGGCTATATTTAAATATGGTGTCACCTCCACACCACCCTTAAAAGATATGATTTCAATTTTTATTTTTCTTTGATCAAAAAACTTTTTTGTTACTTTTGGATAAGAAGTCGCAATTTTTTTATTTTGAAAATCAGCTAACTTTTTTATTTTACTTTCTTTTGGTAAAGCCAATACGAATCTACATTTTCCAAATGCCAAAGGCATCATTTCTGTTACCTTCACTGACGATTCCAAAATAATATTCTCCCCTACTATCCCCAAATCAGCAAAATCATCATTCACCAAAGCTATAATATCATCATCTCTTACCAAAACTATCTCTATCGGTAAATTATAACATTTAACAAACAAAGTCCTTTCATTTAATTCAAATTCCAAACCAATATCTTTCAGTAATTGAAGACTTTTTTCTGCCAATCTCCCCTTCTTCTGCACCGCAATTTTTAAATTTTCATTTTTAGTGTTCATTTATTTTATTTTAACGTATTAGCATATTAACACGTTAAAATTTTATTCAAAATTAAAAAATTGTCAAGAGGAAAAGAAAAAATAATAAAAACTAAAAATGCTTTAATGAATTAGATACTGCCTGTAAGCAACTAAATACTGCTTCTGTAATAAGATAAGCACTTCTTATCGAAGAATCCCTCAAAAATAAAGGATCATAAGAAGTACGAACATACTCATTTAACACATCTTCTGGATCACTATAATCATTTAATATCTCTACAATTTCACGTAAAAAATATGGTCGAACATCCACTCGTTCTTCTTCATCAAAATATTTATTTATAAAACATTGCAATGCAGATAAAAAATCTTCACTAAATAAAACTTCTCGTGGTATTTTTCCTGATTCGTCAATAAAACACGGATTCTCATCTCGAAATTTTTTTGCCGCTTCAATATTTTTCAACATCTCCTCTCTACCTTTTAAAGATAAAGCAAAATATTCGTGAGTTGCTGTAATTGCTCGCTCACACCGGACATCATCATCTGCAAACATTGATTTTAATTGTTGTTGGAATAAAGATTTAATTGTTAAGAAATAATCCTCTAAACATAATGAAGGAATTTCCGTTTTCAGCACTGATCTAAAATAATCAGAAACTTTTAATATTACATGTCCTATATTTTTTAAGTTACGATAATTTGTTCTGCACTGATCATAAAACTCTCGTGAAAAAAACCTTAAAAAGTCCCCTTCTTTTACATAATTTTGTAAATATTTTGCACACAAAGCCTCATAACCTAAATCAGACACTATCCCATGAACAAAAAACAATTCTAATCCAATTCGCCTCACACTTGGAAATATTTCAGATTGATTACGCGCTAGATCTTTCACCCCTTCCCCAATTCTCGTCCCCAAACCATTTCCAATATTTGTACGATACGAAACTCTCATTGGTGTCGAAACACTTGTTAAACTATCTATAGTACGTCCGATCCTACCTGCCTGTATTCCAAAAGCGGAATCTTCCCCTCCAGGTACATGAGGTATTCCGCCTGCCAACACAAAAGTATCCATTCTGGCCGCCATATTCCCACCACTAAATCCGCCCCAAGATTGCAAATTTAATAATCTAGACAAACCACATCTAACTGCAGTTTCAATCTGAAACAACATCATCGCCAAATTCAATTCTTCCTTATCATGATCAGGAGAAAAAAAACGAAATACACCGGTCGCACCTGCTAAAAGAGGATTTACGTCAAACTTTTTAAATACATCTTTTAATGCATGTCGATGCGAAATTCCTCTTGGATCAGTTAATAAGCTATCCCCATCTGTAAAAAAAAGAATTCCATCTAAATTAGATATTCCTTGAAAACGTTTTACAGCCAAACATCCAGCATAATTTTTTGCTATGCCAGCATTACATTCGTCAAAAGCTTTTCCTAAAGAAGACTTGTCAGCATATCGTATCTTAATTCCAGACTCGCAAATAGTTCTCCATATATCCTCAATCGGCATATCGAATTTTCCTGTTCTTGGACTATACAGAGTAGCTCCTTTCAAATCATCAGGAATTGCTGTTCTTTCAGCCAAAGCTTTTAATATTTTCAAAGTCTTTTGATTATCAACAAACGCCGCAGTTTGTTGCAAAGCCTCATCAGCACTATTATTAACAACGCAAATAACTTCAAATTGAGGAACTAAATCTTTAATATCTTCTTGATTAGCAATTGATTCAAGTAAAGCAAGAATATTTTTACTTTCCTCTTTTAATGCTACTAAAATTGTTAAACGACAAGGAGCTTCCATTTTCGGTTCAATATCAGGAATATCACCACAATCATTTTCTATAAAATCTGCAACAATTTGATAATGACGTAATTTTTGACAACGGCGAGCTTCCCAATTTTGCGCTTCAACGCTTAATTCCATAATATATTACTAGAACTTAAGAAGATAAATTTAAGATAAAATATGCTTTTCGTCAAGTGTATAAAATACTATAATTTAATGCTATTATATAAATATAAATTTAAATTTAATTATTCTCATCTTTGAATCTTCAAAATCTCATTAACTCCTTTATCTCCTCTCCCTCTCCTGATTCTCAAATTCTTCAGGAGCTTTTTCAAATTTACAAAACCGCTACAAAAAATATTAATTATTCACAAAAAAATGAAGCAAAATTCACAACTATTGATGCCGAAGCCTGTTTTTTAGATCTAAACCGAACATGGATTCTAGCTAAAAGCTTAATCGTACAGACGCATTGCAATGGGTCTTTATCAAAGCAACCCTCTAAATTGTCTATCCTTGAAGCTGGTTCCGGCACGGGAATTATTGCTATTATTGCGGCAATTTTGAACCCAAATCTTCATATCCTCGGTTTAGAAATAAATCCTGAAACTTACGAAAAATCAAAAGCTTTCATCAAATATCTAAATTTAGATAATCAAATCCAAATTTTAAATCTTGATGCTACAGATCCAAATTTAGCAAAAAAGATCCAATCGAGCATATTCAATATCATTTTCTCTGAAACTCTTTCCGGAGGCTTGTTTTTCGAACCGCAACTCCAAATAATGCAAAATATCCGAAAATTTTTAAAACCAAATGGTATTTTAATTCCGCAAAAAATTTCACTCTATCTTCATCTCGAAGATCCTTTTATCCGTGAACCATTAACTGAAAACATTAAATATGCAGAGATAAATTTTCAAACTTACGAAAAACAAATAATTTCCGCAAATCTACAAATCCCAATCAAATATTCAGGTACGCCAAACATAATCGTAATTTTAAGCGAACTTCAACTAACTAATGAAATCAAAACTCAAACAGATTCCCGATACAACAACTTCTTAAATCGAGCAGTTATAGAAATTCCAAAAGAGAGACAAATTAAATTAAAAGAAGCAGATATTCTAAATTTACAAATTACCTATCAAGCTGGATCATCCACTAATTCTTGCGATTTACAAATAAATCATTGAAATTCATACCAATTCCCAATTTTCAATTTTCAATTCCTTTCACCTCTTTCTTTGCCTTGATATGCGATAAATTGTATCTTCCTTGATCGTCAATTTTCATCAATTTTACTGGTAAGATATCTCCTATTTTCACAATAGTTCCTGGATCCTTTACAAAACTATCTGATAATTCAGAAACATGAACAAGACCGTCTTTGCCTGGCACAAACTCAACAAAGGCACCAAAATTTTCTACTCTCACGACTTTACCTTCAAAAATATCCCCAACTTGAGGCTTATAAACTAATCGTTTAATCCACTGAGACGCCTTATTGCCACTCTCACGATCAGGAGCAGTAATAGTTACAAGATGCGTTTCATCATCAATATTTATTTCTACTCCACATTCTTTCGTGATCTTTTGAATTGTTTCTCCTCCCCTACCAATGACAATTTTTACATCATTTTCATCTATTTTAAAAGAATCAATCAGCGGTGCATTTTTATTTAATACTGGCCTAGGAGCGCTTAACGCTTTGCTCATGCCATCCCAGATATAGTTTCTGCCAATTTTTGCTTGTTTTAAAGCTTCTTCCAATAAAGTTAGTTTAAGTCCTTTTACTTTGATATCCATTTGCAAAGCGGTAATCCCTTTTTCGGTACCAGCGACTTTGAAATCCATATCTCCCAAAAAATCTTCTTGAGCTTCAATATCACTTAAAATTTTATACTCTCCTGTCTCTTGATCCATAATTAAGCCCATGGCAATAGCAGTTACTGGACGCTTAATAGGTACGCCAGCATCCATCAAAGCTAAAGTTGAACCGCAAACAGATCCCATTGAACTGCTACCATTACAAGCTAAAGTTTCTGACACAATCGCTATTGTATATGGAAACTGCTCTTTCTCCGGCAAAACTGCTCTCAAGGCTTTTTCTGCTAATTTCCCATGTCCTATTTCACGCCTACCAACACCTCTATATGAACGCACCTCACCCACAGCAAATGGCAAAAAAGTATAATAATGCCAAAAACTACTTTCTGTATCTGTATCCATCGTATCCTCCACTTGAGCAGAAGAAGGTCCTCCAAGAGTTACACAGCTAAGAACTTGTGTTTCGCCTCGATTAAAAAGTCCAGAACCATGAACTCTAGGCAATAAACCAACTTCACAGTTAATTTTTCTCACCTCCGCAACTTCTCTGCCGCTAAGCCTTTTACCTTTGCTTAGGACGTTTTCTCTCATATATTTCTTTAACATTTTATAAACAGCTTCTTCTACATTTGCCTCTGTACATGACTCGCATTCTATTTCATCAGCGAAATTCTCCAAAACTTTTTCCGTTAAATTGTACAAAGCATCTTTAAATTCTTTTTTACCCTTGCTGTACAAAGCGTCCATCATTTCGTTATTCATTAAAGATTCTACTTTTTGACATAAATCCTCACTTAATACCGCTTCTTCAATTTTTATTGCCTTAATATCACATTTTTTCAAAAGCTCTTCTTGCAATTCACATAGTTTTTTAATATGGCCATGGGCAAAATCTAAAGCTTTTAACATTTCCTCATCAGGCACTTCTTTTGCTTGAGCTTCAACCATAGTAATCGCATCTTTTGTCCCAGCGACAACTAATTCCATATCGCCTTTTTCTATTTGTTCATAAGTCGGCATTAATATAAATTCTCCATTTTGCCTACCAATTCTAACAGCAGAAACCGCCTGTTCAAAAGGCGCACCGCTTAATAGAATAGCCATCGATGCGGCAGTAATCGCCAACGGACCAGCATTCATAGATTTATCTGTTGATAAAACTGTAGCCACAACTTGAACTTCATTACGCATACCTTTTGGAAACATCGGTCTGATCGGACGATCAATCACGCGAGCCGTTAATATACAATCATCACTTGGACGTCCTTCTCTTTTTATAAATCGACTACCTTTAATTTTACCTGAAGCATAAAATTTCTCTTGAAAATCAACTGATAATGGCAAAAAATCACCTCCTTCTTTTACTTCTGGAGCTACACCAACAGTTACAAGGATCTGAATATCGCCAAATTTAGCACAAACACTTCCGGATGCGAATTGAGCCAATTTACCAGTTTCTAATACAAAGTCTCGTCCAGCAAATTCACTAGATGCAAATTTTAATTCCATAATTTAAAATTTTAAGTTTTAAAAATTTTTTTATGGAATTTTTACGTGAAATGCTTCGAACTTCAAGCCATCTTTGAATGAACAAAGATCACCTGTGATCCAAAGCATTAACTTATAAAAATTCCAATAGATTTACTGCATAATAATTTTCGTAACGAAATTTTCAGATTTTGAGCGAGGCAAAGTAAAAATTTTT
>Ga0208373_1003387_pt1 | contig 15733 bp, 13 predicted proteins | sample RifOxyC2_FD_184036 | JGI IMG/M metagenome (GOLD analysis project Ga0208373, IMG submission 184036) | Soil microbial communities from Rifle, Colorado - Rifle Oxygen_injection C2 (SPAdes) | ecosystem: Environmental > Terrestrial > Deep subsurface > Rock core/Sediment | place: Rifle, Colorado...
TCCCGAGAGGCCCATCTATTCCGATGATCCGATACTTCTTGTCAATCTATTCTGAAAATATCACCCCTGTTCTACCGCAGATAATTTAAAGATCTACACGGTCCTCTTAGCTAACTTCAACTGTTGTTGTGAAAGAATGAAAAAACCTCGTCTATTATATAATCCTGTAAGTTCATCCGTTATTGATATAGTTTGAAGTTTTTGTTCCAGCTGTTTACGTTCGGTGATGTCCCTGTGGTATGTGAGTGTTGCCGGTTCGCCGTGGAATGTGATTGTGGCCGTAGAGATTTCAATATAGACTATTGTGCCATCCTTTCGGATCCCTTTGTATTCGTATGTTGAGGGAGGGTGCTCGCCTCCTTCCCGCTTCGCGTTACGCTCAATGACAATCTGCCGATCATCCGGGTGTATTGTGATACCGATGCTCTTTCCCAATGCCTCCTCGGCTTTGTAATAGCCGTAGATTTCGAGGAATTTCTGGTTTACATATATAAGGCGGCCTCCCCTGACAAGAGATACCCCGTCATTTGAGTATTCTATTGCTGTCCGGTACCGTTCTTCCGATTCCAAAAGCCGTTGTTCAGCGTTTTTGCGCAGCGTGACATCTTCTGCCATGCCTTCATGGCCGAGGGTATTTCCAGCCGTATCCTTCACTGCACGGCCGTTGAGCGAAAGCCATATGATAGCGCCGTCTTTTCTGTAAAACTGCGCTTCAAAATTATGCACGATACCAAGCTTTTCAAAGAGGTCGAGTAACTTCGTTCTTTCAGTTGCATCTACGTACAACTGTCCTGCGCTGGTAATTGTGGAAAGCATGTCTTCCGCCGATTCATACCCATGTATGTGGGCCATCGCGGGATTGACACTAATAAAACGTCCATCCCTTGCGACCTGAAAGATGCCCTCAACGGCATTTTCGAAGATGCTGCGGTATTTTTCCTCACTTTTCTTCAGAGCCACCTCTGTCTGCCTTCGCTCAGTGACATCGGTGCCCACTCCCACGAAAAAATTAGAATCACCTTCTGTGTTCACGGTCTGGCCGTGCCATTCAACAAGATATGTCCTACCGGATTTGCTTCTGATCCTGTTTTCATTGATCGTCGCTCTCCCTTCCTTGATAATTTCCTGAAAGACCACGGCGAGTGTTCCGCGGTCTTCTTCAGACACAAAGGTGTTCAGGTAGTCAGTCCCCGTAATCTCCCCCTTGGTATATTCGAGAACATCCAGCAGTGCCTGGTTCATCATCAGCGTCTTTCCGTCAAAGCCAATAGCCACGATTAATGCCGGTGAGGTATCGAGAAGTAACTGGTTGAACCGCTGTTCCTTGTGAAACTTGGCTCGGCTCTCCCGGAGCCTCTCCTCGGCGCGCTTGAGATCTGATTCTGATTGTTCGAGTTCCTTGATTCTTTGTTTTAACGCGGAGATCTCTTCGATCGGTTCCGGTTTTATCATGGAGGAATCTTTCATCTCACCTTCCCATCGTGATCAATGGTACAGAGATAAAACAGCATACGAAGAATACTATAATTGATAATTGATAAGACATTGCTTTTCGAGGGCGAAAGTATAGGGGGGCTGTTTTTGCTTGTCAAGGGATATTTTTATCTATTTTGCATCAAAAAGCAGGGGCTGGCGATACCGTTGGGTAAGGAAGGTGGATCGATGGCCGCTCTTTTGAGAAATCATCCGATCTTTTGGTCGCGTTGAGAAAATCAGACCATCTTAATAGAATGAGCGTTCTATTTGTCAAGAAGAATTGGTGGAGTGGGGGGAACAGAATGGCTGGCGGATCCTCCTCGAAAGGGCGCCGGACCGGCCGAAAAATGAGGTTGCCGACGCTGTGTCGGCAATGAGGAAAGTATCAGGAAAATCAGTAGGATCCTACTCAACCTTTAATCACCGCAAGGGGTTCCAGCCGGACTACGATATCCACGAGATCCTGCTGTTCTTCCATAACCACATCGATGTCCTTATAGGCGCCTGCCGCTTCTTCGAGGTCCTGCCGGCCGCGGAGGGCATGGAGAATCCCCTTGTTGTCGAGGATCTTTTTTTCCCTCTCCAGATCGAGGGTCTTGATGGCCGCCCGTCTTCCCATTTTACGGCCGGCGCCGTGGGAGCAGCTCATGAAACTCTCGGGGTTTCCCTTTCCTCTTACAATATAGCTGGCCGTTCCCTGGGAGCCGGGGATGATGCCCATCTCTCCATCACGTGCCGATGTTGCGCCTTTGCTAACTTTCAATATACGAGGGGCCGCTTTCTGCTTTGATTTTCTTCTCCAATGTCCAACGCTCGGAATAGAGAATCAATTGATATTCCGATGTGGGAAAAAGTTTGCCAAACTTAAAAGAGCCGTCGGCGCCGGTCGTGGTCTCAAACTGCTCATACCCCTTGATCGGTTGCGATATTTTGGCCGCCACCTTCACATTTGCAAAAGGCTGGCCCTTGCCGTCCACCACCTTGCCCTCCAGACCTGATGATTTGCCGCCACAGCCAATAATGAACATTATCAAGAAAAACAGCCAGCAAGCTCCATAAAGAAATTTTTTCATAACTCCTCCCCATCACTAATTTGAATAACCTTAACCACAAGCGAATACAGGGCGTGTTAATATAAGGCTTTAATCATGCAAATCGATTGGCAGTTTATCGGGGTTATGACCTGGTAGCATCAAGGAGAGTCAATGATAACCGTTTGAAAGTCAGCATTGTAGCCCTTAGATTACTAATCAATTGCAAACGCACGATATAGGTGAATGATTGTGGATTGCGTCGCAATCCGAAAAAAACTGCCAAAATCAATCGCGGATTTTGGGTCTTGACAAATGGGTCCACCTTAGTACATGATCCAAAAATACTAGTAGATTTATGTCAAGTTTCCCATGTTACCTTAATAGGTGATAATCTTTGCGGAAGAAGGGGATTACGGTGACAGGGTTAGACCGGGAAAAGATCATTTTGGGCCTAAAACGAACCACAAAAGATTTTCTCGAAACAGTAGTAGAGAACTTGAGCGAATCCATTATAGTGAATGATCTAGATGGAAAGATTGTCTATTACAATAAAGGCTCGGAGAAAATTTTCGAGTATAAGCCAGAAGAGATTCTTGGTAAGCATATTGTCACGCTTGGGGTGAAGAAACCGAATGTGCTTCAGAAGATAAGAAACGGAAATACATTTCGTGGTGAATTGCTCCATACCCGAAAGAGCGGTGAACGCTTTCCCTCATATGTAATATGTATACCCCTCAAGGACGAACTTGGGAAACCTATAGCTATGGTAGGCTCTGCCAGAGACCTAACAGAAGAAAAGGAGATAAATAGACTAAAGGTGTTTAATGAGAAGGTGGTCACCTCATTAAATGATGGCATTCAGATAATAAATAGAAGTGGCTATATCACCTTCATCAATCACAGATTTGAAGAAATTATTGGGTTGCAGAGAGAGGAAATCATCGGTAAGCATTATCAAAGTTTCGTTGCAAAGGAAGGTCTAGATAAATTCATAAAGGAAATTGAGGCGCAGGATTCGGCAAGGGGAAAGAAGGCATTTGAGACAACTTTCGTAACAAAAGACAAAACAAGAATACCGGTACTTGTGAGTACATCTTATCTTCATAATGGCAACGACTACGATGGTATGATCAACGCTATAACGGATATTACGGAGACAAAAATTCTTAAAGAGGAACTTTTCCAGTCCGAAAAGATGACGCTACTTGGAAAACTGGCAGGGGAAATAGCACATGAGATTAATAATCCGCTGAGTGGGCTTATCATAGCCACCCAAATGCTAATCGAAGATTCCCAGGCAGGACTAATAGACTCGAAGAAACTGCTGAAAGAGCTACAAAGGATTGAGGATGACGCACAGCGCTGTAAGAAGTTCATGGAAAAGGTCCTAAACTTCTCTCGGATGATACCGGAAGAGAAATGTGTATTGAACATCAATGATACCATAGAGGATGCACTGTTGCTGGTCCAGCGACAGGCCAAGCTCGACAACATAACTGTTGTCAAAGATTTTTCGACCGCCGAGCTTCTCGTTTGGGGAAACTCGAATAACCTTCAGCAAGTTTTTATCAACATAGTGAATAATTCTCGTGAAGCTATTTCTCCATCAGGGGGATTCGTTGCGATAAAAACATATGCAGTTAATGAAAAGCATAAAAAGTTAGCAGTGATCGAAATCAATGACACCGGGCGTGGTGTTCCAGGTGCCGTTATAGCCAGGGTATTCGATTCGTTTTTTACTACTAAAGAGAATGGTACAGGGTTGGGACTTTCCGTCAGTAATAGAATTATAGAGGAACATGGGGGGGCAATCTCGGTATCAAACAGGGAGGTAGGTGGGACTTCGTTTGTCGTTACCCTTCCTCGCGAATAGCGCAATGGTGTTCAATTGATAGGGAACTGGCATGAATGAACATTTTAGGGTACTTGTTGTGGATGACGATGCAAGCATACGCAAAAGGTGCGTTCAACTGCTTCACAAGAAAGGGTATGCTGTGGAAGGTGTCAATAGTGGTGATATGGCACTTTCATTAGTAAGAAACAAAGATATTGCTTTGGCCATAGCTGATATACGGATGCCTGGTCTTAACGGGACAGAGTTGCTTGAAAAGATCAAGAAAATAAGCCCTAACACTGAAGTGATCATGATAACTGGCTATGGCACCGTGGAAAGTGCCGTAAATACGATCAAACTGGGTGCATACGATTACCTCACCAAACCATTCGACATGGACAAGTTGCTAAAAGTTGTAGGCAACGTGTCGACGAAATTCTCACTTAGCGAAGAGGTCCGGGTTTTAAAAGAGCGACTAACGGCGTTCTCGGATTCATATGATATCGTAAGCGTAAGCGAAAAGATGCAGCAGATTTTTGAACTCATTGACAAGGTTGCGCCAATAGACTGCAACGTCCTTCTCCAGGGTGAAAGCGGAACAGGTAAAAGTCTCCTGGCCCAACAAATCCACAGGAAAAGCCCGCGGCGGTCGAATCACTTTGTTGTTGTGGACTGCGCATCCTTGAGTGAGACATTATTAGAGAGTGAATTGTTCGGATATGCTAAGGGAGCTTTTACGGGGGCTTATACCAATAAGGACGGCTATTTTAAGGTGGCGAATAATGGGACCATATTTCTGGACGAGGTAGCCGAACTCTCAATGGCACTTCAAGGCAAACTTCTCCGAATAGCACAGGACCATGAAATCATACCCGTGGGAAGTACCAAACCTGTAAAAATTAATGCCCGGATTATTGCGGCAACCAATAAAGACCTCGATACTCTGGTAAGAGAAGGACGTTTCAGAGAGGACCTTTTCTTTCGCCTGAACGTGGTCTGTATCGAAGCGCCCCCTCTGAGGGATAGGCGAGACGACATACCTCCACTTGCATATTTCTTTCTCGAGAAATTTAAGAAAATGTTCCAGAAGATTGATTTGACACTGGACAACAAGGTCATTTCTTCTCTACAAGCCTACAATTGGCCAGGAAACGTGCGGGAACTGGAGAATTTGATGCAGTACCTCGTTGCAGTTTCCGATGGCATTGTTGTCAGACTCGAAACCGTGCCGGAGAAAATAAGGAAGGTCTCCGTGATCAACGGGGATAACGATAATTTTTTTCTCGAAGCGAATTTTGCCAGCGCAAAAAAGATATGCATGGACAACTTTACTCGTAAGCACTTAGTCAGTTATCTCCGAATGAACAAGGGAAACGTCTCGGGCACTGCTAAACAAATCAATATTTGTCGGCCGTCCCTCCAGAGGATGATCAAACGATATGCCATCACAAAGGCAGACTTGACCTGATACTGACTGAGGCATGCCGCCCCGTGGAAGCATGTGCTGCATGTGACTTGGATTAGTTGCACTCAGCATGTGGTTAGCTTTTTATGCTATTAATTACGATAAGATATGGCCATGCTTGTCCATGGCTTTCTGTTACCCGGCTGTTTTTGACCTGCCTCCTCTATGAAGCACTTGAAAAAAACCAATTATCACATTTGCCAGTAATTATGGTGTACTAGAGGTTAGCAGACAGTTTGGCCGACTTCTTGCTCAGTTAAAATGACTTATTAAGGAGGTCCTTATTATGAGAATACCTTATTTCGCTTACCTTACGCCCTCAACGCTTGAAGAAGCTCTCTCTATCCTGAACGACTATAATGGTAGTGTACGAGTACTAGCTGGAGGGACAGACCTTATTCCGATCATGAAATACGGTCTTGACGCTCCCGAAACCATCATGAGCCTTAAGAACATAACCAGCCTAAGCGGGATCAAGCTGGAGAACAAGGAACTCCACATAGGGACAATGACCTCCTTGGCGGATCTATTGTCTTCTCGCATTATTATTGATAATTTTCGAGCCCTGCATCAGGCAGTCGCAGCAGCCGCAGCACCTCCGATATGGAATGTTGCCACAGTTGGAGGCAACATTTGTCAGAACAGCCGCTGTTTCTATTATAACCAATCGAAGACATGGCGTCTTGAAAGACCACCGTGCCTCAAGGCAGGTGGGAATATTTGCCATGCGGTTCCCAAGGGGAAAAAGTGTTTCAGCGTTTATTCAGGCGACTTGGCTCCTGCCCTTATTGCCTTGAAAAGCAGTGTGTCCGTAGAGAGGAAAGGGATATACAGGATCCTCACCCTCCAGGATATATTTAGCGGCAAGGGCACGGCCCCATTTACACTGGAGAAGGAAGAACTTCTTACCAGCGTAATTATTCCACTGCCAGATAAAGGTACTTGCTCGAGCTATGTGAAGATGCGGCTGAGGCCCTCGGTGGATTACCCCCTTCTTTCAGTCGCTACTTCGGTGTCGTTGGACGGAGCGAGAAAAATAAAAGAAGCCACATTTGTCCTCGGTGCTGTCGGCCCTGCCCCTGTGGTTGTCGCTGCTTCAGGGCAACTCCTTAGGAAAGGTATGGAGGACACTGACGACTTTGGTGCCCTGGGTGAAATTCTACGTAAGGGGACCCAGATGGTAGACAATCTGGCCCTTCCAGGATCATACCGAAGAAAAATGCTACCTGTTTTTGCTAAAAAAGCCATCCAGGTGGCTATAGAATAGATCGGAAGAAAGGTGAAGACATGAATAAATCACAGAAACAGCTCATCTCATTGAAGATTAATGGACAGGAGTACGAGTTTGCAATCCATCCGAACCGGACGCTTCTCGAAGTGCTGAGAGAAGACCTGATGCTCACTGGAACCAAAGAAGGCTGTGATGACGGCGTATGTGGCACTTGTACCGTACTTCTGAACGGCGCCCCCATAAGGTCATGTCTTTATCTCGCTATTGAAGCGCAGGGTAAGGAAGTAACCACGATTGAAGGGCTTGCAGAAGGAGAGAAGTTACACCCGATTCAACAGGCATTTATCGAACATGGGGCCATACAGTGCGGATATTGCTCTCCGGGCATGATACTTACCTCAAAAGCCTTACTCGACAGTAACTCTATGCCAACGGAGCATGATATCAAGCTCGCCATTTCAGGTAATTTCTGCAGATGCACGGGATATAATAAGATCGTCACGGCGATTAAAGCTTGCTGTCAAAACGCTGTGGGAGGTCATTAATCATGGAAGATCTCTTATATGTAGGCAAATCAATCCCGAGAAAAGACGGTCCCGCGAAGGCAACGGGGAGAGCAGAATATACGGTTGATGTATCACTCCCCGGAATGCTCATCGGGAAAGTACTGAGAAGTCCTTATCCTCATGCACGAATCCTAAATATAGACACAAGTAAAGCGGAGAAATTGAAGGGTGTTAAGGCAGTGGTTACGGCGGCGGATTCGCTTAAAATCAAACACGGTTTTGTGGAGACACCACGGTACCCGGCGGACCAGTACCCAATTGCTGTTGATAGGGTGCGGCATGTGGGAGAGGAGATAGCAGGGGTCGCTGCAGTAGACGAGTATACGGCAGAGGAGGCGCTTTCTCTTATAGAAATCGAATGGGAGGAACTCCCGGTGGTCTTTGACGTTGAAGATGCCATGAAACAGGATGCACCCGAGATCCACCCATCCCATGAAAGGGTTAACGAACCGTACCATAATATAGGAGGTAAGACGGCGAACTCATGGGGTGACATGGAAGATGCCTTTACAAAATCGTACCTCGTTCGTGAGGATAAATATTACTGTCAAATCCGTACACATGCTTACATGGAACCGCAGGCTACGGTTGCACATTTCGATTATTCAGGAAAACTAAATGTATGGACGTCCAGCATGGGTGTCTTCCTCAAGCGGGCAAAATTAGCCAGAACTCTTGGGCTGCCTTACGGGAGCGTGAGAGTGCGGAAAACTTATGTTGGGGGAGCTTTTGGCGGTAAAATAGACCTTTTTAGTCATGAATACATAGCGGCCCTGCTCTCCATGAAGTGTCACCAGCCTGTAAAGATCGTGTATAGTCGTGAAGAGGTATTCAAAGGATCACGTCACGCGCAACCGTTAATCGTGGAGCTTAAGACCGGCGTCGCGAAGGATGGCACGATCGTAGCCCAGCAGATTAAGACTATCAACGACAGTGGCGCATACAGAGGGAGCGGGGTGGTGGTAATCTTTCTGGCCTGGGGGTTTGCGATGGCCCCTTACAGGGTGCCTAACATGCGGTATGAAGGTTATTCGGTCTACACTAACAATCTTGTGCACTGCCCGCAGAGAGGACACGGAGCGCCGAAGATGAGATTAGCAGTAGAATCCCAGCTCGACATGATCGCCGAAGAACTTGGCATCGACCCGGTTGAGATTCGCCTCAGGAATGCCCGGAGACCAGGGGAGCTTCTACCGAATGGGGACTCCGTGAAAAACTTCGGCCTTATCGAGTGTATTAACGAGGTAGCTAAGAGTACTGATTTCATAAATAAGTACGGCGCGGCCAAACGAGAACGAGAAAAAGACTCGAAGATCAAGCATGGGATTGGCATTGGTGTGTGTGCCTATATGGGTGGTTCCTTGATTTATCCGAACAGCTCGTCTGTGATAGTTAAGATGAATGACGATGCAAGTGTCTCCCTTATCACAGGAGCTATAGACATTGGGCAGGGTGCCGAGACTGTACTAAGTCAGATTGTGGCGGAAGAGCTCGGGATACCTGTCGAAGAAGTCCAGGTCGACGCCGCCGACACAGAGACCACGACTGTGGACATAGGGTCGTGGATAAGCGGGTTGACATGGGTGACGGGCAATGCAGCCAAGAAAGCGGCAGCACATGCCATGAAAAAGCTTCTTGACGTTGCAGCAGAGAAACTGAAAGAGAATGCGGACGACTTGGCGGTTCGTAATAAGGAGATATTTGTCAAGCATTCTCCCGACAAAAAGATAACATACGCTCAGGCAATTGCGGCAAGCATTGAGAAGAACAAGGGCGACTCGGTAATCGGCGAGGGTCACTTTCGGACAATGAAAGAAGAGCCGACCCACCCAAGTCTTGCTACGGCCAAGGGCAGGTGGACCGAAAACTACTCTTGCTATGCCCAAGTTGCCGAGGTGGAGGTTGATACAGAAACGGGCATAGTGAAGGTACTAAAAGTAACAACAGCGCACGACTGCGGCTTTCCGTTAAATCCGATGCTGGTGGAGGGGCAGATCGATGGACAGGTTTCCATGGGGCAGGGACAAGTCCTTTTGGAAGAGCTCCGTATAGAAAAGGGCTGCATCATAAACCCCTCATTGCTGGAATACAAGATTCCCTGCGCACTCGACATGGTGGAGACGGCCTATATCGATGTGATCACCGAGAAATACAGTAAAGACCACCATTACAATAGCAAGGAGGTGGGCGAAGGTTATGTGGCCGGGGTAGTTGCGGCCGTGGCCAATGCCGTGTATGACGCCACCGGTGTGAGGCTGAAACAGACGCCATTCTTCCCGAACAAAGTTATGAATGGTCTGGAACAAATTCAGAAAAAGAAGGCGAGATAGGGCAATAGCGACAGGCTACTCGGGTCAAGATGAATCGTCTTTACTCAAATTTATGGGCGGTACACTTTAACAGGGGCCGTGGTTTACGAACTACAAGAGTCCTAGTACGTCACTGAAAGAATGCGGCGTGCTATGAGATATATCGATTGCCCTGGAGTGATCAAAAAGGAGGAGTAATGCATAGCAAACTGAACAATTTTCTCAGGATTATAACGAAAAACCTCAATTACATTGGCAGTGCAGCGCTCACGTTTATGATGTTTTCCACCGTTACCGATGTTGTCATGCGTGCCTTTGGCCACCCCATTATTGGCACCTATGAGGTTGTGGGTTTATCACTGGCGCTGGTGATCGGTTTTACCATCCCCAAAGTATCGTACGACAGGGGGCACGTGTATATGGAGGTTGTCCTGGAAAGACTGCGCCGGAAGGAAAGGAACCTGTTAAATACGTTTACCCGTATTCTCTGTATCCTTCTTTTTTTGATGATAGGATATAGCCTCTTCAGCTTAGGTAATGAGTTTCGCATGTCAGGTGAGGTGTCACCAACTATTCAGCTCCCTTTTTACCCGTTGGCGTATGGCGTGGGAGTGTGCTGCTTCATTGAGTGCCTTGTATTCATCAATGACATCATAAACATATGGAGTGGTCAATATGAATGAGACAATTATAGGTATTGCCATGCTCTCCCTGCTCCTGCTCCTCTTTGCGACAGGCATCGAGCTGGGCTTTGCTATGGCAATCGTCGGGTTTATCGGTTTTACTTACCTCAATGGTTTTCATTCAGCCCTGAACCTTCTGGGCAGAGACGTGTTTGATGTCATCACCAATTACGGGTACACAGTCTTTCCCCTCTTTATCCTGATGGGGCAAATCGGCTTCCATGCCGGTATAGCGAAACGACTTTATGATTGTTCACACAAGTTCATAGGTCATATTCCCGGCGGCCTTGCGATGGCAACCGTTTTGGGAGGCAGTTGTTTTAAAGCTATTTGCGGCTCAGCCACGGCAACCACGGCAACCTTTGCCAGCGTGGCAATGCCTGAAATGGACCGTTATGGATATGATAAGAAGCTTTCGACGGGAATCATTGCCACCGTTGGGACGCTGGGTTGTCTCATACCCCCAAGCGTGGTTCTTATCCTCTACGGTGTTATCACCGAGCAGTCCATAGGAAGGCTTTTTCTCGCCGGCATAGTACCCGCAATCATTATAGCAATATTCTTCATGGGAATTATCTATGGATGGGTAAAGATCAACCCCAAGATTGCCCCTGTATCAGAGCGGTCAACGTGGAAGGAAAGGATGCACAGTTTGCCGCCGGTCGTCTGGGTTGCCATGGTGTTTTTCCTCATGATTGGCGGGATCATGGAGGGATTTTTTACTCCTTCTGAGGCGGGAGCTGTGGGAGCCTTTGCAGTATTGATTCTGGCGTTAGCCAAACGTGATCTGACGTTCAAGACATATATGACCTCACTCAGTGAAGCCCTTCGTACCGCCGGGATGTTTCTCATGCTCCTTGCGGGTTCCGCTATCCTTGGTCATTTTATAGCTGTGACCAATATCCCTCAGAAAACAGCAGAATGGCTGGTCGCACTCCCGGTTAACCGCTATGTTATTCTGATTGGTATTTGCATCGTTTTCGAGATAGGCGGTTCTTTTATTGAAGATCTTGCCTTCATGATCCTTGCACTGCCCATTTTTTACCCAACCGTTATCAAGCTTGGCTTTGATCCAATCTGGTTCGCAGTCATCATGTGTGTTGTCATAATGGTCGGCATGATAATACCTCCGGTAGCCATTTGTGTCTTTGTAGTAAAAAATATTACCAAAGTGCCTATGGGCCAGATTTACAGGGGCTGTGCCCCGTTCCTGATCGCTCTCATTGTTGCTTGGGTTCTTCTTCTCCTATTTCCCCAGCTTTCACTCTGGCTTCCTTCCTTATTTTTCAAATGAGGGGAGGTGAGAAGTATTGTATTTATGTATAACTCGACTTAAAAAAGGTAGCACGCCACAATGAATAATATACACAAAAAATTAAAGGGGGGTATGGAAATGGTAAAAAAAGTATTGGTAATGATGATGGTGGTTGCAGTTTATTCGTTTCTCTGTGTCACGCATTCCGGCGCAGCAGACGTTATTAAACTCAAGTTCTCAAATTACATGCCTATTATGCATTTAAATACGATAATAATGGGCAAGTTTGTAGAAGAAGTGAACAAGAAGCTCGCCGGCAAGGTGGAAGTCACCCAGTACCCTGCCGGTACGCTCCTCACGGCGCCCAAGATGGCTGGCGGTGTGGCCCAAGGTATTGCTGATATTGGCCTCGCACATGTCTCTTACTCAAGGGGTCGGTTCCCTGTCATGGAACTTACGGAATTACCTCTCGGCGCATCGAGCAGCTATATACTCACCCATGTGATCAATGATTTTTATGATAAATTTAAACCAAAAGAGTGGGACGCTTATCACCCTCTGATATTTAGCGCAAGTCCTCCATCCACTATACAGACACTTAAGAAGCCGGTGAGAACATTAGAGGATCTTAAGGGGTTAAAGATCAGGGGTACCGGCAGGAGCGGAGATATCGTAAAAGCACTTGGTGCTACTACAACACCAGTAGAGATGATGGATATGTACGAGTCGCTGAGAAGAGGTGTTATAGACGGCAACATGGGTCCTTATGAGCAGTTGAAGAGTTTTAGAACCGGTGAAGTGTTGAAATACCACAGCGAAGCATGGCAGGCCGGCAGCGGCTATACCTTCTACGTAATCTTCAACAAGGACAAGTGGAATAGCCTTCCTGCTGAGGCTAAAAAGGTTTTTGACGAAACAGCCAGAACCTATATTGAGCCGTGGGCAATTGGGTGGAACAGGGTGGACCTTGATGGCGTGGAATTCTTCAAGCAACAGGGTGGTGAGGTTATACCTATTCCTGATGCAGAGATTCAAAGATGGGTAAAAGCTATGGACCCGGTTATCGCTGATTACAAGAAAGATATGGTTGCCAGGGGCTTCAGTGCCGGAGAAGTTGATGGCTGGATTAAGTTCATCAAGGAACGCATCGCCTATTGGAAAGGCCAGGAGAAAGCAAAGAAGATCCCTACAGCATATAACTAAGCTATTGCGAGGCGGTTTTTTGAGTTTGAGGCAGTTACGCTCTGGTCTGAGCGGAGTGTAACTGCCTTTCGCAAAGATCTATACGGACAAGGATTTGCAAACGAAACTTTGTCTGAACAACCGGGTTTTTCAGGGAGCCCGTCTTTGTTACTGACTCGACACTATAAGGGAGTTTTTTTATGGCAACGGTAAAGATGTGGAAGCCGGAAATAGAAACATTACCAAGGGAGGAGTTAGAAAAAAGACAGTTAAAATACTTCAAGAAACAGATGAAGTATGTCATGGAGAAAAGTCCTTTTTATAAGAGGAAATTTGCAGCAGCCGGGGTAACGCCCAATGACATCAAAAACATGGACGATGTAAGGCGGGTTCCCTTTACAACGAAACAGGAGTTGCTGAGATCACAGGAAGAGCATCCTATATACGGCGATTTCATAAGCATCAGGCCTGAAGAGGCAGTAAGGGTTTTTCAGACCTCGGGAACGACGGGCCCTCCTTTAAGGGTCCCCTATAACAAAAAAGACTGGTTTAAAATCTGTTTTGATCAGTTCGCCCATTTTCTTTACGGTTATGGCATAGAGAGTACGGATGTTGCATTTTTTCCATTTGCCTACGGGACTTTCATAGCCTGGTGGGGAGTTCAGGCCGCAATGGAACAAATAGGAGTTACCATAGTCCCAGGCGGGGGGCAAACCTCGGATGCACGAGTAAAAAGCATCATTGACTGGGGAACAACGGTAGTATGCGGGACGCCTACCTACATCATTTATCTGGGTGAATTAGCAAAAAAAATCGGTATCGATTTGCCCAATTCAAAAGTAAGGATCGTTGTTACTGCCGGAGAGCCGGGAGCGCAGGTCCCTGCAACAAAAAAACTTATCGAACAGCTCTGGGGCGCTAAAAATTATGATGATATCGGAAGTACGGAGATATCTAATTTTGGATATGAATGCATCCTGCAGAAAGGGACACACCTGAATGAAGGCATGTTTTTACCTGAATCACTCGATATGAAGAGCGGTAAACCGGTGGCTGAAGGTGAAGTCGGTGAACTCGTACTATCTAACCTCTTCTGCGAGAGTGCGCCTCTTTTACGTTATTTGACAAAAGACCTCGTAAGATTCAATTATAAGAAATGTGATTGCGGGAGGACGTTCATGCGAATGGATGGTGGCGTGTTGGGAAGGGCTGATGATATGTTTACCTTTGGCGGAGTCAATATATTTCCTTCAGCGATTGAGAATTTCATCAGGGAAATACCAGCATTTTCGAATGAATACCAATTAGTCATTCCCAAACAAGGATCCGGGAAAAGAATGATCATACGCGTAGAACCGGCATCAGCAGAGATGCCAGACGAACAGGCAAAAGGTGCAGCAAAACAACTGATGGACAACATTATTTACAATGTAAAGATTACCGCTGATATTGAGTTGGTCAAGCCGGGGAGTTTACCGAGGTTCGAAGGAAAAGCGAAAAGAATCATCAAAGCGGCTTGAGTACAGGGTGTCCTTCCGGTAAGCCTGCGTGAAAAATTATTCACAGCCATTTGCAAACCAGACCAATATTCACCACTGGTCAGAAATTACTGCCGTCGCTTGATTGACGAGGTCGACATGGTTTCTGAGATTATACAAGGATAAAGAATAGATGGAGCCTTTTGCAAAGTAATTTCCTTGATGCCATGAAGGAAGAGGGAAGGGGCTTTGGCCATCCAACCTTTGACATCAGGCCCCTTTATTGAAATGAGTTTCCCACTCCTCTAAAAATTGAAATTGATTGATAAGACATTGCATTTTGATGGCGGAAGTATAGGGGGGCTGTTTTTGCTTGTCAAGGGATATTTTTATCTATTTTGCATCAAAAAGCAGGGGCCGGCGATGCGACAGGGTAGGAAAGATGGATCGGTGACCGCCCTTTTGAGAAATCATCCGATCTTTTGGTCGCGTCACCCGGCAAGAGGGCATTCCCCGCCTTCGCGGGGACAAGCTTTAAGCACATTTCAGACATACCTCTCCAGCACGCCTTTTTTTCAAAATGCGTTATGACTGGATGTATTCATCCCATGTGTATTATGAACATTAAGCTACGCTTTCGGGGTCGCCGTAGATCGTGTCAGTGTGTGTTTGAAGCTGAAGATCGCCATCGGCGTATTGGGACACGACTCCGTCATGTTCCCCTGGTGGGGTGTGAGCCTTTGGCGGCGGTCTTGCCCTTGTCAGCCTCAAAACCTTGTGCCGGAAAATGGTCTCCAGCTTTTTCAGCTCTAGGGGCGGGGCGACACGGAACATGCCGCCATCACCATAGAAACAGCCGTCCGTCGCCAGGATGTGGCAGTGGGGATTGAATCCGAGGAAATCGCCAAGGCTCTGCATAGCAATGACGGCGCCGGACCGGCCGAAAAATGAGGTTGCCGACGCTGTGTCGGCAATGCGGAAAGTATCAGGAAAATCAGCAGGATCCTGCTCAACCTTTAATCACCGCAAGGGGTTCCAGCCGGACTGCGATATCCACGAGATCCTGCTGTTCTTCCATCACCACATCAATGTCCTTATAGGCGCCTGCCGCTTCTTCGAGATCCTGCCGGCCGCGGAGGGCATGGAGAATCCCCTTGTTGTCGAGGATCTTTTTTTCCCTCTCCAGATCGAGGGTCTTGATGGCCGCCCGTCTTCCCATT
>Ga0208373_1003388_pt1 | contig 15726 bp, 12 predicted proteins | sample RifOxyC2_FD_184036 | JGI IMG/M metagenome (GOLD analysis project Ga0208373, IMG submission 184036) | Soil microbial communities from Rifle, Colorado - Rifle Oxygen_injection C2 (SPAdes) | ecosystem: Environmental > Terrestrial > Deep subsurface > Rock core/Sediment | place: Rifle, Colorado...
CTTAAAAAAATAATCAACCAAACCTGCTTTCAATAAAAATTAAAGCAACGCCTCTTCCAAAAATTAGCGAAGAGAAATTTTATGCATGATGTGGGCTAGTGACCAGGTCGGACTTGCAAAGCTGCGTTCACTCGCTTTGCTCCTTGTCCGCCCGTTCGCCGAGCAAAGATAAACTTTGCAGTGGCTTACCCTCCTGATCACTTGCTCCCTGCATTCAAGAGCATAAAAAAAGGAAATGACCATGAACACTGATTCAAAAATACCGGCTAAAAAAACAAAACATAAAAAAAATTTTCTCTCTTCAATTCGTTTAACCAATGCACGGACTCATCGCTCGAAAAAAAATTCTTCAAACGTTTCACCAAAGAAAGAACACAAAAAACAAATTCGTTACGCCGTGAAATTATCGCATTTTACAGCATCGTTTACGCCGAGAGAATGCGAGGCGATTTTATATCGAGCGAAAAAAGATACCTATGCTGAAGTGGCAGAGGCAATGGGTATTCGTTATTACACCGTAGAATTTTATTTTAAAAACATTCGAGAAAAACTTCAGTGTGATAGCACATTGACTGCCTTAGACATATTACGAAAAACTGATTTTTTTAAACGCTATCAGCTGATTGAGGGGAAAATCGTGGAGAAAAAATAATTTAAAAACGGATAGCAGGAGATGACCATGAAATTTTTATATGTTCCTTTTCGTTATTATTGATCACAAACAGTTTTACTAACTCACCTTACGCAAAATTGAACTAAGCGGCGATTTTTTCTTGTAGCATTTGTAGCTCCTTAAATGCGATCTGATTCGCTTTAACAATCAGCTTATATTTCAAAGCAAAATGGTTTAAGTTAGTTTTCATTTTCAATTTCTCTAATTTCACATAGGCAACAATCGACGCGAAAATATGATTGCTTTGGGTTCGGATGGTCTTAGTGGGTGATTTCGCCAAGCTGGAATTTTGCTTAATCGACTGATGATATTCTTCTATTTTCCACCGTTTTTGGTAGACTGGGTAAATGCGATCAGCCTCCATGGTTAAGTCATTGGTAACCAGATAGAGAACACCCTCGCTGCCATCTTCGTTTTTGAAGACCTTTTTAAGCAGCTGAACGGGAAAGTCTAAACCCTTTAAGTAGACTGTCATGGCTTGTTCTGCTTCAAGTACTAAATGACGGACCTGTTGAAACCGATCGTCGCGTTTGTCCTTGGCGGAAAGAGCAACGGTTCTGTTCGATTTGATCCCAAAGATGAAATACTTTTTGAGATCGACATGCAAAAACGCACTGTTATCTTTCGAGGAGAACCAGTTGTCCGCCAAGACATAGTTGAATTTCACCTCATTATCGATGGCTTGCTGAATCAGTTTTCGAAATAACTCATTTTTGGTGATGCTTGATTTTCGTCGAACGTGTTTTGTTTCAAGATCACAATAAGGCAAATCCTTTTGGATGATTTCAAAACAAATCGGCAAACCAATATCGCCATAACGCACTATACATGAAAGCAAATTAATGCCTTTTAAAACGCGTCCTTTGGCATGAGAATAATGCCAACAGACGATATCATTTTCGTCCGTGTATGGCTTTTCAACGATCGTATCATCCAAACATAAAACACCTGCTTGATTTTCGACTTGTCTGACGGTTGATTTTGTATTTTCCCATAGATCTTTTGAAACATAATCATCGCTTTTTAAAACGTAACTTACCCCGCCTAATTTAGGCACAATCCTTTGTACACAAGGGTTTGTGGCTTTTTTTGACTTCAAAATGTAGCCACGAGTAAATTGTGACTAATTAAATAATTTCTTGACAATTACAATAAATAAAGATATATTACGTAAAATAATAAATTTATAGGTAGCCAGAATGTATATTGAGTGTATTTGTAGAAAACATGGCAGTAAAAACTACACTACAACCTTGATTCGCGAGAGTTATCGCGACGGTAAAAAAGTTAAGCATCGCACCATTGCCAACCTTTCGCGTTTACCCGAACACCTGATCCAAAATATCGAAGCACGTTTAAACAATCCGGAAATATGTCTTCACAATCTGAATGCGCTTAAAATTCTTAACTCTCGTGAATACGGCGCAAGCGCTGCATTCATGGAATTGGCTCGACAAATTGGCTTAGATGAAATTATTTATTCTCGCAAAATACCATGGCGACAAGATGTACTGGCAATGATCATTGGTCGGCTAATCTATCAGGGCAGTAAGCTGCACTTAACACATTTACACCGTGATTCTATTTTATGGAAATTAACTGGCTATCAACATCAGGTTTGCCCTGATGTTGAAGAACACTGCTATGAACCTCTTGATCGATTGTTAGAGCGGCAAAATGCAATTCAAAAAGAACTTGCTAAACGTCATTTAAATGATGGATGCCTTGTATTGTACGATATCACATCATCATATCTTGAAGGGGAATACGAAGATTCTGAGCTGGTCGATTTTGGATACTCTCGCGACAATAAAAGAAAACACGAGCAAATTGTTATTGGGTTGTTAACTCACCAGGAAGGATGCCCCGTGGCAATTGAAGTATTTCGCGGAAACACTTCAGATCAAACTACCGTACTCAGTCAAGCTAAAAAATTAGCCCATGACTTTCAGGTTAAAAAGGTCATTTTTATTGGTGATCGCGGGATGCTTACCTCTAAACGCCTCGAAGAGGTTAACGCTCTTGGATATCAAACACTTACCGCCCTGAACCATGCACAAATAAAAGAGTTATGGAAGCGTGGGTTCATTAAGCAAAGCCACCTTGATGCCGATGACATTATTGAAGTAACTGATCCCGACAATAAATCTATTCGTTATTTTGTATGCAATAATCCTGACAAAAAAGAAGAAAATAAATCGACGCGCGATGCACTTATTGCCAAAACCAAAGAAGCGCTAGAGAAAATTGTCATCACCCAATCTAAAAAGAATGAGCAGCAAAAGAGTGCGCAAGTTGGTCAAATTTTAGCCCAATACAAAGTTGGAAAATTCTTTAGTTGGTCGGTTCAAGATAATAAATTATCATTTCAAATTGACCAAGAAAAAATTGCAGCCGAAGAAATTTTTGATGGTTGCTACGTTATCCGAACCGACAGCACTCTCGACAAAGAACGTGCAGTTTCTTGCTACAAAGGCTTGGCACGCATCGAGCGGGCATTTCGAAATATCAAAACAATGAGTTTAGAAATTCGACCGATTTACCATCATTTAGATCATCGTATTAAGGCACATGTTTTCTTGTGTATGCTGGCTTACTACGTTGAGTGGCATGCTCTCAAGCGATTACAACCACTTTTTGCAGAAAACGGGAAAGGAGCCAAAAGACGATTTTCATTTGCCAGAATCATTGAGAGATTAAAGTCAATTCGAATTCAGGATTGCAGTTTGGCTGGAACAGAAGTTCCGGGAATCATAACAACACCAGATGACGAGCAGCAGAAAATTTTAGACTTATTGAAACGTAGCCAGAAGCATGAAATCTAATTTAGCCACTTAGCCCAGCATTGGCGCGGGTTTCCTTTGTTTTTGATGGGGTAAGTTACGTTAAAAAACGAGTGACTTTATCGTGACTGATTTCACCATTTAAAAAACGAGTGACTTTATCGTGACTGATTTCACCATTCATCATGGACGACAATCCGGTCGCCGTTACATAGTGATTTTGAGAAATTAAATAATCCGTGTAAATATCCAATAGCTCCTTGTTCATCTCACCCTCCATTTTTTGAGAAAAACCAAGGGAAAAATAACAAGATATTAGATTATTTCAAGAACAATGTGCGTAACATGAGTGACTTAAAACAATTTCTCTGAGTTGATCTTTTTGCATATGAATCTACGTTTCATTTTTAATGAAACATTACCATTAAAATGTTTCATTGTCAATGAAACGTTATGCCTTGTGCCACACCACGTCGGGTTCTCTTGCCGCTTTTACTGCATCTAATCTGCCGATCGGCATGGTATGAGGTGCGCTGGTAATTTTTTCTGGCGTTGTTTTTGCTTCTTCCAAAATAGCCATCAGGGTGTCAACAAACCGATCAAGTTCTTCTTTGCTTTCTGTTTCGGTTGGTTCAATCAATAAACATTCCGGCACTAACAGCGGGAAATAAATGGTCGGCGCATGAAAACCGTAATCTAATAAACGTTTGGCAAAATCATTAGCGTTAATGCCGTATTGTTTTTTAATCGGTTCTAACGTTATGATAAATTCGTGTGAAGTTCTTCTCGTTGGAAATTGAATGGTGAAACCTGCTGCTTTTAAACGTTTCATTAAATAATTTGAATTTAATGTTGCAAATTCGCCCACGCGCTGCAAACCTTTTGCGCCTAATAATTTTGTGTAAACAAATGCACGAAGCAGTACACCCATATTGCCCATAAAAGCAGAAAGATATCCGATAGTTTTTGGTACTTCTTTTTCTGTGATCCATGAAAAATGATTTCCTTTTTTTGTCACATAAGGAACCGGCAGAAAATCTTTCAACCGATCATTTGCTAACACAGGACCTGCACCTGGTCCGCCGCCACCGTGCGGGGTTGCAAATGTTTTGTGTAAATTTAAATGCAGCACATCAAATCCCATATCACCCGGACGCGCTTTGCCTAAAATCGCATTTAAATTTGCGCCGTCATAATAAAGCAAGCCCCCGGCATCGTGCACTAATTTTGCAATCGTTTCAATTTGTCTTTCAAACACACCAAGCGTTGATGGATTGGTTAACATAATGCCGGCAGTTTTAGCTCCTAACATTGATTTCAATGCTTCTAAATTCACATCGCCTTCAGGTGTTGTCGGCACTTCACGCACTTTAAAATTACACATAGCAGCTGAGGCAGGATTCGTTCCATGCGCTGCGTCAGGCACTAACATTTCATCACGTTCAATATTGCCATTGGCTAAATGATACGCTTTGATCATCGACACGCCGGCAAATTCTCCTTGCGCGCCTGCCATCGGTGTGAGTGAACAAGCGGTCATACCGGTAATTTCTTCTAAATCTTTTTGTAATTCATCAATGCAAGCAAGCAATCCTTGATTATTTTTGCAATCCGTCAGCGGATGTAAATCTGCAAAGCCCGGCAACATGGCTAATACATGCGCTGCTTTGGGATTATATTTCATGGTGCAGGAACCTAATGGATAATAATGTGTATCCACTGAAAAATTCTGCTGCGACAATCTGGAATAATGGCGTACCACATCTAATTCAGAAACTTCCGGCAATAAAGGTTCTTCATCACGCCGTAAATTTTTTGGAATATCCGTCATGGGATAATCATTTTTATGAGTGAATGTTCCGCTTCGTCGTCCCGGTTTTGATAATTCAAAAATTAAATGATTTTGCAATTCAGGTGTAGAGTTAAAGTTTGACATGGGAAGCTCCTTAGTACCTGTTCAAAATTTCTACTATGTCGGTCATAAACCGTCGATTTTCTGCGATCCGTTGCTCACATACTTTTTTCATGTATGCTGCGCTACGGTTCTCGAAAATCAACGTTTTCTGTCTCGATCTAGCGAGATTTTGAACAGGTTCTTACAATTTTTTTATGGCGTTTACATAGTTGTCTAAATCTTTTTCCGATTTAGTTTCTGTCACGCAAATTAATAATGCATTGCCTAATTCGGGATAATCTGTGCTTAAATCATAGCCGCCTTGAATATTATGCTCCAATAATTTTTCTAAAATTTCTTTCACGGGTTTTTTAAATCGAATCACAAATTCATGAAAGAAAGGCTGATGAAAAACAATTTCAATTTCTTTTATTTTTTCTAATTTTTCTTTTAGCATTTTTGCTTTGTGATGACACGCGCGCGCAATTTGCTGCAAACCTTTAGGTCCCAGCAAACTTAAATAAATAGTGGCAGCCGTCATCATCAAACCTTGATTGGTGCAAATATTAGAAGTGGCTTTTTCACGGCGAATATGCTGTTCGCGCGCTTGTAATGTTAATGTGTAACCAGTTCGATTTTTCTCATCTACACTTTTGCCCACAATTCTTCCCGGCATTTGACGAACACATTCATCAACGCAGCACATAAAACCCATATAAGGTCCGCCGGCAGATAAAGGAATGCCTAAAGGCTGTGCTTCGCCGCAAGCAATGTCTGCGCCTTTTTCTCCCCCCATGGTTTTTCCCCATTGACCCGGCGGTTTTAAAATGCTCATCGCTATAGGATTTACCACACCGATGACATAAGCTTCTTTTCCATGCGCCCAATGGGTTAACGCATCTACGTCTTCTAAATTTCCAAAAAAGTTTGGCTGAGAAATAATCAGCGCGGCTAAATTATCCGTATTTAATTTTTTCAAAGCATCAAAATCCATGACGCCATTTTTAAAGGGAATTTCAGTTAATTGTAAATCATGAAATTGTGTCATCGTCTTTAAAACTTTTCGATAACGCGGATTTAAATTTTTTGGCACGAGTACTTGTGTTTTTTTGCTGCGTTTTAAACGCACTGCCATTAAAGCAGCTTCAGCTAAAGAGCTTGCGCCGTCATACAGGGAGGCATTAGAAATATCCATCGCCATTAAATGCGCCATCATGGATTGATATTCATAAATCGTTTGAAGCGTGCCTTGACTTGCTTCTGCTTGATACGGTGTATAAGCGGTCATGAATTCACCGCGCTGCGCTAACTGCCAAACAGCAGCAGGAATATGATGCTGATAAGCGCCTGCGCCTAAAAAACATCCGCGGTTAGAATTTTGCGCCGCGCGATCTTCCATGAATAAAGTCACCTCTAATTCTGTTTCCCCTTCGGGAAGAGATAATTGTTTGATCAACAAATTTTTAGGAATTTCGTCAAATAAATCATCAATGCTTTTAGCATCTAACGTTTGTAGCATTTGTTTAATATCATCTTGAGTATGAGGAATAAACGGCATAGGAATTCTCCTTAAAAGGTAGAAAAGAGATGCGCAAACTATACAACTTTTAAGTTGCTTTTTCTATAAAAAATGCCCGTATTAAACGGGCATTTTACAAAGATAATGAAGTTGACTAATAATCCACGCCTTTCATTTTAGGTCTTTCAGTAACTGACCATAACGGCAGCAATAATAAAGTACTACCTATAGCGCAAACAGTAATGGTCATAAAAAAACCGTGCCACCTAAAATTTTGTATAATAGCGCCTAAAGGAAATCCTGAAAGCGCTGCGCCAATATAAGCAAATAACCCGACGAAACCAGTAGAAGTACCTGCCGATTCTTTATGTGTTAATTCGGCGGCTGCCATGCCAATTAGCATTTGTGGCCCAAAGATTAAAAAGCCAATTGCAAAAATCCAAGCAGCATGTTCTGCTAATAAATGCCCCGGTTCATACCAAAAACCTAGTACAGCTAAAATAGTGAGTGCTGCATAAATAACGTTGACAGGACCGCGCTTGCTTCTAAAGATGATATCAGACATCCATCCAGCGGCTAAACTGCCGATAAATCCTCCCAGTTCAAAAAACGCCATTGCCGCATCAGAATCTACCACAGAAGCGCCGTGTTCATGTAAATACACAGCACCCCAATCATTTAAGCCAGTCCTGACTATGTAAATTAATGTATAAGAAAAAGCGAGCAGCCAAATATATTTATTGCGTACGATATATTTGACAAAAATTTTAAAAATTGGTTCTTTATTAGAATCTTTTTCTGCATAAGTATCTAAATGATCGTTACGCCAATCTTCAACAGGCGGCAAGCCTAATGTAGTAGGAACGTCGCGTAAACGATTAATGATAAAGAAACCCATAAGAATAGCGATGATGCCAGGCGCAAACATAGCGGCTTGCCAGCCGTGCCAAATTAAAAAAGAGCCAGCCACAATTAAAGGAATCAATGCACCGCCTGCATTGTGTGAAGTATTCCATACAGCCCACCATCGTCCGCGTTCATTTTTAGAATACCAGTGTGTTAATAATCTGGCACAAGGCGGCCATCCCCAGCCTTGAAAAAAGGCATTAATCGCCCAGAAAATAGCCCATACCCAAAGCAAGGAAGTTAAGCCAAAGAAAATATTTGCAAAACCGGTCATGATTAATCCAACTGCCATAAAATATCTTGGGCTCGAACGATCAGATAACATACCGCTTAAAAATTTGCTGCAGCCGTAAATGATATAAAGCAAAGTACCTAACAATCCGAGATCTTCTTTGGTGTAATGCAGAGTTGAAAGTATTTGCGGCATGGCAAAAGTAAAACTTTTTCGTGTGAAATAAAAAATAGCATAGCCTGCATACATCCCATATAATGTACGCATACGCCAATATTTATATTTTTTATCAACGGTTGCTTTATCTTGGATACGGGGAACATCAGGAGCGGAGCGTAAGAACTTAAGAAGCATATACTGATCTCCTTTACTTTGGGTATTAAAATTACAAAGATAGCAAATAGTAAATGGCAAATAGAACTGTGTCAATCAGTATCTTTATAGCAAATTACGCTGGCGATAATCCTGTTCTTTCATAAGCAGGACTAACAGCAGATGTTGCTTTTAATTCTGTGTTATGCGCACTCGAGCGCAATGTCCTATTGCCAAATAAAGATAATCCATTAGCTGCATCAGACCAGCATTTATCTCGGTGAGTAAAAGTAATACTCATAGTGCTTTGCACAAAAATGGAAATAGCGCAAATAACTATTATGGCAATGAAAGATGACATACCTAGCCAAGATGCCATGCCACTAGCCGCCGTCACGCTGCCAAAGATAGAATAAACAAGTAAATCACCTACGGCAAGCAGTCCAAAATATAACATGGTTTTTTTATTAAGGCTTTTGAACCAGAACCCGCCCTGATCTGTCGCATGAGTAGTCACTTGATCAGGTTTTCTCACCAGCCGAGAAATGATGCCATTATCTTTCATGCAAGGGTGTTTATCGTCCCAAGATTTGCAAATAGCAAGAACATTAGAGATGATATAAGTAGAAACAGTACAAACAATCAGCGGAATGCCAATACCATACAATAAACCAGGTGCGGTGATTAAATGGCTTAATCCGCTGAGAATGGTAAAGGATGTAAACAATCCAATGGCTAAAGTCAGAGACAAAGTTACTCCCCAGAAAAGCCAATTCCCTTTATTTTTTTTAACTAAATCCAAAAATTGAACAATTTGTTTCTGCAGATTTTCCATTTGGAAAAAGAAGAAAGAAACAGCAGCGCCTAAACAAATAATACCGGCTATCAACCATAAACTAACGCCGGGAACCATGCCAAACAACATAAGCGCAGTGGTTGCACCATAAAAAGTAGTGGCGCCGGCGCCAATGGTTGCGATAATGCCAACTAATTTAAAGAAATTATTTTTATCACGGCTGATTGCATAAAAGAGTGATAGACTTAAAACAAAACCGACAATTAACAATCCAGCGCTCATTATACTCATGTTCAGAAACCCTATAGAATGGATACCAAAAAACAGAGGGCATATGACTGCCGCAGCAATGAGACTTAAAAAAACAAAAAGCGCCAAAAAATTCTTGATGAGGCGAGTTTGGTGATCTTGGCGAGCAGCACCTGTTTCTTTTTCAAAAGCATTTGAAAACCATTTTTTCCATTCATTACTCATAGATTTGCCTCGACTGTGAACACAAACCAGCAAATTACACACGGCAAGAAATATAGCTAGCCCTACAATTAGATAAGGGCTTAAACCATGTATAGGAATTGCAGTGCTGCCTGATAAAACAGCGTGAGCAAACACATAACACAATAAAGCAGAACCCAGTGCTTTAGCAGCAACAGTAGAAATAACACAGAAATAAAATCCGCATTGTTGACTTAAAGTGAGTTGTTTCCGGTAACGGCGTAGTGCTTCTTTTGCTGCTTCTTCTTCAGTTTTTGCGGATAATCGCCATAACTGTATTCCCCAGAACTGTGCATGCCGTTGATCAGAAATTAAATATAATATTTCTTGTAAATTTCGAACGGAGATTTTTCCTGCTCGGATAATATCTTCTAATGTTGGTTCGGCAGCGTTTTTTTGTTCATTAAACTGCTGAATAATTTTGTTAAGTGGTGAGTCTTTCTCTTCAATTGACTCTAAAGGATTATAAACTACGGTTGCTTCTTTTGATTGAAATAGGTCTTCCGTTTTTTGTTTTCCTTGTAAGAGATGGCGTTGTAATGCCCCTCGAGCAGCAGCATTTTTATAGAATTTTGCTGCACGAATCATCCCGGCAGAAGCCAAAGCTTGAGATAAAAGATTTTTATCTGCTTCTGCAGGACTAAGATTTTTCAATATTACTCGTATTTTTTCCGCACGTTTTTTTTCTTGACCTTTTAATGGCGCTAAAATAATCACACGTTCTAATAGATCTCTGATTTGCTCTCTGATTTGCTCTCTGATTTGCTGTGGGGTTCTATCTGTTACGCTATTTTTTAAATTTTCTATTTTTGTTTTAAGCTTCTCGACAGCCTGTCCATTTAAAAAATCATTTGTGTTTAACTGATCAATGATTTTACTCAGAAGAGTACTGTTTAATTCTGTGTCAGGAATAAGATAATTTTGAATGGCTGCTGTTAGTAATAAATCAAAGGTAATTTCAACGCCTTTGTCATCCAGATTGCTTAAAAATGCAGCATGCTGACTTGCAGACTCCATGAGTTTTGAAAAGTAGTCAACTTGAGTATCTGTTGATGGTCTTGGAGGAGAAACTTCTACAGAAGAGAAACTGGACGAGGAAGGAGCAGTAACAGGTCTCATATGAGAACAGCAACCACTTGGAGTTTCTGGTCTTGATGGAGGGCTATCATCACTATCCTTGACTTCATCAATTTTTACATCATCATAATCAGTATCAGCAGCACTAGGGCGACGAATTGGGGTAGGAGTAGCTGCATAAGAAGCAGTTCTGCTGCTTCGTGTTTCATTTCTTGCTGGTGAAGACTCATTTGGGTGAAAGACTATTTGAGTAATAAGAGGTGTTAATTCATAGGCAATGAATTTTCTCTTATCTTCTGCCAAAAAAGTTGAATCGTGTAATTTGCTAATAATTTCGCTTAACAGGCTATTTGAACTTTTTAAGTCTTCTAACGTTTGATAGCACAGCCGCCATTGGTCGTATGTAGGGTCGGAGTCTGCACTGGGTAACAAATGACTAGCAATCGTATGTGGCGCTTCTGCAAGCACTGCTGACAAATGACGAACTTGCGCGCGAAAATTTTGTTTATTTTCCTTAGTTGGTTGCCTTTCCGTCGCAGGGAAAGGATCTAAGTGAGATAAATCACTTAATACATTTCCTGTTGATACATTTTCTGTTATCTTTCTCATGGTATTCCCTCCTTTTTAGTGGATTTTTAGGGGTTTTCCCAAAGTATGTTTATTTTAAAACGTATCAAAAATGCAGTAAAAGAATCTGGTCAACTTAATCTTTCCTTAAGGCAAATTTTGCAGCATTTTATCAAAGAGTTAGTTAAAAACTAACTGGGTTTTTTAATAAAATTGTAACTATGCACTGCTTTCCAGCGAACGCTCATTTTTGGGTTATATTGAACGAAAAATCTCTTCAAAATGCTCATGTACTCTCATGTACACTCCGCTTTCTCATCGATTTTTCGTTCAATCTTCCTCCAAAACTGAACGTTCACCGTATTTCAGCATCGTGCTGAATAGTTACATAAAATTTTATTACCCTCCTTGTATAAATTTCCAAATAAAAAAAAGGGCTTTAAAAGCCCTTTTAGATGGAAGTTTTTAAACATTCTTCATCGTCAACCGAATGCGTCCAGTGCGGTCAATTTCAGCAATGCGTACGCGGACAATTTGACCTTCCTGCAGCTCATCGCGAATATTATTCACATGTCCTTCGCGAATTTGTGAAATATGCACCATACCCTCGATATTCGGCAAAATGCGGACAAAAGCACCGAAATCTGCCAGTTTTACAATAGGTCCTTCATAAATTCCGCCGACTTCTGGTTCTGCGGTAATTTCTTCAATACGGCGTTGTGCTTCTGCACTGTCTTCAATGTTGACAGCTGCAATTTTAATGGTACCGTCATCAGCAATATCAATGCTGCAATGTGTTTGTTCGGTTAATTCACGAATCGTTGCGCCGCCTTTACCGATAACATCACGAATTTTATCCGGATGAATTTTGATAATGGTGATGCGCGGTGCAAAAGGTGACACTGTTTCACGCGGTTTATTAATCACCTGCTCCATGATGCCTAAAATATGTAAGCGACCTTCTTTTGCCTGCGCTAAGGCTTTTTCCATAATTTCTTGGGTAATACCGTTAATTTTGATATCCATCTGCAAAGCGGTAACACCCTCTTTGGTACCCGCCACTTTAAAATCCATGTCGCCTAAGTGATCTTCATCACCGAGAATATCCGTTAACACCGCAAAATCATTGCCTTCTTTAATCAATCCCATTGCAATACCAGCAACCGGCGCTTTGATCGGTACACCCGCATCCATTAAAGCAAGTGTTGTGCCGCAAACGGTTGCCATTGAACTGGAGCCGTTTGATTCGGTAATCTCAGAGACAACACGCACGGTGTAAGGAAATGCTTCTTGTGAAGGAATGATTGCCGCCGTTGCACGTTTAGCTAATTTGCCGTGACCAATTTCACGGCGTTTAGGTGAACCTAACATACCTGTTTCACCCACACAAAACGGCGGAAAATTATAATGCAGCATATAGCTGTCACGGTATTCGCCCGAAAGCGCATCAATCATCTGTGCTTCACGTTCTGTGCCTAAGGTTGTTGTGACGATTGCTTGTGTTTCACCGCGAGTAAATAAAGCAGAACCATGTGCGCGCGGAAGTATGCCAACTTCAATGGTAATCGGACGCACTGTTTTATTATCGCGCCCATCAATTCTTTTTTCACTTTTTAAAATTTTTCCCCGAACAATTTCTGCTTCCATGTCATGCAGTAATTTATGCACTTTATCTTCTGTCGGTGCGCCTTCAGTTTCATTGCATAAAGTTTTCACAACTTCTGCGTGAACAGCATTAATTTTTTCATGGCGCACTAATTTTTCTGTCATGCCGTAAGCGTCATTTAATTTAGCATAAGCTAATGCTTTTAATTTTTGATCTAATGCTGCATTTGCATCAAGAGGTTTCCAATTCCAAGCAGGTTTTCCAGCTTCTTTGGCAAATGCTTCGATGGCAGAAATGGCTGTCTGCATTTGTTCATGACCAAATACGACCGCACCCAGCATCACTTCTTCCGGCAGCATTTTTGCTTCAGATTCCACCATTAAAACCGCTTCTTTCGTCCCTGCAACCACTAAATCTAATTGAGAATTTTCTAATTCGCTAGGTGCAGGATTTAAGACATATTGCCCATCAACATAACCCACGCGCGCAGCGCCGATCGGTCCATCAAAGGGAATACCAGAAATGGCTAATGCAGCAGAAGCGCCTAACATAGCAGGAATATCTGCCTGAATTTGCGGATCTAATGAAAAAACGGTAGCAATGATTTGTACTTCGTTAAAAAATCCTTTCGGGAAAAGCGGACGAATGGGACGATCAATTAAACGTGAAATAAGTGTTTCTGATTCAGCAGGTTTTCCTTCGCGTTTAAAATAACCGCCGGGAATTTTTCCAGCTGCTGCCGTTTTTTCTTGATAATTGACAGTGAGCGGAAAAAAATCTTGTCCTTCGACAGCAGTTTCTTTGCCGACAACCGTGACAAGCAGTAGGGTATCGCCCATGCTGATAAAGACAGAAGCGGTTGTTTGTTTAGCTATGCGTCCTGTTTCTAATGTGACGATGTGTTTTCCGAAAGAAAAAGTTTTTCGTTTAATATTCATTAAGAGATCCTTTAATTTTTTCGTAGTTAATTTGTAACTATTCACTGCTTTCCAGCGAACGCTCATTTTTGGGTTATATTGAACGAAAAATCTCTTCAAAATGCTCATGTACTCGCGTGTACACTCCGCTTTTTCATCGATTTTTCGTCCAATCTTCCTCCAAAACTGAACGTTCACCGTATGTCAGCATTGTGCTGAATAGTTACGTTAATTTTAATGACGCAAGCCGAGCTGATCAAGTAATTTTCGGTAACGGTCAATATCAGATTTTTTCAGATAATCGAGCAAACGGCGGCGCTGATTAACCATGCGCAACAAACCCATTTGCGAATGATTATCCTGTTTATGTAATTTTAAGTGTTCAGTGAGATTTTCAATTTTTTTAGAGAGCAATGCGATTTGAACTTCTGGAGAACCGGTATCACCGGCTTTGGTTTGGTGTTGTTCAATCAATGACGCGATGTCTTGTTTAGTTAATGACATTTTTTTATCCTCATATTAGTTGTTAGTTTACAGCAAACTGTCCACTGTCATTTGCAGGCATTTTGCTTGGCAGAGGATTATACGATAAATTATAAGAATAACCAACTAAAAGATAGGTTTGCAAAATGTGCCGTGCAGTAATACATTATGTGAGTGAATAAATGAATTAGATTAACAGGAGGATACACTATGTTCCACATTACCATTTATCCAGGCACTTTTGATCCATTAACGCGTGGTCATTTAGATATTGTTGAACGTGCAGTTAAAATTTTTGATCAAGTGATTGTTGCGGTGGCAGTCGGCAGTCATAAATTTGTGTATTTACCGCTTGAAGATCGCCTGATGCTGGCATCCAAAGTGTTTGAAGGAATGAAGAATGTTAAGGTGATCAGTTTCCAAAGTCTTCTCATGGATTTTGTGCATGAACAAAAAGCTTGCAGTATTTTAAGAGGTATTCGTGCTGCATCTGATTATGATTATGAATTTCAATTAGCGGGTATGAACCGCGTATTAGATTCTCAGATCGAAACTATTTTTTTGCCGGCATCTGACCGTTATGCTTTTATTTCCAGTACGATGGTTCGAGATATTATTGCATTAGGCGGAGACGTAAGTCCTTTTGTTCCGTCAATAGTTGCTGAATTTGTTTCAACGAGAAAATAAATATAAATTATTAGAAACAAGTTGTGACCTGTTTACATTTTTAATCGAAGAAAAAATGAAAGCGATAAAAAAAATTTTAAAGATAAGTAAAACTTTTTTAGGCAAACCTTATGTGACAGATCAATTAGACTGCGTCACTTTTGTGAGCCAAGTTCTTGCTTTAACTTTTTCTCAGAGCGAAGAAGAAGCACGTGAAAGATTAATTTCAATTGATTATTTCAAAAAGCCTGCTGTGTTTGAAAATCGTTGTCACTTTATGAGTTTGGATTGGAATCCGCATAATGCTGCGCAAGGTTATATCAAGGATATGACGGCAAATATAGTTGATTCGCATCATCAAAGCATTGTTAAAAAAGGGAGTGCATGGATTGACAAGGAAGAATTTTTTAAACGGAAAAACATTTTTGTTAAAATGAAACCGCCATTAGCAGAAATAAATTATTTGCCCATAGAAAAATTATTTACGGGTGATCAATTGAACGATTTTATTTTTAATCAGCTGCCTGAACTTTTTATCTTAGAAATTGTCCGCCCCAATTGGGATTTAACAGAAAAAATTGGCACGCATTTAAATGTGTCGCATTTAGGTTTTGCATTTAAGAAAAAATCAAAGCCAGAAAATAAAAATGATCAATGGATTTTTCGTCATGCATCCAGTGAAGAAAAAAAAGTAGTAGACGTTTCGCTGGAAAATTATCTTAAACGTTATTTACATCATGAAACCGTGAAGGGGATTAATGTGCAGGAAATTTTATTTCCGACATCTTAACCCTTCTTTTCCA
>Ga0208373_1003395_pt1 | contig 15703 bp, 11 predicted proteins | sample RifOxyC2_FD_184036 | JGI IMG/M metagenome (GOLD analysis project Ga0208373, IMG submission 184036) | Soil microbial communities from Rifle, Colorado - Rifle Oxygen_injection C2 (SPAdes) | ecosystem: Environmental > Terrestrial > Deep subsurface > Rock core/Sediment | place: Rifle, Colorado...
AGGTCTTTTTCCCGCTGGACCACGCCGAATTCAGCGTTCAGAATCTCCAGGGCGGGCAGGACGCCCGAAGCCACCCGGGCCTTGGTTTCCGTCAGGATGGTTTTGGCCAGTTCCAGAGAAACCTGTTTCACCCCCAATTCTTCCTTGAGCCGGAAGAGTTTATAATAGTCGTTTCTCACCTGAGCAATGGTGGTCAGTAGCTTGGTTTTGAACCGCTCCAGGGAGGCGTCTTTGGAAATCCGGGAAATACGTATATTTTCTTCGGTCACTTCCCTGCCCCGGTTCTTGAACAGGGGCTGGCTGATGGAGAGCACAACCCCGGTCCGGCCGTAACGGTCCAGGTACGTCGGATTGTCGGTATCATTATCGGAATTATTGAATCCAACGGATGCCGTGGCCCCGGTGGAAAAAAGCCGGCTGAAACCCACGTCCGTGGTATGGGAACGGGTGTCGATGACGCGGTCTTCAATGGTGGGCCGGTCTTCTTCGGTATCGTCGATGCGGGTCTCCAGGGTAAATTTCGGGTCATAGAGGGCGCCGTAACGGTTGATATCGGCTTCAAACTGGGCAGGGGTATAGCGTTCGGCCCGTACCTCCAGATTGTTTTCAACAGCGATACGGACCGCCTCGTTCAAGGTCAGGGGCAGCGGCGTCTGTGCGGCAAGCGGCATGCAATGGATCAATCCGTTCAGCAGAAAAATCAGAAAAACCAGAAACCGTCTCACAAATGATCATCCCTCCCAGGCCAAATACAGTGTTCATTTCCGGAATATCCAAGAAAGAGGCAGGATACCACCCGTTCCCCAGGCCCTATTCCGCTACAAACCGGAGAATACGGCCGCCATTGTAAAGCAGCCGCCTTTGGTTTGTCAAATGGATTTGGGCCGGTTAACCGTTTCCAAATCTTATTTCCCCTCGGGGCAGGCCACCTTCCAGAGACACTGGTCATCGGCTTCCAGACGGCACCCCGGCACCAGGGTCAGCCCCTTCAAATCCGGTTCAGGGCAGGCCGTGGGCAAGGGGATGATGTCGGCCAGGGGAGCCTTGCCGTGCTCACGGGCAATCAACATGTAAATGGACGGAATCACGAAAAGGGTGAAAACCGTTCCGACGGCCATGCCGCCCACCAGCACAAGACCGATGGAATTACGGGCTGCCGCACCGGCACCGGTGACCAGCACCAGCGGGAAATGTCCTGCAATGGTAGCGCCGCTTGTCATCAGGATGGGGCGCAGCCGGGTCAGGGCGGCACTGTAAACAGCCTGGCGTTTGGTGTTGCCCTGAAGCTGAAGCTGATTGGCAAACTCTACGATCAGGATACCGTTTTTGGAAACCAGGCCCACAAGGGTGACCAGCCCCACCTGGGAATAGATATTAAGGGTGGTGGTCCAGCCGTTGGTCCAGAAGGGAACGTTCGGATCAGGCATCCTTAGGAACGTAAACAGCAGGGCGCCGAACATGGCCAGGGGCACCGACCCTGCCAGGATGACAAAGGGATCGCGAAAGCTGTTGAACTGGGCGGCCAGAACCAGGAAAATTAAAATAACGGCCAGGGCAAAGGACTGGATAAACGTGTTTCCTTCGGTCTTCAATTGTCTTGACTCGCCGGTATAGTCGATGACATAGCCCTGGGGCAGAATTTTGGCGGCCTCATCTTCCAGAAATGCCAGGACTTCCTCCAGGGGCCGGACCGGGACACCGCTGATGGAGACGGCATTAAACTGCTGGAAGCGGTTCAAAGAGCGCGCCACGGTCCGGTTCTGGATAGAGGCAACCGTGCTCAGGGGGATCAGGGTGCCGGAAGGCCCAGTAACATACACATTTTCGAGCTGGTCGGCAGTGAGGCGGTCCATGCGCCGGATCTGGGGAATGACTTTGTAACTGCGTCCGGCAATATTAAACCGGTTGACATAATTGGCGCCTAAAAGAGAGGACAGATCCGCACCCACCTGCTGCAGATTCAATCCCATATCCGCCACCTTGTCGCGGTCAATGACGATCTCGGATTGGGGCTGGTCCATCTTGACATCAATGAGTGGCGGAAAAGCAAACATGCCGCTTTGGATCGCCTTGAGCTGAAGCTGACCGGCAAAGTCAAGAATCTTGTCCGGTTCTTCAGTGGATGCCAGAATAAACTCCACCGGGAATTGGCCGCCGCCGGGCAAGGCCGGCGGAGTCACCGGAAACATACGGATACCGGGAATGGTCCCAAGATTTTGCTGTACCTCCGGCAGGATTTGAAAAATGGTGCGGTCCCGTTCCTCCCATGGCCGGGTAACCATACCGCCGAAACCGGATGAAGGGTTGGTGATCTGAAAGGTAAACTCGGTCTCGGGTACGCTTTGGAAAACCTTGTTGGCTGCGGCTGCATAAATACTGGTCTGATCAAGTGTGGCATTGGCGGCAGCATCGATAATCCCGAAGATGACGCCCTGATCCTCGGGAGGCGCAAGTTCTTTGGGCGACATGATGAACATGGGGATGGTCAATATTCCAATCATCACCCAGACCAGGTAGATTGCCGGGCGGTTGTTCAGGGTGTGGTCCAGCCATCGGCCGTAAAGGGTTTTGATTTTTTCAAAATTCCGGGAAATATGTCCTGCAAAGCCGACATCAGACATGCCGGCCTTGAGCATTTTAGAGGACATCATGGGGGACAGGGTCAGGGCCACCACACCGGAGACGGCCACCGCCCCGGCAAGGGTGAAGGCAAATTCACGGAACAGCGAGCCGGTTAACCCGCCCTGCAACCCGATGGGGGCATATACCGCCGCCAGGGTGACGGTCATGGCGACAATGGGGCCCACCAGTTCCCGAGCCCCTTGCAAAGCGGCATCAAGCGGTTTTTTGCCTTCCTTGAGATGGCGTTCAACATTCTCAACGACAACGATGGCGTCATCCACCACCAGCCCCACGGACAATACAATGGCCAGCAATGTCAGAAGATTTATGGTAAATCCAAACACCTGCATGAGAAACACCCCGCCTATGAGGGACAAGGGGATGGCCACGATGGGAATAAAGGCCGAACGTAGTGATCCCAGGAAAAGAAAAATAATCACCACCACGATCAGCAAGGTTTCGCTCAAGGTTTTGACGACTTCGTTAATGGAGGTGCGGATATAATTGGTGGCATCATATGCCACCCGCGCCGTAAGCCCGCTGGGTAGATCTTTCTCGATACCTTCCATCTCGGCCCTCACCAGCTCAATCACATCCAGGGAATTGGCGTTGGGCAGGGGCCAGATTCCCATAAAAACGGCTGTCTGGCCGGAAAACCGGACTTCGGTGTCATAGTCCTCGGAACCCAGCACCACCTCGGCGATGTCCTGCAGACGGATAATGGCGTCCCCGGTTTGACGCACCACCAGTTGTTTAAATTCCTCCACTGAATGAAGGTCTGTATTGGTGATCAGATTGACCTGTACCAGTGATCCTTTGGTCTGCCCCACAGCCGCAAGAAAATTATTGGCGGCAAGGGCCTGCCTGACCTGAACCGGGCTGATATTAAATGCGGCCATGCGTTCGGGTTTGAGCCAGATCCGCATGGCAAAGGTTCGGGCACCCAGGATATCGGCCCGCTGGACCCCGTCAATGGCTGAAAGACGCGGCTGGACCATGCGGGTCAGGTAATCGGTAATCATGTTCTGGGCCAGGACATCAGAGGTGAAACTCAAATAGGCTGCCGCAAACTCGCTGTCCGCCGACTCCACATCAATGGTGGGCACCTCTGCTTCAGGAGGCAGATCACCGCGCACCTGGTTTACCTTTGCGCTGATTTCCGAAAGCGCCCGGATGGCATCATAATTGAGTTTCAGGCGGACACTGATGGTTGAAAGCCCCTGTTGGCTCTGGGATTGGATATAATCAATACCGCCTGCTTCGGCAATGGACCTTTCCAGGGGTGTGGTAATGAAACCGCGCACCAGGTCGGGGCTTGCCCCTACATAAATTGTCCTGACGGTCACCACCGCATTTTCACTGCGGGGATACTGGCGCACGTTCAATGTGCGAATGGCCTGGAGCCCGGCGATGATGATCACCAGGCTCACGACAAGGGCCAGGACCGGACGACGGATAAAAAGATCGGTAAATTTCATGATCAGCCCCCTCTCTCCCGATTTCAGGCATTGTCAGGCCGGGGTTTCAATTGGAATTCCGGGGAAACGGTATTGTCCACGACCACCGACTGACCGTTGCGCAGCTTGAAAACACCCGTACTCACAACCGTGTCACCGGTTTTCAGGCCGGAATGGACGGCAACGAGATCACCGTGTTTTTCCCCCAGCTCTATAAACTGTTGGCGGACCGTCTTGCCCTCACCTTTGTCCTCTATCACAAAGACCGAATCGCTGTAAGGTGCATACAGTACGGCGGTGATCGGAATGGCCACAACAGGTTTTTTCTCCGGTAAAATAACGGTTACATTGGCGTACATGCCGGGTTTCAGATCTTCCGACGGATTTTTCAAAGTCGCCTGCACGCGGATATTGCGTGAGGCGCTGTCCACTTCGGAATTGATGGCCGTGATGGTGCCAAGGATTTCCCGGCCATCCGGCGAATCGGTCGTAACCCTTACAGGGAGGCCGTTTTTAAGCTGGGCCATCTGCTGCTGGGGCAAAAGAAAATTAATATAGATCGGGTCTAGGGAGTGCAGGGATACAATGGGTTGGCCCGGTTCGAGAATCTCCCCCAGGTTGACCTGCCGGATACCGAGACGCCCAGCAAAAGGCGCTTTTATCGTTTTCTTCTCAATTGCTGCGCTGATGCTGTCCAATTGGGCAACCGCTTTTTCATAGGCGGCTTTATTGTCATCAAAAACCGAATTCGAGACCACCTTGGCCGCTATCAATGCCTGAGTGCGCTCATAATTCTTCCGGGCCAGGGCGGCCTGGCTCTGGGCAGAGCGCTGATCAGCCAGTTCCGCAGAGATGTCCTGTTGCAGCAGAAGGCTTCCTGCGGCTATCCGTGTCCCCGCCTCAAAGGCAATTTTAGTGACCCGGCCGGGAAGTTCGGCGCTCACGACAACTCCCTGGACCGATTGAAGAGACCCAACCGCCGTTAATACGGATTCCCATTCATATGAGCTTGCCTGGGCCGCGCTCACCGTTTCCGGCGGCGGCACAAACGCCGCTCCATGGGCGGTCATGCGGCCTATCTGCAAGCCCTTGACTGTTACGATGATACCCAGGACAAGGATCATCCCTGCAAGGGTAATGGTAATTGATTTTATTTTTTTCATTCCACACCTTCCTTGTTTGACGGGATGATCCGCCGTTCAATGCCGGGTCGCGGAAAAAATTGAGTTTTCCAAGACACATGTCACGTCCCTTCACGCCAATGTTTGTATTCCCTAGAACATTTGGGTGAAGGAAAGATTCATTATCATGGTTAAAAGGATAAGATGGGGTAAATCAATGTCAATATGCCTTTAATTTTGTTCGTTTTCCAACCGCCAGATTTCTCCTGCGTCGGTGGAAACATAAAGGGCGCCGTCCGGCCCTAAAACAAGCGAGCGCACACGCTGTGACGGCAGACTGGGGATGGTGGTTGTTTGGGTCGTCATACCAGCCGCATTCAAGTGCAAAAGATCGATGCGCCCGCCACGCAGGAATCCGACCGCCAGAAGACCCTCCCAGGCCTTCCAGTGCGGTCCGGTCAGAAAGACACACGGCCCCATCCCTTCGGAAACCCCGCGATTGTTCCAGGATGGTCTGAGGGCCTTGGGGAACCGGGTCAAGTCCGTCATGGACGTCGGCGTGCCATCGGGCGTGTTGGATGTATAACCGCAATAATCACTCGCACACGTTACCCCTTTTGTGGGCGCGGGGTCCCAGCCTCCGTTGCCGCCCGCTACAAGCGGCGTCACTTCATCGCTATGGCCGGGGCCATGTTCACAGACAAATGCCTGGCCCGTGCCCGGATGAAATGTAATGCCCTGCACATTGCGATGTCCATAGGTGAAGATTCTCGGATCACCTCCGGATGGTGTATGGTTGCCCTGCGCGGCTTTGCCGTCACGGTCGACCCGCAAGACCTTTCCGCCCAGGCGGGAAAGATCCTGTGGCAGGGGCCCATTGTGGTTGTCGCCGGTGGTCACATACAGATAGCCGTCAAACGGGCTGAACCGAATGCGGCCGCCGCTGTGCGCGCCCGCTCTTCCCCACCGGTTGAAGGATTGCTTAAACGGAATGTCGGTGATAATGTCTTTGCGGCCGGTCGCACCAGTGTAGGTCTTATTGACAAGGAGGCGCACGACGGTATTGGTTGTAGACTTGCCCGTATTTGAGGCCATATAGACGTATACGTACCGGTTTTCGTCAAAAACCGGATCCAGTGCCACACCCAGCATCCCGCTTTGTCCCCGGCAGAAAAAGTCGCCTGCCTCCAGGACTGCGCCGGCTGCCCCGAATAAATGCCGGACCGTTCCGTCGGAGGTACGGACGGACAGCCCGCGGCATTTTTCCGTAAACAACATGGCCCCGTCGGATGTAAAGGCCAGATCCCATGGATCGCTGAGTCCCGACATGACCACCGTAAGGGTTATCTGAGGTTTGCTGCTGTCAGCCGCGATGGACCGGCCGCAATGGATATGGACAAAAGCGGCCACGAACAAGACCGCGCATATCACGGGGAGGACCCTTTTTGCTTTGCAGTTCATGGCTTCCTCCTGTTATATGGATTTAGTTGATGCACTAACTCGCCGAATCTTTGGGTCTATGGGTTAGAAACAGAAACAAATAACCGCCTGCTCCCGCAATCATCGAAGCGGTTAAAACAGCCAGTTTGGCCGAATCGAGCATGGCAGGATCGCCAGTAAAAGCCAAGGCCGAGATAAAAATGGACATGGTGAACCCGATGCCGGTCAGCCAACTGGCGCCATAAATATGTTTCCATGATACCCCGGTGGGTAAATTGGCCAGGCCCAATTTGACGGCCAGAAAAGAAAGCAGGGTAATGCCCACCTGTTTGCCGACCACCAACCCCAAAATAATACCCAGGCCAACGGGATTACCGAGTATATCAAAAATATTGCCGCTGCCGATTTGCACCCCGGCATTAGCCAGCGCAAAGAGGGGGAGAATGACAAACGACGTCAGCGGGTGGAGATTATGTTCCAACCGCAATAAGGGCGATTGAATTTCCCCGGCCGCCGATTGCAGTGCGGCGGCGGCGGTTTGTTGTTCTTTCCGGTTGAGATCATGGGCGTTGGGATCATGGGTTCTTTCAATGTGATCTAATCGCTTGCGGCTCCGGTTGACAAACTCCAGAGGTAACCGCCGAGCTTGCGCCGGAATCGCAAATGCAACCAGGACCCCTGCCACAGTAGCATGAACGCCCGATTCAAAAATGGCAAACCACACCCCCATGGCAATCAAACCATAAAAGATCAGATGATTAAAACCGATAATATTGAATATCAACAATACGAACATCAAAACCCCGGCGATTGCCAGCCATTCCCATAAGATTTGTTGCGTATAAAACAAGGCGATGACCAAAATAGCGCCAATATCATCGCCAATAGCCAGGGCAACAATAAAAATTTTGAGGCTGCCGGGAATCCTTCTGCCCAGCAGCGCCGCTACGCCCAGGGCAAAGGCAATGTCTGTGGCCATGGGCACTCCCCAGCCATCAGCCCCTGGGCCGCCGGCATTAAAAAATGTATAAATCAAGGCCGGCGCGGCCATGCCACCCACCGCCGCCGCCAACGGCAGGGTTGCTTTACGCAGCGAGGAAAGTTCGCCCACAATCAGTTCTCGTTTGATTTCCAGGCTCACCACAAAAAAGAAGATCGCCATCAGAAAATCATTGACCCAATGGAGGATGGTTTCAAAAAATTCAAAATTGCCGATTTTGATCCCCACTTTGGTCTGCCAAACGGCAAAATATTTGTCGGCTAGGGAGGAGTTCGCCAGGATCATGGCAATGGCGGTGGCAACCAGCAGGACAATACTGCCGGATATCTCCAGATGCATAAATTCGGCAATTTCCTCTTGTACCCGTTTGCCCAAACGGATGAGGGGTTTCAGTTCATCGGGCCATTCTTTAGCTGCGGTTTTATTTTCCATGATTGCTTCCTTATTATATCCTGGAATCCGGCTAAGGGCCGGTGAAATCGGAACGATCCCGGTAAGCGTCCGCCTGAATGTGCGACTTAGACGGCATAACGATCCGGGATTACGCCGTGTTTGAACATCCCGTACAGTTCCTGAATTTCTTCATTGGTATAGATCTTCAACAGCCTGACAATCTCGCATGCAAACTCGATACTTCCCAGCCCGCTGGCTGTTATAAGGTTCTTGTCGGAAATGGCCAATTTATCTGTATAAAAATCATCCTCCCTATAATCGGGTACTTTCGCCTTGATATACCCCTTGGAATTGCTCGTATGCTGAAGGCCATGCATCAGCCCTGCCCTGGCAATTTCTAAGGTTGCTCCGCAGATTGCGGCAATGATGGTGTTCTTTTCGTGGAACCGGTGAAGAAGCTTGATCAGTTCCTCATTGGGTCCCTGCTCCCACATCTCTCCACCCGGCATGATGAAAATCGCTGCTTCATTGGGAGTTATGGCGTCGAGCGTGATATAAGGGATGATTTTGCAGCCGCCCATTGTGGTGACCGGTCTGTCGGAAAATCCCACTGTTGCTACATCGTATTTTCCTGACTTATTAATCTCGCAGAGTGCCAAGGCAGGTTCCCAATCAGCAAGGCCATCGAAAACCAATAGATATGCTTTTAATCTCATTGGAAATTTACTCCTTTCGAAATACCGGTGAGCTTCACGGGCATCTGAAAACGGGTAACCCTTTTCCACATGGGGGCTCCGCCAGCCTGCCTCAACTATCGCATGTATTGAAAATTATCACAGGGATGCCTTAAGCGCAAGAGGGATGCCCGGCAAAAAAGCTCCGGGCATCCCTCTTTTTCATGGTGGGGAAAACGCTATTGAATGTTTGCTTTGGCTTTTTTCATAAAAGACGGGTCAATGGCATCGGCCATGGGAACGTCTTTTTTGATGACCCCGTTGGCCAGGCAGAAATCAACAATCGAGCGATAGCCTTCCTCGGTGAACCCGCCATCCGGGGATAGACATTTTCGCAGAACCTTGATCAAAGCAGCATCCATCTTTCGTCCGGGAAAAGAGGGAGAAACGGCCAGGGCCACTTCTTCGTCACTATGCCGGCTCTGCCAGAGCATGGCCTTGTAAACGGCATTTGAAAAGGCCTGGATGATCTCGGGGTGTTCCTTGACATATTTGTCCGTCACCTGGACATTCATGGCTTCATAACGCTCCGAACCGTAGATTTTTTTATGCTGGACCGGGTCTGTGGCATCCACCAGGATATTCCCCCCGGCTTCCATGATCTGGGCATACCGGGTGGCGCGGACATATGCCCCGTCAATATCTCCCCGGGTCATGGCCACGATCTCGGCCCCGTATTCCAGGTTGGCAAAGGTCACATCCTTGTCCGGGTTGAGCCCGGCTTTTTTCACGGCGGTCTTGACGAAAAAATAGGGCGCAGAGCCGGGCATGCCGCCGAAAACCGCCTTGCCCTTCATCTCACTGATGTTTTTAATGCCGGGGCGGCCCACAAACATATAGGGCTGGCTGATGAGGGTGGTGAGGATCACCTTGCTGGACTGGCCTTTTTCAAAGGCCATGAGCACGGGTTCAAACCCGATGATGCAGAACTGGGCATCGCCGTTGAGCAGCCCCATGAGGGCAAGGGGACCGTCCTTATAAGTCACCAGCTCCGGGTCCAGGCCCTCTTCCTTGAAATAACCCAGCTCCTTGGCCAGGTATACGGGCAGCCAGCCTTCACTCCGGGTGGCTTCGGCCAGAACCACCCGGGTCAGGCCCGCCTGGTTTTTGGCATCTGCCGCGAAAGCCGCCGAGGCGAAAGCAATCACCATCAGCAACAGCAGTCCTGAAATTAGTCTTGTCTTATCCATGTTTTTCTCTCCTTTTGCGATTGAATGGTTTTCCTAGGGATTAACGATGATCCGGCCGCCATTTTAAAAGGCGGCCTTCACAAGAACTGAGTCCTTTGTTAAATGCAAGCCCTGTGAACAGCAGGACCAGAAGGCAGGACATGACCCGCTCAATCTGGTAGGTGGTGGTGGCGTATTGCACCATCCATCCGAGGCCTGCGCTGGCGCCCATATATTCCCCCACGATGGCCCCCAGCAGGGATGCGCCAATGCCGCCCCTGATCCCGGTCAGTATCCAGGGAACACAGGAGGGCAGGATCACCCGTTGATAGATCTGGAACCGGTTGGCGCCCATGAGCCGGATGGCCGACACCATGTCCGCGTTCACACTTCGGATGCCCTCAAAGGTGCTGAAAAAAACCAGATAAAACACCAGGAGGGCGGATATAAAGATCTTGGATTCCATCCCAAGCCCGAACCAGAGGATGAAAATCGGGGCCAGGGCCAGTTTGGGAATGCCGTAAAGGGCCGTGATGATGGGCCCGAAAATATCGGCCACCCATCTGATCCGGCCGAGCACGGCACCGATGATAACCCCGGCCACAGTCCCCAGAAAAAGCCCGGCCAGGGCTTCCTGAAGGGTGATCCAAAGGTGTTGGGCCAATTCGCCGGACATGAGAAACCGGTAAAAATCCAGGAAAATGATACTGGGCCGGCTGGAATAAAAGGGGTTGATGACCTTAAATTCGGCCAGGATCTCCCATAAACCCAGCCCGGAAAGGATCATGGCCGTCATCAGGGTCTTGCTGCGGGCCTTGATGGACGGATCATCGGTTTTCATGGAGAATTCCTTTCCCGGCCCGGGTCACCTCGGCGCTGAGGTCCTGCCAGATCTGTCTGTGTAGGGTGATGAAATCTTCCGAAAACCGGGTTTCCGCCACAGATCGGGGCCGCGGCAGGGAAACGGCATATTCGGATTTGATGGCGGCGGGCCTGGCCGTGAGCAGGACCACCCGGTCGGAAAGGGTGATGGCCTCGGTCAGGTCGTGGGTGACCAGGACGATGGTTTTCCTGTGGTCCTGCCAGATTTTCAGGATATCCTCCTCAAGCTCGTCCCGGGTCTGGACATCCAGGCCCACAAAGGGCTCATCCATGAAGATGATGTCCGGGTCATAGGCCAGGGTCCGGATGACGGCGGCCCGCTTTTTCATGCCGCCGGAAAGTTCAAAGGGATAGCTGTTTTCAAATCCGCCCAGCCCCACCTGATGGATGAGCCTGTCGGACACGGATTTTTTTTCCCGGTCTGAAACGCGGCGCAGCTCCAGCCCGATCTCTACGTTTCCCCGCACCGTGAGCCAGGGCAGGAGGGTATTGATCTGGGAAATATAGCCCAGGACCGGCGCCTGCCCTTCCCGGCCATGGATCCGGATCTCTCCGGAGTCCGGCTTTGAAAGCCCGGCCATGAGGCTTAACAGGGTGCTTTTTCCGCACCCGCTGGGGCCCACCAGGGTTAAAAACTCCTGATCCTGCACCGTGAGGCTGATATGGCTGAGAACGCTCAGACCGGCGTTGTTTTTCAAGGCATGGGTCTTGGATACATCCTTGACCGAAATAGACTCTTTTTGCACGGGAACACTCCTTTTCCGACAAATTCCAGCTATAGATAATAGGCTGTTCCCGGTTGGACATCCGGTTTCTGGTTCAATTTTGCGGCCCGTTCCAGAATCTTTTTTTTCTTTTCATCCGGTTCCGCCGCATTCAAGGTCTTTTCAACCCCGTCCACCATCCCGGCGAACACCCCATAGGGAATGCCGATGCCCAATTCATTATCCGTCCACATACAGGTGAACCGGGTATTGGAGCAGAGCAGGGACACATTGGGCCGTTGGGTCTGAAAGGGCCGCACCGTTAATTCGGCGCAGACACCCTGGGTCCCGAGGCTTTCCATCACCGGCAGAGGCCCGAGATGATAAATATAGCCCTGGACGAGACGCATGGCCTGGTTGGGATCACAGATAGCGATAACAACATGGGGAGGGGTCCTGCAAAAGGAGAAAGGGCCTGCGGAAAAGCCGTAAACCTTTTCCTTCATGAGACTCACTTGGGATGCGGTGTCCTTTGCGCAGTCAATATCTTTGTATAATCCCAGGGACAGATACCGCCGGCCGGAAAGATAGTCTTCATCGGGTGGGGTCAGGCCCAGAGCCCGCCTTGCACCGGGGCAGCGGATATGGTCCGGCCCGGATTTCCGGGCATGGCCGCAGGCCGCCATCCTGACCATGGCGCAATAGGATATGGAGGCCTTCATGGGCCGTTCCAAAGCTTTTTCATAGTCGTCCGGGTTAAAGAAAAAGCGCACCCCGACCAGTTTCCGTTTCAAGCCCAGCAAGCAGTCTAATTTTGCCTCCCAGGCTACTGGGTCCATCTCCATCATCATGGTTTTCCCGTCCGTTTTCCGTTTAAAAGAATATTTGCCTTACGGTCCTTCAATAATAGAAAAAAACAGGTTTTGGCAAATTGATAGTTATGATATGAATTCCAAAGAGTATTGGTAATTCTGATAAAAAGATGATGACCCGTTTTTGGAAACGAAAGGAACCCCTTGTATGACCGATGCGCCTGTAACCTATACCCAAAAAGATAAAATCGGGCTGATCTCCTTTAACCGGCCGGACAAACTGAACACTTTGAACCGGGAAATCATCCCGGGCTTCCGGGAAATTATCGGCCGCATCCGGTCGGACAAGGAGCTGCGATGCCTCATCATCACCGGCAGCGGCACCACTTTCTGCGGCGGCGCAGACCTTAAAAGCGGGTTTGAAAAAAATCACGGGGAATTCTTGAGCGAGGCCCTGATGGAATTCTACAGGCCCTATCTGGAGATCGGAAGCATCAAGGTGCCGGTGATCGCAGCCATCAACGGCCATGCCATCGGCGGCGGTTTCGGCATCACCCTGTTGTGTGATATCCGGGTGGCCGACCGGAAAGCAAAGATGGGCGCCAATTTTACCCGGCTCGGCCTTCACTCCGGCATGGCCGTCTCCTATATCCTGCCCCGGCTGGTGGGCCTGGCCAGGGCCAATGAACTTCTTTTCACCGGAAGGCTCATCACGGGAGAAGAAGCGGCGGCCCTGGGGCTTGTCAATTATGCCGTGGACAGGGAAGCGGTTATGGAAAAAGCCCTGGCCCTGGCCAAGGAAATCGCCCAAAGCGCACCGGCCGCAGTTCAGATGATGAAGCGGTCCATTTACGAGGGCCTTGAGTGGAACCCGGTACGAGCTGCGGCCATGGAAGCTCAAAACCAGGCCCGGACCTTTGAAATGGAAGATGCAAAAGAAGGCATCAGCGCCGTACTGGAAAAACGGACTCCGAATTTTACGGGCCGGTAGCAGATCCGATGACTTCTCCTGATAAAGAGTAAACGCAATCGGTAGCCCAAATCCCTATGGATCGAGTTTAGGATTGAATTCTGAAAAATTTTCAGATAAGGTTTTTTCCTATCTGTCATCAACTAGGAGAAAATGCAAATGACTATCCGTAATCTCAACCGATTTTTTATTCCTGAAGGGCTCTACAATGACCTGAACGATTACAGACGGGCAAATCAGTTTTTAAACTTTGTCTGGATCAGCGCCTTATTTTTACTTCCAAATACCTACAAATGGTATAAATTGGGCGCCGGCCAACTTGCTCTCAGCATGTTCTGTGTCATGCTGTTTGTTGCCGCAACTCCGTTTATTTTCAAATTCTCAAAATCCCTGGGATTAACCGGCAATATCGTTATCGGCGCTTTGGCCTGGCATTTTGTCTATCTTCAGTCCATGACGGGCGGTATTCAGTCCTCTGCCATGGCCTGGAACCTGATCATCCCTCTTTTTGCCGCAACCTTTATGGGCATCAGATCCTGTATTTTCTGGGCCATCCTCATGCTGATCGAAGTCATTGTTTTATATATGCTTAAACATAACGGGACAGAAACAGGGTTTATCGATCTGTCGCCTGATGCGATTTTGAAAGCTGATTTTGCAAACATCCTGGGCCCGATCATCGTTGCAGGAATTACACTGATGCTGATCGAGAGCGCCAGAAATGAAATGTTCAAAAAGCAGCTTAAGGCCTTTGAATCCCAGGAAAAAATCATGCAGGACCTTGCCCTTGAGAAAAAGAATGCCGAGGTGGTTGCCAAAGATCTTGAGACCATCCTTGCAAAGATCAAAACCAATGCCCATGAATTGCTGGATTCTTCCAACGGATTAAATAGCGTCAGCACAACCATTAATGAAAAAGCCTCCCGATCTTCGGACCAAGCTGCCCGGATCTCGGATCAGGCCGCCCAAATTAATGAGAACCTCATGGTCATGGCAGGTTCCATACAAAAAACGGTTTCAGCGAACGTTCATATCACAAACAGCATTAAAGAGGCCATGGCCATTGTTGAAAAAGGGATTCAGGCCTCCAGTGAGAGCATCTCTCTTATTTCAAGCTTGGATGCCAATAGCAAAGAAATCAGCAAAGTCACAGAGGTGATCGCCGATATTTCCGAACAGACCAACCTGCTGGCCTTGAATGCCACCATTGAGGCGGCCAGGGCCGGTGAAGCCGGTAAAGGCTTCTCGGTTGTGGCCAATGAGATTAAAGAACTGGCGCGGCAGACATCAAACGCAACCATTAAAATCAATGCCCAGATTAATGAAAATCTCAAGGTGGTCGGCAGTGTCATTCAAAACAACCAGGAAATATCCGGCAACATAAAAAAATTCAGCGACCTGCAACATCAGATTTCCGGTATTGTTTCGGAACAGAATACCATTACCGATGATATTGCATCCAAAATCAACCATTCAACTGAAGAAAGCTCCTTGATTGCACAGAGCACTTCGGAAATGGTGGAACTGGCCGCAGCCACCCATGAAGGCATTGAAAGTGTGACCCGGTCGGCCACAGGGCTTCAGGGGATGGCAAGCGATCTTCAAAAAATCTGTTCCAAAGCCCCTGGTGCATAAACCCGTTATCAGAGTGCTTCAATCACCCGGGCAAATGCGGCCTGGAGCCTTCGGGTAACGGGGCCGGGAGCCCCGTCCCGGACGGGCTTCTGGTTCAGCCTCACAATGGGTGTGATCTCAGATATGGTTCCCACTATCATGAGTTCTGAGGCGAGGTGAATATCTTTTTCAAAAACCGGTCCCTCGATGACCTTGATCTTCTCTTTTTCACAGAGTTCCAGGACAAATTTACGGGTGACCCCTCCCAGGATATAATTGGACAGGGGGGCCGTGACCAGCACCCCGTCAAAAACGGCCATGAAATTGGACTTCGTGCCTTCCAGCATCACCCCGTCCCGGACAAAAACAGCTTCGTCCGCTCCGTTCTCCACCGCAGTCTGGTTGGCCAGGACATTGGCCGTAAGGCCCGTGGTCTTCATATCGCACCGGGCCCACCGGATATCCGGCACGGTAATGGCATGAATGCCTCGTTCCTGTTTTTGGCGGGCCGGCGTTGCATCCAGCCGGGAAGCGGCTGCATAAAAGGTCAGCCCAATCGGCGGATCCGGGAAGGCATGGGTCCGGCGGGCAGCCCCACGGGTCACCTGGATATAGACCGTTGCCTCCCCGGCCGCCAGATCGTTCTTTTGGATAAGCCCCAGGGCAATATCCTCAATTTCCGAAAAATCAGTTTTTGAAAGCCGTAAATGACCGGCCCCGAAATTCATCCGGTCAATGTGGTCCTTTGCCCTGAAAAGCTTTCCATTATAAGCCCTGATCACCTC
>Ga0208373_1003396_pt1 | contig 15702 bp, 16 predicted proteins | sample RifOxyC2_FD_184036 | JGI IMG/M metagenome (GOLD analysis project Ga0208373, IMG submission 184036) | Soil microbial communities from Rifle, Colorado - Rifle Oxygen_injection C2 (SPAdes) | ecosystem: Environmental > Terrestrial > Deep subsurface > Rock core/Sediment | place: Rifle, Colorado...
TTGAACCTGGAGCTCGCTCGTCACGGGATGCGCCGTGAGTGTGGGATCGACCCTTAAATCCATGACGTTTAACTCCTCCCTGAAATCCTTTCCCTTTTGAAGTTCCCGAAACAGTTATTAAGTCACCAGCTTTAATTAAAAGTGATGGATTAATAACTTCTCCGATAAAAATCTTAACTTCGCCTATTTGAATTCCTTTTTTTTCGCCTTCTTCAATAAATTTAACTTTTTCCTTAAAATCTTCGAGTCTAAACTCTCTAAAAAAACGAAGCGGGGTCTTTATCCCCGCCTTATCTAATTCGCCCTTGGCTGGCTTTTTAATATTTTTGGTTTGGCCAAATCCAAGCTTAACGGAAAAATATCCACGTTTTTCCGGTGTAATCACACTAATTAAATGACAGGCTGATGTATCAATGAAGGTCGTTGGAATCCTATCTCCTAATTTATCAAATTGTTGGGACGAAACTGATTTTTTCCCTAAAATAAAAATTGACATAAAAAAATGCCCCAGATTGGGGCTAATATTCCAATCCGAAAATAAAAATCCTTATTTCCCGAACAAAAGGATGATTAACATGTAAATTGCATTATATAACAACGATTCAAAATGTTCAAGCAGAATTTTTTACCTTACATTTTCACTTCAACTTCAACACCGGCAGGAAGTTCGAGATGCATCAGAGAGTCAATGGTTTGATTAGTCGGGTTTAAAATATCAATCATTCTTTTGTGTGTCTTTAAACCAAAATGTTCCCGGGCATCCTTATCAATAAACGACGCTTTATTGACAACAAACATTTCGTTTTTTGTTGGCAATGGAATCGGACCTACAACATTTGCTCCAGTTCTAATTGTCGTATCAACAATTTTTTGACACGTTTCATCGATCAAGCGATGGTCATACGACTTAAGTCTAATTCTAATTCTTCCTTTCGGCATAGTATTAAAGTGCGACTATTTAATTATCTTTGTGACAACTCCAGCGCCAACCGTATGTCCACCTTCGCGGACAGCAAACTTCAATCCTTCTTCCATGGCAACCGGATAGATGAGCTTTCCTTTTATCTTAACATTGTCTCCCGGCATAACCATTTCAACTCCGGCTGGAAGTTCGACTTCTCCGGTAATATCAGTAGTTTTAATATAAAACTGTGGTCGATACCCTTTAAAGAATGGTGTGTGTCGTCCACCTTCATCTTTTGTTAAGATATAAATTTCGGCATCAAATTCCGTGTGGGGTGTAATTGATCCTGGTTTGGCAATTACCTGTCCACGAATGACATCATCTTTTTCTACTCCTCGAAGAAGTAGTCCAACATTGTCCCCCGCTCGTGCTTCGTCTAAGGTTTTCTTAAACATTTCGACCCCCGTGATAACGGTTTTTTTGGTATCTTTAATTCCGACTATCTCCATTTCTTCATTTACCTTAGCGATTCCTCTTTCAACTCTTCCAGTAACAACCGTGCCTCTACCAGAAATTGTAAAGACGTCTTCAACCGGCATTAGGAATGGTTTATCAACTGGTCTAACTGGATCAGGAATATAATCGTCAACTGTCTTCATAAGAAGTTCAATTGCTTTTAATCCTTCCGGGTCATCAGCTAACGCTTTAACAGCAGATCCACGGATAATAGGAATCTTGTCACCTGGAAATTTATATTTGGTTAATAAATCCCTTACTTCCATTTCAACTAAATCTAAGATTTCTTTATCAGCGACCATATCACATTTGTTTAAGAAAACGATGATTGCCGGAACGTTTACCTGTCGAGCCAACAAAATATGTTCTCTTGTTTGAGGCATCGGACCATCCGGAGCGGATACAACTAAAATTGCTCCATCCATTTGAGCGGCACCGGTGATCATGTTCTTAATATAATCAGCATGTCCTGGGGCGTCAATGTGGGCATAGTGCCTTTTGTCAGTTTCGTATTCTGAGTGATGAAGGTTGATGGTGACTCCTCTGGCTTTTTCTTCAGGAGCTTTATCAATATCTTCGTATTTCAAAAATTTTGCTTTGCCTGTTTTTGATAAAAAGTAATGAATTGCTGAAGTAAGGGTTGTCTTCCCATGATCAACGTGACCAATCGTACCAATATTTAAATGAGGTTTTGTCCTCTGAAAAACGCCGTCTGCCATATATTTATATAAAATAAATTAATAATAAAAATAACAAAGCCTTACTCATTATAACTAAAAATTTCAAAAAAACAAGAAGGCTTTTTAAGCTTTAGAATTTATGATACGGATTGTGGTCAAGAATGTCAAATGGATTTGATTGAAGAAGTTAATGATATAATTTGACTTAACATGAATAACAATCCGCCTAAACTAAAAACATTTGGGGGGGCAAAAGCATTATTTAAAAAAGTCAGAGAATTACGAAGTAACCCAAATGGACAAGAAAAACTTGGTTTAACACTTTTATTTATATCTGTATCAAAAGTATTAGATGAAGATTATAGGAAAAGTTTAATGGAAAAAGTTACTCAAATTTTTGATCGTAAATAATTGAAATTTTTATTGTCATTCCCGCGTTCACCCTGAGTTCCATCGAAGGGGAGGCGGGAATCCAGACTAAAATTACTATTTTATTAATCTTAATCCTCTCGCATTCAGTTTAGTAATAACTTTTTTCCCTGTTCGTTTTTCTAGCTTGCGTTTGGCTGTACCCGCGATCGCACCACCTTCCCTGGCGACTTTTTTATTTTCCTCAAAACTTTTTGGCTCAACTTTTTTTGAGATTTCCGTCGTTGAGACTTCGGCAAGCATATTTAACACTAATTCAAGATTCGTCATGTTATCCCGTAAATTTTCTTTTTTGAGATCTTTATATTTTTTATAATCTTTCGTTTTCATTCCCGCCCAAGCGAAAGTAATCTCATCAGTCAAACTGGCAAATTCGCTACTTTCTTTTACTCCTCTATTTTCCCATTCATCAGTCAGTTCTTTTCTAATCTCTATACTTTTCAATCGTTGATTTACCCAATTTTTTGAATAACCTCGCTTTAAATAAAAATGCATCGCTCGCTGGATTGCTTTTTCTGGATCTTCAGATTCTTCAATTCTTTCATAACCGACTTTTGCCAACCATAATTTAAATGGTTCGGCATTTGGAGAAGGTATGGACTGAATTATTCTTAACATTGATTCTGTATCTGCCACATCTGTTAGGTAATTTTTACCGTCAGAAGCTTCCATTTTCAGTTGGTGACATTTTGTCACCACCTCACTTCCTTCGCTTCGCAAACGCTCTGATAATTTGTTCCAATATTTTCTTGCATTTGTACTATTACTTAAGATCGCTACCACATCCACCACCGAGAAATACCATTTCTCCTGCTTCTCGTCCCAAAGTCTCCTAATTTTCTGTCCTTTAAAAATCGCAATTTTCTCCATAAAATAATTATATAACATTTGATATCATGTCTATCATGGGAGACTACGTTTTGAATAAAGAACAACTACAGGCGGTGAAATATAATAACGGCCCCCTACTCATTATTGCCGGGGCGGGAACGGGAAAAACTTCGGTTATAGTAGAAAAAATAAAATTCTTAGTCAAAAAGAAAATTGCCAAGCCGGAACAGATTCTGGCGTTAACCTTCACCGAGAAAGCAGCCAGTGAAATGGAAGAACGGGTTGATAAAGCAATGCCTTATGGATATTTTCAGATGAATATTTCGACATTCCATGCCTTCGCAGACCAGATCTTAAAAGAAAATGGTTTTCAAATCGGATTGTCTCCAAGTTACCGGTTAATGACCGAAGCCGAAACAATAATTTTGCTTAAACATAATATTTTTTTATTTAAACTCAAGTATTTCCGTCCTCTGGGAAATCCCAATAAATTTTTAGAAGCCCTGCTTCAACATTTTTCCAGATTGAGAGACGAAGATATTTCGCCAGAAGAATATATTCGCTTCGCTCAAAATTCCTCCTTCGCTAAAGCTACGGAGGGCAAGCAAAATGAAAAGGACGAATTTGTAGAAAAGCAAAAGTACCAGGAACTTGCAAATGCCTATCAAACTTACCAGAAACTAAAATTAAAAGAAGGCGTGATGGATTTTGCCGATCTGGTTTATTATTCCCTACGATTGTTTCAAAAACGACCTAATATTTTAAAACGCTATCAACGGCAGTATCCCTACGTTTTAGTCGATGAATTTCAGGATACTAATATTTCCCAATATCAACTAATCAAGCTTCTGTGTCCTAGTCGAACTAATCCTCAACTAACAGTTGTAGGAGACGATTCACAAGCCATCTATAAATTCCGTGGCGCCTCCGTTTCGAATATAATTAACTTTATTAAAGATTATAAAAAAGCAAAGCAAATCACTCTCAAAAAAAATTATCGTTCGAATCAGACGATTCTTGACGCCGCTTATAAATTAATTAAAAATAACGATCCGGACACATTGGAATTCAAATTAGGAATATCAAAAAATCTAATTGCGTCAAAAAAATCCCTAGTTCCTAATCCCCAATCCCTAATCCCTGGTTTTTATTTGGCCGAAAACGTCGAAGACGAATCCGACTACGTTGCCAAACAAATTTTAAAATTATCAAAAAATTATAAATATTCCGACTTTGCTATTTTAGTCAGGGCAAATAATCATTCTGAACCTTTTGTTAGGTCGCTTGTTCGTGCAGCAATTCCATATCAATTCCTTGGACCTGGAACTCTTTATAAACAACCTGAAGTTAAAGATTTGATTGCTTACCTTAAAGTTCTTTACAATCTTGAGGATTCTGTCTCCCTATTTCGCCTACTGTATATGAATATATATAGTATCGACAAAAAAGACGTTTCTTTACTTCTTACTTTTTCAAAAAAAATCAATCAGCCGCTTTTTCAAGCTATAGAAATCTATCTCTCGCACTACAATCAACCCAACTCCGCCAAGGCTTCGCTGGACAAGTTAATTAATCGAAGTAAGTTTGAAATGTACAAACCTTATCTCCCGTTATTAAGATCGGAGACAAAACAGAAACTGTCCTCGATCTATAAAATGATTGTCAAACATCTTGGACTAATGAAAACAAATACGGCCGGACAGATACTTTACTACTTTTTAGAGGAATCTGGATTATTATTGACTTTAACAAACTATAAAAATGAGGCAGATGAAAAAATCGCTATAAATATTTCCAATTTTTTTAACAAATTAAAAATGTTCGAGTCCGAACATGAAGATGTTTCCGTCTTTGCCGTCGTTGATTACATTAACATGAGTATTGAAATGGGCGAGTCGCCTTTGATTGCAAAAACAGATATTGCTTCATTTAACGCCGTCAATATTCTTACAGTTCATTCAGCAAAAGGTTTAGAGTTTTCAGTCGTTTTCTTGGTTAATCTGACCGAAGAACGATTTCCGACCCGTCACAAAAAAGAAATCATAAGTATTCCTGATGATCTTATTAAGGAAATTCTTCCGGCCGGTGACTATCATATCGAAGAAGAGCGTCGGCTATTTTACGTTGGCTTAACTCGAGCTGAAGATCAGGTTTTTTTATCGTCTTCAAAATTTTATGGCGAAGGAAAACGGATACGAAAAATCTCCCGCTTTGTAATTGAAACATTGGGTCAAGAATTAGTCAATCAGCAGCTGGAAATCAAGAAGGAACAAAAATCCCAACTCTCGATCTTTGATTTTAAACAACCGTCCAAGCGACTTAGCTTGGACGTCCTGAGCGAACACAGTGAGTCGAAGGATCAACATATTAATTTTTCTTATTCTCAACTTAACTCCTACAAAACCTGTCCCCTCCAATATAAATATCAATATGTATTAAAAATCCCTACCACAGCAACCGCAGCTGAATCTTTTGGCACCACGATCCATAAAACGCTACAAGATTTTTACATTAAATTTCTTGTTGATAAAAAAGTAAATAAAAAAAGATTGTTGGAGTTTTACAAAAAATCTTGGATTCCCATCGGATATTCATCAAAAGCTCATGAAGATCGGATGAAAAAAGAAGGGGAAAAAATATTGCAAAATTATTTTAATAAATTTCATACAAAGGAATTAAAGATTATCGGTTTGGAAAAATTATTTAAGATAAAAATCAGTAACGATATATTTCTTACCGGAAAAATTGATCGGATAGATAAATTGAGTAAAGATGAAATTGAGATTATTGATTATAAAACTGGAAAGAAACCAAGCGAAAAAGAATTAACTAAAAGTTTACAATTAACAATTTACTCCTTGGCAGCCCAAGATAAGAATTTCCTTAACAAAAACCTTTCAGAAATTAATCTTTCTTTTTATTATCTTCAAACTCCAGAAAAAATCACACTCAAAAAAACTGATGAAGATCTGGATGAAACAAAAAATAATATAATTAATATGATCGGAGATATTAGACAAAATATTTTTCCGGCCAACCCAGGTATGCACTGCGATTTCTGCCCGTTCAAAATCATCTGCGAGGCCTGGCAATAACTTGATATAATATACCCATGGCCGATCGACTTATCCAGACAAGATTTTTTCAAAGATTGATGGAAATTATTGTTCCGTTGGGCTCGTGGTTTTTGATTACTTTACCACTGTGGCTCTCCCCTTTTCATCCGGCTCTTGTGGCTTATTTTATAATCGCATTTGACCTTTATTTTTTTTCCAAATCAATGTCTACCGCCTATGCCTGTGTCCTTTCCTATAAAGAAATTCTATATCATAATCAAATAAAATATTTTAAAAAATTACAAATCCAAAAAAATTATAAACTGATAAAGCATTTTATTATAATTCCTAACTATAAAGAACATCTCCATAAATTGGAGGAAACAATCGATGAATTAACCAAAAGCGACTACCCGGTTAAAAAAAATTTATATTTGATTTTGGCTTTTGAAAAACGGGAACAGGAATCAATAGGGAAAAGTCAGATTATTTCCAAAAAATATAAAAAATATTTTAAAGAAATTATTTCTTATTATCATCCATTGGAAGAAGGAGAGGAACCTGGCAAGGCCAGTAATCAAACTTATGCTGCAAAAATTGTAGATCAGTACGTGGTTGACAATGATTTTGACAGAAAAAATGTTTTAATCACAATCTGTGATGCTGACAGCAAACTTCCAAAAAATTATTTTTCTTATTTAAGTTTTGAATTTTTACGGGACAAAGACCGTCTTTTTCACTTTTATTGGGCACCTGTTCTTCTTTACAACAATTTTTGGAAGCTACCATTTGCTGTCCGAATGCAGGCAACTCTTTCATCAATCCTTCGACTGGCTTTTTTATCCCAAAAAGAAAACCTAATTCAAGTTTCAACTTATTCGACCAATCTATGGCTTCTTAAAAAAATAAATTTCTGGGATATTGATATTATCCCTGAAGACTGGCACGTTTTTTTTCAGGCTTTTTATACATACGGTGACAAAGTGAAGACAATTCCTCTTTTTACGATTGTGAATGGCGATGCTGTATTCTCCGGAGGTACCATGAAGACTTTAGCTAATCGTTATGAACAGGAAAAGCGTTGGGCTTGGGGAGTAACTGATGTTGGTTATGTATTAAAAAAATTTTTTCTTACACCTCATATTGGAACTTGGCAAAAACTTAAGAAAATAATTTTTATTGCTGAAACTCATCTGTTTTGGCCTGTTTCATTTTTTATTTTGACAATCAGCGCATCAATTCCACCCTTAATTAATCCCTCATTTAAGAGAACCGTCCTTGGATTGCTTTTACCAAAACTTTCAGCCTTAATTTTGACCTTGTCATCGGTTATGTTAATTTTGTATATTTATTTAGACATTAAACTTAGACAAAAAGTAAATATGAAAACAAGTATTTCGAGTCTTCCCTTACTGATTGTTCAGTGGTATATGTTACCGGTTGTGTCATTTTTCTTTTCCTCACTCCCCGCCCTCGACGCCCATACAAGAATATTACTTGGGAAAAAGTTAAAATATAAGGTGACTGAAAAAGTCTAAAAGACTTTTTCAGTCATCCTGAGCGAATGGTGAGCGAAGTCGAACCAGAGTCGAAGGATCTTATTATGCTTAATTTTCTTTTTACAAAAACCCCTCTCTTCTTTCTCACCCAGTCACTCTGGAGAGATGAAGCTTTCTCATATTTTATGGCTAAAAAAAGTATAATCGAAATTATTTTATTAACCGCTAAAGATTTTAATCCTCCCTTATATTATTTTATTTTGCATTTTTGGATGAAAATTTTTGGAAGTTCGGAAATTGCCATGAGAAGTCTTTCAATGGTTTTCTTCTGGGGAATCATTTACGTTTCATTTTTATTTTTGAAAGACGTCTTTAAAATGAAACAGTACAAGGTCATCTTTTATACCGTCTTAATGATGATGAACCCTATCTTGCTTTTTTATACATTTGAAGCCCGGATGTACACAATGTTTGCTTTTTTGGCAACCCTGTCTTTTTATGCTTTTTTTAAAAAAGATAAACGTTTATATCTCATGTCAACAGTTGCAGGACTTTTTACTCACTATTTTATGATTTTGGTTGTATTAGGACAGTTGTTGTTTCTGTTCATAAATAAAAAAAATTTTGAATATTTCAACAAAAAAATTATCTATGTTGCATTGCTAATATTTACACCGTGGTTACTTTTTTTTATAACCCAGAATGGTTTTCCTTCTAGTTTTTGGATTGCTAAACCTCAGCTTAAAGACTCGCTAGGCCTCTTTAGTATTATATATACCGGGAACGATGGACCATTTTATCTTGGGGAATTAATTCCGAAAATAAAAAATAATTTGATCTATCTGTCGATATTACTGACTTTTATATTTGCTCTGGGAGCTAATTTTTATTTCAGGAAGTTTCATAAAAAAGACCGGGAAACTTCTTTGCTATTGTTTATCTGGGGAGTCGGAATTCCGCTGATCGTCGGCATAGTATCTTTTGTTAAACCGATCTATTTTCCCCGCTACCTTATTTTTGCCACCGTAGGCTTTGTGTTGTTGAACGTTTTTATTTTGGAAAAATTAAACTTTTTTCTAAAATTTATTTTAATAATATTTTTATTAAACCTGACTGTAAACTATCAAAAAATCCAAATTGAATACCGGAAAAAAGCTGACTTAAGATCCGTATTTCGGGAGATCCAATTTATCGCCAATAAAAATGATGTTGTTTACACCGACGACCTTGATTATTTTACCGCTCAATATTATCTTAATAAAAATGGAGTGTTTATCTACGGAAAAAGTTATCAGGATATTCCGTTGTTTAATGGTAAGGCACTAATCAATGAAACAAATGTCGCCCTCAACCTTCCTCTTTATCCTCAAAAAGCTTTTATCATCAGTGGAGGAAAATACACTATTTCTGCAATGTACTGAGGTTTTCTTTATCCTTAATTATTTCTGCCGCGTGAATCAAAGGATTGACTTTTTCGTAAACTTTTATAATCTCGCCTGTTTTATCAATTAAATAAGTAATCCGTTTTACTCCTTCGTACGCTTTTCCTAAAAATTTCTTAGTTCCCCAGGCTTTATATTTTTTAATGACTCTTTTTTCGATATCTGAAAATAATGTAAAACGAAGATTGTGCTTCTGGGCAAATTTTTTATGAGAAAGTACCGTATCTTTTGAAACTCCTAAGATAACGATGCCATTTTCTTTATAAATTTCCTGATTATCACGAAAACTGCAGGCCTCAACTGTACATCCTGGAGTATCATCTTTGGGATAAAAATATAAGACGACAAACTGCCCCCTATAATCAGAAAGTCTGTGGACATCCCCGTTTTGATCCGGTAGCGAAAAATCAAATGCTTTCATAAGTGTATTTTAAATTAGTAATTCCTAACGTATAATGATTATATACTTATGGAAACAAAAACAATTACGATTGATAGTAAAACTTTAGCTTTTTACCAAAATATCGTTATTAGTCTTGGTTTTTTGATTCCCTTTTTGATCAGTGGACCACAATTATTGACCGGCACTTTAGTTAATTGTCTACTCATAGCTGGAACAAAATTTGTTGATAAAAAAAATCATTCGTTATTGGCAATATTACCCAGTATTGCAGCCGTTTTAAACGGTTTAGTTTTTGGAAAATTTACTATTTTCTTAGTTTACTTTTTACCTTTCATTTGGATAAGTAATTTTGTCTTTATTAAATCAATTATTTATTTGAAAGAAAAATTCCCGCTTACTTTATCAGTGACGCTTAGTGTTTTTTTAAAATCTTTTATTCTTTTTTTAACTGCGTTAATTTATTTTAAATTTAGTTTAGTTCCAGAAATATTTTTAACGGCAATGGGGGTGTTTCAAATAGTAACAGGGATAATGGGTGGAATAATATTTTTTGGAATTAATAAAATTTATGACCGACGTTGAAAAATTAATCGAACTACTTAAAAATAAAGTTAAACTCGTGGCCATGCTCGCCCCCTCTTTCCCCATTATGTATGATAAAAATATAATCTCCAAACTGAAACAAATTGGTTTTGAAAAAGTGGTTGAAGTCTCGGTTGGCGCCAAAGAAACCAATAGACAGTTGGTTGAATTTATAAAAGCCCATCCTAAAAAAAGATTAATCACAAGTCCGTGTGCCAGTTTTGTTAGGTTTATCAGAACAAAACATCCAGAATTCCTACCCTACCTCACTCTAAATATTGACTCTCCGATGATTGCGACCACTAAAATTGTCAAAGAAAAATATCCAGGATTTCAGCCGGTTTTTATCGGACCATGCATCGTTAAAAAACTTGAGGCCTCGCAAGATTATCCGGAATTGAATATTTTAGTTTTAACCTACAAAGAACTCGAGTCGGTTTTTGCTTCTTTTCCCTCCCTAATCCCTAACCGTCTAACCCCTAGCCCCTATTTTGACCTGTCCGAATCTTCGACCAGGATGTACCCAACTGATGGCGGTTTAACAGACTCGAGCGGAATTAAAAACATTTTAGGCGAAGACGCAGTTATGGTTGTTTCCGGATATAAAAACTGTGAAGCTGCGCTTGTGGAATTTAAGAACAATCCTAAAATACAATTAATAGATATTCTTTTCTGTCAAGAAGGATGTATTAACGGACCCGGTATTTCCAGCTCCCTGACCATCGAGGAAAGAAAGAAAAAGATAATTGATTACTCATTAAATAATAATCCTACAACTTTTTAAATCTTCTTTTAGTTTTTGATTTGTTGTATACAAAAATGATTTTATTCCTGCGTTTTCACCTCCATCAACATTATGCAATCTATCATCAATAAAGATTGCTTCTTCAGGTTTTACTTTAAGAAGTTCTAAGGTTTTTAAGTAAATTTCTTTATTAGGTTTGATCATTTTATAAAAAGAAGATATTACTTTAACGTCAAAATATTTGTCTAATTTATAAAATTTTAATAGCTCTTTCATCCAAATGTAATTGTAGTTAGTCAATAATCCGATGCGGTATTTTTTTTTAAGTTGACTTATTAAATTTAATAATTCCGCATTAATTATTATCTTTTTAAAAATTTCTGGCCAAACAATTTTTAAAGAACTTTTTGATTCCTTAGCAACCGCTTCAATAAATTCTTTATTCGTTATGTCTCCTCTATCAATCTTTTCAGAAAGACTTTGAAAATAAGATTTTTTATCCTCTAAATCAAGAACTTTTTCTTTTAACCAAATCCAATAACCATCAGCACCAATTACTCCTGCAAAATCAAAAAGAATTGCCTTAATCATATTATTGGACTAAACGGTAATTTGGCAAATTGAGCTTTATTTCCTAACTCTCTTTCTATTCTCATTAACTGATTATATTTTGCCGTTCTCTCTCCCCTGGCCGGCGCTCCGGTTTTTATCTGTCCGGTTCCCATCGCCACGACAAAATCAGCCATAAAAACGTCTTCCGTCTCAGCAGATCGGTGAGAAACGATTGCCGTCATTCCGGCTTTTTTGGCCATTAAAATTGCTTGAACCGTCTCGGTTAGTGTCCCGATCTGATTTAATTTAATAAGAATGGAATTACAGGTTTTTTCATCAATTCCTTTTTGTAGTTTTTTTATATTTGTAACAAATAAGTCGTCCCCCATCACCTGCATCTTTCCCTCAGTTTTTACAAAAAGTTTTTTAAATCCATCCCAATCATCCTGATCAAAAATGTCTTCCATCGAGACAATCGGATATTTCTTCCAAAGGTTTAAATAAAATTCAACTAATTCATCGGTTGATAATGATAAGCCTTCTTTCTTCAGATTATATTTACTGTCCTTGAAGAACTCTGACGCTGCCCCATCGATCCCTAAACAAACATCCTTGCCGGGGACATATCCGGCTTTTTGAATCGCCTCCATCAAAATTTGGAACGGTTCTTCATTTGATTTAAACTGAGGCGCAAAACCACCCTCATCTCCGACTGCAATTGCGTAGTTCATTGATTTTAGAACTGATTTCAACGCTTGATAAACCTCAGCTCCCATTCTTATTGATTCTTGCGTATTTTTGGCACCAACCGGAAACATTATATATTCCTGAATGTCACTGGCCCAGTTGCCATGTTTGCCACCATTTAAAACATTCATCATCGTCAAGGGCATTGTATATGTTCCTTTAAAGTCAGGGTTGAATTTGGATAGGTAAACATAAAGAGGTTTTTTTTCACTAGTTGCTTCCGCACGTGCTACGCTCAAAGATACTGACAAAATAGCGTTGGCTCCAAGATTGGCTTTATTTTCCGTACCGTCCAGTTCGATCATCGTTCTATCTAATTTATTTTGATCTTCAGCGTCAAATCCTTTTAACTTTGCTTGAATTGTTGTATTAACATTTTCGACTGCTTTTAAAACACCAGCTCCATTAAATCTTTTTGAGTCACCATCCCTCAATTCAACTGCTTCGTATTTTCCAGTCGAGGCCCCCGAGGGAACGGCCGCCCAACCTGATGAACCATCCTCTAAGGTTGTGATACATTCAATCGTCGGGAATCCCCGACTGTCTAAAATTTCCTGAGCCTGAAGAGATTTAATTTTCATAATTATTATTATATCATCTCACTACTCCACACTATCTCATCAAGTTCCATTCGGGCTGAGAATATTTTTTTTCCTTTAATTCTTGTGCCATCGCTAATTCTGAAGCGGTCAATAAAGTTTTTTCATATTCTAACTTTAAAGCTTTTTCAAAACCTTTTATCAAAGCTTCTTGGCAGGTTTCAAAATTAACCTGTTTACCTAATAGATCTTTTACTCCCACCACTCTTTGCTTGACGTCTTTGATTAATTTATCTCTTAATTTTTCCAGAGGTACTTTTAATAAGTGAAACATCTTTTCCACGTTAACATCTAATAAAATTGTCCCATGTTGCAGTAAAACATTTTTTTTTCGCGTTTGTGCATTGCCGGAGATTTTTTTACCGGAAGCGATGATATCATTTAAAGGAACAAACTGAGACTCAATTCCCAAAATTTTTAAACCCTCAATTATTCCCTGACATATTTTTTTATAAGAGGAGATAATATCTTGGGAAATAAACTGTCCATCAACTGGCGCTATCAAGCTATAAGTTACTTCTGCTTCGTGAAAAACCGCTCCGCCTCCAGTCACTCTTCTAATATAATCAACCTGCTGTTTTTGGCATTCATTTATATCAACCTCTTCTTTTAAACTTTGAAAGTAGCCAATTGAGATTGCAGCTGGTTTCCACCCATAAAACCTTAAAGTGCTCTGATGATTTTTCTGAGCATGAATTAAAACTGCCTCATCAATCGCCATATTTTCATAGGCGCTTTTAAAACCGGTGGTTAGTAATCTTACTTTCATTTTTATTTTGCCGTTAAAATTGCTTCAGCGAGTCCTGAACTATTAATGCCAAAACAGTCAACTTGATTAATCTTCCAAAAATTATCAAGATGTTTTATTAGAAATTCTTTATTTATTTTACAATTAACTAAACTCTCTTCGAGTTTACTAATTATTTCTTCCGGATAAAGAAAAAAGTCACCAGTGATTTTAATTTTTTTAATTTTATCATCTACTGTTTCCAGTCCAATTTTAACCAGTTTTCCTTCAGGGATTTTATAAACAGATTTTTTTATCATAGTTTTTAAAATTCAAATCTTCGATAGCTTGTCTAAATTCATTATTAGATAGCTTATAGGGATAATTATACAACTTTCCACCAGGTCTTTCATTATAATAAGGTCGATTGCATCCCGTACAACCACAGGTTTGAAATAAACTTGTTTTATAAAGCTTTTCTAATAGATCATTTTTCTCCCAACCGACTGATATTAATTCATCCTGTTTGTTAAATTTGAACCGATATTGCCATCCGCTGGTAATTAAGAACTGAGCCAACTGAACTCTGCGATATTTAGTAAGTAGTGGTGGCTTTTGTTTGGCCAAAGCCGTTCCCGGTACTGGTGTGAAAGCAAACAAAGAAACAGTAATCCGATTCTCATGAAGTTTTTTTATTAACTCAACTACCTGTTTTTCTGTTTCGGAAAAACCAATAATCAGATGAGTAGTTATTCTACCGGGAAACCGTTTCCCGGCTTTTAATAAAAAATTTAAAAATTCCTGATAGTTAGCCTTTTTAATTTTTCGATAGTCAGTTTCATCAACAACATCCAAGGATAATCCTATCCGATTGACTCCTTTATCAAACAACATTTCAATCTCTTTTAAGTTTTTTAATCTTATTGAAACACTTATGGGTAAACGACTTATATTTTTAATATATTCAATAAATTCCAGTGTTTTTTCTAAATAATCTGGGCTTTGAGTGACCTGTAAACAAATTCTTTTAAATTTTTTATCCAAATTTTTTTTTAATATATCTTTTATCTTGTCTTTTTCAAACTCCGGCCATACTACTCTTGACAAGTATTGACCATCTTGTTTTGAAAGTCTGGCTTGAGTACAAAAACTGCAGTTATAAAGACATCTGCCTGTGGTCATAAAGTGAGCGGTTGATGGCAGACTTTTATCTTCTATCTTGATTTTCTTCAAACCTAAAAGATGGGCAGTGGCAAGGGCAATTTTAATCATATAAATACACAACATTGATCATGCCAAAATATTTGATAATTTAGATTTTTTGCTAACTCGATGGTTTGTCTGCTTGGCCGGGTAATTACCTTAAATCCGGTTAACATAGCTGTCTGATCTAATTCATCACGATATTTTCCACCTGATCTCATACAACCTAATCTTTTATCAAGCTTGGGATAATTTTTTTCCAGATGATAAAAGTATTCTTCAACAGATTTTATGGAAGGAGGCGGTTGTTGTTCTAGTTCTGTTCCTGGTGCCGGAATAAAAACATTAAAGACAATATTTTTAAAATTAAATTTTTTTACCAACAATTCAATTGCGTGGTATTCCCAACTAATTTTTCCCTTCCAAAGACCCAAAGTCAGATGGGGAAAAACGTTGGCCTCTTTTTGTAACGCCGCTAAACTTTTATAGTAGTCATCTAATTTTTTATTTAATTTATATGTTTTTTTAATGATTTTGGGCTCGGTCACAAAATCGAAACTGACAACATCCACTAAACGGGCAATTTTTTTAGCTTCCTCCCGACTTACCAAACCGACATGGGCATTGATTTTATATTTATTTTTTAGTTTTTTTATTTCTTCGGTAAAACCTAAAAGCGGGACCTTGCCTTCTTTATTACAACCACCGCTAATTAAGATACTTTTCACTCCTGGTTTTATTTCATCATTAAACCCGCTCATCGACTTTAACAATTTTTTGTTACAAT
>Ga0208373_1003397_pt1 | contig 15695 bp, 9 predicted proteins | sample RifOxyC2_FD_184036 | JGI IMG/M metagenome (GOLD analysis project Ga0208373, IMG submission 184036) | Soil microbial communities from Rifle, Colorado - Rifle Oxygen_injection C2 (SPAdes) | ecosystem: Environmental > Terrestrial > Deep subsurface > Rock core/Sediment | place: Rifle, Colorado...
GGAACAGGTTATGTTTCAATTCTTCCTGTTGACCAGGGAATAGAGCATTCCGCTGGAGCTTCTTTTGCACCAAACCCGGAATATTTTGATCCTGAAAATATTGTTAAGCTTGCAATAGAGGGGGGCTGTAATGCAGTTGCTTCAACTGTCGGCGTGCTTGGAATGATTTCAAGAAAATATGCTCATAAAATTCCTTTCATAGTAAAATTAAATCATAACGAGCTGCTTACTTATCCCAACAAATTTGACCAGATTATGTTTGCTGGAGTAAGGCAGTCGTGGGATCTTGGAGCTGCTGCCGTTGGTGCAACAATTTATTTTGGCTCAGATGAAAGTGCAAGACAGATCGTTGAAGTCAGCGAAGCATTTCAGTATGCGCACGAGCTTGGTCTGGCTACAATTCTCTGGTGTTATTTAAGAAACACGGAGTTTAAGAAAGATAAAGATTATCATGTTTCAGCCGATCTTACAGGGCAGGCTAATCATCTCGGTGTAACTATACAAGCCGATATTATAAAACAAAAGCTTCCTGAAAATAATGGGGGCTATAACGCAATAAAGTTCGGCAAAACGCACAAGAAGGTTTACAGCGATCTTACAACCGACCATCCGATCGATCTTTGCCGCTACCAGGTAATTAATAATTATATGGGTCGTGCAGGATTGATTAATAGCGGCGGCGCCTCCGGTGAAAATGATTTTGCCGAAGCTGCCAAAACTGCCGTTATAAACAAGAGAGCAGGAGGAACGGGACTAATCTCGGGACGTAAGGCTTTCCAGAGACCGATGAGCGAAGGAGTAAAACTGCTGAACACAATACAGGATGTTTATCTTGCAAAAGAGATAACAATAGCTTAATACAAAAAATTAACCCCTCCCGTCTTCCATTTAGTAAAGGAGAGGCGGGCGGGGTTTTTTATTACTTACTTAGCCAGAATCATCTTTTTTGTTTGAGAGAATTTGCCCGCAGTAATTGAGTAGAAATATATTCCGCTTGCAAGACCTGCCTTGCCGTCAGGCAGGTTTGAAGCATCGAAGTTCACCGAATATGTGCCGGCAGATTTATCTTCGTTTATAAGCGTTGCAATTTCTCTCCCTAAAACATCATAAACCTTTAGAGTAACAAATCCGAAACCTGCCTTGCCGTCAGGCAGGTTCGCAATCCGAAATTCAATATTAGTAGTTGGGTTGAACGGATTAGGGTAATTATTTAATAAAAAGTACTCATTAGGTAATTCATTCTTTTCATCAGTAACATTAACTATGTTGCTTAAATCCGCTCTTAATAAAGTGTGAGTTACTCCATTCCAATCGTCTCCCAAAACATAGGCAATTTTATCTTCTTTAAGTATTATCATCTGGTTGAAGTCTGCTTCTATGGTATCTATCTGAATTTCCCAAGTGTTTCCCCCGTCAGTTGTACTTAATATTGTTCCCCTTCCCCCAACCCAGCCATTCAGACTATCTAAAAATTCTATGCACCAAAACGGACCTCCGGGGAAGGGATCTGCTTCCCAGTTTAAACCACCGTCTTCTGTTTTATAAATATATCCTGTTGGGAAAAAATGATTTGTACCTACTGCAAAACCTTTCAGCGAATCTATAAAATATACTCCGTACAACAGGGGTGCCCGCTTATCTTGATATTGCCAATTTTTTCCTCCGTCAGTAGTATTTGCAATTGAGCCTACATCTGTTACATCCGAAATATTACTAACTATCCATCCGAGGCTGTCATTTAAAAAATATAAATCTGTGGGATTTGGAAAGATGGTAATTGTATCACCACCTTTGTTCCATGTATATCCGCCATCAGATGAAAACCAGCGATAATTATTAAGAGCTATAGCATTCTTATTATTAAAAAAATGTATCTGCTCAATTGAACTCTGTAAATTCTCATTTATTTTTGAAGAATCCCAACTATCACCGCCATTTGTCGTTATTAAAATTTTATTTACCTCATATAGTATAAATAAAAAATCAGGTTTGTTTACATATATTCTATAAATATCCCATGCTCCTGTATTAGATATCTTTTTTTCCCAACTTTCCCCTCCATCAGTAGTTCTAAAAAGTTTTTTATAAACTTCTCCACTTGGTTGAATAACCTGCAAAGAAGTATATATCCATCCGGTATCTTTATTTGCAAAAGCTATTCTTGCATAACTGCCTAAAGTATCATTCAATGGAAAAACGGGGTTTATTTTTTCCCAGGTTTGGGCAGAACTACTTTTGATGAATAACAGCAGCAATAAGACTATTTGAATCTTTATGGTATTATTTTTCATATTATCTTCTCATAATATTAGAAATGCGGGATATTTTAATATTCCGCTTTTTTAAATGGTTATTTAGTTAAAACCAGTTTGGCTGATTTTTCAACTATCTGAACACTGCCCGTTGCTCTGAATTTTATACTATAAATGTATATCCCGCTTGAGACGGCTTCACCGTATTCGTTTCTTCCGTCCCAGGTTATTTCATTAAAACCGGCAGGCTGTGAATTAATATTGAATGCTCTTACTTCTCTTCCCAGTAAATCAAATATTTTTAGTCCAACAGATGATTCCTTTGGAAGTAAATACTTTATTGTAGTAGCCGGATTGAAAGGGTTGGGGTAATTCCCAAGCAACTGATATTCAGATAGTATTTGTGAATCAGTTATATCCTGATCAATAGCTATTTTCGCAAACATTAAAGTTCCGCCTGGTTGAACTTCTATATCAGCCAGAAAGTATTTAGTTAAAGTACCTTGAATAATTAAGGTAGCATTATTTTCGATAACTATTTTTTTTCTGTCCCCAATGAACAAGAAAGCATAACTTGTTACTGTTACGCCTGGCTTAATATAAGTGTTCCCGTTCACATATTTTATTCCGTTCCATGAAGTACTTGATGTTATGTTTCCGCTTAATAAGCTGCTTGGATGTGATGGGGTTGGATTAATACGTTCATTAAAAAAGCCTCTGTTATAAAAAGCTTTTCCAAGTGAACTTAAGTGAGCTTCACCATATATAGCCTGATCTGCTTTCATAACATAAAATACGTGTTCAGGGGGAATGGTGGAATTATTTGCGTAATTAAAGGATTTAAGTAAAAGCTTGTGTACAATATCTCTGTTCATATCACCATAATTTTGCAAATCCATCATGGTAGATGCCCAAAGAGTTCCTCCTATATAATCAAACCAATACCAATAGTTTGGATATATATAAGAAGCATTTAGTGTTCTCCCATACCAAGTTTCTCCATTTCCATCCCATGGAAAAACTTTATCCTGTTGAAATAAAGACATTGATCTTCTGTAACTCACAGCCATATAATCTGCGATACCCTCACCTAATAAATGTTCTTGCGTACCAACTTGAAATGCTCCAACCATTAATGCGTCATGTAAAGCATGTGTATATTCATGTAAAACTGCATCCTGATCTTCCGCAGCATCAATCCCATAATCCCCGAAAATAAGATATTGGTACGAGGGATCGTACCATGAATTGTCAGCAGTTGTACCATGAGCATCAAAGCGAATGTAATTATATCCATTCCATTGTGGGGAAAATCCTAAGGAACTAACATATTGTCTTTGTGCATCAATAAAATAGTATGCATTTGTTTCTTCAAATCCCGGCTGACTTCTGTTATATAAAAAGGAAGATGTAGAATTTGTTACCGGTGTGGTATTTGGATATTCAAGGTCCTCAGATCTTGCATAACTTCCTTGCAAACGGTATAAACCACCACTTGGTGGATTAAGATTAGGAAGAGAAACTATATCATATGCACCTTGGAGAGCCTGGTAATCAGTATTGTTTTGATCTGTTAGTGACGTATTTTGTAAAGCTGTAATTGGGTCTGGCTTAAAAACTTTACCTGTACCAATATCATACAATCGTACATCCTTATAATCTAACACTTCACCTGAAACAGCATCAACTAATATTTCCCACGTACCCTTTGGTTCACTTGCAGAAAAATTTATTTTCCAGATTAAATGTATTTGATAAAGTGAATCTGGAAAAATATAAAGTTCTACTTTTGGTTCTGCGGCTAATGTTTGTTTATTTAGTTTAATTTTAAGCTTTGCATTCGATATAGCATCATCTTTAGTAATATTAGCTATAGTGCTTGTTTTATCATCAATCGGTATACAGCCATTTGCTACAGTTTCAACCTGATTTTTATCATTTATGCTTACAATTGTTTCAGAACCATATACCGGAATCCCTTTATAAATTTGGATGAAACCAGCATGTTTACCCCCAGGACTTTCAATTACTTCAAGGAGTTTTAAATCTGATATTTTTGTTATTCCAAAAATATCCTTGTTCTCTTGTAAAAATTGACGTGCAACTTCTTCAGCGCTTCCTGTATAAACTTTTTTATCTGTGCTATACATAACTTCAGCAACATTTGTTATTGTATTTACGCGAAGATTATCTCTGAAGTCATATGAATCAGTTTTATGCCTTTGAGCTAAAGTAGCATTACTTGGTAATAAAACTATTACCAGTGACCAAAACAAAAATAAATAAAGAGTTTTTTGTCTCATTTCTTCCTCCCTTTTTCTTGATTTTGTTAATTAAAGTAACACACACATAGTGTATCACTTTAAAGACACTTGCTATTATTCTTTTGATTTCTAAATTAAATAATTGGCATCTGTAGATTTGTGGAAAAAGAATTGAGTTGGAAAAAGGGATTAGTAAAATTATTTCATTACTTACTTTTCCCATGCCCCTCTCCCCGCAAAATTATAATACTTTTCTGCTTTAGCAAATGAACTAATATTAAGAAAATCTATAATCATAAAACCCCTTGCCATTTCAACTACGAACTAAAATAAAATTTCTCTGAGAGTCAATACAGCGGTTATTATTGTTTGAGAGAAATGACATCTTTTCCGCCAGAGGCGGACAAGCAAAAAAATGTCATCTCTGAATCATTTCAGAATCCCTATTTTAGTTCCAGCAAATAATCTGCAATCTTTCCAAGGTCTTTAACATCGATATTGCTGAATGGGGGCATTATCATACCGGGGAATTGCTCTTCATACTTCTGGAATCTTTCTGTGTCTGAAAAAGAAGATGGATTACGCAGATAACTAATTAATTTATCCCTGCCCCAGTATTCTGAAACATTGTGAAGCGAAGGACCCATCTTTGTTCCCTGAAGTTCTGTCCCGTGACAGGTAGTACAGCTTAATTTGCTCATAAGCTCTTTAGCAGAAATATTCTGTGACGACATATCAGTTTGCGGTACAGTGGAGTTAACCGGTGAATTTGTTGTTGTCTCTTCTTTAGTAATCCTGGAAAGTATAAACAATAAAATGAATAATCCTAAAAAAGCAGCTACCCAAATTTGAGGTTTAGTCATTGTTACCTCTCTCTTTTATTCAATTTCAAATGAGGCATTTACAACTGCCGTAATTTCTTTTTCAATTGAACTAAGATCATTAATTCCGTAATCGGAAATCATGTTTGAAAGCCTGGGAGTAATCTGCAGAACCCCCATCCTTGCGCTTCTCATTGGACCAAGTTCTCTTCCCGTAGCCTCGGCAATCTTTTGCGCACGTATCATTGCATCTTTGGAAGCGGCTGCCTGGATTTCTATTTTCAGGTCGGCAAGTTTTGTATAATGATATTCAGGCATTTCGACGTTAAAATTCACACCTCTTTCAATCAAAGAAGGTATATCAAGCGAAATCTCTTTTATTTTATTTACATCTGTAGATTTTATTTCTATTCGCTGGCTGTAATTGTAAGCGATTATTCTTCCTGTCTGGTAACCGCTCGAACCGATTTCATATACAGGATAACTGTTTATTGTAAAAAACTCGATTTTATCTTCAGGAAAACCTTTTGCTGCAAGATATGAAACAAGAGTGGGTTTTTGTTTCAGCAGTTCTCTGTACGTACCTTCAGCTGTAATATATTGTGCGGAAATAGTTCCTCTAAGTACTCCGAGATCAGAAGTAATTTCATTTTTTGCGGAGCCCGTAACATTTATTGTCTGGTTAGAACTGTAATTCGATTTCCATGTGGAAGTAAAAATTAACGAGCAAATTATTAATGATACGGCGATTATAACGGAAGGAATAAAATGGTCCTTATTCATAGAGGTATTTTCCTTCTCTAAAAATTTAGTATTTTGATTATAAACATATTAAAAAAGACATCATCGGACAACCGCTTAAATGAAAAAGACAAACAGATTAATTAAGGAAAAAAGCCCTTACCTGCTTCAGCATGCTTATAACCCGGTTGATTGGTATTCCTGGAGCGACGAAGCATTTAACAAAGCCAGGCAGGGAGATAAACCGGTTTTTCTTTCGATAGGATATTCGACTTGCCATTGGTGCCATGTAATGGAGAAAGAATCTTTTGAAGATGAAGAAGTTGCGAAGCTGATGAATGATACGGTCATATCAATTAAGGTTGATAGAGAAGAAAGACCCGACATAGATGGAATTTATATGTCTGTTTGCCAGATGATGACCGGCAGTGGTGGTTGGCCATTAACAATCATTATGACTCCTGATAAAAAACCTTTCTTTGCCGGGACATATTTTCCGAAAGAAAGTCGCTATGGAAGAACCGGGATGAAAGATTTAATTCTCCAGGTTAAACAATTATGGAAAACGAAAAGAGAGGAATTGTTAAAATCATCGGAGAAGATTTCTTCAGCATTAATGTCTTCATCTTCATTTACAGATGGTAATCCTCTTAATGAAGATGTTTTCAAGACAGCTTATAAAGAATTTGAAGAAAGATTTGATGAGGAATTCGGAGGATTTGGCAATGCGCCAAAGTTTCCGACGCCGCATAATTTAATGTTCCTGTTAAGATATTGGAAAAGGTATGGAAATGTCAAAGCACTTGAAATGGTTGAGAAAACTCTCATTGAAATGAGAAAAGGTGGAATTTATGATCACATCGGTTTTGGTTTCTGCAGGTATTCAACCGACCGGGAATGGCTCGTCCCCCATTTTGAAAAAATGTTATATGACCAGGCACTTCTTGTTATGGCTTATTCGGAAGCTTACCAGTCTACAAAGAAAAACTTTTATAAGGAAACTGCAGAGGAAATTCTCACTTACATAATGCGTGATATGACTTCTGACGAGGGGGGTTTTTATTCTGCTGAAGATGCCGACAGCGAAGGCGAAGAAGGGAAGTTTTATTTATGGACAACAGATGAAATAAAAGAAATACTTGGTAATGATTCCGAAATCTTTATTAAGTTTTTTAACGTTGAGAAAGAAGGGAACCTGCCTGATGGCGAGGCAGGCCTTATCGATTCTGTTCACAATACCAGGAGTGATAAAAATATTCTTCATATTAAAAAGGGGCTTTCCGAATTTGCTGTTGAAAATGACATTGATGAGAAAGAATTTAAAAAGATGCTGGAAAATGGAAGACAAAAACTTTTTGAGGTAAGAGAAAAAAGAATTCACCCTTATAAAGATGATAAAATCTTAACGGATTGGAATGGACTAATGATTTCTGCTTTTTCTAAAGCAGCACAGGTGTTCGGCAAAAATATCTATTCTGATTATGCGGTTAAAGCCGCCGACTTTATTTTGTTGAAAATGTTTGATGCCGGGGGAAGACTTTTACATCGTTTCAGGGAAAGTGATGCAGCAATCTTTGCAAACGTTGATGATTATGTTTTTTTTACGGCAGCGTTGCTCGATCTTTATGAAACTACTTTTGAAGTAAAATATCTCAAACAGGCATTAAGGTTAAATGACGATCTCATCGAACACTTTTGGGATGAAGAGAGAGGGGGATTTTTCTTTACTCCCGGTTATGGAGAAAAATTAATTACAAGACAAAAGGAAATTTACGATGGTGCAATTCCATCAGGAAACTCGGTAGCAATGTTAAATCTTTTAAGGATTGCACGGATAACAATGAACAATAGTTTTGAGGAAAAAGCAGATAAAATTAACAGGGTATTCTCTAAGCAAATCGGCAAGTATCCTGCGGGTTTCACACAGTTTTTAGTTGGGCTTGATTTTGCTATCGGACCTTCTTATGAAATAATTTTGACAGGTGAAAAAAATACTAAGGAGGCAGGTCTGTTTCTTTCTATAATTGAAGATAGATTTATTCCCAACAAAATTATCTTATTTATTTCGTCAGCCGAAGATCCAATCAATAAAATAATACCATATCTTATTAATTACGAAGTGCAGGAGGAAAAAATTACAGTGTATGTCTGTGAGAATTATACTTGCAACCTCCCTGTGAGCGACGCTGGAGAGTTAAAAAAAGCAATATATTAACTAAACTTTTTATTTTAATTCAAATTGATATTACTTAATTTTGTTTTTGTATTTTAAAGTAAAAAGTAATCAAGGAGAAATCTGCAACAGGAAAGCAAGCTCGTACAATCTTTAGTAAGAGAAGTACAATCCGGTAAAAGTTCTGCGTTTGAACAACTTTATAGGACTCACGTAAGCAGAATCTACACTTTTGGTTTAAAATTCTTTGAGCACAACAAAAACGCAGCCGAAGAGTTAACCAAAAGAGTTTTTGTAACTGCCTTTGAACAGATAAATGCTTACCCGGAAAGGGAAACTTTTATTTTATGGCTAAGAATGATAGCTGTTTATGAGGTGAGGAAAGAGGACATTGAGAAGTTAATTGAGTCGCATGAAGCCGGAGCAGTTGAAGAAGCCATTTTTTCACTTCCGGTGGAAGAAAGAATTACTTTTATTCTACACGATGTTGATAAACTGCAAAACGAGGAAATTACATTAATAACTAAAGATTCTATTGAGCATATAAACATTGAACTGTCCCGTGCACGAAAATTTATGATGGATAAACTTAAAGTCAGAAGATTAGATGATCTCGATTATAAAGTTACTTTCCTTCCTCAAAAAATTGAACCGGGACCTGAATTGTGGAATACCATTTTTAACACGATAAATAAAACCGAGCCAGAAAAGCCTGAAGACGAAAAAAGTATCGGTAAAAAATTAATGGGGTTGTTCAAAAAGAAAAGTTGAGCTACAATTTCTTTTTTGGTTTATGAAGATGTGAACTCTGTCCAAAGAATACTTCAGCAGCTTCCATAAGAGTTTCAGATAAAGTAGGATGAGGATGTATAGTTAGCTTTAAATCTGTTGCATTAGCTCCCATTTCTATAGCAAGCACACCTTCGGCTATTAGTTCACCTGCACCGGGTCCGCAGATTCCTACTCCTAATATTCCTTCTGTATCAGGATCGATAATTAATTTTGTAACACCGTCAGAACGTCCGAGCGTTGTAGCTCTCCCTGAAGCTGCCCAGGGAAATTTCGCCACTTCATATTTTATATTCTGCTCTTTGGCTTGCATTTCTGTTAAACCAGCCCAGGCAATCTCCGGATCAGTAAAAACAACAGCAGGGATTGCGAGTGGTTCAAATGTTACTTTCTTTCCGTGAATAACTTCTACAGCTGTTCTTCCTTCATGCGAAGCTTTATGAGCAAGCATCGGTTCACCGGCAATATCGCCAATTGCATAAATGTTCGCATCGTCAGTTTTCATTTGCTTGTCAACTTTTATCCAACCACGTTCATTAACTTTTACATTTGTATTTTCCAGACCTAATCCTTCGGTAGTCGGCTTTCTTCCAATAGACATCAGCACATAATCATAAGTTTCGTTTGTGGTTTTTCCTTCCTTATCCTGAATCTTAACCTGTATTCCGCTTTTTACTTCCTTAAGCTCGGTTACTTTTGATTCGAGCATAACCTTTTCATAACTCTTTTCAATTCTTTTAGCAAGATAAGAAACAAGATCTCTATCGGCACCGGGAAGTAATCCCGGCATCATTTCAACCACAGATACTTTTGTTCCCAATGCTGCATAAACGGAACCGAGCTCAAGCCCGATATAACCACCACCGATTACTAAAAGGCTCTTGGGAATTTCCGGTAAATCGAGAGCTGTAGTTGAGTTCAGCAATCTTTCGCTTTTAATATCGAGAGATGGAATAGTTGCAATGACAGAGCCGGTAGCAATAATAGCATTTTCAAATTTATGTTCTTCCGTTTTGCCGTCAGCTTTTTCAATTTTTAGAGCAGATGAGTTTATGAATGAGGCTCTGCCCTGTATATAATTTATTTTCTTTGCTTTTAAAAGTTGTCCCAATCCGCCAGTCTGTTTCCCAACGACTTCGTTTTTCCATTCTCTTAACCTGTCGAGATTTATTTTTGGTTTGGAGAATTCCAGTCCCCACTCTTTTGCCTCCTCAGTTTCATTAATAAGTTTGGCGATATGAAGCAATGCTTTTGAGGGAATGCAGCCCCTGTATAAACAAACTCCGCCGGGATTTTTTTCTTTATCAATTAAAGTAACATTCATTCCAAGATCGGCGGCTAAAAATGCTGCGGCGTAACCTCCGGGACCGCCGCCAATTACAGTAACTTGTTTGTCGCTCATCAATTACCCTTCTTTCAAAAGCTTCATAGGATTCTGAAGAACCTCGCAAACCCACCTTAAGAAACGCGCAGCATCGGCTCCGTCAATCACGCGATGATCGTACGAAAGTGATAATGGTAGCATAAGACAGGGCTCGAAGTTTTTCCCATTATAAACAGGCTCATAACTACCTTTGGATACACCCAGGATTGCAACTTCGGGAGAGTTAACAATTGGAGTGAAAGATGTTCCTCCAATGCCGCCGAGATTGGTAATTGTAAAACAAGCTCCCTGCAGATCGTCCAGCGAAACTTTTTTGTTCCGGGCTTTTTCTGCCAGAATATTTATGCCGCTTGTAATTTCTGCTAAGTTTTTTCTATCTGCATGCTTTAAAACAGGAACAATTAATCCGTGTTCAGTATCAACAGCAATTCCAATATTATAATATTTTTTGTATATGATTTCTTTCTTTTCCAGATCTATACTTGAGTTAAATTGCGGAAATACCTTCAAAGCAGATGCACAAACTTTAGCAAGTATAGACGTCATCGTTAATTTATCTTTCGGATCTTTTGCTTTTTGATTCAGTTCTTTCCTGAGTTTTTCAAGTTCGGTTATATCTGCTTTATCATGCTGTGTAACATGTGGTATTGTTGCCCAGGCATAACTTAAATGTTCAGCAGTTTTCTGTCTTACATTACTTGTAGGTTTTATTTCAACTTCTCCGAACTTCGAGAAATCGGGAAGTTCTTCTTTTTTAATTCCGCCGCTAACGAAGCCCGTTCTCGATTCATTAAGTTTTTTTGCATAAGCTTTTACATCAGACATTGAAATCCTGCCTGAAGGACCTGTGCCGGGGACATCTTTAATGTTGATGCCAATTTCTCTTGCCAATCTTCTTACGGAAGGTGCGGCTGGTGCAGATCCTCTTGTAATCGGGGGCTGATCAGAAGGTTCGGTTGTATAAGCCGCCTGGCCTTTTTCTTTTTCTAAAGGTAATTCTCTCTCCTTTTTTGTCTCGGATTTCTGTTCGGCATTATCTTCTTTTTTAACAGGCTTTGCTTCTTCTTTTACTTCAGTTCCGGAAGACTCAACTTTTATAATTACCTGCCCAACATTTGCCTTCTCTCCAGTTTTGACTAAAACTTCTACTATCTTTCCGCTTACATTTGAAGGAACTTCCACAGTAGCCTTATCTGTTTCTATTTCAATTATGCCTTGTTCTTTCTCGATTATATCGCCTTCTTTAACGAGCACATTAGTTATTTCTGCAGATTCAATATTTTCTCCAAGTTCAGGTAAGGTCATCTCAACGATCGAACCTTTTTTCGAAACAGGTTTTTCAGTTTTCTGCGGTTTGAATTCTTCGGCAGGCTTTTCTTCTTTCTTCTCTTTACTCTCTGATTTTGTTTCTTCTTTAGTCTCAGAAGTTGTCTCTTCAGGCGCGGTTTTTCCGTCACCATCTTCATCAACCATAATCAAAACCTGCCCTACTTTAACTTTTTCCCCTATCTTAACGAGGACTTCTTTAACAACGCCTTCAAACGAAGAAGGAACTTCTATAGTTGCTTTATCTGTTTCAATCTCTATAATAGCCTGTTCTTTTTCGATCTTGTCACCCGGTTTAACCAGAACATTAATTATGTCTGCCGATTCAATGTTCTCTCCAAGTTCGGGTAACTTAAATTCCTTTGACATTTTTATCCTTATCTGAACTTTATTTTTTAAGAAATCATAGGATTAGGTTTTGAAGGATTTATCTTGAGATCTTTAATTGCTTTTTCAACAGTTGACAATTCTATGCTTCCTTCATTCGCAAGAGCATATAATGCAGCCAGCACAATGTGTTTAGCATCTACCTCGAAGAAATCTCTTAACTCCGCACGCCCTTCGCTTCTGCCGAATCCATCTGTTCCAAGAGAATAAAGCGGACGCGGAAACCATTTTGAAATTGAATCCGGAAGTGCTTTAACATAATCGGAAGCTGAAACAAAAACACCTTTTTCATTTTTCAGAATGTTTTGCAGATATGATTCTTTAGGCTTTGAGCCGGGATGAAGAAGGTTCCATCTTTCAGCATTCAATGCATCTCTTCTCAGTTCTTTATAACTTGTAACACTCCAGACGTCTGCTGCAACTTTGTAATTTTCTTCAAGTATCTGTTGTGCTTTGATTACTTCGTTAAGAATTGTTCCGCTGCCCATAAGTTGTGCGTGAAGTTTGTAGCTTTTCTTATCCGAAGGTTTAAACTTGTACATTCCTTTCACTATACCTTCTTTAGTTCCTTCCGGCATAGGAGGCATAGCATAATTTTCATTCATAATAGTTAAATAGTAATAAACATTTTCCTGCTCTTCGTACATTCTTCTAATACCATCTTTGATAATTACTGCCAACTCAAAAGCGAAAGCCGGATCATAGGTAACAAGATTTGGCAGCGTGTATGCAAGCAAGTGACTGTTGCCATCCTGGTGCTGCAAACCTTCACCGTTAAGTGTCGTTCTGCCTGCTGTTCCACCCAAAAGAAATCCTTTACAGCGCATATCACCTGCAGCCCATACAAGATCGCCAATCCTTTGCATACCAAACATTGAATAGTAAACAAAAAACGGAATCATATTTATTCCATGAGTCGCATAAGCTGTTCCTGCAGAAATAAAAGAAGACATTGAGCCCGCTTCTGTTATTCCTTCCTCAAGGATTTGTCCATTAACTGCTTCTTTATAGTAGAGCAGACTTTCTTTGTCAACAGGTTCATAAAGCTGACCAACGTGAGAATAAATACCGACCTGCCTGAATAAAGCTTCCATACCGAAAGTTCTTGCTTCATCAGGAACGATTGGAACAATCAGTTTACCGATCTCTTTATCTTTAAGAAGCTTTGCAAGTATTCTTACAAAGACCATAGTTGTTGAAACTTCTCTTCCTTCGGTTCCTTTGTAAAATTCTTCAAAGATTTCTTCGGATGGTGCTTTTATAGGTCCGGCAGTTACTCTTCTTGCAGGAATAAACCCGCCGAGGCTTTCTCTTCTTACTTTAAGATATTTCATTTCATCGCTGTTTTCCGACGGCTTATAAAAAGGTGTAGAAGCAACGTCATCATCGGAGATAGGAATTCCGAATCTTGTTCTGAATTCTTTCAATTCTTCTTCATTCAGTTTTTTCTGTTGATGTGTTATGTTCTTTCCTTCACCGCTTTCACCGAGACCATAGCCTTTAATAGTTTTTGCAAGGATTACCGTTGGAGAACCTTTATGATCAACTGCAGCTTTATAAGCAGCATAAACTTTTTCAGGATCATGACCTCCGCGTTTCATTTTTTGCAGCTGCTCATCAGTGAAAGTAACTGCCATGTCTTTAAGATCATCCTGGAAAAAATGCTCGCGGATATATTCGCCTGTTTCCACAGAAAATTTCTGGTACTGCCCGTCAACGATTTCTCCCATTCTTTTTACAAGCTTTCCTTCTTTATCTTTTTCGAGTAGAGGATCCCAATCACCTCCCCAGATAACTTTAATAACATTCCATCCTGCGCCGCGGAATATTGCTTCAAGCTCCTGTATTATTTTACTGTTGCCGCGTACAGGTCCATCCAGCCTTTGCAAGTTGCAGTTTATTACAAATATCAGGTTATCGAGCTTTTCCCTTGAAGCGAGAGTAATTGCGCCCAAAGTTTCCGGTTCGTCTGTTTCGCCGTCGCCTAAAAAAGCCCATACGTGATTATCGCTTCTCTTTTTTAAACCTCTGTCCTCGAGATACCGGTTAAACCTTGCCTGGTATATCGACATAATGGGACCCAATCCCATTGATACTGTAGGGAATTCCCAGAAATCCGGCATTAACCATGGATGCGGATAAGAAGAAAGACCTCCTCCAGGTTTAAGTTCTCTTCTGAAATTTTTAAGCTGTTCTGTTGTAAGCCTTCCTTCAAGGAAAGCTCTTGCATAAATACCGGGCGAAGCGTGTCCCTGGAAATATATCTGGTCGCCGCTACCGCTTTCTCCTCTTCCTTTAAAGAAATGATTAAAGCCAATTTCATAAAGAGTAGCTGCGGAAGCATAAGTTGAAATATGTCCTCCGATGCCGCTTTCCTGCTTATTGGCACCAACCACCATTGCCATTGCATTCCATCGGATGAGGCTCTTTATTCTTCTTTCTATTTCCCTGTTGCCGGGGAAGGGTGATTGTTTTTCGCGAGGTATTGTATTGATGTAAGGAGTGTTTGCCGAGAATGGCATTTCAACTCCGGCTTTATGTGCTCTTATATGCAATTGCTGAAGAAGTTCTCTTACTCTTTCCGGTCCGCCGTGTTCAAAAACATAATCTAATGAGTATAACCATTCGCGGGTTTCAATATCTTTTATTTCCTGATCCGCCGATTTTCCGTTTTTCATTTTCTTTTTACCTTTTCCCGCTTTTGGCGGGGTCTTGTCTTGTTAACTCTGCTATAAGTTTCTACATCTTTCAGTTTTAAGAGATAAATCTTGTTAAAACTCTTAAAATCGAATTTCTCAGAGGTAAAATTTGTTGTAAATAGAAAGATAATCTAATCGTTTTGGGATAGAAACTCAAGGAAGAGAGGGTTCATATGGTTAATGTTATATTCATTTCAAATATTTATCAAACCACATCTTCCTCATTTCATCAACTTCTTTTCTATGTTTTTTGAGATAGTGATCCCCTTCTTCAAAAAGCTTTAATTGATATTCAATTTTCAGTTCATCAAATTTTTTAGCTAATTCGATAGTTTGTTCAAGCGGAACAGTTTCATCACTTTTGCCATGCATTAAGAGATACGGAATTTTTGGAAGCTTATCAACAAAATTTATAATTGTTCTTTCTTCGAGCTTCTTCTCAAAATTTTCTTTACCGAGCATTTTTTCATAAATGGAATTTCGATTATCACTTGTCATTACATAATCTTTAAAGTTGGAAATAGCTCCAACCAGAACAGCGCACAAGAAGTTTGGATTTTTAAGTAATGTAAGATAAGTCATCATACCTCCCCGGCTCCAGCCTTCAATTCCCCATTTTTCTCTGTCAGCAAATTCAAGTTCATCTGCAAGAGGAATAAGATTCAGAATATCATTAACATCACTTCCGCCGAGTTCTTCTTTTCCCTCACCACCCGCATTACCTCTGTATTGAGAAGCAAAAACAACATAACCCCAGCTTGCAATTTGTCCAAACATGCCGCTTGCCGTAAACTTATCAATTGCTCCTTTATTTTCATATCCGCCCCTGTTCCAGATTATGCATGGGAATTTCTTCCCC
>Ga0208373_1003402_pt1 | contig 15689 bp, 19 predicted proteins | sample RifOxyC2_FD_184036 | JGI IMG/M metagenome (GOLD analysis project Ga0208373, IMG submission 184036) | Soil microbial communities from Rifle, Colorado - Rifle Oxygen_injection C2 (SPAdes) | ecosystem: Environmental > Terrestrial > Deep subsurface > Rock core/Sediment | place: Rifle, Colorado...
ATGCTGGATTAAGGCAGTGATGAACTGCTCGACAGACATGGTGACATTGACCCGTGTATCTTCATTATTGACATAGTAGAACTTCACGACCTTCCCGTCATAATAGTAGAGCCTGCTGTTTGCGATAGCAGGATGCCTGACAGATCTGCCCACATAGCGGGAGATTAGCTTAGGATGATTTATCCGTCCTCTCTTATGCAGCCACACATAGAAGCCCATAGGATATTTCCTGAACATCTTCGTACCAAGCCAATTCTGGAGACCGTGAGACTGAAACATAGTGATTGCTTCATACTGCCATTTTTTTCGAAAGCCGTCTGCTGGCACATAGGAGCATTTGACAAACTGACCCTTCTGATTGAAGCCACCCTCAGTGGGCAGAAGGTGAAGGTGAGGCTGAAACTTCATGTCCTTACCAAAGGGATGTAATAGCAGAAAACATTAATTATCGAACATTTGTGTTTTCTGCTAGTATAGCAAAGTGCATATCTAAAAGTTTCATTATTACTGCACTTTGCTATAAGACCACAATAACCCCTACCTTGAGTAGCTGGTGTGTCTTTTTGGACAAATAATCGTTCAGGGCAAGAATGGCAGCATCCATGTATGCCTTCAGGTGCTTCCAGTCCCGAAGGAAAGGCCAAAGAGCATCAGGAACGCTCATCACAAAGTGGCGATGCGGCACTTTGAACATAGCTTGGCTAAGGCTATGCGACCACTGGTCAGCATAGCGCTTTCCACAGCAGGAACAAATACGGCTATTGCAGCCAAGACGCTGGAAGATGAACTCATCACAGTGCTTACAGAAATAGACAAAGCAACCACCCTCATGCCCATATCAGGAAAGGGCCTGCGCAACAGCTTTCTTCTGATAATCGGTTACGGGATGAGAAAGGGCATAATCCTTCCAGTTCTCAGAGAGGATTTGCTTCACCGTAATCAAAGGATTATTATAAAAGTTTAGGCAGAATACCCACGAATTTTATTCGTGGGATGAATGCCGTGCCTCCTTCTAGTGTTTGTGCAGGAGGCAGAAGCCAATAAAGCATTTACTAATAAGATGATTGGTTTTTAGTATTGACTTTTAGATATGTTACTGCCAAAGGCAGACTCTTTTTTAGGGGAATCGGACAATTTGTTAAATCAATACACTGTATACTAATATGTCTACATTGTACTGAATGAGCGATAACTTTATAAATTATGCCCATTTTCTAGTCTCTAAGATGGCAAAAATAATCATTTCAACACTCTATGATAAAGAGCCAACGCTAGTAGCAGCAACAAAATTAGGGGCAGACCACCTCTATATTGTGGTTGATGATCCTGTCAATGATACACAGCAAACAGCTTTAGCCATCATCAGAGAAACATTAGAAAAAGTTGTTAAGATTTATACTCTTGAAGCACATCCCTATGATATTGTAGGAACTGCTAGGAAGATTGTTGCTCTTCTTGAAAATTTTTCAGAAGATGACCATGTAACTGTGAATATCACTTCTGGTAGAAAAACTCAATCTCTTGGACTATTGTATGGTGCTTATGCGAGAGCCAGATATGTTAATCGTATTATCTATATTTCTGAAGAAGAACATAGAGTTATTGACTTGCCTAAACTTTCTTTTAATTTGACTGAAAGCCAAATCAAACTTTTAGAGCAGATTGAAAAAAGAAGCCATTCAAATTTGAGTGATTTAGCAGAAAAATCTGGAATGTCCAGAAGTATGCTTTATAGGAACATAAAAAATCTGGAAGATCATGGTTTTATCATGGTTGATAAACAATCAAGATATTCATTAACTGATGCTGGAAAAATTGCGAGGTTATAAAATATGTTTGACATAAAAATAAGCGTTGCCCTAATCATTGTTGATATTTTGCTCTATCTTGCAGGAATACTATTTTGGTTTAGTTCAACATTTGCTCATGGATTAGGTGTCATTGGATTTTTCCCTAGACTTTTTGCTGGAATTGTAGCAATAGTAATATGTCTCGTAATAACCGTATTGGTGGTAAAAGGATGACTGCATACTCACATTCAAAAATCGGAACATTTCTTCAATGTAAGCAGAAGTATAAATTTCAATATGTTGATAAAATTAAATCAGATATAGAGACTATTGAAGTTTTCTTAGGAAAACGTGTTCACGAAACGCTTGAAAAGTTATACAAAAACTTACAGTTTGAAAAACTGAATAGTAAAGAGGAACTGCTTGCTTATTTTGAGGCTAATTGGGACAGCAATTGGCATGATGAAGTTGTAATTGTCAAAGATGAATATACTGCTGATAATTATAAGGCAATGGGGAAGAGATTTATTTCCGAGTATTATGACCATTATAAGCCATTTAATTCTTTGAAAATAATAGGATTAGAAACACAAGATTTAATGCCATTAAGTAATGGAAATCAATTTCATGTGCGTATTGATAGGCTTGCCTGCGACCATGAGGGTAATTATTATGTTTGCGATTACAAAACAAACAATCAGCTAAAAGCTCAAGAAGAATTGGATGAGGATAAGCAACTGGCAATGTATTCTATATGGATAAAACAAAAATATCCAGATGTTAAAAAGGTAAAACTTGTTTGGTATTTCTTAGCTCACGATAAAGAGATGATTTCAGAGAGGGGTGATGAGCAGCTTGAAAAATTAAAGCTGGAAACAGAAGAAATCATCAGAGAAATAGAATCCTGCAATGAATTCCCAACGAATATAAGCACACTTTGTGATTACTGCCAATATAAGCAAATGTGTCCTGCGTGGAAACATGAAGTAGAGCTGGAGCAGAAAAGCGAAGAAGAATTTAAAGAAGATGACGGGCTTAAATTAGTCGATGAGTATTCAAAACTTGAGGGAGTAAAAAAAGAGTCTGAACTTGGCATGGAAAGAATTAGAGCTAAATTAATTGAATTTTCCAAGCAAAAGGATATTAATGTTGTATGGGGGACTGATAAGAAAGCCTCAATCAAAGAGTACTATAAAGTTATTTACCCTGATGATAAAGACCACCTCATTCAACTGATTAAAGACAAAGGGATATATGAAGATGTATCCTCAGTTAATTATCTAAAGTTAGGAGCTAAAATACTAAAAAATCAAGTGCCCGAAGAGATAATTAAAGAAGTTAAAACAGAGAAATCAAATAGAGTTACTTTGAGCAGGAGGAAATAAGATGCTAGATATAAAAACACTCGAAGGATGGCTTTGGGAAGCAGCCTGTAAAATTAGAGGAGAGATAGATGCTCCAAAGTACAAAGATTACATCTTGCCGCTCATATTTTTGAAAAGACTATCAGACGTATATGATGACGAAGTAAATAAGCTTGCAGGATCTTATGAGGATAAGGAAGAAGCTGAAGCTTTTATCGAAGCAGATCATACTTTAGTGTGGTTTTACATTCCAGAAAATTCTCGCTGGGAAAAAATAAGAAGCCAAAGCTCAAAACTAGGTGAATTTTTAACAGATGCGGTCAGAGCAATAGCAAGAGAAAATCCTAAGTTACAGGGAGTTATTGATGTAATTGATTTTAATGCGACTGCTGCTGGACAAAGAATAATAAGCGATGAAAAGCTAAAACATCTTGTAGATACACTTAGCAAACATAGATTAGGATTACTTAATGTTGAGCCTGATATTTTAGGAAGGGCTTATGAGTATCTTTTAAGAAAATTTGCAGAAGGCTCAGGTCAAAGTGCTGGAGAATTCTATACTCCAAGAGAAATGGCTGTTTTAATGGCTCGTGTTCTTGATCCAAAAGAAGGAGAAGAAATATATGATCCATGCTTAGGCTCAGGAGGACTATTGATTAAGTCATATCTTCGTTTTAAAGAGAAATATTTGAGTAGTGCTAAAATTAAGCCTGTTAAGTTTTTTGGGCAAGAGTATCTCCACAGCACTTATGCAATGGCAAAGATGAACGCTTTTATTCATCAGATGCAAGCAGAAATCGCTTTAGGCGACACAATGAACAGGCCTGCTTTTACTGATGCTCAAAGCAAATTAAGAAAATTTGATATTGTAGTTGCTAATCCAATGTGGAATCAGGATTTTCCGCAGGCAACGTATGAGGCTGATACTTACAGCAGGTTTGGTTTGGGTATCCCCCCATCTTCTACTGCTGACTGGGGCTGGATACAGCACATGTTTGCTTCTTTGAAAGATAAAGGAAGAATGGCAGTAATTCTTGATACTGGCTCTGTTTCTCGTGGCTCTGGAAATAAAGGAAGCAACAGAGAAAGGGACATTAGAAAGAAATTTGTTGAAAAAGACTTTATTGAAGCGGTTATTTTAGTGCCTGAAAACCTGTTCTATAATACAACTGCCCCCGGCATAATAATTGTAATCAACAAAGAGAAAAAGCACAAGGATAAGATTCTTTTGATTAATGCTTCTAAGCTGTTTAAGAAAGGCAGGCCAAAGAATTATCTGCCTGACAATTATGTAAACCAGATTTCTTCATATTATCTGGAATGGAAAGAGGAAGAAGGAATAAGCAAAGCAATTGAGAAAGAAGAAATCATCAAAAATGATTACAATTTAAGCCCATCCCGTTATGTAACACAAAACGGAGAAGATGAAACTCTGCCATTAGATGAAGCTGTTGTTTTAGTCAAAGAAGCAGAAGAAGAAAGAGCAAAAGCTGATGAAAAACTGCGGAATGTTTTGGTGCAGTTGGGGTTTGAGTAGGATGAGAAAACGAAACTGTTGTATATACTCTAGTAATAATAAGTCATATTTAAGTCCCCAGTATGACTTTCTTTCAGGAAGGAATGCGGGGCATCCTTTTCTATTTCTGGGAGGTTTTTATAATGATAGATGAAAAAAAGCTTGTCGTATTTCAAGATAAGAAAATAAGAAGGATTTTGCATAATAATGAATGGTATTTTTCTGTTGTGGATGTAGTTGGTGCTTTAACGGACAGTACTGATGCTAAGGATTACTGGTATAGGCTTAAAAAAAGAGAGTTGGACTCTGGAGGAGTTGAGTTATCGACATTTTGTCGACAACTGAAATTACCCTCTGCAGATGGTAAGTATTATGCTACGGATTGTGCCAATACTAAGAATATGTTCAGAATAATTCAGTCTATACCCTCCCCTAAAGCTGAACCATTTAAACAATGGTTGGCACAGGTTGGCTATGAAAGAATAGAAGAGATTGAAAATCCGGAAATTGGGCAGGATAGAATAAAAGAATATTATGAGCTTAAAGGATATCCAAAAGAATGGATAGATAAAAGATTAAGAGGCATTGCAATAAGGCAGGAACTTACTGATGAGTGGAAAAACAGAGAGATAAAAACACAGAAAGAGTTTGCCATACTTACCAATGAGATTTCTAAAGCGACATTTGGAAAAACTGTACAAGAATATAAGAAGTTCAAGTCCTTGAAGAAACAGAATCAGAATTTAAGAGATCACATGACTGATTGGGAGCCTATCTTAACCATGTTCGGAGAAAAAGCAACTACTGATATTACTAAAAAAGAAGATTCTCACGGATTTTTTGAGTGCAAAACGTCTGCCAAAAAAGGCGGCAACATTGCCAGAAGAGCAAGGGAGGATTTGGAGAAGAATATTGGCGAGTCTGTTGTTTCTGGGGATAATTATCTGCCTGAATCAAAGAAAAAGAGAGAGATTGAAAAGAAATGAAAATAATCAAAAAATACGAATATAAATTAAGTGAAGGGAATCTTGATAAGGATATTGACAAGTTCATCAAAGAAGCTAAAAATGGAACATATCAGATGGATCATCGCTATGGGCAGGAAGGGCTCAAGATAATAAAGGCTTACTTTCGCATGATTAAGGATGAATTCAAGAACGAAAATTACAAGGTTGCGAGAGATTGTTACAAAAAACTGATGTTTCTTCTGCTTCAAAATGAAGAAAATTACTTTGATTATGAGGATATTGTTGGCAGGCTAAACTTTAAAGAATACATCACTAATTATTTTACTTGCCTGATTAAGCTCTGCACAGTTGAAGAGCTTTTTAATGAATATATGGAATATCTTAAGGTTAAAGAAGATTATTATTTTCCTGAAGCTGAAAAGACAATTTTAGAATGCCTTACTACTGAACAATTTGCTCAATTTAGGATCTTGCTTGAGCAGAAAGCCAAAGAGATTAAACATGATGATTACGCAATGCAGGATATTCTCACTTTTTTACTGGACATTGCCCGAAAAAAAGAACATAATGAGGAGAAATTTAAAGAATTATCTATGAAATTTGCACCAATATTGGGATATGGTGACTTAAAACAATTTCTTGAGGATTATGAAGATGATAGATAAGACTCTAATCAATACATTAACAGAAATGGCAAAGGAAGAAAAGAAGGTTAATGAGTTTAAGAAGAGGTTACGAGTTAAAGGCAAAGTTGTCGCTAAGGGTTTGACTAAAAAAGGAAATATTACCATTACTGTAAAAGAAAAAGATGATGATTTTAAGTTTACTATATTGAAATCACATAAAGAAAGCTTTGCTCTTGCTGAGAAATTAGAAGCTGGCAGGAGTGTTTCAGTGATGGGCATTCCAAAGTTCAGGATGATAATCTGCACAAAATTGAAGGTGTTGGATAAGGGGATTGATGGGAGTAGGCAGAGGAAATTAGAGGTTGAATAAATGAGATTAATACCAAGAGGATTTTTCAAAGAGAGAAAAGATAATACTAAATCTGAGGAAGATCATTTTAGTCACGACATCAGAACTAAAATCTTAATGTTGTTCAATGATTTTGGCTTAAATCATTTGGATACTTCGTCTGTTGCTGTTTTGGGTGGAAGCTATAGGAATGACTGTTTAGAATTAATGAAATCTAAATTAAAATATTTGATTGAAGTAAAACACATCAACAATTTTGAAAGCTTTTTGGGGGGATGTAGTGTTAATGAGCTTTTTTCTTGTGTAGAACTATATACAGAATGTATGCAAGAAATAATAGAGAGGTATGAAAGACATCAAAGAAGCGAGCCATTTATGAGTAGAGGGTATGATACTAGCAAGATTACGGTTACTTTTGTTAAGTCATTTAATGATTTGTTAGATTATCACAAAATCCCCTACAAATTCGCTTATAATGAAGTACTGAATAAACTTTTTATCGAAAAAAAATTTAATGAAGTTGAAGAAGAAACTAAAGAGAAAATTTACGAGATAATCAAGAATGAGCCAAAAGTCAATGAGCACTTTGCCCAAGCATTAGGAGATTTTGCAAGAAGAAAATTTAAGGATTCTATAGAAAATGCTTATCTAACTCTGGAGAAATATCTTAAATTTAAAACAGAAAATCATAAATTAGATGCTGTTAAAAATTTTCCAGAATTTCAGAAAAAATATAATTTTAAAGAAAAGGGATTATTTTCTGTGCGACCAGAGATAATCAAGAATAAGATTTCTTTGATTTACTCCATCAGGAGCGAGCTAAAATCCCATTCTGATAAAGAAACTTTTGATACTAATAAATTTTTGGAAGAAACCGCAAAATTCCAGCTAAATGAAGTTATGAATTGTGTTATCATATTAGAGGAACTAAGTAAATGAAGCAAGAATTAGAACTCAAACAAACAGAATTAGGAGAGCTTCCTGTAGATTGGAAAGTAGAAAAGTTTGAAGATTGCATAATAAAAAAGAGAATTAAAGTAGGGAAGGTACAACAACAGAAGTATAAAGATGTTGGAAAATTTCCTATTGTTGACCAAGGAAAAAATAAAATAGCTGGATATTGGGATGATAAAGAGAATGTTTATTCTGGAGATTTGCCAATAGTTATATTCGGAGATCACACCAGAATTGTAAAATTTATAGATTTTCCATTTGTTTGTGGTGCTGATGGAACTAAAGTCATAGTGCCTGATAAGAGCAAAGTTGATCCTCTTTATTTTTATTATGCTGTTTCAAGTTTGGATGTTTCAAGTAGAGGGTATAATCGTCATTATTCTTTGCTAAAAGAGAAGTTTATTGCACGTCCACCGCTCCCAGAACAGCAAAAAATAGCTTATGTGCTTTCAGCTATTCAGGAAGACAAAGAAAAGACTGAAAACATAATCAGCTCATACAAAGAGCTGAAAAAATCATTAATGAAGCATTTGTTTAAGTATGGTCATGTAAAATTTGAAGATGCTGAAAAAGTAAAGCTGAAAGAGACAGAGATTGGAGAGATGCCGGAGAATTGGGAAGTAAATGAAATTAAAGAATTGATAGAAAAAACAAAGCAAAAAGATATGCGAAAAGAAAATACTGAGTTCAAGTATATTGATGTTTCAAGTATTGATAGAGATTTTTATAGAATCGTGGGCTTTACACTTCATAAAGGAAAGACTTCTCCAAGTAGAGCTAGAAAAATTGTAAAAACTAATGACATAATTGTTGCTACTGTCAGGCCCACATTAAAAAGAATTGCTTTAGTCCCAGAAGATTATGACAATCAAATATGTTCTACAGCTTTTTGCGTTTTGAAAGCAAATGCAGAACAATTGAATTCAAAATTTCTTTATTATTCTACTCAAAGATCATTATTTTTTGATGCTTTAGAATCCATACAAAGAGGGGCAAGTTATCCCGCTGTTACAGATTCAGATATAAAGAAGCAAAAGATAGCATATCCTCCTCCTGCTTGTCAGCAAGAAATCGCTGAAATCTTATCATCAGTAGATTCAAAAATCGAACAAGAAGAAAACAAAAAGAAAGCTTTGGAAGAGTTGTTTAAGTCAATGCTGAGCAATTTAATGACTGCTAAGATTAGGGTTAATTATATTGAGGTAAAAAATGAGTGAATCAGAATAGTTTAAGGATTTAGGAAAAAATTAAAATGATGCCTGAAAAAATACTAATTAATTGCGATGGCGGAGCAAGAAGAAATCCTGGTCCAGCCGCAATAGGTGTAGGAATATGGGATGAAGCTAAAAACAAGCTAGAAGAATATAAAGAATGTATAGGGGATACCACAAGCAATGTTGCTGAATATAAAGCGCTAATTAAGGCTCTTGAATTAGCTGTAAAACATACAAGAAAGGAAGTTCATATTTTTATGGATTCAGAATTAGTTATAAAAAAATTAAATGGAATGTATAGAATTAAAGCAAAACATCTATTCCCATTATTCCAAGAAGTCAAGAAATGCGAGCAAGCATTTTCAAAAGTTGTTTATAACAATGTAACAAGAAATAATAGATATCAGGTTGAAGCTGATAGGTTAGTAAACGAAGCATTAGAGGGCGGATGAAAATGGCAAAAATCAATGTTTTACCCGTCGAATTCGAGGGGTTTAGATAAACATAAACTGGTTGAAATCGGCCAGTTAATTATGGCGAATATGCCTCAATTAGAACCAATAATAAAAGCATAAAAAATTAGGAAAATGAAAACAAAAAAGTTTAAGTTAATGTGGGCGGACATCCATCATAAGGGAAATGAAATAACTCCATGGTATTATTTTGATTTAGATAAATTTAATGAATTAGGTTATCAGGACAAAGATATATTTGAGTTTATTGATGAAATGAAAAAGTATGCGAGAAAGGAGGTAAAAGAAAGGGAAGTTAAAATAAAAAATACAGTTAAAAATAAAATAAATGATATTCAGCAGAAAATAATGGATAAATGTGTTCCTTTAAAGAAACTCATTTTTGAAGATAATGAAAAAGCAGTAAATATAACAGCCCAAAACTTCACAGAATATTCGCATGTTTTGGCAAGCGTTGAGCTTATGATTTATAGCTTCATTACAGCAAATCCAGAAACATCAGACCATGATATTCTAAGCGCCATGAATAGAATAAGAAAAGACCCAATGCGTGAGTTTTCACAATCAGATGAAGAGGCGCTGGCATTTGCCGTCACATATGGGATGAGCCGGGGATTGCAGCAAAATAGGCTCACAATCAATGAGATTTATGCCCTGCTTGACTGGCTGATTCATGAAATAAAGGGAAGAATGGAGAAAAATGAGAGCTACATTGAATGGTTAAATAAGTTTTTTATGGATAATCCTGTAAAAGAATTTGCAGGCGATAAAGAAAACAAAAAGTGAGAATTATGGACATTAAAGAAAGAATAAAGCAAATTGAGAATGATGAAAAAGGCATAGAAGAGTATATATTGCATCAATTATTAGAATTAGCCATTTCTGTAACTGGAAGAGGATACGTTAGTGATGATTATACTAAATTTATTGAGTTTGATATCGGGGGGATTACCATCTTCTCTGACCCTTATTATAATAGAATACAAATCGATGAAACGGACTTAGATAGCAAGACTATCCAGAAACTGATTAAAGAAATTAAGAAAAAACTGCTTCAGTTCGATAAAAAGATTGAAGCTATCAGAGAACAGGCAGCATCAGATATTTTTGACAAGCCCATAAATGGCTTAGAGGAAAATTAAGATGAAGCTAAAAATACCGTTTGATGAAATAAAGGATGCTATTGAACAGGCATCTTATGAGCACCATTATTTTATAGACAAGAAAAACCAGAAGATTGTTTTTATTAGCGAAGTTGAAGATGTGCATGAGAAAAAGCTTGAAGAAGTTGAGAATGATGATTTTATCTGCATTGAGCCAAGAATGCCGAATGAAGATTTTAGCGTAATGCAGTCATTTGTTTATGAAATAAGAGATTTTAATCTTGCTCGGAAATTTCATGAAGCTTTAGAGAAAAGAAAGCCTTTCAGAAATTTTAAAGAGCTAATTAACCAAAATCCGGACCTTACGGAAAAATGGTTTAAGCATAGAGATAAAGAATTGACAAATGAAGCTATGAACTGGCTTTGCATTAATGATATCGAGCTTGAAGATAAAAGCTTTATGCCAAAGATTGAAATTAAAGAACTGAAACCAGGCGAAGTAAAACTTCCTGAAGAGTTTAAGGACTTTGGACCTGTCGCATGTATGAAATGCAATAATAAGGAAGGATTCAAGACAAGATATTTTGAATTAAATGTTCCTTCTGAGAATATGCTTATTGAAAAAGAAACAGAAAGAATAATGAAAGAGAAGTATGGAATACAGGATTACGGGCATATTTGCGGAGGAGAAAAAGAAATTTTAACAAGCTCAGAATGCCCGAAATGCAAAAGCAAGGAAATATTTGAGGATTTTTAAAATGGCTAAAAAAGATTTTATCGGAAAATGGCGCATTGCTGAGATGAGTGCTTGGGACAAAGATTATTTTGACGAAGAAGTGCCAGCTTGCTTTAAGATAGAGAAAAATCTTATAGGGAACTTTCACTTTGGCTATGTCCACGGAGAAATAGATGGGAGAATTACTAAGCGCCAAGATGGTGAATACTTTGAATTTACTTTTAATGGAAATGACAATGGTGGCGGTGATGAGGTCTCAGGAAATGGTTGGATAAAACTAAAAGGTAAAAATAACGCAGAAGGAGAAATAAGATTCCACTTAGGAGATGATTCAACATTTCAGATTAAAAAGATTAAATAAATTTATAGGAGTTGTTTTAAAATGGAAAAACTAGGCGGAGAGCGTAAAGCTGTACAAGATACTTTAATCAGGTATGCCTGCGAGATAGGCTGGTCTTATATCAAGCCAGAAGAAGCTCAAAGATTAAGGGGCGGAAATACTGGAATGATTCTCAAAGAGATTTTTATGAGCCAGATGGCTAAACTAAACTCCGAATTTATTGATAATTTGATGGTTGAAGAGTTAATCAAAAGAATTGAACGACTACCTGCAAGAATTGAAGGAAATATGCAGGCATGGGAATACTTGAAAGGCTTAAGGCCTATTTTTGTGCCAACTGAAAAACGAGAGAGAAATGTTATCTTTATTGATGAAGAGATAAAAAACAACACTTTCCACATTACAGACGAGTTTACATACACAAATGGAACAAAAACCAATCGTTATGATGTCGTTTTCATAATAAATGGAGTTCCTGTTTTCTTTGTAGAAACTAAATCTGTGGCTAAATTCTTTGGAAAATCAGCAAACAGAGATTCAATAATCTCAGAAGCACTAGAACAGATCAGAAGATACCACAAAGAAACTCCAGAAATGATGACTTTGCTTCAATTGACAACAGTGACAAACATCATTCATTTTCTTTATGCTGCAACATGGTGCACAGAATCAAAATCTATATTCAACTGGAAACTAGAAAATCAAGCTAAAACTTATGAAGAATTAGTTAAAGGCTTTTTTGATAAGAAAAGATTGGTTGAAATCATCCTAAAATACATTCTTTTTACAAGAAAAGATGATGTTCTGCAAAAAGTAGTATTAAGGCCTCATCAAATGAGAGCTGTACAAAAAATTACAGATAGGGCAGAACATAAGAAAAAAAGACGAGCTTTAATCTGGCATACTCAAGGCAGCGGAAAAACGTACACCATGATAGTTGTTGCTGAGAGAATCCTAAAAAATCCGATTTTTGAAAATCCCACAGTTATCTTATTAGTTGATAGGAATGAATTGGAAACTCAGATGTTTAACAATCTGATAGCAACAGGTTATGACCAAAAAGATTTGGAAGATAGAACTGCACAGACAAAAAAGCATCTTAGAGAGCTTCTGCAAAATGACACAAGAGGATTAATTATCTCAATGATTCATAAGTTTGAGAATATGCCTACGGATATTAACACCAGAAAGAATGTTTTTGTTCTTGTTGATGAGGCTCACAGAACTACTGGAGGAGATTTAGGCAATTATTTAATGGGGGCTTTGCCAAATGCTACGTATATTGGATTTACAGGAACACCTATTGATAAAAAAGGAAAAGGAAGCGGAACTTTTATCACATTTGGAAGATATGATGAACCACATGGCTATTTAGATAAATATGGAATAGCTGAATCAATTAATGATGGAACAACAGTTAAGCTTCATTATACTTTAGCACCAAATGAGCTTCTTCCTGATAAAGAAATTCTGGAAAAAGAATTCTTGGACTTAGCAAGCTTACAAGGTGTAAGTGATATTGAAACATTAAACAAAGTCTTAGAAAAAGCTGTAAATCTAAGGAATATGCTAAAAAATAAGCAGCGTATAAAGAAAGTCGCTGATTTTGTTGTTGACCATTATAAGAAATTTGTTGAGCCAATGGGATATAAAGCTTTCTTAGTCGCTGTTGATAGGGAAGCTTGTGCATTATACAAAAAAGAATTAGATAAGCTTCTTCCTAAGAAATGTTCAGAGGTTGTTATTAGTCCAGCACATAATGATGCTGATTTATTATCTCAGTTTCATCTTTCCGCAGATAAAGAAAAACAGATAAGAAAAGCATTTACAAAACCAGATAAAGATCCTAAAATTTTGATTGTAACAGAGAAGCTTCTTACTGGTTTTGATGCTCCTATTTTATATTGTATGTATCTAGACAAGCCTATGAGGGATCATGTTCTTTTGCAAGCGATAGCAAGAGTTAATCGTCCATACGAAGATAATGAGGGAAGAAGAAAGCCATCTGGTTTTGTATTAGATTTTGTTGGCATATTTGACAAGTTAGAGAAAGCACTGGCTTTTGACCATTCTGATATTGAAGGGGTTATTAATGATATTGATGTTTTAAAACACAGATTTGAAGAGCTAATTACGATAGCGAAGAGAGACTATTTTAAGATTACAGATAAAAAGACAAAGGATAAGGCAGTTGAAGCTTTATTGGATTATTTTAGGAATGAGGAAATAAGAAAAACATTTTTTGACTTCTATAACGAGATTTCAACAATTTATGAAATACTCTCCCCTGATGCTTTCTTACGTCCATTTATGGAAGATTATGAGAGATTAACCAGAATGTTCAAAATATTGAAAGAAGCCTATGAGCCAGGCATTATGATTGATAAGGAGTTTACAAAAAAGACTGCTAAATTAGTTCAGGAGCATACAAAGAGTGGCAAGATAAAAGCAGATTTAGAGGTTTATGAGATAGATGGAGATACTATTGAAAAATTAGAAGATGATAATAAGACAGATACTGAAAAAATCTTTAATCTTTTAAGAAGTATTGAGTCAGCAGTTCATTCAGAATTTAAGCAGAATCCATATCTAATTTCGATAGGTCAACGTGCAGAAACGCTTTCTCTGATGTTCCAGCAAAGACAAAAAGATACTAGGGAAACTTTAGAAGAATTAAAAGGAATTGTCGAGGAAATAAATCAAGCAAAAAAAGAGCAAGCAGATAAAAATATGCCAAAGGACATATTTACAATTTATTGGATTTTGAGGAATGAAAAAGTTGGGGAGCCAGAAGAAATAGCTCAAGAACTGAATTCTGTTTTAGAGAAATATCCTCATTGGAAATCAAGTGAAGAGTACGAAAGAAAGTTTAGGCAAGAGTTGTATAAGATATTTACGAGGTATAAGATTAACATTAAGCAAGCAGTTCCTCTCGCTGTAAAAATTATTAAGATTTTGAAAGGGACAGAAAAATGATGATGATTGCAGATTTCAAAAAAGAGGTATTAGATTGGGCGGAAGAGATGAAACTAGAGCCTAATGAAATACACGTTAGAGGTATGACTAGAAAATGGGCAAGTTGTTCAAGTAAGGGTAGATTAACTTTTTCTTTTGAGTTATTAAACAAGAAAGATCATTTTAGAGCTAAAGTTATCGTCCATGAATTATTACATCTAAAGTATCCTAATCATGGTAAAATGTTTACTTCATTATTAACAGCTTATCTTTCTCGAAGAGGAATTGAAGCTACTTCTATTAAACTATAAAGTCTGATTCCCCTATGAGATTTCACTTTGTGAAATCTCCTATTGTTAGCTGCCCTTTTAAGTGAGTCGGACAGCCATAAATGTCATATTCAAATACGTCTTTGCCTTGCTGTTCTTGAATATATCTCTTAACTTGTTCTTGTGAAACATGACCAGCAGAACCGCAGTAGTAACCTCTTGCCCAGAGGTTATCAAAGCCACTTCCAAAATGTTGCTTATAGCAAAGTGCAGAAATAATGAAACTTTTAGATATGCACTTTGCTATACTAGCAGAAAACACAAATGTTCGATAATTAATGTTTTCTGCTATTATAGCCAAGATACTTTAATTCAGGAAAGCACCTTCTCAACTGTATTGAAGTGTTGCCTTTCAGTTTGTGGATTATTTTGAAAGGTGTTACTGTTGGCTTTGCACCTACGAACAGATGCAAGTGGTCAGGCATAATCTCTAATGCGAGATTGTTAATGCTCATTTCTTGGCATTGCCCTTCAATGATTGTTTTCAGAACTTCAACAACCTTTCCAGTCAATATTGGCTTCCTGTATTTCGGAATCCAAATAATGTGGTAATTGATGTTGTGCACAAAAATCGAAGATTTTTGGCATCCCAGAAATCAATGGATTTCTTGGATATTTGCAATGGTGAGATGTCCTCACAGTTGCGATTTTACTCTCAATCTTGTGCACTTCTGGATTAAAGTGTGTATATAATTTTTTAGTCATGGCGACCACCTCATGCTGAAGGTGGTTGCTTTTATCGTTAGGGGTTTTTCGTTTAGCGAACCATACATTAAACTCTTAGCGTAGCGACCTATGTAAGAGAGAAAAATTTAAGTTAAATGGTTTGCGTGAGAAACCCCCAGCTTTAGCTGGATTCATTTTGGGAGTATGTCATTAAATCGCGGGCGTAGACTCCGTCTCAAGCAAAGCGCAGAGCGGAGTTAAGCCTGCTGATGCCAAAGGCATCCAGAGTTACCTGATGCTTATCTG
>Ga0208373_1003404_pt1 | contig 15687 bp, 14 predicted proteins | sample RifOxyC2_FD_184036 | JGI IMG/M metagenome (GOLD analysis project Ga0208373, IMG submission 184036) | Soil microbial communities from Rifle, Colorado - Rifle Oxygen_injection C2 (SPAdes) | ecosystem: Environmental > Terrestrial > Deep subsurface > Rock core/Sediment | place: Rifle, Colorado...
ACTTTGATGAATTGTTAACCAAAGTGGTCAAAGATATGGAAAATAAAGGTTTTTTAATCGAATTTCGTCTTATTCATAAAGACGCCTATCATTGCCATTTAAAATTTCCCCGCATCTTGCATGAGCTGGGATTATCCGGACACAAAGAAGAAAAGCTATTAATAAAAGTTGATGCCTCTAAAACAAGTAATTTTGCTGCAATTGATTATTTGCTTAATAACTATGGTGTTTTTCGAAGCATTAATGTCACCCCTCCTGATATCATTTTGTCTAAAAAATTACTAACCATTATCCAGCGCAAACGTCCAAAGGGTCGAGATTTATATGATGTAATTTGGCTCTGGGGTATGACTCAGCCAAATAAAGATTATCTTAAAAAAGTCACTGGTAAATCACTTCCAAGAATATTAGAAAATATCATGACTTATACTTCAAAGATGGATTTAAAAGCCATGCAGCAGGAAGTAAAATTATTTCTTGTTGATCCGGATCAGGTTAGTCGTATGCTTCTTTTCCCTCAATTTATTAAACAAAAGATAAAAATCGGGCCAGAGCTTATTTTTCCCCGATGATCACCACAATTTCCGCGCTGGTAGTGGCAACTTCTGTTCTGGTAACTTCTTTATAGTCTTTTCTCAGCAAGTCATTGAGTTTAGCCATAATTGCCAGGTCTTCTTTCCTATAAATGATTGTGGCATTTTTATAATCAGTTTTATCAGCCGTATCCGCCACCACATTGGTAAATCCGGCACTGTCTAACGCCTTAGCCAGGACTCCGGCCGCCCCTTTTCCCGCCCCGCCGTTTAAAATTCTCACCAAGAGGCTGATTTTCTCCTGGGGTGAAGGAGAGGGTGAGGTCGAAGGGGCGGGTGGTGTCGTCGGACTAGGCATTAGCGTCGGCGACGGTTTAGTGATGACAATGGTAGCAGGCGTTTTCTTAAACAAATTTTGCCAGCTATTACTTAGCCAGTTTTTCAGTTGACTAAATTTAGTTGCCACCCACGTTTTACTTTTCTGGAGAATATTTTGTTTTTCTACTTGGCTATCAGTTATTTTTTCTGTTTTTACTAGAGCTTCTTTGGTGCCTACATTAATATCTAAATAGTCAATTTCCAACTCCCCGCCGTATTTAGCAATCTGTGGTACTTCCAAAGAGAAGTACAAAGTATCGCCATCGACGTTAATATCTTTGAGATCAAAGTAGGCTTCAGCGGTAAACCACTCTCCCTCTGTTTTCGGCAATTTATAGCCGGTGAGTAGGTAATCAACACCATCAAGACTATCTAAATCATTGAGCTTTTCTGTTTTAATAATCTCCGGTAGGAAAAATGCTTCCTCGCTAAAAGCAAAATAACCGTTCCCGTCGATTATTAGATCATTTTTGGGAGATACCAATTTATAAATTTTGTTTGTTGCTTTATTTCCCGTTAATTCTCGTAAATCAAACGAGTATTTTTTATCTCTTTGATCAATTTTTAAGTCGTATTGATCATCAAGCTTGATAGTTTGTAGTCCAACGTCGTGAACAGTAATGACATCGAGATTGTCAATATTAGTCCATAAAGCAGTTGGGGTATTACCCAACGGGAAAATATTATTTTTGAAAATTACTTTAGATTGGTTTACCTCAATTCTGGTAATTAACATATCAGCGCTATTACTTTCATCTAATAAGTCAAGTTGATAGATGCCAGGATCAATATCATCTAAAGTAATAATTTCTTCCTGTGATTTGAGTTTAAGTAGGTTGGCATCAACAAGTCCGTCATCAGCTATGGTTCTTTCAGCCAAATTTTTCCCTCCTTTTGACACTTTGATTTTTAACTTGTCTTCACCGTCATAACTATTCATATCTTGCTTAACCACTTTTAAAATCAACGGACTCTGATCAACCCTGATAAATACGGAAAGATTGCCTCTTAAAGACGTTTCAGTCACCGTTTTAGTATTTTTATCTTTTTTGTTTGTGTCAGTTTTGATCGCCTGTAATTTATCCGGACTTAAATAATAAGAAGCGATTGTTTTATCCAAAGGGGGATTGACAATAAAATCCTTAAGGCTGTTAAACTTTTTCTCTTTTTGCCACAGACTTAAACCGTCAGCTTCAACTTTATTCCAGTTCAAATCCCGGAAAGTGTCCCGGTAAAGAGGTTGATAGAGAAAATCGTTTTTTTCATTGCCTCTTATTCCAATAATAACCTCATTAATATTTGGTTTAAATTTTAATGTTGTTTTAATTGTCTCGATTTTTCCTTGAGGTAGTTTCAACTGCAGCTTTGTTTTACTGGTGGTGACTATTTGGGTAGGTATTTGCAAAATACTGCCCTTGCTAGTCTCGGGGGCAAAAACCGTTGCCTGTTGGGCGCCCGGCAGTTTTGAAGTAAAGCGGAAACTAACAATTTTGCCGAAAGGGGCGATGTATCTATAAGCCAAGAAAAATATAATCAGGAGCCCTAAAGCAATACTGACGATGATTAGTAACTTACCCCTATCAAGTTTGAGCACAAACTTAGTATAATTTACTCATATCCGTAAATCAAACATGTCAATGTATTTTAAGAATAAGAAAATCCTGTTAACCGGGGGGGCTGGTTTTTTAGGTCAGTGGGTCTATCAGGAACTAATCAAGAAAGGTGTCTCTAAGACTAACATTGTTATTCCCAGATCAGAAACAGACGATTTACTCAAGTTAAGCAATATTAAAACCTTGGTTCAAGGTAAAGACATTGTCATTCACTTAGCCGGCTTAGTCGGCGGCATTGGTTTTAATCAAGCCAATCCCGGTAGGATGATTTACGAGAATCTGGAAATGGGGATTCATTTAATGGATGAGGCGAGTAGAGCCGGTGTGTCCAAGCTGGTCGTTTTAGGCACGGTTTGCTGTTATCCCAAATTTACCCCGGTGCCGTTTAAAGAAAAGAACTTATGGAAGGGTTATCCCGAAGAAACTAATGCCCCTTATGGTTTGGCCAAAAAAATGCTGTTAGTGATGAGCCAGGCCTACCGGCAGCAATACGGCTTTAACTCGATCTTTTTACTGCCGGTAAATCTTTACGGTCCGGGGGATAATTTTAAGCCTCAATCTTCGCACGTGATTCCGGCGCTGATTAAAAAAATTGCCGCCGCCAAGCAAAGAAAAGACAAGGCGATTACTGTTTGGGGCAGCGGTAAAGCCACCCGGGAATTTTTGTATGTGGCCGACGCGGCCAGAGGGATTGTTTTGGCCACGGAAAAGTACGATCAATCAGAGCCGGTTAATCTGGGCGCCGGTTTTGAAATCAGCATTAAGGACTTAGTCGAAAAAATTGCCCGGATAATGAACTTTAAAGGCAAAATTATCTGGGATAAAACCAAACCTGACGGCCAGCCGCGCCGCTGTCTTGATGTATCCAGGGCCAAAATCTATTTTGGCTTTACCGCCAAAACCCATTTTGACGACGGCTTGAGGCAAACGATTAATTGGTATTTAAAACCATGATAATCACCATTAAACCGGCCAAGACTAATTTTTACTTAAATTTAAAAGAGCTGTGGTATTACCGGGAACTGTTTTACGTCTTTGCCTGGCGGGATATAAAAGTAAGATACAAGCAAACATTATTGGGAATAAGTTGGGCAATTTTCCAACCTTTAGTTTCAATGATTATTTTTACCGTCTTTTTTGGGAATATTGCCAAAATTTCTTCAGGTGAAATGCCTTATCCGCTATTTGTTTACAGCGGCTTAGTTTTTTGGGTGTTTTTTTCCTCTGCTTTTTCTCAGGCAAGCAACTCTCTGGTTGCTAACGGAAATATTATTCAAAAAATCTATTTTCCCAAAATCATCTTACCTTTGTCTGCAATCGTGACCGCTTCAGTTGATTTACTAATAAACATTATCCTTCTTTTACTGATGAGCAGTATTTTTAGATTTGTTCCTTCGGTTTTATCTCTCTTAATTATTCCTTTTGGGTATTTAATTAGCGTGTTAAGTGCAGCAGGCCTGGGGTTGTTTTTCTCGGCTTTATATATTAAATATCGAGATGTCCGTCATGCCACCCCTTTCTTTATTCAGATGTTGATGTTTCTTTCTCCGGTTATTTATGGAGCTTCTTTTGTTACGGAAAAATATCGCTTGTTGTTAGCCATTAATCCCATGGCAGGAGTTATCGAGTCGGTGCGGACAGTAATCGGTGGCAGTGCCACGATTGATGGTGTTTTTTTAGGACTTTCCTTTCTTTCTTCACTAGCAATTTTCGTTATTGGATTGTGTTTTTTTAATGCGACGGAAAAATATTTTGCCGATGTTGTATGAAAACTATTATTACAGTTAATAATTTATCAAAAAAATACCGATTCGGTTTAAAACCTCATTCATCCTTAAGAATTTTTAAACCCCGGAAATATATTGGTGATGGCCTTAAAGAGGATGAGTTTTGGGCACTACGACATGTTTCTTTTGCCGTAAATCAAGGGGAAGTTTTAGGCATTATCGGTCCTAATGGTGCCGGGAAAAGCACTCTATTAAAAATTTTAAGCCGCATTACTCCGCCGACTGAAGGTGAAATGATTTTACGCGGACGTCTTGCAAGTCTATTAGAAGTGGGCACAGGTTTTCAGCCGGAGCTAACAGGAAGGGAAAATATTTTTCTCAACGGCGCGCTGTTGGGAATGAAAAGAGCGGAGATTAAGAAAAAATTTTCAGAAATCGTTGCTTTTTCGGAAATTGAAAAATTTCTCGACACTCCGGTTAAGCACTATTCTTCCGGGATGTATGTCCGCCTGGCTTTTGCTATTGCTGCCCATCTCGAGCCAGAAATATTATTAGTTGATGAAGTTTTAGCAGTGGGAGATGCTGCTTTTCAAAAAAAATGTTTAGGAAAAATGAAGAATGTATCGATCAATGGCACAACTGTATTGTTTGTTAGCCACAACATGGAGACAATAGAAAATCTATGTTCAAGATGTTTGATGATTGAAAATGGCAGTATCACTATGTCTGGGAATGTTGATGATGTAATTCAAATGTATATTGGTAGAAATTCAAAAAATTCCAGCAGAACTTTAAAATGTGGCCCATTAACATTGACATTAGATATAGTGTCTCGGGAAAATGAGCATAAAAACACATTTCGCTTAGGCGAACAAATGCTAATAAAGGCCAATATTTGTTCAGAAGTTCCTTTCACTAATGGTGATTTCGGGGTAGGAATCGAAGACGTATTTGGTATAAGAATATGCACTTTTCATACTCAATACCAATTAAAGAAAAAGATCTCATTTCAAAAAAAATGCGACATTACAATAGATTGGAAGGAGATTATAATTGTCCCAGGATTATATAAACTTGTAGCCGCTTTCTACGAAAAAGGAGAATTAGTTGCTCATTGGGACAACCTATCTGAATTAAACATAGTAGCTGCCGATTACTTCAACACAGGAAAACTTCCCAATCCATCTCATCAAGGGAAAGTCGTTGTGAATAGTGTTTGGAATATAAAAGAATATTAGAATATCGTTTACATTAAAATATGGAAAAAATCGAAAAAAAAATTCGTTTAGGTGGAAATGATGACAAGGGAACAGTATATGATTGTGGAAAGTATATAAAAAGAGAGATTTTGCGACATCATTTTGAAAAAACTGCTGAAATATATTATCTTTACAAAAAAAAACGCCTCGATAAACTTGGGATAGTAAAAACTTACATTAAATCTAATCAACAATCGTATGTGCACCAAAAGCACATCTTAACATATCCACATGAATGGACTTACTCAATGTTCAAGGATTCATTATTATTTCAACTTATTCTTGTAATAAAACTTAACCAAATCGGCCTTTCCCTTAAGGATTTTTTGCCAAGCAACGTGCTTTTTGATCATTCAAGGCCAATATTTGTCGATTTTTTGTCACTCATTGTGACAAAAGACCTTGATAAAGAAGAATGGCTATATGACGGAGAGGTGGACCATAGCAGAAAACCAGAAGAACTTCTGATTAAGAAGATGCTCATCCCCTATCTTTTGATACCATTATTGGTATTTGTGTTAAAAGATTATAAAAGAGGCAGAGATCTATTGAGATATAAGGCCTGTAACTTTGGGAATGGCATACCTAAATGGAGTGATCTTTTTGAAGCCCAAGGAATTTGGAGTTTTAGATTAATAGTAGATGTAGTTAAGTTACGGTTGTTGTCATTATTACCAGTAAAAGATTATTTTAAGACAATTGAAAAGTATTTAAAAATAATAAGAAGTCTTGATCTCTTGAATGAAAATAGTGGATATCTTTCTTATTATGAAGAAAAGGGAGAAAATTTTTCATTGTTAAATAAAGAAAACTGGCGTCAAAAACAGAAGTTTGTTTATGGGCAACTCAAGAAAATAAGACCTAAATCAGTACTTGATATAGGGGCAAATACTGGCTGGTACTCTATGCTCTCGGAGAAGATGGGGGCTTCGGTTATAGCAACAGAAAAGGATGAAGCTGTAATAGATTATTTATATCAAAAGGCAAAAAATAATAATTTTAAAATACTACCATTAATGTTGCCTTTTAAAGATTTTTTAGAGAAAAATTCAGAGTCAAATTATATTCCTTCAACTAATAGGCTTCGCTCCGATTTGGTACTATGCCTTGCGTTATTACATCATCTTGTTTTAGGAGAAGGAATCGATGAAGAAATAATAGTAAAAACACTATCTAAATTATCCATAAACGCATGTATCCTTGAATTTGTTGACTTTACAGATGAAAAGATAAGATTCCAACCTGATTTTTTTCCAAAATTAGGCAATAAAGATTTTAAAAAATATAATTTAAAAAGATTGATTTTTTTAGGGAAGAAGTATTTTCGCAATGTGTCTGTACACCCATCAACTGAATCATCCCGCAAGCTTATTTTACTAAAGAATCCGATATAATTAATCATTAAATAAACCTATTTTTGAAAAGATTGAAAATCGGGAGAAAAAAGGTATAAAAAAAATTATTTTTACATCGCCGATAAATAATTACCCTCCAGTTGGAGGACCTGAACTACGAATATTTAATTCATTAGTTTCACTTTCGACCATCGCAGAAGTCCATATTTTATTCCAAACTCCACCTGAAAGTATTAACCATATAAAGAGATCGGCTAATGAATATAAAAAATTATATTTAAATAAAAAGTTCCTTTTTCCGTATAATTTACCACAAGCAATTCGAAAAAAAATAACAAATTTTGCAGCGATATATTTTCCGGGAATTTGGCCAAAAATTGTTTTCTTTATTCAAGCTAAACAAATATTAAAATATGCAATAAGGAATAATATTAACATAATCTGGTTCGGCTACGGAAATATATCATACGAACTAATTAAGAGTGTTAGAAAACTAAATTCTGAAATAAAAATTATTTGCGATACGGATAGTGTTTGGTCAAGATTTATTTTAAGGAGAAGTAAATATGTGAGGGATTCAAAAACAATTTCGTCAATAAGGGAAAATGGTCGTATAAAAATGCTCGAAGAAAGACAAATTGTCTTACTGTCTGACATTATTACAGCTGTATCAATCATTGACAAAAAATATTATGAAAAAATTTCCCCGGAAAAGAATAAAATAATGATTTTTTCAAATGTCGTAAATCAAAAAGATTATAAACATGTGCCAAGACCTTCTGATAGCCTACATGGGATATATATATTTTTTTCTGGAACATTTGGATACAATAGCCCAATGGAAGATGCGGCAATATGGTTTATAACCAAAGTTCTGCCGATTGTAAAAAAACATATACCGGATATTAAATTACTAATAGTTGGGAGGAGCGCGGACACAGTATTGTCACATTATCAAAGCATAAAAAATGTGTACATTAAGGGATATGTAAAAAGTACAACTCCATACTTAAAAGGAGCAAGTGTTTCAGTCGTACCGTTAAGATGGGAATCCGGGACTAGATTTAAAATATTAGAAGCAGGAATATGTCATATACCCGTTGTGTCAACGAGTCTGGGAGCCGAGGGGTTAGAGGTTACAAACGGTGAAAACATTAAAATAGCAGATTCGCCAGTTGAATTCGCGTATTCAATTATTGAAACAATTAATAATCCAATTAAATCAAAAGCTCAATCAAAAAAACTTTATAAATTAATTCAAAAAAAATACTCTATAAATTCTTTATCAAATCAGGGAAAAGCTGTGTTAGAATCTCTAAATAGAAAAACAAACAAAATAGAAAGATTATGAAACAAGTATTTAATCAATATTCTAAATATTACGATGATATTTATAAGCAGAAGGATTATGTTTTAGAAGCGAAGTTTATTAAGGGGATAATAAAGAAATATTCGTCACTTAAAGTTAAAAATATTCTAAGTATTGGCTGTGGAACCTGTAATCATGAAATGATTTTAGCAAAAGAGGGTTATGCCATAACCGGCCTAGATCAGTCTCAAACAATGCTTGATCTTGGGAGGAAAAAAATTTCTAAAGCCGGCTTAACCGACAAAATTACCTTAATCAAACAGGATGCAAGAAACTTTAAGCTGGATAATAAGTTTGATGCAGCCATGGAGTTGTTTAATGTTATTGGCTACCACACTACAAACGAAGATATAAATAAAGTTTTGGGGAATATAAACCGGTCCTTGAAAACAGATAGTATTTTCTTTTTTGATTGTTGGTATTTACCTGCGGTTTTAAAAGATAGACCAACTGATAGGATAAAAGAGATTGTGCTAAGGGAGAAACGCCTACTGAGAATTACTAGGTCAAAACTACAAATTAATAAAAATATTATCGAGATAGAATTTCACCTAATGAACATTAAAAAGAACATTGTTATTGAAGAAACAAAGGAAATTCATTCCATCCGCTATTGGTCTCTTCCAGAGTTGAAGTATGTCTTGAATGCTAACAATTTCAAGATTATTAAGGTAGGAAATTTTCTTGATATAGATACTCCTCCGTCTGAGAATAATTGGCATATTTTTGTCATAGTTCAAAAACGTTGAAAATTTTTATGAAAATAAAAAATATTAGTTTTAAAAATAAAATAATTGCCCATGTCTTTTACAAAAAAATTACAGCCCAGGGAGTCAGATTTCTTACTCCTCCAGAGTATACTTTACAATTAGGCCTAATTGAACATTCTAAGGGGAAAATTGTTAAAAATCATATCCACAAGCAAAACATTAAATATAAAGTCGATACCACGCAAGAATTTCTATACATTGAAAAAGGCAAAATAAAAGTTAAATTCTTTTCAGAAAATTGGGATTTGGTTGATGAAGTTATCTTGGGTAGCGGGGATTTTGTGCTATTTGTCGGTGCTGGTCATGGACTTGAGGTTTTAGAGGACTGTCGGATTATTGAAATTAAGCAGGGGCCATATCCGGGAGATAAACTTGCCAAACTTTTTCAGAATGAAAAAAATAAATAATCAAATAATCTCTGTTCCGGTTAATCAACCACTTTTAGATGGCAACGAAAAAAAGTATCTTTTGGAATGCATTAAAACCGGTTGGATTTCATCGGAAGGACCCTTTGTAAAAAAGTTTGAAGAAAAATTTTCTGCCAGAATGGGAAGAAAATTTGGAGTGGCAGTTTGTAACGGATCCGCCGCTTTGGAAATTGCGGTTGCGACTCTGGGGATTGGTAAAGGCGATGAGGTTATTATGCCAACCTTCACTATCATTTCCTGTGTTGCCCCCTTAATAAGAGTTGGAGCAAGGCCTGTATTGGTTGACAGTGACCCTTTGACTTGGAATATGGATGTGTCACAGATTCAAAAGAAAATCACCCAAAAGACCAAGGCGATAATGATCGTGCACATATACGGTTTACCAGCAGATATTGATCCAATTTTTAAATTAGCCCGAAAACATGGCTTGAAAGTTATTGAGGATGCCGCTGAGATGCATGGCCAAACCTATAAAGGAAAACCATGCGGCAGTTTTGGAGATATTAGTATTTTTAGTTTTTATCCCAACAAGCATATAACCACAGGCGAGGGAGGCATGATTTTGACAAATAACGAGATATTAGCTGAGAAAAGTCGAGGTTTTAGAAACCTCTGCTTTCAGGCAAATAAACGTTTTATTCATAATGAATTAGGGTGGAATTTTAGGATGACTAATTTACAGGCGGCTTTAGGATTGGCCCAACTAGAAAGGTTAGATGAGTTTGTTAAACGGAAAAGAACAATGGGTAAACTCTATACAAAACTTTTAAGTGGCGTTGATGGTATAGAGCTACCTTTGGAGCGAACAGATTATGCAGAAAATATCTATTGGGTCTTCGGGGTTATCCTTTCTGATAAGCTGGACTTTAATGCCGACGAAGCGATGAGACGCCTAGCAAAATTAACGATCGGAACCCGCCCGTTTTTTTGGCCGATGCACGAACAACCGGTATTTCAAAAGATGGGTCTTTTCCGAGGTGAACGATACCCAGTAGCAGAGAGATTAGCTCGCAGAGGGTTTTATCTGCCAAGCGGTTTAGCTCTTACTACAAAACAGATTAAACATGTTGTTTTATCCATAAAATCTATTATCATCCAGTAGTATGAGAATTGGAATATACATTTCCGGAATAAATGAAAAAAGCGGCGGCGCTTATACTTTTGAGCAGGGTATATTAGAATCGCTTTTAAAATTGAAAAACAAAAAAGATCTATATGTTTTTTCCAAGTTTGATAATGAAATTCCCCAAGACACACAAATTAAATTTATAAAATTGGAAAAACCGAGCGTGCCATCACCACTAAAAAGACTTACGCGCAAATTGCTAGGCAGGATGATTCAAACTAAAAATTTAAATGAAAAATATTATATCTCTACTCTAGACAAAGCCGTTAAAATAAATAAGATTGATATCCTTTGGTATGCCACTCAATATTTTGAGCCGGTGGATATACCCTATATTTTTACTGTTTGGGATTTAAATCATCGAATTCATCCTTATTTTCCTGAAGTAAGCGTTAATAAAATGTGGTTACGTAGAGAAGAAGCCTGTCGAAATATAATTCCCCGGGCCACATACATTTTGACTGGGACAGAAACAGGGAAACAAGAAATAATTAAATATTGCAATATTTTAGAGAAACGCATAAAGGTTTTACCTTTTCCTGCCCCAAATAAACACCACTTAGGCTCTAAAAAATATGATTTAAAAAAAGATTTCGGAATTCAAAATGATTACCTGATTTATCCATCTGCTTTCCACCCTCATAAAAACCACATAAGGATACTTGAGGCTTTGTTAGTCTTAGATAAAAAATACGGTTTAAACTATTCAGCGGTTTTTGTGGGTACTGACTGTGGCAATAAAAGTTATTTGAAGCAAAAATGCCAGGAGTTTAATCTGGAATCCAAAGTTAAATTTTTTAAATTTATCCCCCGCGATCAACTGATTTATTTATACCAACACGCATTTGCGTTAGTTTATGCGTCATATTTCGGCCCGGACAACATTCCACCCCTTGAAGCATTTTCTTTTAAATGTCCCGTTATTGCCTCTCGGGTGAGTGGAGCTGAAGAACAACTGGGCAACAAGGCAATATTAGTTGATCCAAATAGGGCAGAAGATTTTGCCTTTGCAGTAGTCAAGTTGTCTAAGAATAGTAAATTTCGCGAACAAATGACCAAACGCGCTTTTAAGCATGTTAATAAATGGACATTTAATGATTACACTCTTGCAGCGCTTTCACTAATGAATAAATTTTCTTCAGTTAGATCTAGTTGGGGAGATGATATTAATCATTACTATTAAACAAATATGAAAACCTCGTTTTATTCTCAATCTGAACTTAAATCTTTGGGCCTTAAAACTTATGGTAAAAATGTTTTAATCAGTAAAAAAGCCAGTTTTTATAATCAGAGTCAAATATCTCTCGGTCATCATGTAAGAATTGATGACTTTTGCCTTCTTTCGGGAAACATTACGATTGGTTCTTATGTTCATATTTCTGCTTATTGTGCTTTATATGGCGGAGGATCAATTGTTCTCAAAGATTTTTCGGGTTTATCTGCTCGGGTAACGATCTATAGTTTATCTGATGATTTTAACGGTCGGTACCTCATTGGTCCGCTAGTGCTTCAAAAATACACGCTAGTAACAAAAGCTGAAGTCATTCTAAATCAGTATTGTCAAGTGGGTACAGGAAGCGTTATTTTACCTGGTGTTATTTTAGAAACAGGCGCTGTGGTTGGAGCCATGAGTTTAGTTAAACAAAATTTAAAGGCATGGACGATTAATGTTGGGATTCCGGCAAAATTTTTAAAAAAGAGGAAAAAAAACCTGATAAAACTTAGTCAACAATTACTTGAAGCTAATGTCTAAAGCAAAACCATTTTCTAGGCCCATCTATATCACCCGGCCAATTTTACCTAATTTGAATCAGTTTAAGAACAAACTTAAACAAGTTTGGCAAAATCAATGGTTAACCAATAACGGTCCACAGCACCAACAGTTAGAAAAAAAACTTCGATTAGTACTCCAGGTTCCATATTTGTCTTTATTTAATAACGGCACCAATGCTCTATTAACTGCGCTTAAAGGACTTAATCTTAAAGGTGAAATCATTACCACTCCTTTTACTTTTCCGGCCACTCCTCACGTAATCACCTGGAGTAATCTTCAGCCGGTGTTTTGTGATATTGACAATGATACTCTAAATATTAATGCCTCTAAAATTGAATCATTGATCAATTCTAAAACCTCAGCTATATTGGCAGTTCATGTTTTCGGCAATCCATGCAATGTTCAATCGATACAAGCTATTGCAAAAAAACACAATCTAAAAGTAATTTATGATGCGGCTCATGCTTTTGGAGTGGAAATTGATAATAAGGGGATAGGTAATTTTGGCGATATAACTATGTTTAGCTTTCACGCCACTAAATTATTCCATACAGCTGAGGGCGGGGCTTTATCCTGTAAATCTAAGAAACTAAAAAAGAAAATTGATTTACTTAAAAACTTTGGCATAGTTAGCGAAGAACAGGTAATTGAAGCTGGTATTAACAGTAAAATGAATGAGATCCAAGCAGCCTTAGGATTATTGGTTTTAAAACATTGGCGACAGGAAAAACAAAAGCGAACTCAGCTTTTTAAGATTTACAGACGGTGTTTAAAAGATATACCTGGTATTACTATTATTGCCCCCCATTTAAATGGTAAAAATAGCTACCAATATTTAGTTATCAGAATTAACCAAGAAGAATTTGGGTATTCACGGGACTATGTTTACCAACAGTTTAGAAAATATAATGTTTTTACCAGGAAATACTTTTTTCCTTTATGCAGTCAGTACCCTCACTATAAATATCTACCTTCAGCTTCAAAATCTAATTTACCTGTAGCCAATCAAGTTGTCAAAGAAGTGTTATCAATGCCTTTTTATGGAAACCTTTCTCTTAAAGACGCGGAAAAGATCTGTAACATTCTAAAAAGTTTTCAGTTATAAACCCATGAAAGTCAGCATCTGCATGATCACTTACAATCATGAGAAATATATTTCTCAGGCCATTGATAGTGTTTTAACTCAAAAAACCAACTTTGATTTTCAGCTTATTATCGGTGAAGACTGTTCTCAAGATAAGACAAGGGAAATTGTTATTAATTACCAAAAAAAATATCCTCAAATAATCCGTTTGCTTTTAGCTAATAAAAACCAGGGAATGATGGCTAATTGGATTAAAACTCTTCAGGTTGCTAAAAGTCAATATTTGGCTGTTCTTGAAGGTGATGACTATTGGACTGATCGTTATAAACTTCAAAAACAAGTTGACTTTCTTGATAAACATCCAAATCACTCATTGTGCTTTCATTCTGTCGAGGCTTTTTATCAAGATCAGCCTGATAAAACTTACTTAATTCCTTCAAAAACGGAAAACTTCAACTTTAAATCTTTGCTACAACACAACTTTATTACTGCCTGTTCCGTAATGTATCGCCACGGATTAGTCAAAAAAATTCCCGACTGGTTTTTATCTTTAAATATCGGTGATTGGCCTTATCATTTACTTCACGCCTCTAAGGGCAAAATCGGTTTTATTAACCAAGTTATGGCTCGATACCGACGGCATTCAAATAGTTACTGCTCACAGCCTAAAGTTAAGAATTTTCAAAACATCATTGAATTTTACCTGGTTATTGATAAGCATTTTCATTATAAATACCGCTCAATTATTAAATTTATGATTGGTAAACACTACCTACTAATTGCTCAAGAGCAATTTCAAGATCATAAAATTAAAACTGCCAGAGAAAGCCTCAACAAAGCTTACCAGCATTTAGGGCCCATTAAAGCTTTGACTAATAAAGACTGGTTAAAAATCTTTCTCAAATCGAGACTAGTGCCTTGTCCGGTATGAAAATTCTTCACACGGTTGAAAGTTATTTGCCGGCAACCGGCGGTATGGTTAAGGTAGTTCAGGAGCTGTCTGAAAGATTAACCCAGAAAGGCCATCAGCTGACTGTGGCTACCAGTTATCATCCCCAAAGGACACAATCAATGATTAATAAAGTTAAAATTAATCAATTCAAAATTAAAGGCAAAGCCGTTACCGGATATCAAGCAGAAAAAAAAGAACTCCAGCGTTATCAAGATTTCCTGCTTCAATCTGATTTTGATATTATTACCAACTTTGCTGCCCAGCAGTGGGCGACCGATTTAGCTTTACCAATTTTATCAAGAATAAAAGCTAAAAAAGTGTTCGTTCCAACCGGATTTTCCGGTTTATATTATCCACAATACAAACAATACTTTATCAAGATGAAGCATTGGATGAAACAATATGATATGAATGTATTTCTTTCAAATAATTATCGCGATATAAATTTTGCCAGAGAAAATGGAGTCAAAAAAAGAGTATTGATTCCCAATGGCGCATCGGCAGAAGAATTTCTGTCAGCACAGCGGATCGATATGCGCAAGCAGCTTGGCATTCCTCCCGGTCATTTTCTCATCATGCTCGTTGGTGCCCATACAGGCGCAAAAGGCCACAGAGAAGCAATAGAAATATTTCGGAAAGCTACTATTACCAACGCTACACTTCTTATTGTCTCGTACTCATCTTTAACCAGATGTGCTCGTCAATGCTTCCTGGCTAAGAACATATTTAAAATTTTGCCCAAACGGCGTGTGGACAAGAAACAACTTATTATCACGTCACTTTCGCGCCAGGAAACTATTAATGCTTACAAAATAGCCGATTTGTTTCTTTTTCCTTCAAACATTGAATGTTCTCCATTAGTGCTTTTTGAGTCAATGGCCTCAAAAACGCCGTTTTTAACTACTGACGTGGGGAATTCAAAAGAAATTATTAAGTGGTCAAAATCAGGCCTACTTCTACCCACTACTATTAATACTCAAGGTTTCAGTTATGCCCGGGTTGATCAATCAGTCAAAGTTTTGGAAAACATTTATAATGATAGTCAGCAAAGACTAAAAATGGCCAGGTCGGGCTATCAAGCTTGGCAGAAACACTTTACTTGGGAGAAAATTGCCAGACACTATGAGAAACTTTACCAATCGCTTCTTCAATAAAGAACAATCTCCGGTTGTTAATCTAGACTGTCAATATTTTGAAGTAAATAATTGGCTCATCTCTGAATTTATTTTGGAAAAAATCGTTCCGATAGTTAATATTCATCCGTATCCGTTAAATGAATTGATATTAATGGTCGCGGCTATTTGTAGAGTCAGACCGAC
>Ga0208373_1003406_pt1 | contig 15684 bp, 22 predicted proteins | sample RifOxyC2_FD_184036 | JGI IMG/M metagenome (GOLD analysis project Ga0208373, IMG submission 184036) | Soil microbial communities from Rifle, Colorado - Rifle Oxygen_injection C2 (SPAdes) | ecosystem: Environmental > Terrestrial > Deep subsurface > Rock core/Sediment | place: Rifle, Colorado...
GCTTGTTCTTGATCACGATCAGAAATACAAGTCCATGTATATCAGAAGGATAAGCATGGCTTTTCCACTCATCATAGATGAGTGGTATTTCTGACGTATAAAATAAGCGAGGTTAAACATAGATGAATATAGAATATTCTGTAGGTATACCAGTAAGGAATGAAGAGAAAACTATAGTTAAAAATATTGAGAGTATTCTTGTACAAACAATCTCTCCAAGCGAGATTCATGTATGTGTGAATGGTTCTACAGATCATACTTATAATAAAGTCGCTGATATGGCCTCCACTGAGCATAAAATACATCTGATAAAGTCCATTCCTGGAAAGTCTAATGCATGGAATAAGATTGTATCTGAATGTATTACTAATTATGTTATGTTCTGTGATGGTGACGTTACACTAAACCCACAAGCTGCGGAGAATATTTTAAATGAATTCGAAGAAAATAAAAGATTAATACTTATCGGAGGAGCTAATGCATATTTTAGTGCTCAAAATAATACGATATTCTCGAAATATTTCACAGAGAACTTGAAGGGCAAGCCTATCAAACAGGATTGGGTATGTGGAAGATTGTACATGATTAAATTGAATGAATTGTATAATTTAGCAAAAAAGTGTGAAATCGAATTGATGCCACGAGATATTATAAATGAAGACGGACTACTGGAATTAATAACTGCAGGACATAGAAAGATAATTGACTCAGCATATAACTTATCGATACAAGTGGCCACATTCCATGATTGGAAAATAGGTTTTAAGCGTGTTCTAGCAGGCCAAAAACAGCTCAAACAAAGATATCCACAATATTTTGGAGATTCTGACTTCTCGATAAAGCGAATGAAGAATTATTTCCGAAGATTCAATGAAATAGACGAATTGAGTAAAAAGATGGGAGTAACATCATTGCTTGTATTAAGAACCATGCTAAATATATACTATAAACTTTTTAGTGGATTAGATTACTCCACAACATGGAAAGAGACTAAATCTACCAAAGAATGTGTGGAATAGGATATAATATTAATCTTTTCTCTTTATATTCTTTCTAATAAGATCAAATGTCAAGGAGTTCTTAGGGTATGGAAGTTCTCGCTCATCATTCGAGATAATTTCTGCATTCATGGAAGAGTGGCATAAAGAGAGAATAAAGAAAAAGATAATAATGAAAACAATATATAATAATACAAAACAAACAAGAGACAAACTGAAAACAAGAAAAGGATCAGATGATGTTCTCCAAAATGTATCAATCACACATAGCAAATCTTTCATCACCAGCAACATTTAAGTTCAATGGCATAAAGAAGGATGGCAAGAAGGTATTGTTTGAAACAGACATGATTCCAATAACATTCATGGGACATGCTATAGCATATCATTTTGTAAGAAAGAAATAGAAAAAGCTAAATAATCCTTATCAAATTCATTAACTATTTAAATTACTACCTATTATAGGAAGTAAAATGGAAAGCAAAGAGAATAAAATATTAGATCTATTCTTTAATTATCCGAGCAAGTATTGGCATTTCAAGGATATCAAGAAAGAAACAAAGATGGCTGATAGCAAGATCAGCAATTGGCTCAAAAAACTTCAGAAGGAAAAGATAATTCTAAAACATAAGCCAAAAGGCAAGATGCCATATTATATTGGAAATTATGAGCGCTCAGAGTATAGGAATACAAAAAAAATATATGGGATGCAAATGCTGCATAAAGCAGGGGTATTAAATTATTTAACATCATTAGATGTTAATACAGTCATCATATTCGGCAGCTTCAGCAAATCAGACTGGCATAAGGATAGCGATATAGACGTATTTATCTATGGAAACATCAATAAAAAGAAAGCATTTGAGATCTGTCATGAAGATTTTCCGAAACTCAATAGGGAAATCCAATTATTTTATGCCAATGACCGGAAAGATTTCGAAAAAATCAACGAAGGTTTAATTAAGAACATCATATTCGGCGACATCATAAAAGGAAATCCTTACTTCCTAAAGGTGTCGATGGATGAAAAATTTAAAATCTAGTTATGATGAATGCATAAATAATGGGATGATTTATTCCCTGAGAGAAGTAGATATTGAAAAAATTCTTAATATGAAGGATATTGCTTATGAAGATCTAGAAGCAATAAATTACATAAATAAAGATAAGATAAACACATTATTCAAACTACATTATGACATTATCCATATTCTTTCAGAAGCATTATTGATATTTTATAGGATAAGTAGTGCTAATCATCTATGCTTATTTACATACTTATGCACAAAATACAGAGATTTTGATTGGCTTTTCTTTGAAGAAATAAGAAACAAAAGAAATGATCTGAATTATGGTGGAAAACCAATTAATATCTCACAATGGCCAAGAATAAGAGCGAAAATGATAGAGTATATTCATGCTCTTAGCAAGGAATTAGAATCAAAAATCCATAACTTTAATAAACCTTGAATTATTAATAGCATCATGATTTGTGTTATTGCATTGATTGTTGCCGGATTATTAGGGATATTTTCTGCTAAATACAGGCTTATTGCTAAAGAGGCATTTAATTGTGTCTTCAAAAAATTAACATTAAGGAAATGCGACACAGGGCTTGATACAAGATTGAAATCTGAGATAACAGCTAAATTCCTTAAGATAAATCCTCAATTAGGCAGGACTATCTTCAGATATTTTGAAGTTTTCTCATGGATATTATTGATATTAACATTAGTCACGATATTCTTTGTTGCTCAAGGAGTATACTTTTATGCAAAATATGGAAATTGCAATGGTCCTGATTCAGATCAGTTCTGCATATTTGATCCTCTTGGAACCAATAAGCCGCAGAATGATACTACGCCTCAGATATGCTCAATACCGGGTCATGGAGAGAACAAGACATTAGTGGCGCCACCAGTCGATGAATTAATATCAGATTCATATAAAGGAAGCCCAGATGCTAAGGTCGTGATCATTGAATTCGGCTGCTATTCATGTCATTATACGAAATTGGTCGAGCCTACAGTGAAAAGACTGATTGATCATTATGGCGATAAGATATTATATGTCTATAGGGACTTTCCATTAAGCCTTACACATGAGAATGCGTTACTAGCATCCGAAGCCTCACATTGTGCATGCGATGAGGGTAAATACTGGGAGTACAGAGAATACTTGTTTGCTAATCAACCTAAACAATATTATGATGATCTTATAAGTTATGCAAAAGATCTCGGATTAGATGATAAAAAGTTTAAGGAATGCTTAGATGATGAGAAATATAAGGATCTAGTGAGTGAAAACTATCAGATAGGCATAAACTCTGGAATCACAGTCACTCCAACATTCTTCATCAATAATCAGACAATCATCGGAGCAAAAGACTACAAAGACTTCAAGAAAGTGATTGACAAAGAATTAGGTATCAAATGGTGGAAGTTCTGGTAGACAAGACTTAGAGCTATCAATTTTATAAATCTTCTAAATGTGTTAATTTTCTTACTAGAAAAAAATAGGGTAAAGTCAAGTTGTGTGTGTCGTGAAAGTTGTCAAGAACTGCGAACTGATTGTTATGCAAACAGTTCTTGACAACTTTCCCACTTAAGTTGACATTATCAAAAATAGAAAGATTTATTAATTAATCCTTTCAAAATAAACGCATGGAACAAGAAATATTTTCCGTGTTAGAACCGCAAGAAAAAATTGTATGGCAAGATGTAATAAATAGAAAGGTTATAATCTTTTATCTTATTACATCTCTAGTTATTGTATTCGGAATATCCTTTTACTTGTTTTCAAAAGAAACAATAAATTATTCATCCAATAATAATCCACAAACAATAGCCGGATTGACAGTCGGTTTAATAGTTCTCGTTGTTGGTTTACTAATTTCCTTGCTTGTTTTTTTCTCTAATCTTGTGAAAAAATACATTATTACGAATAAAAGAGTTTTAATTAAATCTGGTTTGATCGGAACGGATTTTAATTCTATATATTTCACACAAATAAGAAGTGCTAATGTAAATGTAGGGATTATTGACAAAATATTTTCTGTGGGTACACTAAATATTGATACTGGAAAAGTTGAGACAGTACAGTCCGGAGGTAGTAATAACCAAAGAAGTCAGATGCGAACAGCCTATGATAAGCTTGTTCATATAAATAAACCCTACGAGGTATACAGATATTTTCAGTCAACATTAACAGGAAGAGAAGAAAGCTTATATTCTGGAAGAGCAGACAAAGAAAACAATCCATCTGCTTACAGGAAATAACATTGATGAATTATTGACTCTCAAACATGGAAAAGCAGTCAAGTTCTATGAAAAACATGATTATAAAAAAAACTGATTACGTAAGATTTCAGAAGAGGATTATTAGAATTAATTATCCTTTATCAACTCTCTCTTATATTCTTTATTGGCTTTCTCCGCTTCTTCATAGACTGCTTCGCCAAGGAACTTGACAAAATGCTCAACGACAAACAGATAATCTTTGACAGGCATCATTTTTGCAGTTTCTTTTAATGGGATTATCTTATGTATCTTTATTGTTGCATCTTCAATCCATTTAACATTAATCTCTCCTCTCATCCATTTATTGCTTTCTTTACCTAAAGCACTAAGCCATTTTACTCCATCTTCCCATTTTCTTGGATGCTTGATAAAATAATATGTAAATTTAGCAATAATTTGTTGTAATTGAACAATTGCAGGATCAAATAAGCCTCCAGATAATTTCTCTAAAGATCTTTCTGAGAAGTCATTATTCTTCATCAAAGACTTTACTCCTGCAGAGAATTTCTTATGTTTTAATAATGCCTCATTAAATCCCATTCCGATGCCTGCCGGTGCCATCATTCCTGACTCTCCGAAAAAGACAATATTGTCAAGTGCATATTTCTTTAATTCTCCTGAAATAATATGCCCTCCAATGGGCTTGAGTTGTTTTGCATCTGGATAATATTTCTTTAAACATTGACTAAATAATGGCTTGGCATCCAGAACTTTTCCTGCTTTATCCTGTATATTATAGAATGCATATGCATCAGCAGTATTTTTTGAAAAAGGATAAACACCAAGATAGGTATTTTTTTCATCATTTAATGGAAGGAATAATATTTTTTTAGTGTCTTTAATATTTGTTCTTATTCTTGATCCATATATTATCCAGGAATTATAATTACTTATCAGTTTATGCTTCTTTAATATAGGGCTTTTGAATCCTGTGCAGTCAATAAGCAATCTGCATGTATAGCTTCCATGATTTGTTATGATTTTCAATCCATCTTTTATTCTAGAATAATTCCTTAATTCTGCACTCTTGAATATTCCTTTATTATTCCTAAATTCATCAAACCATAATCCTAGAACTTTCTCAGGATCAACTACAACACATTTGTCCTTCATAAAATGTTTTGCATTGCCTGCTATGAAGACCAATCCATCGCATTTATTTACTACAACCTTCTGAAGATTATATTTTTTTACTCTGTCTTCATAACTATACCATGCGCATGTCGTATATGGAGGCTTATGTCTTCCTATCAATAATACCTTAAAATCTTTGCTCAACTCTTTTGCAACACTCAGTCCTGCTGGACCAGCGCCCGCAATGATGATATCATAATCCATGCAATAATCTCAATAATGGAAGTTTATATAGATATCGATTTCCAGTATTGACTTAGCTAAGTGAAGCGATTTCTTAAGTATATTCTCTAACACCGACAAATATAAATATAAGTAGCTACATTGTAGCTAGTATGAAAGAAGTTAAGATTCAATTAACTGGTTTTGAAGTTATTGAAAAACCAGTCAATAAAAGCGGAAATAGTGGTCGCGTTTATGTTCCTGCTGAATGGATTGGTAAAAAGGTAAAGGTTATTCTTATAGAAAAATGATTCCTGAAGAAGAAATTAGGTTGCTCAAGGAAAAAGTCAAAAAATTAGAAGAAGAAAAAGATTCTTTAGCAAAAGAAAAAGATTCTTTAGAACAAGCGTTTGAAAAGACTAAAAAAGAATTTGAAGAGTTCAAATCTTTGCATGCAACGACTGTTGATAATCTTAAGCAGGCGCTTAAGATTAAAGCAAATTCTAAGATCGTTTCTAGACCTTTGGGTGCACCTGTTGGTCATAAGGGTTATAGTCGGCATGTTCCTGAAAGGATAGATTGTGTTAAAGAAGTAGGTTTGAAAAAATGTCCTCATTGTAATGGGTTTCTTGGAGAAATTCAAGAGGTGCGTTCAAGATATGTGACTGATATTAAACTCAAATTAGATGTTGTAAATACTCAATATAATATTCATAGAAAATATTGTTGTAAATGCAAGAAAATTGTCGAACCAGAAGTCCCTAATGTTTTGCCTCATGCAAGATTTGGGTTAAATCTTATGTTGTTAGTTATGTATCTCAAGCTTGGCTTGAGATTACCTAATAAGAAAGTGTGTGACTATTTTATTACAATGTATGACTTGCAAATTAGTGATGGAGAAATATCTATAATTTTGAAACAGTTAGCTCGAGAGTTTGCAGATTATTATATCTACTTGGAAAAACTTTTGAAGCTTTCAAGAGTTAAACATACTGACTCAACAGGTTGGCGTGTTAATGGTAAAAACTATTTTGCGTGGGTATTCATATCCTGCGGGATAGTAATTTACAAAATTAGTAAACGCAATAACCATAAAGTCGCACTAACACTGTTAGGAAAACAAAAAAACAAAATATTAGTAGTCGATAGACATTTAGCATTCAGGACGCTAGCAGAAAAAAGCGGTTTTCTGCTACAATTATGCTGGTCGCATATCCTGGCTGATACTAAAGATTTAAAGAAAAATTTTGGCAGTGAAGGAAAATATGTACATAATCATCTCAAAGAAATTTATGCACTAGCCACAGGACTAAACCATAATGGTACAGCAGAGCAGATAGAGCAACTCAAAGGAGAAATACTACAATTAACATTAAGACATTACAAACATATAACAATAAGACGATTTGTAAACAACTTATACAATAAAGACATAGAAAACCTTTTCAGGTTCGTAAACGACCCTGAAATAGACGCAACAAACAATATCAGCGAAAGAGAACTAAGAGAACTAGTAATAATAAGAAAAATCAGCAACGGGTCAAAAAGCACAAGAGGAGCAAACACAACAGCAATACTAATGTCAATAATACAAACAATAAGACTAAACAAAGAAAACCTACTACAAAAACTACAACAAATAATGAAAAACCCTTCAAGATACTAAGTCAATACTAGAAATCAATAAATATTTAAATACATGTATCCCAGATTATTTTTGTGGGTGATTGATAAAAAAAGATTTTTATCAAAAGAGAAAATTTATAAACAATCAGTTATTTACAAAATATAGATTCGATAACTTATATTATAATATAATTTTTATAGCATATATTACTTTTTTCAAGAGGGGGAAATGGCAAAAAACAAGAAAATCTTTGATGTGTTCGTAAGGGAAAAGCCTGCAATGATGCTTGTTAATATGCTAAATTCCAACAACGAGGTTTATGCTTCTACATTAGCAAAAACAGTCGACTGTACTTATAGTCATGTTGTAAAGATTCTTCAGGAGATGGAAGATGCAGGCTTAGTGAATTTCGAAAAAACAGGGAGATTAAAAATTCTTAAGTTGACAAAAAAAGGCGAAGAAGTAGCAAAACATGTAGATGCAATAAACAATGCATTATGACTCTGTCTTTATTCTGGGATTTATTATTAAAATGATAAACAATATAAAGTGTTCATATTTTCAAATTATTCAATGGGCTCGTGGTCTAGCGGTTATGACACAAAGAAATGCTTGGGCTCATAGTCTAGTGGCTATGACGTCTCCCTTACACGGAGAAGGTCGCCAGTTCGAATCTGGCTGGGCCCATCGCATTTCTTGTGCAGGAAATGTAATTTCCATGCAACTCCCTTACACGGAGTAGGTCGCCGGTTCAAATATTGGCGCGAGAGCGACAATGCTCCGAACGCCAGTGAGAGAGTCCGGTCGGGTCCATAGTTTTGCGATCTTAGTTAAATGGTATAATACGGCCTTGCCACAATCTGTAAAGTTTGCAAAGAGGCTGTGTCGCGGGTTCGATTCCCGCAGATCGCAGACCTGTTTTTTTGTCAACAAAAATTCTCATTTGTTGATTTCTACTATCCGGATATTTTCCGGAAATTAATAAGAAAATTTATAAATAATCTCTGATTTATAACACAGAGGTCGAGAGGGATACAAAATGGAAACATATCAAAAACCAAAAATAACGGACACCTATATGCAAGCAAGTGCAATTATAGAAAATGCGCCAGGAGTAATACAGGAATCATATCAATTAAAATTAGTCGGCGGTTCTAGTAATTGTGGTGGTGCCTCAAATAGTAGCAGTCATAGCAGCAATTCAGGACACAGTGCATCAAGAGTATCTGGACCAAATCTAGAAAAGAAACTATAAATTTTTTTTTAAGCGGTGAGTTTATGTTCAAATGAGACTCACCAATATATTAAATCGACTAGAATCCGTAGGATTAAGTAATTCTATACAAGCAATACCATACATTACAGATGAGCCTAAAATCCCTGGATTCCTTTGTTTTGCCAATAAAATCGCTGAACAAAAATATATAACTGATGAAGTGTTCGGTCAGGGATATGACAGAAATGAAACAAAAGCGAGGATCAAATCAGTAGGTGAATTTCTTGAAAGGTTATGTTTTGATAACCCTAATAAAAACTTATTAATACTCGATAATTATGTATCTCAATCAGACTATGCGAATCCACAGATATTTTGTTGTTATTCTGAAAATCAATTAGATAAAATGAAGGATCACGTTGAAAATTCAAAAAAATCACGCTATTTATGGATGAAGGTTAAGGATGTACTAAATAATAAAGATGTATTTATACCAGCGCAAATGATATTTATCAGAGGTTTTGAAGAAGAATTTCCAATCAGATTAGAAAGAATTACAACTGGGGGCGCCCTTGGCATTAAAGGCACAGATCATGCTATGTCCTATGGGCTTTTAGAAGTTCTGGAAAGAGATGCATGTATGGGTGCGTATCTTCAGAAAACTCCTGTAAAAAAAATAATAGATCTCCCACCAAACATATCAACATTAGTTAAGTATTTGGATAGATATGGCCTTGAAACTCACGTTCTTGATGTTACATCTGACCTGAATATCCCGACAATAGCTGTAATCACCGTAGACAGAACGGGTGTCGGTGCAGCAATAAATGTTGGCTCCAAAGCAGCATATACTTATAATTATGCTATTGAGAGAGCAATTTTAGAATCTATTCAATGTCGTAGAGTTGCACGAATCGAGAGAGAGACAAAATATTCAAGGGAACTCCCTCATGTAGAAAAAATTACAGGAGTAGACGACAGATATTATTATTGGTATTCCACTGATAAAATTACTGATTTAGATTTCTGGCTAAATAACAACGATACTGTCAGTTATAAGAGATTGGCAAGTCATCAATCTAACTTAGATGCGATAATAAATACTCTGCAAATAAAGAAATTCAATTTATTTGTTGCAGATATTACGTTACCGGAACTTGCCACTCAAGGATGTGAAGTGCTGAAAGTTATCGTTCCAGAATTACATCCATTATTTTTAAGCGAAGATGCAAAATCGTTATTTAGTACACACTATGGCACTATGCAAATTGATAAAATATTAGAACCATATCCATTCACTTAAAATGTTACCCTTAATTAAAAAGTTATATAGGAAAACAGAACTTAAAAAAGTAGATAATACTTTTACAGACGAGAATTTTCCAGACACATGGATAAAGATATTTTATAAAAAGTATCCTAGATTCAGATTTGTTAGTCTAGTCGATGATGAATTTACTGAGTTTGATACACTATTATCTTTACGAGAATCTTCAAGATACTTTTCCGATAAGCCCGTAAGCTTTATCGATATATCAAGAATATTGTCATCATGCAAAATCGTCGATACACCCAGAGATCCTGAAAAAAGAACTTACCCATCAGGCGGGGCCAGATTTCCTGTAGAGATGTATTTAGTGGTTAATAATGTTAATGAATTAGAAAGAGGCGCATATCATTATAATATGAAAAAATACGGCTTAGAATTGCTTCTACAAGAAGATCTAAGAACATTATCTAGAGATTTGATATCTCCGTATTTGGAAAATCCCGCTGCGACAATAATCTTTACTTCTGTAATTAGTAGATCAGAAATAAAGTATGGTTACAAAGCGTTTTAATATAGTTTTCTCGAGGCAGGACATATGGGTCAAAATATTCTGCTTAAGTGTGCAGAAATTGGGATAGGATGCTGTCCAGTAAGCGGATTTGTGAATAGCACAATAAACAGCATATTGGATATCACCTCCGAAGAGATTCCATTGTACACTATTAGTCTAGGTTGGAGAAAAAATATTTAAATAGATAGGATTATTTATTAATATGACAGATAAAAATAGTATTACAGTATATATATTTTTGAAAGATGCTGATAGGAAAAATTTTATAGATACAACCTTAAAAAAAGTAGCATTTGATAAAGAGATAGGATATGCAGGTTATAGAAATAAGAAATTCTTAAGATATTATTTGAATTGGTCAATCTATAGCACGGAAGTCAAAAATAAATCAGTTAAATATGATGAGAAGGTAATTAGCCAAATTATTGAAGAATGTCTTAACTCAACTAAAAATATATTAAAAATAAGGAATTTAAGAATCTTTATATTTCCGACATTCAATAAATTCACAATTGAAAAATTAGGTGGTATCGCAGGATACACCCCCTGGCACAACACTATTCTGATTCATATATACCCGTGCAAAGGATGGCAAAATGTATTAAAAAGTGTATTTTTACATGAATTGGCACATACTCAGACAAAAGAATTTTATGAAGAAAATAAGGCAATTTATAAACAACTGATACATGAAGGCCTGGCTGAAGTATTCAGAGAGTACGTTCTCGAAAATTCAGATGCGAGAATTATAAAAAATATAAGTGAAGCTAAACTAAAAAAGATTATGCATGAAATAAAGGATTCATTATTTAAGATGGATTATCAATTGTACAAAGATCTATTCTATAACGCAGATAAATATCCTTTATGGACAGGATATGCTATCGGATATAAAATTGTGAAAAATTTCCTAAAACATAAAAGAACAAATATAAAAAGACTGCTAGATACACCCTCAAAATCAATATTAAAATATTATGGTATATAAATCAGGCACACATTCTTTTTGTCGCATTCAACCACTGGTTTTATCCCCGCAGATCGCACCTTTTTTTTTATTATATCTAGTGTTTGATATAATCCGGAAGATTTCCGGTAGTAAGAGAAAAGTTTATAAACAATAATGTGTCTTTCTCCCCTATGGAATATACACAATCGAAATACGAAACGAATTTAAACAAATACAACAAGACTGTTCAGGAACAGATATTGTATTCGGGAACAAATACAAAAGTGCACAGTGGTAAATTAGAGAAAAAGATTATAGTAGAGTTTGCCTGTGTGTTTGACTAGATTTCGTCGATATATGTGGTAATGACTTTTTTGTCATCTAAAGTATTTTCTTCTATGCGACCTTGAAAGTTTAGCAGTTCATTCTTCTTAAACAATCCTGAGAAGAATCTGGAATAAGTGATTAAATATGCAGTCATATTCGAGTACTTTTTTGGATATAGTATCTTTATCTTATATGAGAATGGTGCATAAAAACTATCCCTGCAGTCAAGTATTTTTATTTTTATTTTGGAATTACCAAAATTATTGATTAGACGATATGTGTTCATTTCACTCCCTTTTTTGATAAAGTGAAAATCGACACTCTTGCCCGAGTAATTGAAAGAATACCATTGCTTTTTCTTCAGCCAGGATTTTATACCATCAAGCCTTTTAGGCAATAAATTTACATGCCTATTTATACGAACAGTGTTTTTTTTGCCCATCAAATCAGTAAATTTCTCAAAATTGTTGATAACAGGGCTGCAGTGTTTGACTCCAAAAATACCTATATCAATGTTCGATTCTTTCATGTCCATGCCGGTCAATGAAGAACGTAATATACCGACAGAATTTAGGGGTATATCGAAGTACTCAGATATTTTTTTCCTCAGGTCAAGATACTTTTTAGTCGATAATGGATTAAATATTTTGACAATTTTTGATACGCCAAGTATGACACAAGGCAAACCGTATCGAGGGTCACGCCCAACATTATACCCTAATCCCTTAGCGATCCTTATGCCATCCAATATATTATGAGTTCTGACGTAATGTTTATTTATTATCCTTTTTTTTTCTATGTTCCTATAAAATTTAGTCATAACGATACTTTTAGTGTCAATATTTTTGGATAGAAAGTAATATGGTATAACATAAATGTTTTTACCGAATGATTGATATCCGTAGGAGTAAAAAATATTTCGGTACACATCCATTATCGGAGTCTCATCCAGAAGAATCTTTTTAAACATAATATTTATAATATATCCATATTTTATATATTTATCTAATACACGCACAAGAAAGAAAATGACTTTTGAAAAGTATAAGAATGAACAGATAGCGAAGAACTATGGTTCAACGTTGGCCAGAAGAAAAGCCCTATGTAGTTTTGACATGAAATATATACAGAAGAATTGTCAGGACGCTTCGAGAATCTTAGATCTTGGGTGCGGTACGGGTAGGCATATCGTAGTTTTAGGCAAAAGACATCGTGTTACGGGCATAGACATATCTCCGCACATGATTGGTCTGGCCCAAAAAGCAATAAAAAAGAGAAGAATTAATGCAGACTTAATAGTCGGCGACATTTGCAGTATGAACAAATTAGTAAAAGGAAAATTCGATGCAGTAATCATGATGTATCATACGTTTGGCAGTATTGTACCGAAATCTAAGAGAGCATCTTTACTAAAAAAAATATATTCCTCATTAAAAGATGATGGGATATTAATTATGCACGTGCATAATAGACATCATATAAAAAATCTGTATTTCCTATATGATACGTTCAAGCAGTCCTTATTTAGGTCTGATGTCGAATTTGGGGATAAGCAAATAAAAAGTGGAGCATTACAGGGTGTTAAGATACATTTTTTTAGTCAGCCAGAGATTGTTAATTTGTTAAAAAATACGGGATTCAAGGTCATTGACTTTTTAAAGCTAGCATATCCTGAAGAAGACAGGGTTATAAAAGGTCCGAAGGCAGCGTTACATACTGGAGGGTTTATTGTTAAGGCAAGAAAATGTACAAAAAAATAATTTACGTATTATGGGACATCACTCACAAGTGTTCATTAAAGTGTAAACATTGTCGTGCAGCTGCACCAAAAAGAATGTGCGAATTAACCAGTAAGGAGACCATGAATGTTCTGGATCAATTAATCAAGAAAAAGATTCAGGTTCTATCCGTATCTGGCGGGGATCCTATACTTCGTGCAGATCTGGTTGATTTGGTGAGACATGCTGTAGAAGGCGGTATTCGTGTCAGGATTCAGACTAATGGCCAGTTAATAACCGATAAGATTCTTGACCAATTATGGAATGCCGGATGTAGGGAGATAGGTGTAGGACTAGATAGTTGTAGCGCTAAATATCATGACTGGTTAAGGAATAAGAAAGGGGTTTTTAAGAAGACAATCTTAGCTATCAAAAAGATTAAAGCAAAAGGTTTTAAGGTCCATATTGAGTTTACCCTTAATCCTATGAATAGGGATGAGTTGCATAAAGTATTAGTTTTATGTGAATCATTGCATATAGATACATTCTTCTCACGGGCAGTGATTCCTGTTGGACGCGGAACTGATAAACAATTGCTGTTATCCAAAAAAACTTATCGTTCTCTCATGAATAATTTATCTAAGGAAAAATATTTAAATAAGGGAATAAAGATAGCATCGGAGGATCCATTATGGATTCTGGCAGATAAAACTCTTTTTAATAAGGTCTCTTTGGAGAATCCTTGTTTATGCAATGGAGAATTTTTGAGCGGATGCCTAGCCGGGATTAATATGTTTTATATCTCACCGGCAGGGAAGGTTTATCCTTGCTCGTTCATTAAGATAGAATTAGGTGATTTAAGAAAACAAAAACTTAGTGAAATATTGATACATGCTGATAAAAAAATACCTTTTACTGATAGAAATAAACTGAAGGGTAAGTGTGGTGATTGTGATATTAAATACCTTTGTGGTGGATGCAGAGCACGCGCATATTATAAGCATAGCGATTATTGTGGTGAGGACCCATACTGCTGGAAGCACAAATAATTCTTGATGTATTTAATTTTCTCAAAAAAATAACCTTTTTAAAAGAATTCCTTTTCTGTTGAGAGATGAGCCTGTAGCTCAGCCTGGTTTAGAGTGCTGGTCTTATACGACCATGCATCATCTTTGATGCAGCTAAGCAAGCCAGTGGTCCCGAGTTCAAATTGCAATAGCATGAAAGTCTCGGCAGGCTCATGCTCCGGTAGTGTAGTCCGGCCAATCATTTCGGATTTTCGAAGTTGAAAGTCATTCAATATTTTTGGCTGAAAACATCCGACGACACGGGTTCGAATCCCGTCCGGAGCATTTATAATTTTAATGGCTTTGTCGATAAAGAAGTCACTTCTTCTAATCATGCACATACTTTTGATACTGAGAATTAACGAGGAATGAATAATGGATCATCATCCTTTTTTTTAGAATTATATACATTGAATATGGCATCTATTTTATCTTTCTGCTCTTTTTTATATGCATTACCCACTGCTCTTGCCATATCCCTTCTATCTTGTTCCATCTCTAATACTGAAAATCTATGTAGAAATTCACCCTGACTAATCCTACAACCCAACTGTACATGATTGTAATAAAAGCCTCTTAAGTCCTCATCAAAATTATCTGGATTAATCATAGTATGATAAATCTCTATGTATTTAATTAATTTTCGGTTTCTAAAAAGATACCTTTAAATAATCTCTTACTATCATATTTGTTTGTGAGGAAAAGATTTGTTAACAAGAATGGGTATGTTGAAGAGATTGAACATTCTAATTTATTGCATAGAAACATAACGTATAAAAAGATTTACTTAAAGAATAGAGATAAATACCCTTTGCGATTCAGTCAATACCAAGTTCATCATAAGAACGGTAATAAATTAGATAATAGGGTTTCTAATTTACAACTTTTAACACAGGAAGAGCATGAGGAAATACATGGTATTAGCAGGCCACAAACACAATTGACAGGAGCATTTTGGCATAAGGTAAATACGCGTGAAGGTGAACGTGCAAGTGGTAGTGCATTTTGGTATAAGGTTGGTAACGGTATATCAAAAAGTAAGGTTAAAATTTTATTAATTGTGGTTGGAATCATATTATGCATAGTATTATTGCCTTTGATAGTTTTTGTCGGTATTATTGTTCTGCTTGCATATATTCTTAAAAAATCAAAATTTAAAATGCGATTTAACATGAAAAAAATATTTAAAGGGTATAAAAGGCATAGATGAGTATATAAAACAGTATCTCCGAGAACTAGTTGTTACTCTATAATTTATAGAAAAATCAATGCAGGATGACCTGCACTGATTCTTCTTGTGAAATTCAATAAACATCTTACGAGCACTTTCATAAAAAGTTTGTGTT